>Ga0209335_10001225_pt1 | contig 29992 bp, 37 predicted proteins | sample COG_09_FD_184753 | JGI IMG/M metagenome (GOLD analysis project Ga0209335, IMG submission 184753) | Pelagic Microbial community sample from North Sea - COGITO 998_met_09 (SPAdes) (version 2) | ecosystem: Environmental > Aquatic > Marine > Neritic zone/Coastal water | place: Helgoland, sampling...
GGAAACTTGTACCGAGGGTTCGAATCCCTCCTCTTCCGCCATTAAAATAAAGGCTGATCTTTAAAAAAGTTTTTCATTTTGATGGGTTTTTTCTCCAAAATATATCTATATACGTTGTAATTTTCTAAAACTCGCTGAACATAATTTCTTGTTTCTTTAAATTTAATTAACTCAACCCAGTCAACGAAATCAACTTGGTTTTTTTGAGGATCTTTATTTATTTTTTTCCAATATTTGACTCTTTTTGGCCCAGCATTATATGCCGCAACGGCAAAAGGATAAGCGCCATCATACTCTAAAATCAAACCAGCTATGTAATGAGAGCCTAAATTAATATTATACTCAGGATCTCTAGTCAGACGTGATTTGGAGTAAGGAAGTTTAGCTTGTTTAGAAACTAATTTAGCAGTGTAGGGCATTAATTGCATTAAACCTTGCGCTCCAGCATGACTGTTGGCACTTAAATCAAATTCACTCTCTTGTCTAATTATAGATAGAATAAAAGCAGGTTCAGGAATTTTACGCCCATTGATATATTTAGGAGTGCTAATTATTGGATAATTAAAATTGTTATGAAACCTTTTTTGATAAGAAGCTAATTTAGAAATTTGTATAGCAAAATCATATCTAGATATATTAGTTGAAAGTTCAGCAGCTAAGATTTCACTTCCACTACCAATATTATCATTTGCCAGATGTTTTAATATATTTTTTGTATACTTATCTTTATTTAATTCATCTAAAAGATAAACAATTTTAACCAATTCTTTATCATAAAAGTATTTTTTGTATTTATTAGTTATTGATATACTTTCTGGTAATTCAAAATTTTGTCCTGGCTTAATTTTTAAATGAGCTAATTGACCATAATATGTCGTTAGGTACTTTGTCGCTTCTTCATACCATCTGTTTGATTGATCTTTATCACCTATTTTCTCATGAGCTCTACCTAGCCAATAAGCACCTCTAGATAGACTAATTGGATAACTAACATTTTGATAAAAATTATTAAAGTGATCAATAGCTAAAATTGGATCTTTTAAAAAACTAAGTGCAATCCATCCACTCAGCCATTCTGCTTCTGCAAACTCTGGTCCAGTCTCCAGACCATGTTTACTACAGATTTTATAAGCAAGCTCATATTTTTTTTTATAGATTAAGGCTCTTGAAATTATTGCTCTTTCTTTCCACCATTTATCCGGTCTAACTAAATAATCATTATCATTTTTGATTTTAAGTAATATTTCTAGGGAATCATCAACTCTTCCTCTCTTTCTTCTCCACTTTAGTCGATCATAGTTTAACCCAGCATCATTTTTAAATTCTTTAGGAACATTTTTGATGGCATTATCTACACCATATGATTTGCTCATTAAAATTTGTCTTGCCGTATAAAGTAATTGATAGTCTTTAGGAAGATATCTGAGCATTCTTTTTAAATCCCAGTATTTATTTTCCCAGGCTAGGTGATCAGCTCTTTTAATATAATCAGTTGTATTTAAATACTTTTTATATTTCTTTCGAAAAAATTTCATATCGGCTCTATTTAAATCTGCAGTAACCCATCCAGTTTTGATTAGATTTATACCCTTCTCTGTTTCACCAATCATAATAAAACTTTCACCTAATATTAATTTACCGTAGCCACTAAGAGGATCATTCAAGCCAAACCAGTTAACAATTTTTTTAGGTGAAATTTTATCTGTAGATAATTTATGTTCAGCTAAATATCTGATCCTATTTATTCTTGGGTAATTTTCATTATTTTTGATAAACGAATTATAATCATAAAAACTAGCTTGATTTCCTGTTGTCAATAAATGTTTCCATTGGACAAAATTATATATAGATTTATCTTTTGACTTTTTTGATAATAATAGAGCTTTAGTCCACTGACCCTTTTCAAAAGCTTGAATAGATTTTTTAGCTATTTGAAAATCTTTTTGTTTATAAAATTTTGATATTTTAGTTTTTTTGGCAACTTCTTTTTTTACTATTAATGGCTTACTTTTTGGTAGTAAAAATTTAATTTTTTTAACTTCTTTTTTTTTAACTACTTCTATCTTTTCTTGAATTATATCTTTCTTTGGCTTTGGTTTTGGTTTTAAGACACCTTTTATTATTTTTTCATCAACCTGAGATTTATCTAAAATTGGTTTTTTTATTGGTATAATTGATAATTCTACTGCAAAACTATTAGGTGTCAGAACCAATAAAATAATTAGCATTTTAATAATAAAGAATAATTTTTTAGGCATAAATTTTACTAAATGAATCTGTAAACTATGTTATAAGTATTTATGTTCAAAGGATCAAATGTTGCTTTAATAACTCCATTTAAAGATAATAAGCTTGATGTAGACGCCTATATAAAGCTTATACACTTTCACATAAATAATGGCACAAATTGCTTGGTACCTGCAGGTACAACAGGAGAGTCACCTACACTTAGTCATAAAGAGCATCAACAAGTTATTGAGTTGTGTATTAAGGAAAGTAATGGAAAAAACCCAGTTATTGCAGGAACTGGCTCTAACTCAACTGAAGAAGCAATCTCCCTAACTACGCATGCAGAAAAAGTAGGAGCTGATGCATCATTAATAGTAACACCTTATTATAATAAGCCAACTCAAGAAGGTCTTTATCAACATTACAAAGCAATAAACGATAAATGTGGAATACCGCTATTGATTTATAATATTCCAGGAAGATCAGTGATTGATATGACGGTTGATACGATGGCTAGATTATTTGAATTAAAAAATATTGTTGGAGTAAAAGATGCTACTGGAGATCTAAATCGAGTCAATGAACAAAAAAATAAAATGGGAAATGATTTTGTTCAGTTGACAGGTAATGATGATAATGCGTTAGAATTTAATAAAAGAGGTGGTGTTGGAGCTATCAGCGTTACTGGAAATATTGCTCCTAAACTTTGTTCAGATTTTCAAAAACTTTCTATATCTGAAAAATCTGAGGACAATGAAAAAGCTGAAAAATTAGATAAAATTTTACAACCTGTACATCATTCCATGTTTATTGAAAGCAATCCTAGTCCCGTTAAGTATGCTGCTAAACTTTTGGGATTTTGTGAAGATGATGTTCGATTGCCATTAGTAAAGGTTACAGACGGTGCAAAAAAAGCAATTAAAAAAGCTTTAGTCTCAGCTAATTTACTTTAATGAACAAAAAAACCAATTCTGGTTTAAAAATTATATGCTTGAATAGAAAAGCAAGTTTTAATTATTTTTTTGAAGAATTAATTGAAGCTGGCATCGTTCTTAAAGGTTCAGAAATTAAATCTATCAGAGAAGGAAAAGTTAATATTGCAGATTCATATGCTGTAGAAAAAAATGGTGAAATTGTTTTGATAAACTCCCACATTGCCACTTATAAGGAAGCCAGTTACTCAAGTCATCAACCAATGGATGAAAGAAAATTACTTTTAAATAAAAAAGAGATAAATAAATTAATTGGTAAAATGCAAAGAGATGGTTTCACTCTAGTTCCAACAAAGATGTATTTTAAAAAAGGTAAAGCTAAAGTAGAAATAGCCGTAGCTAAAGGAAAAAAACAGTATGATAAAAGAGCAACTAAAAAAAGTAGGGATTGGAATCGTGATAAAGCAAGATATATCAGAAAATCTAGTTAAAACTGTTTATTTAGGTATTGGTTCAAATTTAGGAGAAAAAAAAACTAATATTGAGATATCAAAATTTAAATTACAAATTAATCATATCAAGATATTAAAATGTTCAAGCTATTATGAGTCAGAATCTTGGCCTAATCCAAAAAATCCTAAATTTATAAATATAATTATTAAAATTCTAACAGATTTATCTGCGCCAGACCTTTTAAAAATATGTAAATCAATAGAGGTTCAATTAGGTAGAAAAAGAACAAAGAAAAATGAACCAAGAACCTGTGATATAGACATTATCGATTTTGATCAAAAAATCTCAAATAAAAAAGATAAAAACCTAATATATCCTCATAAATTAATGTCTCAAAGAAATTTTGTTTTATTTCCACTTTTTGAGATCAATCCATCATGGAAACACCCTAAATATAAAACAAATATTGTTAAATTAATAAGTTCTTTAAAAATTAATGACTTAAGATCTATTAAACAAATATGAATTAATGTTATAATAAAACATGCTTAATTCAGAAGAATTAATAAACAAAGTAAAATCATACAATAAATTTTTAAACCCAGAAAAATTGAATAAAGCCTATGAGTTTGCTGTTAATGCTCATAAAAATCAAAAAAGGTATTCGGGTGATCCATACTCAATTCATCCAATTGCTGTAGCAGATATTTTAACAGAACTTAGATTGGATAGTGCAACTATCACCACAGGATTATTACATGACACGATAGAAGATACGTATGCCACATATGAAGTAATTAAATCAGAATTCGGTTTAGAAGTTGCAGATCTTGTTAATGGTGTGACTAAAATTTCTGTTTTTGAAAATCAAGCCTCTTCTAATTCTAAAGCAGAAAATTTTAGAAAATTAATCTTAGCTACCTCAAAAGATATTAGAGTTTTATTGGTTAAAGTTGCAGATCGTCTTCATAATATGAGAACTATAGATGCTATTGATAAAAAAGAAAAAAAAGAACGTATTGCAAAAGAAACAATGGAAATTTATGCTCCATTAGCTGATAGAATGGGGATGCATAGAATTAGAGATGAATTAGAGGATCTTTCATTTAAAGTTTTGAATAATGATGCAAGAGAATTAATAAATAAAAGACTTGCAGAAATTAAAGATGATAATGTAAATAGTTTTAATTCAATTTCACTCCAATTTAGTAATTTATTAAATCAACATAAGTTAAAAGCAGAAATTATTGGTAGAGAAAAAACTCCTTTTTCTATTTGGAGAAAAGTTCAAAAAAAAAGAATTTCACTTGAGCAAATTTCAGATATTATTGGTTTTAGAGTAATTTTAAGTAACGTTGAAGATTGTTACAAAGCTTTAGGAATTTTTCACAAAGAATGGAATTGTATTCCAGGAAAATTTAAAGATTATATTTCTTCACCAAAAATTAATAAGTACCAGTCTTTGCATACTTCAATTATAGGCCCAAATAGAAGACCTATTGAAATTCAGCTTAGAACTATGCAAATGCATGAGTTTGCCGAAAGAGGTATTGCATCACACTGGAGATATAAATCATCTGAAAAGTTTAATTCATTAACCTGGAAAGAGTATGATTGGCTAGCTGATTTAGTTGAAATTATTGATCGTAATGAAAACCCAGAAGATTTTTTTGAATATACAAAACTCCAAATGTTTCAAGAAAATGTTTTTTGTTTCACTCCAAAAGGTTCTGTAATAAAACTTCCAAAAGATGCTACACCGATCGATTTTGCATATGCCGTACATACAAAAATTGGTAATAGCACTATAGCATGTAAAATTAACGGTAATGATAGTGAGTTACAAAGTATACTTAGAAATGGTGATGTTGTAGATATTATTACTTCTAAAAATAAATCACCTTCATTACATTGGATACCTATTACCAAAACAGGGAAAGCAAGATCTGCAATTAGAAAATATTGGTATAAAAAAGGTGAAGAAAAAGCCCAAAGAATTAAAAAATATAACACTACTTTATGGATGTCATTACCAGATAAGCCTGGAAAACTAGGTGAGGTAACAACTCTACTTGGCCACCATAGTTTGAACATTTCAAGTGTTGAAATGAAGGAAAAGACCAAAGAATATATCAACTTTAGATTTAATTTGATAATTAATGATCTGAAAAACTTTACAAATTTTATTAGTGAGTTAAAACAAAAAGAGATCAAATTTAAAATCATTAGACATGAAGATAACTGGTTAAAAGAACGTAATGCTTTCACACAAAAAATCTTTAGATATTTTAAGAAAAACTAATGCCTTATTAGAGGGTCATTTTGTTTTATCTTCAGGGTTACATTCATCAAAATATATCCAATGTGCTAAATTATTAAGCTTTCCACATTTAGCAGAAAAAATTTGCAAATCATTAGCGAATAAGATTAAAAAAAAATTTAAAAATATAGACTTAATATTGGCGCCAGCGATGGGAGGTGTAATTATTGGATATGAAATTGGGAAACTATTAAAAAAAGAAACAATCTTTTGTGAACGTGTTAATGGTAAATTCAAGCTAAGACGTGGTTTTCATATTCAAAAAGGAGCAAGGGTTCTGATTATGGAAGATGTAATTACAACAGGTAAATCAAGCTTGGAAAGTGCTAAACTAATAACAAAATCTAAAGGTAAATTATTAGGATTTGCTTCTATTATTGATAGATCATCAAAACAAACTTTAAAGATAAAAAAAAAAATTATCTCACATATGAAGATTAATGTTGCAACTTTTAAAAATAATAACCTTCCACATTCTCTTAAATCTTTACCAATAACGGTCCCTGGAAGCAGATTTATTAAATGAGAAGGCTTGGAATAAATATTGATCATGTTGCAACAATCAGAAATGCAAGAGGATCGTTTCATCCAGATCCATTAACAACAGCAAAATTTGCAATGAAATGTGGAGCTAATTCTATAACAATACATCTTAGAGAGGATAGGAGACACATTAAAGATCTTGATGTAGTTAAAATTTGTAAGAACAAAAATATTCCTGTTAATTTAGAAATATCATTAAATTATAAAATTGTAGATATTGCTTTAAAAAATAAACCAAATTTTATTTGTATAGTTCCAGAAAATAGGAAAGAAATAACTACTGAGGGTGGTTTAAACTTATCTAAAAACAAAGTTAAGATAAAAGATATAATAATTAAGTTTAAAAAAAAAAAAATTCGTACAAGCTTATTTATTAACCCTAATTTAAAAGATATAAAAATTTCAAAAGAATTAAATACTGACTGTATTGAGATTCATACAGGAAAATTATCTGAACTAGTAAAAAGAAAAAAAAATTTTTCTCGTGAGCTAAGTAATATTAAAAAATGTTGCAAATATGCATCTTCACTAAACTTAGAAGTTCATGCAGGTCACGGATTAGATTATAAATCAACTAAACTATTGAGCAATATTAAGTATATTAAGGAATTTAATATCGGCCATTTTGTAATAGGCGAGTCAATATTTCATGGATTGAGATCGATAATTAGAATATTTAAAAAGATATCTAATTAACAAATTATGAAAATACTCGGCACAGGTGTAGATATAATAGAGAAATCTAGAATAAAAAAAGCTTTAAAAAAAAAATTATTTATTAACAGAGTTTTTAGTTTAATTGAAATTTCTAAAGCTAAAAGGTTGAAAGATAAGCTATCTTATTATTCCAAAAGATTTGCCGCTAAAGAAGCTTTAGTTAAATCAATGGGCACTGGATTTAGAGATAATTTTAATTTTAAAGATATATCGATTATTAATAATAAATTAGGCAAACCCTCATTTATACTAAACAATAAGATAAAAAGAATTGTAAAAAAACAATTTAAAGTTAGTTCAATTAATTTCTTTCTATCATTATCTGATGAAAAAAAATATTCTATAGCATACGTAATTTTACAAAAAAAATGAAATTAGATAAGAATTTTTTTATAGATAATTTAAAAACTATTTTATATGCAGGAATAATTGCTATTACAATTAGGTCTTTGTTAATACAACCATTTTACATTCCCTCATCATCAATGGAACCTACGTTGTTAGTTGGTGACCGGTTATTTGTATCCAAATATTCATATGGTTATAGCAAGCACTCACTACCATTTAGTCCACCAATATTTAATGGAAGATTTTTATCAACAAAACCAAAAACAGGAGATGTGGTTGTTTTTAAAACACCCTCAGACAATAGAACAGATTATATTAAAAGATTAATTGGTGTTCCTGGTGATAGAATTCAATTTATTGATGGAAATTTGTACATAAATAATAATGAAATTTTTAAGGACAATATATCTAAATCTGACATCATTTACTGTGGTAAGGAAATTATTGATGTAAAAACATTTACAGAAAATTTACCTAATGGGAAGAAACATACTTCCGTTTACTTAAAAAACTATAGTTATAAAAATTCAGATCTTTTTGTGGTCCCAGAAAAACATTACTTTTTTTTAGGTGACAATAGGGACTGCTCTAAAGATAGCAGATATTTATCAAGTGTAGGCTATGTTCATGAAGATAATCTTGTTGGAAAAGCACAGTTCATTTTTTTTTCATCAGATTTCAGAATAGCTAGCATTTTTTCTTTTTGGAAATGGAATGAAACAATTCGTTTAAATAGATTTTTCAAAAAAATAAAATAATGAAAATTAACAATCAAAATCTAGAAAAACAATTAAAAATAAAATTTAATAATCCAAAATTTTTATCACAAAGTTTAATTCACAAAAGTTTTGATCCGATTAAAAATAATGAAAAAATGGAATTTTTAGGAGACAGAGTACTAGGTTTAATAATTGCGAAAAAATTATTAGAAATATATCCCGATGAAAAAGAAGGTATACTTGATAAAAAATTTGCATCATTAGTTAATAAAAATAAATGTTTGGAAATTGCAAAATATCTTGATGTAGAAAAATATATCCTAGTGCATAATCCAAAAAATAGAAAAATAAAGATAGAAGATAAAATCATTGCAGATTGTCTTGAAGCTATAATAGGAGCTCTTTATTTAGACAAGGGTATAAACGTTACAGAAAAGATTATACTAAAATTATGGGAAACACATATAAATGACAGTGTTATTACTCAAATTGATGCGAAAACAAAATTACAAGAATATTCATTAAAAATATTTAAATCATTACCTATATACAAATTAATTTCAAGTACAGGACCGAGACATAAACCACTATTTAAGATTGCTGTTAAAATAAAAAATTCTAAACTTTTTACTGCTCAAGGATCATCAAAAAAAGATGCTCAACAAAATGCAGCAAAACTTTGTCTAGAAAACATTGATAAAAAATGAATTGGGACGATACAGGATATTTAATTTCAAAAAATAGGTACAATGAAAATTCTGTAATAACAGAAATTTTTACAGAAAATCACGGTAAGGTTTCAGGTATAATTTTTGGTGGCACATCTAAGAAAATTAGAAATTATTTACAAACTGGAAATAGATTATATGTAAATTATAATTCAAAAAGTGCTAATAGAATAGGTTACTTTAAAATAGAAATTTCAAAAGCTCTCACTCCATTATATTTTGATAATAGTAAAAAATTATCATGTATAGCTTCTGCCATGAATTTAATTAAATTGTTAACTGCAGAAGCTCAGGCTAATAAAGAAATTTATAATTTAATTACTAATTTTTATATTTTTTTAGACTCAGAACACTGGATTAAAAAATACATTTTTTGGGAACTCGAATTACTTAAAATTTTAGGTTATGACTTGGAATTAAAAAATATTGTTACTAAAGAAATAAATAATAATACCATTTATTATTATGTAAAATCTGCCAATGAAAAAAAAAATGTTCCCAATTTTTTAATTGATAATGATAATAAAGAAGTTGATATAAAAAATTTATTAAATGGACTTAAACTAGTTAGTGATTATTTAGAAAAAAGTATACTTAAACCTAACAATATTCACTATCCAAATTCTAGATTGCATTTTATTAATTTATTAAGATAATTATTTTATTATGCTGCTAATCCTATCAGCATAATAGCTAACAATTGCATTAGCCCCAGCTCTTTTAAAGCTAATTAGACTTTCTATTATTGAATGTTCATCAATCAACTTTTTTTTAATGCTGTTACTTATCAAACTATATTCACCTGAAACTTGGTAAGCTAAAACAGGAATTTTAAAATTATCTTTAACAATTCTAATTATATCCAAATAGGGCATACCTGGCTTTACCATTACCATATCCGCGCCTTCTTTTATATCCAACGAAACTTCCCTTAAAGCTTCATTGCTATTTCTAAAATCCATTTGGTAATTTTTTTTATCACTTTTTAGCAAACCTTTTGATCCAACTGCATCTCTAAACGGACCATAAAAACTTGATGAATATTTTACTGCGTAAGAGAGTATTTGAACCATTTGATGTGAATTTTTATCAAGCGCCTTTCTGATTCTTCCAATTCTTCCATCCATCATATCTGATGGTGCAAGTACATCACATCCCATTTGTGCTTGCAATATTGATTGATTTACCAAAACATCTATTGTTTGATCATTTAAAACATAACCTGATTTTATTAAACCATCATGACCATGTGATGTATATGGGTCAAGAGCTACATCACACATAATACCTATTTCATTTTTATATCTTTTTTTAATATACTGGATAGCTTTGCATACGAGATTATTTTCATTTAAAGCTTCTGTTCCAAGGCTATTTTTTAGAGATTTTTTTGTATAAGGAAATAATGCAACCATAGGTATTTTACTTTTGATTGCTTTGTCTACAATAATACCAAGTTTATCTATTGTATATCTATAGACATCTGGCATTGTCTTTATTGATTGTTTAGTATTTTTTCCATCAATGAGAAAAATAGGTAATATAAAATCACTTGCTGAAAGGCTATTTTCTTGAATTAATCTTCTAGACCAGTCGTTTTTTCTACTTCTTCTAAGTCTTAAATTTGGATAATTACCTGTAATCATGCTTTAATCTATTTTTAAAATGCGACAAATGTATTATACAAATATATATTAAAATGGTTAAAAAACAATCAAGATGAGCTCAAACACTAAAAATATTATAGACTTAAATCTAGAAAAAGAAAAAAAATTTTTAGACTTTAACGATTTTCAAAAGCAAAATATTCAATTTGATATAAATAAGTTGCAAGAAGCTTACAATCAAATAGCTCAAACTAAAAAATTTGATGATGGTGGAGGGATAGCCCACTTTGGAGCTATTTCTTTAACTCAAATTCCTGGTGATCCAGATTCTGTAAAAGGAAGTAAAGCCAGAGGTGTTTATTGGACAAAACCAGACAAATCTGGAAAAGAAGTTTCTAGAGATGTAACAGTTGATGAATCTGCTTATTGTGAATTTATAAAAGATTATGATAATACTTATTTTAGAGAAGTTTTTGACACCCTATCTTTAAAATATAAATTAGGAAGAATAAGAATATTATTAAAAGAACCTAGATCAACTTTGAGTTGGCATAGGGATCCAGAACCAAGATTGCACATACCTATAGTTTCAAACCCAGGCTGTATGATGGTAATAGAGAATGTAGCAAAACATTTACCAGCAGATGGTTCTGTTTGGATTACGAATAATACTAAATATCATAATGCTTTTAATGGTGGTGAAGAAAATAGAATTCACTTGGTAGCATGTGTTTTAGACTACAAGTTTAAGTAATTTGAAAAAAATTTTCATTTCATCTGATCATGCTGGATATAAATTAAAAGAATTAATAAAACTCTATTTAAATAAAAAAAAAATTAATTATAAAGACCTGGGACCAGACATCGATAGTAAAGTCGATTATCCTGATTATGCTCATAAAGTTGCTAAAAAAGTTAAAATTAACAAAAATCATGTTGGTATATTAGTATGTGGTTCTGGTATAGGTATGAATATAGCAGCAAATAAACATAAAAATATTCGTGCAGCCCAGTGTTTTAATTTAAAATCTACAAAATTATCAAGATTGCATAATGATGCAAATATCATTACATTAGGATCAAGATTGCTTTCAAAAAACAATGCTTTAAAATGTGTAAACGTCTTTTTAAGTACAAAATTTGAAGGTGGCAGACACTTAAAAAGAATTAAAAAAATTTAATTATGTCTAGTGAAAAAAATTATTTAAACGATCAATATAAAAGTTTTTTTGAAGATGGTCTTTCTAAAGCGGACCCGGAATTGCACAAGGCTATTAGTGATGAATTAAGAAGACAACAACAGCACATTGAATTAATAGCTTCTGAAAATATAGTGTCACAAGCTGTGTTGGAGGCACAAGGTTCAGTTCTAACAAATAAATATGCAGAAGGTTATCCTGGAAAAAGATATTATAATGGATGTGAACATGTTGATGTCGCTGAAAATTTGGCGATTGAGAGACTTAAAAAATTATTCAACTGTAAATTTGCTAATGCTCAACCTCACTCTGGAGCTCAAGCAAATGGTGCGGTATTTTTAGCCCTACTAAGTCCTGGAGATACTTTTATGGGTATGAGTTTAAACTCAGGTGGACATATTACTCATGGTTTAAAAATTTCAATGTCAGGTAAATGGTTTAATGCTATTGGATATGACGTAGATAAAAAATCAGAGCTAATTGACTATGATAATGTTGAGAAACTTGCTCTTGAACATAAACCAAAATTAATAATTTGTGGTGGAAGTGCCTATTCAAGAGTGATTGATTTTAAGAAATTTAGAGAGATAGCCGACAAAGTAGGAGCATACCTTATGGTTGATATGGCTCATTTTTCTGGTTTAGTTGCTGGAAAAGGTTATCCAAACCCATGTGATCATGCACATGTAGTTACTTCTACAACACACAAAGTTTTTAGAAGTGCAAGAGGAGGTATTATTTTAACAAACCATGAAGAATTATCAAAAAAATTTAATACTGCAGTTTTTCCAGGTTACCAAGGTGGACCATTAATGCATGTAATTGCAGCTAAAGCTGCAGGTTTTTTAGAAGCATTAAAACCTGAGTTTAAAGATTATATTAAATCAGTTTTATCAAATGCTAAAATTTTATCAGAAACTTTAAAGACCAATGGATTTAAAATTTATTCAGATGGTACAGATACACATTTAATGTTAGTTGATTTAAGACCGTTTAATGTAAAAGGAAATGCAGCAGCAGAGAGTCTTTGTAGGGCAAACATTACTTGTAATAAAAATGGAATACCATTTGACTCAGAAAAACCAATGATAACTTCTGGAATAAGGCTTGGTACTCAAGCAGCAACAACAAGAGGATTTGGTTTGAAAGAATTTCAAAAAGTTGGTGATCTAATTACTAAAGTTGTTAAAGGATTATCTGAAACTCCTGGAGATAATAGTAAAATTGAAGAAGAAGTTAGAAATGAAGTTATAGAGTTAACTTCATCTTTTCCAATATATAAAAATTTAAAATAAATGATTTGCTCTATTTGTAAAAAAGGTGAAACTTCAGTTGTAGATTCAAGACCTACTGAAGATGGTACGGCAATACGAAGGAGAAGACTATGCGTTTGTGGAGCAAGATTTACAACATTCGAGAGAGTTCAATTTAGAGAAATAATGGTAATCAAGAAAAATGGCAGAAAATCTGCTTTCGATAGAGATAAATTATCCAAATCAATTTACTTATCACTTAAAAAAAGACCTATAGATACCGAAACAGCAGAAAAATTTATTAGTAAAATCTCTAGAGCTTTAGAGGAACTTGGACAAAGCGAAATATCAACCAATACAATAGGGACAATGGTTATGGAGGGACTAAAAGAACTTGATCCAGTTGCTTATGTTAGATTTGCTTCAGTTTATAGAAATTTTAGAGAAGAAAAAGATTTTGTGCAATTCGTGGACAAATTAGATGTCTACAAAAAAAGATAAATTTTCAAAAAAAGACGTCAAATATATGAGCTTAGCTTTAGATTTGGCAAAGTCACGTCATGGCCAAACAGGTCCAAATCCATCAGTAGGATGTGTAATTGTTAAAGATGATAAAATAATATCAATTGGACAAACTGGCTATAATGGAAGGCCTCATGCTGAATACAATGCAATTATAAATTCAAATGAAAACCTTGAAGGTTCTAAAATGTATGTAACTCTTGAACCATGCAATCATTATGGTCAAACACCTCCATGCACTAAAGAGATAATTAAGAATAAAATAAAAGAAGTTATTTACTCAATTGAAGATATTGATAAAAAGGTTAAGGGAAAGTCATTCAAAATTTTAAAATCAAGAAAAATTAATGTTAAAAATGGTTTGCTCAAAATTGATATAAAAAAATTTTATATACCTTACTTTTTTAATAAAAAAAAAAAGACCCCGTTTGTAACTGGAAAAATTGCTGTATCCAAAAATAATTTGATTTATAGTAAAGGGACAAAAAGAATTACCAACATACAAACTGATAAATTGACTCATTTTTTGAGATATAAAAATGATTCATTGCTAATTTCATACAAAACTCTAAACAAAGATAATCCCAAATTAAATTGCAGAATTAAAGAATTTGAAGATTTTTCTCCAAAACGAATTATTTTAGATAAATATTTAAGAACTAAACAAAAGTCATATATCTATAAAACTGCAAACAAGAACAATACTATAATTTTTTATAATTATGCTGATAAAAAAAAAATTTATATGTTTAAAAAAAAAGGTATCCAATTAATAAAGTCTAATCTATCAAATGATAAAAGATTTGATTTAAAGTTAATTCTTAAGAAACTCTTCTCTTTAGGTTGCAGAAACTTATTAATTGAGGGAGGTAATGAGTTAACTAAAAGTTTTTTAAAAAAAAGATTATTTAATCAATTTTATTTACTCAGAAGCCCGAAAAAATTATCAAAAATAGTAGATCATAAGATGTCAGATTTCTTTAAAGAATTGTCACAAAATTATAAAAGTAAAAATAAAATTAATATTAAAATGGGAAAAGACTCAATTATACTTTATAAAAATTAATATGTTTAATGGTATAATATTTAATCACGGATTTATCAGTAAAATTGAAAAAAGACTTAGGGGTATAAATATTTTTATAAAAACCAATCTGAAGTTATCGAATAAAGACATTGGGGTTTCCGTGGCTTGTGATGGTGTATGCTTGACACTAATAAACTTAAAAAAAAACGCCATGGAATTTTATCTTTCAGACGAAACTATTCAGAGATCAAAATTTAAATCCTTAAAGTTAATGGATAAAATTAATCTTGAACTACCTCTTAAATATGGTCAAAAAATCTCAGGACACATTTGTCAAGGTCACATAGATGCTATTGGTAAGATCTTAAGCATCAAAAAAATTGATAAATCTTACTTATTCGATTTTGAAATAATTAAAAAAGAGAGAAAAAATCTGATTGAAAAAGCATCTATTTGTATAAATGGGATTTCACTTACTATTTCAAAAATTACTAATAAAGGTTTTCAAGTGTGGGTTATTCCACATACATTTAACTTAACTAATTTATCTTCATTATCAAAAAACAATTCAGTCAATATTGAGATAGATATCTTATCCAAATACGTTAAGAATTATTTTAATGAAAAAAAGTAATTATTCCACAATTGAAAGTATTATTGCCATTGCTAAAAAAGGTGGCATGTTTATTTTAGTTGATGATGAAAAAAGAGAAAATGAGGGTGATTTAATAATCTCAACATCAGATTCTAATGCTAAAAATATAAATTTTATGGCTAAGTACGGTCGTGGATTAATTTGTTTAGCCATGGATGGTCTTCAAGCAAAAAGATTAAATTTATCATTAATGTCACCCGTCAATCAATCTAGGAACAAAACTGCATTCACTGTTTCAATTGAAGCAAGAAAAGGAATAACGACCGGTATATCAGCAAAAGATAGAGCTAAAACAATAAAGATAGCTTCAAAAAAAAATGTTAATAAAAAAGAAATTGTTTCACCAGGACATGTTTTTCCAATTATTGCTAAAGATGGTGGTGTTCTAGTTAGGGCTGGTCACACAGAAGCATCTGTTGATATTTCAAAATTAGCAAATAAAAATAATTCTGCGGTAATATGTGAAATAATGAATGAAAATGGTACAATGGCAAAGGGTCAAGATTTATTTATTTTTGCAAAAAAACATTCACTTAGAATTGGTAAGATCGAAGACCTTATTGCTTATCGATTAAAAAAAGAAAAATTAATTAAATTAAAAAAACAATCTGATATTAAATTTAAAAATCAAAAATATAAAATTAGAATATATGAAAACCTCTTAGATGGCTCTGAACATTTTGCTTTAATTAAAGGAAACATTAAAAAAGAGATAACACCAAGGGTTAGAGTTATATCATCTAATGTGGTGCACAATTACTTGATCAATCAACAATTACCAAATTCTTTTAATAAAACCTTAAATTATTTTAAAAAATTCAATAATTGTGTTTTAGTGTTCATAAAAGATACAAATTTAAAATCTGTTACACAGACACTTAAAGATTATAAGAATAAAAATTTTTATAAAAAAGGCAATGATAAACTTATAAGAAATTATGGTATTGGTGCTCAAATAATTAAAGATTTAAAGATCAAAAATATGATATTAATTACTAAATCACCTAAAAAAGTTATTGGTTTAGAAGGTTATGATATAAAGATTACTAAACAGGAATTGATTTAATGAAAAAGAAATATTTGATAGTTATAGCTGATTATTACAAAGATATATCAAAAGGTTTACTTAAAAGTACAAAGGACTTAATTCCAAAATCTAATTTAATTAAAGTCATAAATGTACCTGGTGTTTTTGAGATACCTGTAACTATTGCAAAAAATATTAAAAAATATGATGCCTTTATAGCTCTTGGTTGTGTCATAAAAGGTCAAACACCACATTTTGATTTCATTTCGCATGCTGCTACAGAAGCAATAATGAGATTATCCATAGAAAATAAAAAACCTATTGGTAATGGAATAATTACATGCCTTAATATGAGTCAAGCTATTGTAAGAAAAAAGAAAGGTAAAGAAGCAGCACAAGCTGTTATTTCTGTTTTGTCTCAATAATAATGAGAACTCCATACAATCCTAACCAAAGCCCAAGAGTTATTATTATACAAAAATTATATGGTAAATTTTTTAATGATGATAATAATTTAACTTTTAGCAAACATAGATTTAAAAAATTTATTAAAGACGTTGTACTTGGTACTATTGAAAGAGACGAGGTTATAAAAGAAGAGGTAAAAAATCATCTTAGTGATGATTTGCAATTATCTAATTTAGATAAAGTTTTTCAAATTATAGTTAAATCTGCAATATTTGAATTCCTATACAAACCTAAAATTTCTAGTAAAATTATCATTAAAGAATACCTTGACGCATCTAATTTTTTTTTAGAAGATTCACAAACAAAATATTTGAATGCGATATTAGATAAAATAGCAAAAAAAATAAGATCCACCAATGCATGAATTCGAATTAATTAGAAATTATTTTCAAAAACTTACAAAAAATTTACCCAGCTCGTTAAATTTAAATGATGATGTATTTTTTGATAAAAAAAATAATTTAGTCGTATCAGTTGACACATATACAGAAAGCAATCATTTTATTAATTTTAAAAAACCAAATTTAGTTATAAAAAAGATAATTAGATCTTCAATATCAGATCTTATATGCAAAGGTGTAAAACCAAGATATTATTTTATCTCTGCCTCAGGTAATAAAAAAAAATTTTCTAAATTGAATTTATCTAAAGTTAGTAAATCACTTAGTGAAGAGCAAAAAAAATATAAGATATTTTTAAGTGGTGGAGATACTGTTTTTTCAAATAAATTAAGTTTTACAATAACTTCAATTGGTTTTGCTAAAAGTATTGTATATCGAAATAAAGCTAAGATTAATGATGATATTTACGTTTCAGGGAGCTTAGGTGATAGTTACATGGGTCTTTTGGTTCTAAAAAATAATATAAAGATTAATAATTCACTAAAAAAATATTTTACTAATCAATATTTTATGCCAAATATTCAACTTAAATTGGCAGATATAATTAAAAAATTTGCTAACACTTCGATTGATATCTCAGATGGCCTTTTGACAGATCTTGATAAAATGATTAATTCACAAAAACTTTCGTATAAAATTAAATTAAGTGATATTCCAATTTCACCTAAACTTAGCAAAGTATTGAACTCAAAGAATTTGCATAAGGCGAACTATATTTCAAAAGGTGATGACTACCAGGTGCTGTTTACAGCACCAAAGAGTAAGAGGGGAATCATCAAAAAAATATCCCTTAATAACAGAATTAAACTTACTAAAATCGGTTTAATTCAAAGTCATAATAAAAAATCTTCAATAGTTGACCACAAAAATAGTCAAATTGTGCTTAAAAACAAAGGTTATTTTCACCTTTTTTAAAAAGTTAAATATTGCCTTTTACAGCTTTTTTTGTATTGTCCGGGCTTTATACAATAAAATTTTAACAAACAAACAACCATAAAGGCATTATGAATACATCAGTAGAAACAATTTTACTTTACACAATAGCAGCAGGTTTTCTTTCAATCGTCTACGGTTATTTTACTGGTAAAAATATTCTTAATTCAAGCCCTGGTAATGCCAAAATGCAAGAAATTGCTTCTGCTATTCAAATTGGTGCAAAAGCATATTTAGCAAGACAATATAAAACAATTGCTGTGGTTGGTGTTGTTGTTTTAGTTATTATTTGTTTAGTATTTAGTCCTTTAGTTGGTTTGGGTTATTTTATTGGGGCAGCACTTTCAGGTATAGCAGGATATGTTGGTATGCTAGTTTCAGTTAAAGCAAATGTTAGAACAGCAGAAGCTTCACGAAAAGGTTTAGCAAGTGGACTCTCTGTTGCATTTAAATCTGGAGCAGTTACTGGAATGCTTGTTGCAGGTTTAGCTTTATTATCTATTGCTGTTTATTATTATTTTTTATTAAAATTTGGTATTGAAGAAAGAGAAATTGTTAATGCTTTAGTAGCACTTGGGTTTGGAGCATCTCTTATTTCTATTTTTGCTAGATTAGGTGGAGGAATTTTTACAAAAGGTGCTGATGTTGGTGCGGATTTAGTAGGTAAAGTTGAAGCTGGAATACCTGAAGATGATCCTAGAAACCCTGCTGTAATTGCTGATAATGTTGGAGACAATGTCGGTGATTGTGCTGGAATGGCAGCTGACTTATTTGAAACTTATGCTGTTACAATCGTTGCAACTATGGTTTTATCATCAATATTTTTTGTTGGTGATTTGAATATGATGATTTATCCCCTAACCATTGGTGGTGCTTGTATTTTAACATCAATCTTAGGAACATTCTTTGTAAAACTTGGAAAAAGTAAGAATGTTATGAATGCTTTATATAAAGGATTTGTTGTTTCTGCTGTCACTTCTTTGGCAATTTTGTATCCAGTAACTGATTATGTAATAGGTTTTGCAAGTGAATATACTGTTAATGGTAAAACTTTTAATGGTATGAATTTATATATATGTGGAATTATTGGACTGCTTATTACAGGTTTGTTAATTTGGATTACTGAATATTACACTGGAACAGAGTATAGACCAGTAAGAAGTATTGCTAAGTCATCGACAACTGGTCATGGCACTAATGTAATTCAGGGTTTAGCTGTTTCTATGGAAGCCACTGCTATACCAGCTTTAATTATAGTTGCTGGAATTCTTGCTACAAATTCTATTGCTGGACTTTATGGAATTGCAATAGCAGTTACTACTATGTTAGCTTTAGCTGGAATGGTTGTGGCTCTTGATGCTTATGGTCCCGTTACAGATAATGCTGGCGGTATTGCTGAAATGTCTAAATTACCAAACAGTGTTAGGAAAACTACAGATGCATTAGATGCCGTAGGTAATACAACTAAAGCTGTTACTAAGGGTTATGCCATTGGTTCAGCTGGTTTAGGAGCTTTAGTTTTATTTGCAGCTTATGTTGAAGATATTAAACACTTTTCGGGTGTAGCAGGTTCTCAATTAGAAGGAATAGTTGTAACTTTTGATCTGTCTAATCCTTATGTTGTAGTTGGTTTATTAATTGGTGGAATGCTTCCATATTTATTTGGATCAATGGGCATGCAAGCTGTTGGAAGAGCAGGTGGAGCTGTTGTTGTTGAAGTTAGAAGACAATTTAAAAAATTTCCAGGTATCATGAAACGTAAACAAAAACCTGATTATGCTAAACTTGTAGATTTATTAACAGTTGCAGCTATAAGAGAAATGATTATACCTTCTCTATTACCAGTACTTTCTCCAATTGTTTTATACTTTGTTATTTTATCTATAGGTGGACAAGTTGCAGCTTTAGCATCCGTTGGTGCAATGTTGCTTGGTGTTATCATAACAGGGTTATTCGTTGCTGTTTCTATGACTGCTGGTGGTGGAGCGTGGGATAATGCTAAAAAATATATCGAAGATGGTAATCATGGAGGAAAAGGTTCTGAAGCTCATAAAGCTGCTGTAACAGGTGATACTGTAGGTGATCCATACAAAGATACTGCTGGTCCTGCTATTAATCCAATGATTAAGATAACAAATATTGTTGCCTTACTCTTGCTTGCAGTAATAGCCGGTTAATCTTATTTCGCAGTTTTTGGTGCACCACCCCCACGTTTATTAAGTGGGTCATTAATTTTTTGTCTTAAAGAATTTAGAAAATCGTACACAAACGATCTTTTTAATAAAGACATTTCTATAGAATCTTGAGAAAATTCAATTTTTTCCATATCTTCCATTGTCAGAAAAACCTTATCAACTAAAATACCTTTGTTATCTAATTCTAAAACTAAAATATCATTTTTAAGCAATTTCTTTTTTCCTAGCATTGTTAATCTTGATGAAGATGTATTTCGTTCAATGTAGATCCACATATCGTTATCAAAAGTACCAGTTGTTGACGGTGATCCTAACAGACTTATAACTTCATTTTTATTCGATGTATTAAGTACAAGTTTGCTTTGTTTTTTATCTAAAAAATGAACACCGTGATGTTTTACAACTTTATTTAAAGAGCAATTTGTAATACAAAAAAAGATGATAATAGTTAATAGATAATTTTTCATGAATATAAAATATATAAATATTTACAATAATTTAGTTAATTTAACTAGAAATAAAGAATTATACAAAAATTTTGATAAACAAGATACTTTTTCTGATAGACTGATATTCTTTTTGCTTCATTTTGCCTTCTTTTTAAAGGTTTATAAAAAAGACAATGATAAAAAGATAATGCAGGATATTTATGACTATTTATTTAGGCAGTTAGAACTAAGTATTAGAGAAATTGGTTACGGTGATCAATCTATAAATAAAAAAATGAAGGATTATCTTAACTTATTTTACAGCATGATTGATAAGATCCACTATTGGGATGATTTATCAATTGATAAAAGAAGTTCTATACTAGAGCAATTCTTAGATAAAAATGCTGATTGTCAATTTTTAGCTAATTACTTTGAAAAATATAGGTTAAATTTATTAAATAACACTTTGAATTTTTACATAAAAGGTGTAATTAAGCCTTAACATTATTATGGCTGTACCAAAACGTAAACAATCACCGTCAAGAACTGGAATGAGAAGAGCTCAGAATATGAAATTCTCAACGAAGAACATTGTTGAGGATAAAAAATCAGGTGAATATAGATTATCTCACCATTTAGACCTTAAAACGGGTATGTACAGAGGTAGACAAGTCCTTGATCCTAAGGAATAATAGCTAAAATTATTTTATAATGAATAATGCAATTAAAATTGCAGTCGATGCAATGGGTGGTGATGGATCACCAAAAAAAACTATTGATGGCATAGCTCATCATTACCAAAAAAATAAAGAAACTTTTTATCAAATATTTGGTGATCAAGATCAAATTGAAAAAATTATAAACAAAAGATTACCTAAGGAAGCATACGAACTAACTCACACAAAAGATATTGTTAAAGGAACAGACAGTCCTTTAGAAGGTGCAAAAAGAGGTAAGAAAACAAGTATGTGGTTAGCTATTGAAAGTGTTAAAAATAAAAAATCAGATATTGTTGTTTCAGCTGGAAATACAGGTGCTTTATTAGTAATAGCTAAGTTAAATCTTAAAATGATAGAAAATATTGACAAACCTGCATTAGCAGCCTTGTGGCCTAATAAAAAAAATATGAGTGTTGTTTTAGACTTAGGAGCAAATATTGAATGTAGCTCAAAGAACCTTATTGATTTTTCAATAATGGGGTCATCTTTGTATAGATCATTATATGATAACGCCAATCCAAAGGTAGCCCTATTGAATATTGGATCAGAAGAAATTAAGGGACATGAGATAATTAAAGAAACTTATCAAAAATTGAGTGAAACAGTTAATCCAGATTTTGAATTTAAAGGTTATATTGAAGGCAATCAATTAATGAATGGTGATGTTAATATTATAGTAGCGGATGGATTTACAGGAAATGTTGCACTAAAAACAGCAGAAGGAACAGCCAATTTTATTACAGGTGAATTAAAAAAAGCAATGACTGGAACTTTGTTAGGCAAGATTGCATCATTATTAAATATTTCAAATTTAAATAAATTTAAAAAAAGATTAGATCCAAGACTTTATAATGGAGCAATATTTATTGGACTCGACTCACCTGTTATTAAAAGTCATGGTGGAACTGATTACATTGGTTTTTCAAACTCGCTAAGTGTTTGTAGCCGTATAATTAAAGGTAATTTAATTGAAAAAATTAGAAATAATATAAATTGATTATGGCAGAAAATTTAACTAAAAAAAATTTAATAAACTCAATTTATATGCAGATAGGTTTTTCAAAAAGTATTTCATCAAATTTATTAAGTGATTTTTTATCAACAATTATCGAAACTTTAATTCTAGAAAAAAAACTCAAAATTCATAAGTTTGGAACTTTTTCTATTCGACATAAAAAAAGTCGAATTGGTAGAAATCCACTTACAAAAGAAAAAAAACAGATTTCAGATAGAAATGTTGTTCTTTTTAAAGCTTCAAAAGAATTCAAAGATCTAGTAAATTCTAAAAATGATTTATAAATCAGCAAAAGCTTACAAATCAATAGGTGAAGTGGCTGTAATTTTAAACCTAGTTAATAAAAAAAAAGGAACTTTAAATACACACACAATAAGATTTTGGGAAAAAGAATTTAAACAAATTAAACCCAAAATTTTATCTGGAAACAGAAGGTATTATAATTACGATACAATTGAAATTCTCAAAAAAGTAAAATATCTCCTTAAAGAACAGGGCATGACTATTAATGGTGTAAAAAAACTTCTAAATTCAAACAAATCTTTAAAACTTGACGAAATTTCAAATAATTCTATAAGTGTCGCTAATTCTAATATTAAAAATAAACTTAAAAAAATATTAAAATTAGTAAAAGAAATTAAAAAATTAAAATAATATGGCTAAAAAAACTCACGTTAAAGTAAGATTGGTGCCTGAGGCAAAACCAGATAGTCCATTTTTTTATTATGTTAAAAAGCCTGCTGGAGGTGAAAAAGCAAAGGTAAAATTAACTGCAAAAAAATATAATCCGGCAACCAGAAAACATGAAAAATTTGTAGAAAAAAAATTACCACCACATAGTAAGTAATTTATTTTTTTTTAAAATTTCTCTTTTCGTAATCGATAAAAGACCAAATCATATTGCTCCAAATACGATTGGTAATTTTTGTATCTATTTTTTTTTCTACCGATCTTTTTTTTATTTTTTTTAGAATAAAATTAATTCTTTTTTTATCAATTATTTCATTTCTATGGTTTTTTAATTTTAAAACGTCATTTACTATTTTTGATCTTTTTTTAATGATATTTAATAAGCCATTATCAAGAATATCTAATTTTTTTCTCAATTTATTTAATTTTAATCTATTTATTGGCGACATTTATACAATTGGATTTATTCATAATTAATATATTTATTAATATATGTACATAGAGAATAAACAATTAAAAAATCAGCTTTCTTTTTGGTTGAGTTCAATGTTTTGGATAATATCAATAATGATTATTGTTGGTGGTTTAACCAGATTAACCGACTCTGGTTTATCTATAACTCAATGGCAATTATTTTCAGGTTTTTTACCACCTATTAATGAAACTCAGTGGCTTAGTTATTTTGATCTATATAAAAAAATTCCTGAATTTCAATTACAAAATTATTCAATGACATTAGAAGAGTTCAAAGTTATATTTTGGTGGGAATGGATTCACCGTTTTCTTGGAAGATTAATAGGTATATCATTTTTACTTCCTCTCATCTATTTTACACTTAAGTTAGGATTTAAAAAATTAAAAAATCTTTTTTTTATTTTTATACTTATTTGTTTTCAGGGATTTATAGGCTGGTATATGGTTTCAAGTGGACTGGTAGATAGAGTTGACGTAAGTCATTTTAGATTATCTGTTCATTTATTGATTGCATTTTTTATTATTTCATTAATTTTTTGGAATTATTTAAGATTACAAAATATTACTTTTTCTAAAAATTATTTGAACAAACTTTTTCCTCTAATATTTTTAATATTAATTTTTAGCCAAATTGCAATTGGTGCTTTTGTTTCTGGGATGGATGCTGGTAAAATATATAATTCATGGCCTTTAATGGATACTAATTATTTTCCTAATGACAATAATTTTATTGATTTATTCTCTTTTGCTGCATTTAGTGATCCTTCACTTGTTCAATTTATGCATAGAAATTTAGCTTATTTTATTTTAATTATTTATTTAATGATTTTATTTTTTATAGTTAGAAATAATTTAAAAAATTTTTATTCAATAATTAAGATAATTGGTTTTCTATTGATAGTTCAAATTATTTTAGGAATTCTAACATTACTAAATGGTGCACAAATTTTCTTAGCATCCATGCACCAAATAAGTTCTATTTTCTTAGTTAGTTCTTCAATTTATTTTTTATATTTAAATAATAATCCTAACTAACTGCTTTTAAGTGTCTTTTTTTTGATTTATTTAAAGCCTGGTCAAGATCTTCGATAATATCATCTATGTGTTCGATTCCAATACAAAGTCTCACATAACCTTGGGTAACACCTGATGCAGCAAGTTGTTCTTCATTAAGTTGGCTATGAGTTGTGCTTGCTGGATGTATAGCCAAACTCCTTGCATCGCCTATATTTGCAACATGGTAAAACATCTTTAAAGCCTCAATAAATTTTTTACCCGATTCAATGCCACCTTTAAGTTCTATTCCAACCAAACCACCATTTCCACCTTTTAGATATTTCTTAGCTCTATTAGCTACTTCATTTTTATGTTCAGTTGGATATATAACTTTAGCTATTTCTTTATGTTTGGTTAAATACTCAACAACTTTTTGAGCATTAGAGCAATGTTGTTTCATTCTTAGAGCAACTGTTTCAAGTCCTTGAATTAATCCAAAAGCATTATCTGGAGCCAACGCAGCTCCTAGGTCTCTTAATAAAGTTACTCTAGCTCTAATAGCAAAAGCTACATTAGCACCGGTTAGCTCTGGAACAGCTTTTCCCCAAATAACTCCACCGTAACTATCATCAGGTGTATTAAATAAAGGTTGTCTTTTTGGATCTGCAGTCCAATCAAAATTTCCTCCATCAACGATACTGCCACCCACAACCGTTCCATGACCACCAATATATTTAGTTAAAGAATGAACAACCACAGCTGCACCATGCTCTATTGGCTTACAAATTACTGGAGCAGCAGTATTATCCATTATTAAAGGAATATTGTATTTTCTACCAATATCAGAGACTTCTTTAATTGGAAAAACTCTTAAATAAGGATTGGGTAATGTTTCACCATAAAAAGCTCTAGTTTTGTCATCTACAAGTTTTTCAAAGTTTTTTGGATTAGATGGATCAGCATATCTAACTTCAATACCAAATTTACTTAATGTGTGAGTAAATAATGAAACTGTTCCACCATATAAATCGGTAGAACTTATTATGTTATCACCAGCCTGAGCAACATTCAAAATTGAAAAAGTCGAAGCAGTTTGTCCTGATGAAACAGTTAAACAAGCCAATCCACCTTCTAATGCAGCGACTCTTTTTTCAAGAACATCATTTGTAGGGTTCATTATTCTTGTATAAATATTTCCAAATTCTTTTAAGCTAAAAAGATTTGCAGCATGCTCTGTACTATCAAATTGATATGATGTTGTTCTATAAATTGGAACTGCAACAGCTTTTGTAGTTGGATCACTTCTATATTCACCACCATGTAGTGCTATTGTTTCGGGGTTTTGTCTTTTTGTAGTCATTTTAAGTCTCCTTTTTAGTGCTTTAACTTAATGTAAGGTGCACAATATAGTTCAAATACCTACCGAAAATGTGTTTAAAAATCCTTTTTAGCAATTAATAGCCTGCAATAGGAACAAATCGGCTTAACCAAAGTATCATTAAGGTTAATTAATGCAAGAAAAATATAAAATTGACTTTATATCTAATAATAGTATTAATCCTCGCACAATGACTAAGTTTATTAAAAGTGCTGAAATTACTAGTAACTGGTTTGAAATCGATGCTAAAGATGCGGTAGTAGGACGATTAGCATCGGTAGTATCAATGATTATTAGAGGAAAAAATAAGGCAACATATACACCACACATGGATGATGGTGATTTTGTTGTAGTTAAAAATATAGAGCATGCAAAATTTACAGGGAAAAAATTTAAAGATAAAAAATATTATAAGCACACAGGACATCCTGGAGGGATTAAAGTTATAACTCCTGAAAAGTTATTAGAAAAAAATAAAGCAGGTGAAAGTTTGAAACTTGCTGTAAAACGAATGTTACCTGGAGGTGTTCTTGGAAGAAAACAATTAACAAAACTTAAGATTTATGTCGGTGAAGACCATCCTCATGCAGCTCAAAATCCTAAATTAATAAATCTACAAAAACTTAATACTAAAAACTTGATTAGAAATTAAAATGGAAACTTCTTCGCAAACTTCAGAAAAAAAACCAAAAATAAAATTAGATTTTAAAGATAGTAAATATGCCACTGGTAGAAGAAAAAAATCTATAGCAAAAATTTGGCTTAAAAAAGGAACTGGTAAAATTTATGTTAATGGAAAATTATTTAATAATTATTTTACAAGTGGAAGTCATAAAATGCAAATTACCAGACCATTTGAAATTTTAAACCAAGCAACTGATTATGATGTTAGATGTAATGTAAAAGGTGGTGGACATACTGGTCAGGCTGGAGCCATGGTTAATGGTATATCTAAGGCTTTATTATTATTTGATCCAGAATTTAAGACAACATTAAAATCTGAAAAATTGACAACTAGAGACTCTAGATCAGTTGAAAGAAAGAAGCCTGGTCGAAGAAAAGCCAGAAGAAGCTTCCAATTTTCTAAAAGATAATTCTTTTTTAACTCAAAACTGCTATAATATAAAATGCCTAAGATTAATGTATTAATTGCTGGATCTACTGGTTACATCGGTGTTCAATTAATTAGATTATTGGTTAAACACAACGGTGTTAAGATTAAATATCTATGTGGAAATTCATCTGTTGGAAAAAAAATATCAACTTATGATAAATCTTTAACTTCAAAAAAATTACCTAGAATAATTAAATTTAACAAATCTTATTTAAAACACGTAGATTTAATTTTTACAGCATTACCCAATGGTGCAGCGCAAGAGATTTCAAATAATTTGTTAGAAAAAAATGTATTAATAGATTTAGCTGGTGATTTTAGACTCAAAAAATCTTCTGAATATTTAAAATGGTATAAGCAAAAACACAGATCTATTAAAAACATTAAAAATAGTATTTACGCAATTCCCGAAATAAATGGTAATGAAGTTAAAAATTATAATATAATAGGTTGTCCCGGTTGTTATCCAACATCTATATTAATCCCCCTTGTACCCTTAATAAAAAAAAATTTAGTTAAAACCAAAAATATTATTATTGACTCAAAATCAGGCTACTCTGGTGCAGGACGAGGTGTTCATATTAAATATAAAGATAAAAATCTTTATCAGTCATTAAGTGCTTATGGTGTTGGTTTTCATAAACATAATTCTGAAATTCAACAGGAAATAAACAAATACTCAAAAAAGAAATTTACTTTTACATTTACTCCACATTTAATTCCTATGTTTAGAGGAATTTTAAGTACAATTTACCTTGATTTAGAAAAAGGTGTTAATATTAACAAGTTAGAAAAGACATTGAATAAAGAATATAAAAAAAATAGATTCGTCAAAATTCTTAAACAAAACAAACCTGTTAGCACAAATGACGTTATTAATACAAATAATTGCTATCTATCAATTTGTAGAACTAGGTATAAAAATAGAGTTATAATTTTATCAGTTATAGATAATTTAATAAAAGGTGGAGCAGGGCAAGCCATACAGAATATGAATTTAAAGTTCAACTTTCCTGAAACTAAAGGATTAAGATGAAAAAAATACTTATTTTTTTTTTTTTAACATCATGTGTTTCACCCAATTCTAATTTTTATTCTGACAATAATAAATTTAATTTTAATGAAGATTTAACATTTTATGAATTTAACCTATTATTAAAAAAGTATGGAGAAATTAGTCAATACCCTAATATAAATGAATAGAATATGACAAAAAATATTAATATTGCAGTTGTTGGATTGGGGCAGGTAGGTATCTATCTATTAAATGAACTTAATAGAAAAAAAAAAGAAATTGAATTCAAAACTGGAAAAAAAATAAATGTTGTAGCAGTCTCAGCTAGAAGTATAAGCAAAAAAAGAAGATTTAGGATAAACAAAAAAATCTTTTATAAAAATCCATTAGATATTTTCAATAAAAAGAAAATAGATATTTTATTTGAAGCTATTGGTTTTTCAGACGGCATATCTAAAAAAGTTGTTGAAACTGCTTTAAAAAATAAAATACATGTTATAACGCCTAATAAAGCTCTCATTTCAAAACATGGTGATTATTTAGCAAAACTAGCAGAGGATAGTAATGTAAACTTGGAATTTGAAGCGTCGGTTGCAGGTGGAATTCCCATATTAAGAACTATTAAAGAAGGTCTAGCTACAAATAAGATATCAAAGGTTTACGGAATTTTAAATGGTACCTCTAATTATATTCTTTCAGAAATGAGAGATTCTAAAGATAACTTTTCTAATGTTTTAAAAAAAGCTCAAAAACTTGGTTATGCTGAACCAGGTAACCCCAGGTTAGATTTAAATGGTTTTGATGCATTTGCAAAAGTTAGAATTTTATCATCTCTAGCATTTAAAACAAAGATTTCTAAACATAAATGTTTGATGGAAGGTATCGAAAAAATAGAATTAAAAGATATTGAAATTGCAAATCAATTAGATTCTCGTATTAAACTATTGGGTATTTCTGAAATTATTAATAATCAACTATTTGAAACTGTTCATCCATGTTTAGTTAGTAAAAATTCATATATAGGTAACGTAAGTGGAGTTATGAATGCTGTTATTCTTGAAGGGAAACCAGTTGGTGAAAGTATATTACAAGGTGAGGGTGCTGGACCTGGACCTACATCTTCATCATTATTATCTGACTTAATTTCTGTATTAAGTGGTATCATTAAAAAACCATTTGGTATTCCTAACAATAAACGTAAATCAATCAAATGTTATAATGTTAATAATTATACTAATTCTCTATACTTAAGATTTGAAGTTAAGGATAAACCTGGTGTTCTATCTAAAATTACTAATAGGTTAGCTAAATATAAAATTTCTGTAAAAAGATTAATTCAAACTCCAGATAAAAAAAATAGTAAAGCCACTATTGTTATTATCACTCACAAAACTAATGAACTTAATTCAAAAAATTGTCTTTCAATTTTCAAAAAAGATAAAGATATTCTTAATTATCCTACATTAATAAGGATATATAATTAATGGATTTATATTCCAAAATATTTGAAGTCTTATTTCCTGTTTTTTTTGTTATTGGTATTGGTTATTACTTAGGGAAAAAAAATCCGAAAATAGACACTAATTTCATAACTAATTTTGCTGGTAATATCGGAACTCCTGCAATGATTTTTTATACTGTAACTACCACTGGTGTTACTTTAGCAGTTTTTACTTCTTACTTCTTCTATGCCTTAGTTACGATTGGGGGCTTTTCCATAGTTGGTTTAATACTACTTTTTATTTTGAAAAGAGACCTTAGTATGGAGTTACCACCAATGATTTTACCAAATACTGGTAATATGGGTATACCAATTTGTCTTTTTGCTTATGGTACTGAAGGGCTTGGTGTGGCATCTGCTATAGCCTCAGTCATAATTTTGTT
>Ga0209335_10001237_pt1 | contig 29824 bp, 19 predicted proteins | sample COG_09_FD_184753 | JGI IMG/M metagenome (GOLD analysis project Ga0209335, IMG submission 184753) | Pelagic Microbial community sample from North Sea - COGITO 998_met_09 (SPAdes) (version 2) | ecosystem: Environmental > Aquatic > Marine > Neritic zone/Coastal water | place: Helgoland, sampling...
CCTGATGCTGTAGCAGATGCTTTTATGGACACTTTTACTGGTGACAATTGGGAAGAAGCCTTTACTGCTGCTGCAGAGACTGCAAAAGGTCGTGATCAGCAAGAAGATGATTATGATGAAGCAAAATGGGAAGAATGTAAAGAAGTAGGCGAAAACGCAATGAATGAAGCTGTAGCAAATGGTGCAGAAGACCCTCAAGATGTTTTCGGAGCAATTGCGATGGCTGTTGGTGCTTGCAATGGTGACATGGGTCCTCCTCCAAGCCAAAACTAAATTATTATTTTAGTTAATAAAGTAAAAGCCTCGATTTATTTCGGGGCTTTTTTGTTTCTATTCGTTATCTTTTAATATAATTATCTAAGGTATTTATCTATGTTTGAAAAAGAACTTTTAAACGAAAAATCAATTATTGTAACTGGTGGCGGTACTGGCTTAGGTAAATCTATGGCTACCCGTTTTGCTGAATTAGGTGCCAATCTTGTTATTACTAGTCGCCGCCAAGAAGTTATTGATAAGACGGCTGAGGAGTTGCGTGAACTCGGAGGGAAAGTATTAGCCATTGCATGTGATGTTAGAGAACCAGAACAGGTTAATAATATGGTTGATCAAACGGTTAATGAATTTGGGAAGATTGATATTCTTCTTAATAACGCCGCAGGTAATTTTATTAGTCCAACAGAAGACCTTAGTCCAAATGCTTTTAAAACAGTAGTGGATATTGTTTTAAATGGAACATTTAATTGTACACAGGCTGTTGGTAAAGTGATGCGCAAAAAAGAAGGCGGAGTCATATTGAATATAGTTACAACCTATGCCTGGACTGGGTCGGGTTATGTTGTTCCTTCAGCGTGTGCAAAAGCAGGTGTCCTAGCAATGACTAGATCTCTTGCCGTGGAGTGGGCTAAGTATGGTATCCGTACAGTTGCCATTGCTCCGGGACCTTTTCCTACGGAAGGAGCTTGGTCTCGACTTGCACCACCGGGGCTAGGAATTAAGAAAAAAATGAAGAATAGAGTCCCGCTAAAAAGGGTTGGAGAGCATATTGAGTTGGCAAATTTGGCTACGTATCTAATTAGTGATCAAGCAGGTTATATTAATGGTGAAGTGGTAACGATTGATGGTGGTGAATGGCTTCAGGGAGCTGGTGAAATGAATGAACTAGAAAAGCTACCAAGAGCAGCGTGGAAGCTTCTTCAAATGAAGCGAAAAAAGAAAAAATAATTATAATCTTCGAATTCATTAAATGATTAAAAACTATGTAATAAAGTATTCGATTGAGTTTGTTGTTATCATACTAGGTATTACAGTTTCATTCTGGTTCAATGCTTTATCCATTAAGACTCAGGATGAAAAAGAAAGAATTAAAGTATTATCCAGTTTACAATTAGAGATTAATGAAATTAAATTTTATTGTGATGAAAAAAAGCAAACATGGGGGAATGACATTCGTTTGCTTAATGAATTTCTTAATCCTACTAAAGGCGAATTAAACATTGATAATATTCTAAAAATCACAACAAGTAAAAATAGAATAGAAACGTTTATGGTACTTTATCGTGTATTTGATCCTCCCTTGAATCGATATCAATCCATCATTAATTCCGGTTATCTTAAGTACGTGAAATCTGAAAAGGTAAAAGAAATATTAAGCCGACTCCATAACACATCTCTTTCTCACATTGAGACGGCTGTAGAACACGAAAAACAATTAAAACAAAGCTTTCTCCCATTCATTACAGTTAATCACCCTGAGGTAATTTTAGCAAGGGATAATAATCTAATATCAGTAAATCAGTATTCAGGAATACTTAGTGAAGCCATCCATAGTGACGATCGACTCAAAGCAAAGTTTGTAATGTTAAATCGATATCTTGAATACAAGATATCGATTTTACAAGTATATATGATTAATCTGGAAGACCTTGAATCTGAAATCAATCTGGCAATAGCTAATTAATTTACGCCTGCTTTAGTTTCATCCGCGTTGACATCACCAGCCGTAAGCTGGTTGACCATGGACATCATATCAAAGAAATCCTGCTCCTTCGCAATTTTCCCATCTTTCATTGTTACCATAGTTGTACCAGATAGATTTAGTTTGTTTCCTGAAGCCGGTATGCCAAAAAAGTTTCCTGTGTGTGTGCCCTTAAAGTTCCAATGTTTTACAAGTCGATTCCCTTGACCCACAACTTCAAGTATTGTGAAGTTGTAATCTGAAAAACCAGTTAGAAAATTATAATAGTAATTCCTGGTTGCATCTATACCTGTGATATCACCTTGAGCGGTTACTACCACTACATCCTCTTGGAATCTTTCGGAGTTGACAATTGATGTATCACCTGTAAAAAAAATTTTCCAAGTTTCATCATACATTGAAATATTTTGCTCAAGTTGTTGCTTTGCATTTTGCAATTCAGTTAGTTTTTCATTTTTTACAGGTGAGCCACAACTTGTTAAAATTGCAAAAAATATTGTAATTATCGTGCCGAAATATATTTTTTTAGTGTGTATCATTACTTTTTCCTCAGACTTTATTGTGAATATTCAAACGAACATATTTAATTTCATAGAAATTTAAATCTAATGGAATATGTTAATATAATTATTTAGAAAATTCTATGACCCAACGGGTTATAGAATCACCAATAGACATATATAATATAACGGTATAAATAAAAGCGATACCAGTCAATGCAAATGGCGTAATACGGAATTCATGAGAGTATTTATCAGTACCGTGAATTTTTAAATGCCAAGTATGAAAGATAAGTATTGTTAAATAAGATAGACCTAAGCTAAAAACAAAAAATCCAAGTAGGATATATTGATCTGTATTATTCAGATTATATAGCCACTTGGCAAATTTCAAATATAATCTCCAAGCATAGCAGCACCAAATACGCCAGCGGAGTCGCCAAGTTTATTTTTTAATACAGGGGTAACAAGCGTTTTACTAAACGTTGCTTTTGCAATAGAATTTTTTCCTTCGGTATAAAGCATTTCTAACTTTGATAATCCTCCACCTAAAACTACCGCATCTGGATCTAAAATATCTATAACATTTGCTAAAGCAGCGCCAAAATAATTAATAAAGTTTTCTTTCCATTCCGGGTGTGCCAGATAAGCTTTCTCATCTATAATATCAGTAACGCGTTTAAATTCACCAGTTAAAGTTTTCCATTCTTTTTCTAATGCTGTTCCAGAAATATAAGATTCTGTGCAACCTTTATTTCCACAGTAGCAATCTTTACCATTTGGAAATAAGACATGATGCCCCCATTCACCGCTAATATGATTTGGTCCACGATGTATATTCTTATTTATAACGACCCCACCTCCACAGCCTGTTCCAAGTACCACACCAAATACCAATCGAAAATCTTTCGCTGCACCTAGAATAGCTTCTGCTAAGGCAAAGCAATTGGCATCATTCTCCATAAGAATGGGAAGTGAAAGAGCGGATTCAAGATCAGATTTTAGGGGTTTATCTATTAAGCAAACCGTATTACTATTTTTTAATGTTCCTGTTTGAAAGTCGATAGCACCTGGGGTACAAATACCAACGGGTCCATCTACTTTACCAATTTTCATCAGTTCACTGGCGAGTCTAATTATGCGTTCTAAAATAGCATTATAGCCTTCTTCTCGATTTGTAGCTACACGTTTTCGTTCGACCACTTGAAATGCATCATTAATAACAACAGCTTCAATTTTTGTACCACCAAGATCTATACCTAATTTATTTCCCATTATATATTTTCTTTATTTATATAGTTAATTAGTATGATAAGCCATAACCAAAGTCAAATAGATAGTTGTCTGATTTAGTAATAGGAAATTGATTTATTGATTTAGGCCAAGAAAAAGATAGTTTCCCTGTTGGATTATAATCACCAAATAATACATCTGATATACCTTGGCCTTCACTACCTGGAAGCCAAGCAGCAATAAGTGAATCCCATTGATCTATTTCATCTGTTATTATCATTGGTCTTCCTGAGAAAAGAACAACGACTACGGGAATATTTTTATTTTTAAGACGTTTAATAACTTCTAAGTCTTTTTTATTTAATTGAAGGTCGTCACGATCGCCTTCCATTTCAGCGTAAGGTTCTTCACCAATAACAACAACCGCAATATCGCCTTCAGCATTTTTTCCATCTTCCGTGAATTGAACTGAAACGTTGGGGTCTACCGCTAATTTAATGGCTTCTAAAACTGAAGTGCCTTCTGTTTTGTTTTCCATCTCTCCTTGCCAGCTGATCGTCCAGCCGCCAGATTGCATTCCAATATTATTTGCTCCACGACCAGCAACAACAATTTTTTTCCCATTTTTAGGGAGAGGTAAGAGGTCGTCGTTATTCTTTAATAAGACCAAACTTTTTTTAACCGCTTCACGTGCAATTTCACGATGTTCTTGAGATCCTACATGGGCTAATAATTGTTGGTCGCTAAAGGGTCTTTCAAAAAGGCCTGATTGTTTTTTAATTAATAATATTCTTTTAACGGCATCATCAACTCTGGACATGGGTATAGACCCATCTTCAATCGCTTCTTTGAATAAAGTCATGAACTTTTCATAAGATTCATTTCCAAACTTTACAGCACCTGGAACCATTACCATATCAATTCCAGCATTAATAGATATAATAATATCAGATTTGTAGTCACCAGGTATCTGTTCAATTGCAGCCCAATCAGAAACGACAAATCCTTTAAAGCCAAGTTCATCTTTCAATATATCTGTTAGTAAGTATTTATTAGCATGGCATCTAACATCATTCCAAGTATTATAAGCTGCCATAAAAGTTGCCACACCGCTTTCAACTGCTTTTTTAAAAGGAGGAAGGTGTATTTTTCGAAGTTCTTCTTCTGAAATAGCTAGGTTTCCCCTGTCTATTTTCCCATTAAGACCCGTACCAAATAAGGTGCCACCATCTCCAATGAAATGTTTAGCGCAAGCTAAAACACTCTTTGGATTATTGATATCTGTAGATTGATAGCCCAGTATTGCAGCATTTCCAAGTTCAGTGACGAGTTCGGTATCTTCCGAAAACCCTTCATAAGTTCTACCCCACCTATAATCATTAGGTACAGCCAGGCATGGTGCGAAATCCCAATCAATTCCTGTAGCAGCTACTTCAAGTGCGGTCGCCCTTGCAACCGATTCAACTAGTTTTGCATCACGAGTTGCCCCTAAGCCTATGTTATGAGGGAAGATAGTCGCGCCAACTACATTGTTATGTCCATGAACTGCATCAATACCGTATAATAAAGGTATCTTTAAACGAGAATTAAGAGCCTCGCGCTGATATAAATCATACATCTCAGCCCAAGCTTTAGGTTCATTAACTTGAGGAGTGCTACCCCCCCCACTTAAAAGTGAACCAAATCCATATTTAGATATATCAGAAATTTCATTTAAAAATTGTTGGTCAACTTGGGTCATCTGTCCAATTTTTTCATCAATCGTCATCTCTTGTATTAAGGAATCAACAAATGCTACATCCATTGAAGCGTTATTACTTTTCATTGATTTACATCCAAATAAACTCAAGAGTAAAACAAGTGATGTTATTGATTTAAAATAAATAGATTTCATATTATTTATGCGTATCCCTTTTAATTAATTCTACAGGTATGAGTGTTTTTCGAGCGGAGCGATTTAAATTAACTTCTTTTTTTATCATTCTAATCAGGTGGTCAATTGCCTCTTCAGCTAGTTGGTCTACATCAGTATCAATAGTTGTCAGCTTTGGGAAAAATATTTTACTAAATAAAATATTGTCATAGCCTATAATTGCATAGTCGGTCGGTATTTCTTTTTTATTTTCCAGGGCCGCATGAATGAAGCCCACAGCCATTTGATCATTGCTTGCAAATACTCCAATATTTTTAATCTTTCTTTTAAAAATTGAGTGAAATGCATTTTCCCCGGCTTCAAAAGAATAGTCGCCTTTATAATCCCAGCTAATTTTATAGCCAGCATTTTCAATTGTGTCTCGGAATCCATTTCGACGAAGTGCTGCTTCCCATTTTTCTAAAGGACCTCTAATGATGCCAAATTTTTCGTAACCTTTTTCAATAAATGCTTTTGCTGAAAGTGCCCCCCCTTGATAAGAATCAAAAGTGAAAGTATCAAATATTGGCTCGAAAGATGGAGCAATTGAAACTATAGGATAATTTTCTAGGGTTTCTTTTATTTTATTATAACTATATGGATCTAGCGAAGGCAGAAACATTATAAATCCATCATGATTTTTTGCAAGGAATGATAAATCATCTTGTAATGATTTGCTATGCCTAACAGAATGAATGGTTAGTGTACAATTTTTATTAAGTGAAACTTGATCGAACGAAGAATATAAATAAGCATAGAATTCTTCAGAGAAATGTTGAGTAATTAAAGCAATATCTAATACCCTATTTTCGGGATTTACTGAGATACGATAGCTATTATAACCCATTTCTCGGGCAGCTTTAATAATTTGTGCAGAGCTTTGTGAGTTTCCGCTAATCTTATTTGATAAGACTCGTGAAACCGTAGAAACAGAATAGCCGGTAGCATTTGAAATATCTTTTAAGCCAATAGACATTGTTTATTATAGGAATCCTTTTATTAGCCATGCAATATAATAAAATATAATTGCATATAAAATGCAAATAATTTGCACAACTAAACAAAATAATTTGCATAAAATTATAACAATTGATACAATGCGAACAGTAAAGGGCTACAAATTTAACCTATTAGGAGTGATTTATTATGAAAAAAACGCTAGTTAATCTATTATTTTTAATCATTATTAGTTCTATTTCTTTTGCGCAACCTGTACGTACTCAAGCTGCTGGGGCATGGACTGGAGATACTTCTCCAATGATAAACTCCATGAATACGGCTTCTACGGATACTAGTTATTGGCAGTATTTTGGTTGGGGTCCTTCAGCTGGTCATTTACCTGGAGGAGATTCATTGGGTGGTCATTATGAAGTAAATATTAATGCATTCCAAGATTCTGGTTATGTGAATATTTCTTATGATACTGATGTAAAGGCTGAAGGTACTGGTTCAATGAAATTAGATGTTTCAGTGCATGGTACTGAAGGGTGGGGAGGCTATTCAAAAATTCAACATATGCATCCTGACACCGCGAATGGTTTTTATGATTGGTCAAAATACGATACAGTTTCATTTCAATATTATATGCCAAACGCTCCAAGTCATGCAGACGCTATTGAGCTTAGATTTAATGTATTAGAATTTAGTGATGTTACTGATCCTACTTATATACCTGCAGATGGAGATGGTGGTAAACCATTAGGTGAATTTTATTATTCTTTTACTAGTCCAAGACTAGGTGATGCAACAACAGAATGGGTTACTGTAGATATCCCATTGGTAAATAGTCCTGATAACTGGAATAATGCTACTGGATTCAATAGAACTGGATGGGCAGGTATCGCAGGTAATGAAGTCTTTGATACTGATAAGATAAAAGGATTTACCTTTGAATTTTCAGGAAACCAAACAGATTCAACACGCTCTTCAGCTACGATTTATATTGATAATCTAACACTCAAAGGAAGAAAGAATATCCCTGTAGTCATGTTTAATGGTAAATCTTATCCAAGTACAATTGTTCCTTTTACTTGGGGTGACTCGCAGCAAGAGATTATTGATGGCGGAGGTCCTGGGGGTGTTAAAAGTGCGGTTAAATGGACTCATGCTAATCCTTGGGGTAATGGATATACAGGCTATGGATATAACATGAATGCTGATAATGGATTTGATATGAGTTTTGAATGGATGACTGATTCTGTTCAATTTACTTATAAGTCAGAAGTTTATACTGGTCCATTACGTCTCCAATTTGAGGCAGGAACTGGTAAATTGGTTAACCCAGTTACATTAACTGCTGATAATGATTGGCATACAGTCAAAGTTGCATTAAAAGACTTTGTTTATGGTGATGGAACCACGGCTGGATTTGATTCTACAGCTGTTAAAGTTTTTCAATTTATTCCAGAAGGTAATGGTGTTGCTGGAAATGTAGTTCATCTAACAGATATTTGGACAGGTGCTCCAATATTTGATTGGGTACCTCCCGCTGCAGTAGAAAATATTGCTGCAATTCCAGGTACTTACACTAATGCTGTCGTTTGGGATGATGTAGCAGGTGAAAAGGGAGAGACCTATGATGTGTATGCTAGTCGTAAAGCATTCACAGATACATCAGCTAAGTTATTAGCAGCGAATACAACCGTTGATGTTGTAGCAACTGGTGTGCTTGAAGATGTAATGTCTGCTTATCATGATATTACTATTCCGCTTTCCGGGCGATCTGTGCAATACTATTATGCTGTAATTTGTACAGATTCAAATGGCAATAAGAGTATAGTCTCTCAAACAGCTGCACCTACTTATAATTTTGCTAGAGGAATTCCAACACTATCATTAACTCCACCAGCCTTTGCTGCGGATGGAGATATTGCAGAGTGGGAAGCGAGTGGTATAGTACCATTGTTTATGGGAGTATCATCAAACTCACTTGGGGCGGCAAAAGTCTGGCAGACAGTAGATAGTGATGATGATGCATCGCTAAAAATTTATTTAGCTGCAGATGAAGATAGTTTATATGTTGGTGTTGATGTAACAGATGATGTATTTCACGTAGGTGCAGGAAATTGGTGGGAACAAGATGCAATGGAACTTTTTATCGGTTTGTACGATCAAAGAGGACCAAAACATGGTGCAGCAAAACGTGGTGCAGAGCCAGATTATAAATTTGCTTTTTTAGGTGATAGTGCTTTTGTAGAGTTTGGAACATCAACACCTCTATCAGATAAGAGCTATGTAACATATGCAAATTCAGGTGTAACTGGTTCGCCGGATGCAGTTATTGAATTCAGCATTAATTTAGATTCACTAGCAAAAATAAACTCAGACTCTGTTTTTGTTCCAACAGAAGGTATGAGAATTGCTATAGAACCAGTATGGCATGATAATGATGGTGAAGGTTGGCAAGGAAATCTCTTCATGTCAAAAAATAATAATGATAACGCATGGCAGACACCTTCAGTCTGGTCACACACTTTTGTTGGAAGAAAAGATGGGAATATCTTATCGACTGATGATGAAGGCTTAGTTGCGACTAGGTTTGAGTTAAAAGAGAATTATCCTAATCCATTTAATCCAACAACAACAATTGAATATTCAATTGGTATTGCTGGTCAAACTAAGTTAATGATTTATGATGTTCTTGGGCGTGAAATGGTAAAATTAGTTGACGAGTATAGACCAATGGGAACTCACAGAATTGTTTGGAATGCTGCAAATATGCCATCTGGTATTTATTTCTATCGTCTTGAGACATCAACTTTCACTAGAACACAAAAAATGGTTTTGATGAAATAAAACTATAAAGTTTATCACTACCATGATTCTTATTTTGGAAAAATATATTATTAAAAAATAAGATAAAGACTTCCGTTTGGAAGAACGATACACTAGCGACGATAAAGTGGGGATATGGTTTAATTACTTATCCCCACTTATTTAAATTAATGGTCAATATTTAAAGTTTATTTTATGAAAATCATATCTCGGGTTATTTTATTATCATTTATTATAAATTGTCTATATGGTCAAACTACTGGCAAAATCATAGGTACGATTAAAGATACGGAAACCAATGATGTTTTAATTGGTGCCAATGTAATTCTTCAAGGGACTTATTATGGAGCGGCTACAGATATTGAAGGATATTATTTTATTGTAAATGTTAAGCCAGGTGTATATACACTTGTTTTTGATATGATAGGTTATAAACAGGTTAAGATGGAAAATGTTCGTGTTTCTGTCAATAGAACATCAACAATAAATATAGAAATGGAACCTACTGTTATTCAAGGAGAGACGGTAATAGTTGAAGTTGATGCGGTTGCCACAAGAAAAGATCAAACATCCACTATTAAGAATATCTCTAGTGATCAAATTGAAAAATTACCTGTTGAGAATATTGGCGCAATAATTGGTATGCAGGCAGGAGTTGTAGAAGGTCACTTTAGAGGTGGAAGAACAAATGAAGTCACTTATCTGATAGATGGTATACAAGTTGATGAAGTTTTTGGTGGTGGGAACTCTGCTGTTGAGATAGAACCTGAAGTTATTCAAGACCTTGAGGTTATTACAGGAACTTTTAATGCAGAGTATGGTAGAGCTATGAGTGGGGTTGTAAATGCGGTAACAAAAGATGGTGCAAATAAATTCGAAGGATCTGTGTCGACAGCATTTGGAAATTATTTTACTGGAAATAATAATATTTTTCTTGGGTTAGATAATAAAGAGCTAGATAAGAATAAAGATTATAAATTTCAAATTAGTGGACCAATTATAAAAGATAAAATTCACTATTTTATTAATACTAGGATGCAAGATAATGATAATCATCTTAATGGCTTAAGGAGATTTAATGTTACTGATTCAAGTAATTATTATAGTCTTAATCCATTAGATTGGTATTCTGAGAACACAGGGGACTCTTCTTTTGTAAGCATGAATAGAAGTTCAAATCGATCTGTATTAGGCAAATTAACTTTTTCTCTTTTTTCTGGCATTCGTTTTTCTACTATGTATTCAATCAACCAAGATACATGGCATGGCTATGACCATGCATTTAAATACAACCCTGATGGAATGGGAGCATCTCACAGGAAAACTGATTTCTTTTCATTTCACTGGAATCATTTGATTTCGCAGAAGCTTTTTTATGATATTAAATTATCTTCAATGAAAAATTATGGCGGAAGCTATCTTTATGAAAATCCTTTAGATACTAGTTATGTTCATGATCGATATTTAGAAAGTTACGGTCCAGGTTTTTTTATGGGTGGACAACAGAAAGACCACAGTGAAAGAACATCAGACATATTAGGGGCCAAATTTGATCTTAATTGGCAAATAAATAAAAATCATAGTATTAAGTCAGGGTTTCAATATTCAAATTACTCAATAGATAATCAATGGCATCAAATTAGGAATGAATACTTTGGTACACCCGAAGAGAATTTAATATATAAACCAAAGATTTTTCCTGATTCAACGATTTATGCAGATGCTTATGTAGTAGAACCAAAAGAACTATCAGCATATTTTCAAGATAAAATGGAATTTGATGATATGGTTATTAACTTTGGATTACGTTATGATATGTTTGATCCAAATTCAATATTGCCTTCTGATAGAAGAAATCCAAGTAATCAATTAGCCTTACCAGATTCAATGATGTCGCTTTATCCAAAAGTAGATCCTCAGGTACAAATAAGTCCGCGTTTTGGTTTAGCTTATCAACTCGGTGGTGCTGCCGTATTACACTTTAGTTATGGTCATTTTTTCCAAATGCCGCCAATGTATTCTCTATACCAGAACCATTCATTTTTGGTTGCCCCAAGTGACTATGCAACAGTTATGGGAAACTCTGAGTTAAAAGCAGAAAAAACAATTACATATGAAGTAGGTTTGTGGCAAGAATTAACTCAAGGGGTTGGACTTGAAGTCTCTTTATTCTATCGAGATATTTACAACTTACTAAGTACAAGAATAATTAGCACTTACAATCAAATTGAATATGGCCTTTATAGTAATAAAGATTATGGAAATGCAAGAGGTCTAGAAGTTAAGTTTGATTTTAATTCTGGTCCGGTTTCCTCTTGGATAAACTATACTCTCCAATATACAAAAGGGAATGCAGATAACCCTACTCAAGCCTTTTCACGTTCTGGGTCAAGTATGGACCCGGTTAATAGATTTATTCCAATGAGTTGGGACCAGCGCCATACTTTTAATGCTACAGTTGCATATAATAAACCAACTTATGGTTTTTCTGTAACGGGATATTATAATTCAGGATCACCTTATACATTTCGCCCAATTGAAGAAAGTCGACTATCTCGGGTAAACTTATATCCAAATAATGATTATCGACCAACAAAATATCATGCTGACTTGATGGCTTACTATAATTTGAGTATTTCAAAAAAGCATAAAATAAATTTCAGATTAGCTGTATATAATTTATTTGATCGCTTAAATGAAGAATGGGTGAATGATCAAACGGGGCGAGCTTATACTGCAGTAATCAAAGAAACAGACTTAGCAGGTCATAGGAGTAACTTTAATGATTATGAAGACCGAATAAAAAATCCAGCAATGTTTTCAGCTCCACGAATGATTAAAATATCCACAGGAATTAATTTTTAATGAAAAGATTTATTTATTTATTATTGCTTATAAACCTAGGATTATCTCAAGGTAAAAAGTACGAAGGGCCAAATGATCCTGCTGGAGATATTGCGGCAGAGCGCGAAGGATACATGACAGGGAATCGAATTTATCTTTATTTTAGAAATAATACGGAGCTTTCTGATTGGCCAAAAGTGAATGTATCAAGGTGGCCAAATAATTTAGATGGTGTAAAAATGGTAGATGGGATTGGACTTCTTGTTGGTGCAAAAGTTTATATCAAAGATGATCCAACCACGCAAATTGATTCTACTGTTGTTTCTGACCCACTTGAAATCGGTGATGGAGAAGGACTTCACCACCTTTATTTCTTGCAGACTAGCTATCGAGAAGAGATGGATGTTAATCCTGCAGGTACTTTTGAATATGGTTTTTATCCTTCTTTTGGTTATTTTAATGAAACCAATGAATATCCAGCTATGAGTAATCGGCCAAGTTCATGGCCGCCTAATGGATGGCCATCAATTGGTTCTAGTACAAAATGGCCTGGAGAGTGGGATGGTAGATTTGGTAGAGGTATTATTTATGCAGATCTTGAAACTTATTTTGTTGCCAATGATGCACAAGATCAAGAGTATTTAGAGCTACCAGATCGTGTCCGATATTATCCTCGTGGAAACAAAAAAATTGGTAAAATTAGAGATAATGTTACAATTGGAAAAGATAATCCCTGGGGTGGTTTAGGTTTACGTGTTGAGGCAAGGGGGTTTCAGTGGAATAATCCACAGGCTAGGGATGCAATATTTTGGGAGTATAACATTGCTAATATTTCTAATTACGATTTAACCGAAGTTGCTTTTGGCTATTGGGTTGACAATGCTATTGGAAATGATGGAAATGATGAATTAGCGTATTTTAATGTTGACCTTGATATGTCTTACTCATGGGATATAAATGGAATAGGCTCTGGAGGTTTACCAACGGGAACAATGGGGTTTGCTTACTTGGAAAGTCCAGGTATGGCTTATGATGATAAAGATAATGACAATGATGGAATAATTAATGAAAAAAGAGATAATGTTGCTACAACAAAAGTAGGACCTACAGATGGAATTTATGATATAAATAAATTTTTATCCTTTTATAAACTTGAACAATCAGATTTAGTAGAACATTGGGATGCTGATGAAGACCAAGATTGGCAAGATGGTGAAGATCTAAATAATGATGGAGTGTATCAAATAACTGAATTTTTTGGAGATGACATAGGATTGGATGGCGTTGCTCCAGGTGAATTGAATTATTCTGGTCCAGATGAAGGAGAAGGGAACCATAAACCTGATTTTGTTGAAGGAATTGGATCTGAACCGAATTTTGCACTTACAGATGTCTCAGAATCTGATATGGTGGGATTAACATCTTTTCGTTTATTTCCTGTCCCAAGTCATTCACAATCAAATTCCACTTGGTGGTTTAGAAATGATAAGGCAATGTGGGATTTAATTGGTGAAAATATTTTAGAAGAATACATTGCTGATATTTCAAATTTAATTGAAGTCTTTGCTTCGGGACCTTTTCCATTGTTTAAAGGTAGGACTGAAAGAATTTCAATGTCAGAATTGCATTCATTTGATGCATTAGAAGGGCTGAACTCTTCTAGCCATACAGCGCCAGCATTATACGAATTAAAAAAGATTGTTCAAGTAATCTATGAAAAAGATTATCGTTTTGCTCAACCCCCTAAAATGCCAACATTAACGGCAACTCCAGCTGATGGTAAAGTTATTCTCACATGGGATAATATTTCTGATACAAGGACAAGAGATCCATTCCTTGGCAACATAAATGACTTTGAAGGGTATAAATTATTTAGAGCAACAGATAAATATTTTGCAGATGCTGAAGTAATAACGGATGGTTATGGTACTCCGATGTTTATGAAGCCTATTTTTCAATGTGATTTAAAAAATGGTAAGTTCGGTTTCACGGATTTTGGTCTTGTTAATGGTGCCGCATATAATTTGGGTTCTGAGACAGGAATTACTCATGTATTTATTGATAATAATGTGATGAATGGAAGAACATATTATTATGGTTTGGTCGCGTATGATTATGGTGCTCCAAATATTGGCCCAGGAATTTCCCCCTCTGAAAACAATATTGTTGTAGAACTCAATGAAGCTGAAGAGGTTAGATCTATTGGTAAAAATATTGCTATAGTTACTCCATATAAACCAGCGGCTGGTTATATTTCACCAGATATCACTATTGATGATTCAAAACTTACTGGTGGCGGTAAGGTTGAACCTTCAATCCTTGCACAGTCAAGCATTAATAATAATCATCAATATCAAGTTTCATTTAATATTGATACAGTTGCACTACTTCCAAAATATGAATATGGTTTAATGTATACTACAAACTCAATTAAGGTTACTGATCTTAATGAAGGTGTAGTTATTTATGAAGAAAGTCCAGAAAAGTTTGTAGGAAGTAATTTAATCAAAGTAGACTCTTTGGGATATTGGACACTTAATACAAAAGCACCTTTTAGTACGGATGTTTTTGATGGAATTCAGCTAAATATTGATTTACCATATGAAGTTGGTTCATATGATTACGCTAACTCTGGCTGGGTTCAAGGAAATGGAATAATGCGCGTAGTCCCAAGTTCTAGAGAATCAAAATACCTTGCCTGGGATTATCATATAGTTTTTAGTAATAATCAAAATATCTACTCATCAACAACAACTAGTAAATCTAATATTAGAGATGCTCTTGATGATAAAATTTCCACTAATCAAATTCTTCTTGCTCAAGCATTTGATTTTTATATTAAAAACGAAACTTTAATCAAAGAAGATGGAAGTCATGTAATTATGGATATGGTTGTTCATGATGTAAATCAAAATGGTGTTTATGATCGAGAGGGAGATAAAATTATTGTTGGAGGTATGAGAAGTGACGGGAAGTGGGCTGGAACAGCTTTTGTATTAGATTTTAATTTGGCATCAAGTTTGACATATCCTCAAGCTGATGATATTTTTCAAGTAAAATTTACACGACCATTTTGGAAAGATGATCATATTAAATTTACTGTTAATTCATACGATGGTATCAATACAGATTCTCTTTCTAAAACTATGGATGATATAAAAGTTGTACCTAATCCATATGTTGCAACTAATGTAATGGAAACTGCAGTCTCAAATCAGTTTTTAAATCAACGTCGAAGTTTAATGTTTACAAATGTACCAGCTCAGGCTTTAATTAAAATTTTTACTGTTAGTGGCGTTTTGGTTGATGAAATTATTATTAATAATTCTCCGGAAAAAGGAATTGTACATTGGGACATGCTTACTCGTGAGGGGTTAGAAATTTCTGCAGGTATGTATTTATATCATATAAAAGCTGAAACTGGCAATGAAAAAATTGGAAAGTTTGCGGTGATTAAATGAAGAAACTCCATTTTATCGCTTTAATTGTTTCATTGAATATTATTTTTGCACAAAATATATACAGATATGGATCTACGGCTGCAAATTTTCTTGAAATAGGAGTTGGAAGCGCAAATGCATCTATGGGTGATGCGGGTGTATCTTTTGCAGATGGACCTGCTTCAGTATTCTGGAATCCAGCTGCACTAGCTTTTATAGAAAAAAATGAAAACTCCTTTATGGTACAACCATGGATATTAGATATAAATATGATATTTATTGGCTCAACTATCCATGTTAGACGTATGGGGACTTTTGGATTTAGCTTAACTCATATGGGTTATGGAGACATGGAAGTGACAACTATGACTCAACAGGAAGGAACAGGGGAAAAATTTGCTGCCAATGAATATAGTGCTGCGGTTACTTTTTCAAGAAAAATTGTGCAATCGTTTTCATTTGGAGCTTCAGTTAAACTTATTAATTCTAAAATTTGGCATTCTTCTGCAAGTGCTTTTGCATTAGATGTTGGTGCAATTGTAAATACTGATTTTTTTTCACCAAACAAAAGTAAAGAAAATGGACTTAGAATTGGAATGAGTATATCTAATTATGGCTCTAGGCTACAATATGATGGTATTGATCTTCTTAATCCCATTGATATTGCCCCCTATGAGGATGGAAACTATGGGGATGTTCCTGGGCAGTTCAGACCACAACAATGGGAATTACCATTACTATTTAGAATTGGCTTAGGTATTAAACCTATTTATACAGATCTTCATCGCGTTTCGGTTGCTGTTGATGCAGTCCATCCAAATAACAATGCAGAATATGTTAACATTGGTGGACAATATGAACTTCGTTTGGTTGGTAAAGGAAGTCTCTATTTACGTTCTGGATATAAATCTCTTTTCTTACCAGATTCTCAATTTGGTATGACATATGGTGGAGGGTTAAAAATGAGCCTGATTGGAAACCAAACAATTAAAATTGACTATGCTTATCGATCAACAGATGTTTTTGGAGGGTTAAACTCCTATACGATCAGTATTGGTTTTTAATATATTCAAGTGTGTTTAATCGTTACTGTATTACCCTTTTAATCTTTTTCATTGGTTGTCAATCTAAAGGATTCAAAGATAATCAATTACAAATACTTGCAAAAGTTGGAAATCGGGTGATTACTTTGCAAGATTATTTACACCGTTCTGAATATTCACTACGCCCAGACTATTGCCGCGGTAATTTATACATCCACAAAAAAATAATTTTAAATAATCTCATTGCTGAAAAATTATTAGCTATTGAATCAGATAAGGTCAAGAATAATAATAGGTCAAATAATTTATTAGCGTTCTTAAAAGGTCGAAAAGAGCAGGCTATGCGGCAATTACTTTATTATGAAAAAGGTTATAAGAAAGTTGAACTGAAAGATGATGAAATTAATCATTTCTTTAAAATATCTGAAAGAACTTATCACGTTAATTATTTTTCATTTCCTGGTGGCAATTTTGCTGATTCAGTGAACCAAGCAATGAATGATGGGATTCCAATTGAAAATATATATTCTATTAATTTTGAAGGGAATATTCCTTCGCGGGATGTTAGTTGGATTGATAATAATGATCCAATAATAAGCGATAAATTATTTAATAATCAGATAAAAAAAGGAGATATCATCGGTCCATACACTTTAAAGGATGGATCGGCATTTTTATTAAAAGTTAATGGATGGACTGATCATTTAGATTTATCTGAAAAAAGCTACCTCGATAAAAAAGAAAAAGTAATTAATACATTGAAAGACAGAAAAGGAAGAGAGATTTATAGAGCTTTCATAGGAAAAATAATGAAGGGTAAAGAAATAAATTTTAATAAAGATGTATTCCTTCCCTATTCTCAATCAATACAAAATCAATTTTTTCGTTCAAGAAAACAAAAAGAAAATGCTATATCAAATGCATTATTTGATTCAGGAGAATTTTTATCTTTAGAAGATATAAAGCCAATGAATCAAAAATATAAAAATTTGGATCTCTTTACTTTAAACGGAGATAATTGGACAGTTAAAGATTTTGAAAAAGAAATATCGTCCCACCCTCTTGTTTTTAGAAAAAAGAAAATGAAACATTCAGAATTTTCAACTCAGTTTAAACTTGCAATAATAGATTTTATTCAAGATTTATATTTAACAAAAGAAGCCTATAAAATTGGGTTGGATAAAACTAGCACGGTAAAACTAAATGAATCATTATGGTCAGATAGTTTTTCTGCATACCAAGCTGCTAAATTATGGATGGAGTCTCAATCTGAAAGTGATAAACAACATATTTTAATGAAACCTATTATTGATGTTCTACAAAAAAAATATAGTTCAGAAATATTTATTAATATGAATTTATTTGAATCAATATCCTTATCAAATGTAGATATGTTTGTAACGCAAAGTAATGTTCCTTATCCAGTTATTGTACCCAGTTTTCCATCTTTTACTAATGATAGTTATTTGGATTATGGTTCTGAAATTAAGTAAATGTTTAATAATATTTTTTTTAGGTTTTTCAGGTATATGTTCACAGAAATATTTGGGAGCGGAACTACGTACAAAAAAATCATATAAATATGGTCGATATGAAGCAACCTTCAAATCAGCAAGAGGAGAAGGTTTGGTCTCTTCATTCTTTACTTACCATGATGAAGGAGGGGGAAACTGGAATGAAATTGATATTGAAGTATTAGGACGATGGACTGAAATATTAAATATGAATACTATTACAAAGGGTCAATCAAGTCATTTAAGAGAATCATTTATTAAAGGATTTGATCCTCACGCAAATTATCATGACTATGCTTTTGAATGGACACCTAGCTATGTAGCTTGGTTTATCAATGGTGAAGAATTATATAGACAGAGCCTGCCAGATCATTCATACATATCAACTTTAAATAAGCCTCAAAAGATAATGATGAATCTATGGGTTCCAGTTTATGAAGATTGGGTTGGAAAATGGGATGAAGCTGTTTTACCTAGGTTCGCCTTTTATGATCGAGTTGCCTATTATGAGTATACACCAGATGCTGGAAATTATGGGACGAATAATAATTTCAAAATTAATTGGGAAGATACTTTTGATACTTTTGATTCTACTCGCTGGGAAAAAGCAACTCACGGGTTTACTGGAAATAGAGTCAAATTTGAACCAGAAAATGTTGTCTATGAACAAGGAAAGATGATACTTTGTTTAACAAATAACTCTGAGATTGGATATCAGGATGTTCAACCTCCTACAATTTTATATGCATATAGTATTAATAATAATGTAACAGTTAGACTTTCTGAAGAGTTGAGAATAGAGAATCTTTACAATTTATCAAATTATTCATTAAACAATTCATATGTCACTTCTATAAATGTTGATCCGGATGAAAGAACTATCTATCTAAGTACAAATGGTCTTAAAGAAAATAGTTCTTATTGGTTAAGCATAGTAGAATTAGAAGATAAATTTGGAAACAAATCTGAAAAAATAATCAATATAGAAAAGGTACAACCTGTTACAGTGCCATTTAAGGTGAATGTAGGTGGACCTAAAATTGGCGATTTTAAAAAAGATCAGTATTGGTGGAAAGATTCAGATAGTTATGGTCATTTAAATGGATCTCTTCAGAATTCTGAAGGTATAGAAATTAATAATACAAGTAATGATATTATTTATCAGACATCATCAGAAAGGATTGCTCTTTATAAAGTACGTTTACTTCCTGGGATATATGATATAACATTAATGTTTTCAGAAAACTATTATGAAGAAAATCAAAGATATTTTTCAATTAGAATAGAAGGTGAAACAATATTCTCAAAATTAGATATTGCCTCAGAAGTTGGGAAAAATACAGCAATTAAAAAAACAATCCCATATGTTTCTGTAATGGATGGAATATTAGAAATTCATTTTGAAACTGATTTATATGGAGTGAGTTACGAAGCAGCAGGTCCTTTCCTAAATGGATTAATAATTGAACATACAAATGGGCTAAGTGTCATTAATGAAAATTCTCCTTCGTCATTTAAATTAAGTGAATCTTATCCTAATCCATTTAATGGTACTACATCCATCAATATTATAGTTAATGAACCTACAAATATTAATATTGATATATTAGATATTAATGGAAGGTTCATTGAATCTTTAGTTAAAGATCAAATCATTTCAACGAATACTATAGTACATTGGAACTCCAAAAATTATTCTAGTGGAGTTTATATTGTGCGAGGTTTTAGTGGAAAACAATTTTATAATAGAAAGATTACTCTTTTAAAATGAAGAACTTTTTAATTATTCTATTTTTATTTGGATGTAGTCAACAAGACAATGAAGAAAATATAATTGAGCGAGAACCATGGTTTAAAGAAGGCTGGGAAATTGTTTGGTATGATGAATTTGATAGTGCTTCTCTTGATATGAATAAATGGAGTTATGAAGTAGGAGGCCATGGTTTTGGGAATAATGAGCTTCAATTTTATACCAATGATACTTCAAATGTTTTTACGAAAGAAGGAGTGCTTCATATAAGGGCAAAATTCGAGGCAGCAGGGATTGGTGAATCAACAAATTTAAGAAATTTTTCTTCTGCAAGACTAAGGACTTTAGGAAAAGGCGATTGGAAATATGTCCGTATTGATGTCAAAGCTAAACTTGCATTAGGTCAAGGTATTTGGCCAGCCATTTGGATGCTACCAACAGATTGGACTTATGGCAATTGGCCTAAAAGTGGTGAAATAGATATCATGGAACATGTTGGCAATGATGAAGGTACTATTCATGGATCTGTTCATACCGAAGCGTTTAATCACATGATTGGTACTCAAAAATCAAAAACAAAATATTTTTCTGATATAAAAGATTCTTTTCATATTTATTCAATTGAGTGGTCTCCTGATAAGATTAACTTTTTGATTGATGATATAATGTATTTCTCATTTTCTAATGATAACAAAAATGACTATAAGACTTGGCCTTTCAATCAGCGATTTCATTTACTTCTAAATGTAGCAGTCGGTGGTAATTGGCCAGGATCTCCAGATAATACAACAGTTTTTCCTCAAGATATGAAAATAGATTATGTACGTGTTTATAAAAAGCAAACTAATTAAACTTATTCACTTTTTAATATTTATAGCTTTCTCAGCTGTATTCAGTCAAGGGTTTTTACAGACATCTGGTAAAAATATTATAAATGGTAATGGGGATAAGGTAATCTTGAAAGGTATTGCCTTAGGTGGATGGTGGGTGCCGGAGGGTTACATGTTCCAAATACCTGGCTCAGGATCTCCAACTACAATTCGTAATAAAATAGTAAATCTTATTGGTGTAGATGCTGCAAATGAATTTTATAAAAAATTTGAAAATAATTATGTACAAGAATTAGATATAAAAGCTATTTCAGACTGGGGGTTTAATTCAATACGGCTCCCAATGCATTATAAGTTTTTAAGCCCATCAAAAGATGAATATATTGAAAAAGGGTTCACTATAATTGATAGTATTATTTCTTGGAGTAAAAAGTATGATCTCTATCTTATCTTAGATATGCATGCAGCACCAGGAGGTCAAAGCCCAGGAGAAATTGCAGATGCAAATGGTGTTGCTGAACTTTGGACCATAAAAGAAAATCAAGATCATTTAATTAAAATATGGGGAGAGATTGCTAAAAGGTATAAGAATGAAGATGTAATAGGTGGTTACGATTTGATCAATGAACCAGTATTACCAAATAATATGAGTAATAGAGAAAATAGAAATTTACACATTAGAATTAGGAACGAAATTAGAAAGTATGATCAAAATCACATTATTTTTGTTAATGGTAATTGGTATTCAACAAGCTTTGGAGGACTAGAACCATCCTTTGATGATAATATGGTTTGGGCTTTTCATAAATATTGGAATGATGTTACTATAGGAACAATTCAATATTTATTAAATTTAAGAGACCAAACAAATACCCCTATATGGCTAGGTGAATTTGGAGAAAATTCAAATGAATGGTGGGCAAGAGTCATTGATCTGATAGAAGCTGAAGGGATTGGTTGGAATTGGTGGACTTATAAAAAATATGATACTATTACAACTATTGCATCTGTACCATTAACAAAAAACTATCGAACTATATTAGATTATTGGGATGGCAAAATTTCTAAACCTACACAAGCTATTTGTGTCTCAGGATTAATGGAAATGGCAGATGGTCTTCTTCTCAAAAATTGTGATATTAGAAAAGGAGTTATTTCTTCATTATTAGAAGACAGTTATAGAAAAGAGAGCCTTCCATTTAAAGATCATATTATCCCTGGTAAAATAGCATTTGCAGATTATGATTTGGGCGCTTTAGGTCTTTCTTATATGGATTATGATTTTATGAGAACAGGAGTTGGAGATCAGTTAAGTGGTGGAAATTCTGGTTGGAGTTATAGAAATGATGGTGTTGATATTGAACTTTCCACTGATACAACATTAATTCCATACAATGTAGGTTGGACTAAATCAGGTGAATTTATGAATTATACTGTTAACGTAATTAAGGAAGGTAAATATACATTTATTGCGCGTATTGCTTCAGAAGTAAATAATAGTTCTATATCAATTTTTAATAATAATGAAATAATTATTAAAGCAATTGACCTGCCAAATACTGGAGGGTCTCAAATTTGGCAAGATATACAATTAGGGAAGGTAAATCTATTAAAAGGGAATCAACTTATAACAGTAAGAATAAATAGAGGAGGGGCAAATCTAAAAATATTAGAAATTAAATCTGAGGAAGCATCTCAAGGTGTAAGAATATTTGAATATCAAATCTATCCAAATCCAATGAGTGAAAAGATAAATATTGATTTTTCATCGTTAGTAAACACACAAATCACTATATCGATATATGATTTGAAGGGTTATCAAATTTGGAGAAAAAGAGTAAATAGTAATGTAGGTAATAAAAAAACCTACTGGACAGGTAAAAATATGAATGGAGATTTTGTTTCAAATGGTATTTATTTTTTATCTATAGATGATGGAAAAAGATTAATTAAAGAAAAGATTACTTTAGTTCGTTAATTTTTCATCATGAAATTTCTTTCTGTTATAATATTGCTAAGTTCACTTTTTGGACAATCTCTACAATTAAATGAAATTGTAAGTTCAAATGCTTCAATAATTATTGATGAAGATAATGATTATTCAGATTGGATAGAAATTTATAACTCAGGACAAACTTCACTTCAACTAAAAGATTATGGTTTATCTGATGATTTAGATAAACCATTAAAATGGATATTCCCTGAATTAGAGCTAGAGCCACAATCTTTTTTAATCTTATTTGCATCAAAAAAAGATAGGACAAATTTGGTTTTACAATGGGACGCGATTATTACTGAGTCCGATCAATGGCATTATTGGTTAGGTTTATCAGAACCTAAATCTGATTGGAGGATTTCAAAGAATGCTCCTATTGATTGGTCCTTGGGTTCAAGTGGTTTTGGTTATGGAGATAATGATGACAATACTCTTATTGATAAAACCATGTCTTTATTCATTCGAAAATCATTTAATGTGGATAATCCTGAATCAATAATAAAACTATTATTTCATATAGATTTTGATGATGGATATATTGCTTACTTAAATGGCGAAGAGTTTTCAAGAAGAAATATGGGCTCTCCTAATTCTCAAGTAAAATACAATAGTCCTGCTACAGGATTACATGAAGCAGAGATTTATTCAGGTGGATTTCCAGAACCTATTTGGATTGATCTTAAAAAGTTTCCACTTATAATTGGAGATAATGTCTTGGCAATTGAAGTTCATAATTATAATGAAGGATCTTCTGATTTATCTTGTATACCTTTTTTAACTGTAGGCTATAATTCAAAAAAATCTAATTATAGATCTCTTGATTTAAGGATGGAGATACCACCATCATTCTTACATACTAATTTCAAAATTAAATCTGAAGGTGAAACAATTATATTAAGTGATCAAAAGGGAGAAGTGTTGGATACTATTAGTACGGGGAATATCCCTACAGATAAATCCAAAGGAAGAACTAACGAATCATCGGAATGGTCTCTTTTTGAAAAACCCACACCAGGTTTCACAAATGATCAAAAAAGTTACCAAGGCTTTTTATCAGCACCGTTTTTTTCAAATGAGTCTGGTTTTTATAATGAAACTAAATTTATTAATTTGACCCATGAAGACAAAGATGTAATAATATATTATACTATTGATGGATCTGTGCCAAACCAAAATTCAAAAATATTTAACCTTCCATTAATCATTGATGGAAACACAGTTATTAGAGCTGTTGCGCTTAAAGAAGGATGGCTAAAATCTAATGTTATATCAAAAAATTATATTTTTGATGATGTTTACGATATACCTACTATTTTATTAAGTGTTGAACCTTCACATTTTTTTAATCCAGATACAGGAATCTATGTAAAAGGTCCAAATGCATCTTCTAACTTTCCTCATTTTGGGGCGAATTTTTGGGAAGACTGGGAAAGGCCAATACATTTTGAAATTATAGAGACCAACGGTCAGAAATTTAGTTCAGATGCAGGAACAAAGATATATGGAGCTTGGAGTAGAGGGCATTCACAGAAATCACTTTCATTTTTTTCTCGAAAAAAATATGGTCCATCATCATTTAATTATAAAATATTTCCAAATATAAACATTGAAAGCTATGAATCATTCATATTAAGAAACTCAGGAAATGATTGGGATGCTTCAATGCTTAGAGATGGTTATACAAGTATATTATTAAATGGTATAAACGTAGATTATCAAAAATTTCGTCCAATAATTGTATATCTTAATGGAGAGTATTGGGGTATTCATAACATGAGAGAAAAAATAAGTGAACATTTTATTTCTTCACATCATGAAATAAATACAGATGATATTGATTTAATTGCATTAAATGGAGAAGAAGAAGATAACATAGAGTTAATCCATGGTAATAAAGCAGGTTATTATGATCTTTTAGAATATATATCATATAATGATTTATCTGACCAATCAGTATATAATATTATCAATTCTTTGATAGATATAGATGAGCATATTAATTATCAAATTTTTCAAATTTTTATTGATAATCGTGATTGGCCAGGGAATAATGTAAAATTATGGAAAGATAATCGAAAAAATGGTAAATGGCGCTGGATTTTATATGATACAGACTGGGGCTTTGCTTTTCCTAGCTGGATGTCAAAACATTATGAGTTCAATACATTAGATTTTGCCTTAGAATCAAATGGACCAGAATGGCCTAACCCACCATGGAGCACCTATTTTTTTAGAAAGTTGCTTCATAATGATTCTTATAAAAATCAATTCATTAATACTTACTCCGATTTATTAAATTCTGTTTTTATGCCAAATAACTTAAATGCCAAACTAGATTCAGTAAAAAATAATATATCTAAGCATATTCCTAAGCATCGTGAAAGATGGAATAGGTTGCAAAATTGGAATAATGAGATAGACAAAATAAAAGAATTCAATAATAAACGATATATTTATGCAAGAAATCACATAAAAGATGAATTTAAACTTTCTAATCCAAAGAATATTATCTTATCTATTACTCCAAAAAATTCTGGAAAAATAAAATTCAACTCATTAATGATAAATGAATCTCCTTGGAGTGGAAAATATTTTCCTGATATACCATTAAAAGTAAAAGCTATACCTAATGAGGGCTTTACTTTTGTAGGTTGGAGTGAAATGCCAGATTCAGTTTCTACTTTAACTATTGATATTAAAGACCTGGGGAAATTAACTGCAATCTTTGAACGTGCTCAATTTGAACAAAATTCAATAGTTATAAATGAAATAAACTACAATTCAAATGAAGGATTTGATACAGGAGATTGGGTAGAGTTATATAATCGGAGCAATTCAACAATAAATATAAAAAACTGGTTTTTCAAAGATGAGGATGAAAGCAACAATTATATTTTTACTTCAACAGCATTAATGGAACCAAACTCTTATATAGTTCTTTCCGAAAAACCTGAAAAATTAAAAGAAAAGTTTTCTCAGTTAAATAAGTTGTATGGTCCGTTTGAGTTTGGATTAAGTGGGGGTGGTGATGAGGTAAGATTATATAGTGACCAAAATATCCTCATTGACTCAGTTAGATATGATGATGATTACCCATGGCCATTACAAGCTGATGGGTATGGAGCGACCTTAGAGCTAATAGATCCATCTCTAAATAATGAAATAGCTTCTTCATGGATTGCATCAGAGGGGAATGGAACTCCAGGATCTATTAATAGTAATTATATTACCCTAAAAACTGATCAGGAAACAATAATCCCTAAACAAACAACTCTTCATCCTTCCTATCCTAATCCTTTCAATGGAAATTTAACTATCCCATTTGAACTTAATACGAATGAGTTTGTGGAGTTGAAAATAACAAATATTTTAGGTCAGGAAATAAAGAATTATAAATTCAACGGATTAAATACGGGAAAACATAAAGTTACTTGGAATGGGCAAGATGCTAATGGAAATGCAGTAGGCTCAGGAATGTATTTTATATCTTTAGAAACAAATAAAAGTGTGAGTTTTCAAAAAGCTCTTTATTTAAAATAAAGTTAATAATAAATTTTTTTATAAAATATTAAAGATGAGAGCTTTATATACTTAGTTATTTCAAATTCTAATATAGAATCTGATATGTACCAATTATATTTTAAGTAAGATCATTTAAGATTAATTTAAATTCAGATAGAATTGCTGCAGTCACACCCCAGACTTTATGCCCATCAAAGTTATAAAATGGTACTTTAGCTTCATAACCTCTAAGATTCCAATTTTCTAATTCTAAGATTTGATCATCTAATAATTGAGATAATGAAGCTGAAAATAAAGTATGAACTTCATCAGTTTGTTTATTTGTTTTGGGTCGCCTATTACACCAGCCAATAAATGGATGTACAATGAATCCTGAAGTGGGTGTAAAAAAAGGTGTTAGCTCACCGATAATTTCAACTTCATTTTTATCGACACCTATTTCTTCTTCGGTCTCTCTCAGTGCTGTATTAATAGTTTTTTCATTTTTTTCACACGTACCACCTGGTAGTGAGATTTGACCTTTGTGATGTTCAACTGAAAATGTTCTTTGCGTCAAAAAAAAATGAATATTATTAGATTCTGGAAATAATAAAATTAATACAGATGCTTTTTTTGCATCCTTAGGTGAATTAGCAAAATTGATTTCTATTTCACTTTGAACTTTAGTTAATAAATGAGCGGAAGATCCAGGCAAGGGTTCTTTCAGTCTTTTCTCTAATGAATTAACTAATCTATTTATTGATGAAAACATCAGTGCAAAATTTATTTCTTTTTTAATAAATCTCCTGCAGTTTTATCTTACCATATGAAGTACAAACATATCATTTGGGACTGGAATGGAACACTATTGGACGATCGTCTTTTTTGTATTGAAATCATGAATCAGGTACTACAAAAAAGAGGAATGAAAGTAATGACGGAATCATGGTTTTTAGATAACTTTTGTTTTCCGGTTAAAGACTATTATATAAAACTTGGTTTTGATTTTAATAAAGAATCCTTTGAAATTTCAGGTAGTGAATTTATTAATGGATATATGAATCGTGTACATGAAATACCACTCCATTCTGATGCTGTTGATATGCTTAGAACAGCAAAAGGCCTAGGTATCACACAATCCCTTCTTTCTGCTTCCAGCCAAGTAATGCTAGATGACTCATTAAAGTTTCATGAAATAAATTCGTTTTTCATAAAAATTCTAGGCCAAGATAATCATTATGCTTATGGCAAAGAACAAACTGGAAAAGAGTGGGTAGAACAATTAAAATATGAATCAAATGAAATAATTTTAATTGGAGATACGTTACATGATAAAGAAGTTGCTGATATTATTGGAGCAGATTGTGCATTAGTTGGTACCGGTCATGTTAGCAGTAAAAGGCTCAAAGAGACAGGTGCTCCTGTATTTAAAAATTTGATTGAGACTTTAGATTGGATCTCAAAATAAAATTATTTTAATAAGTTATAAGGAGGAAAGCGCTTCATAGCATTATTAAATGGTCGTTTGAACTCTTTTGATCTTAGCGGAGGAATTTTTGAAAATTCTAAAGTCCAAACCATTTTTAATTCTTCTAAGCTTCCCTGGTCTAAGCCATAATCATATTCAAACCATTCAAGGCAATATTCTTCATCTTCACACATTTTAAATTCATTTACTAATGTTAAAAAGTTACTGTTCATATCAAAAGAATATGCAATTTCATAAAGCCATGTACCTTGGCCAACACCAGGCCCATCATTGGAGTTAACCCAAATATCATCGTAGCTATAAGTAACAAATATAGTATCTTCTTCTAAACGCCATTCTGCAACTGTAGAATCTGTATATGTATGAGTCCAACCAGAAGAATCATAAGGTTCTTCCCAAGTATATTTTTCTACCCATCGACCATTTTCTTGAATATCTATCGTCCAGCTACCATAATCCCAAGAGTTTTCATCATCATAAGTAAATATTTCTGTAGGTGTATTTGCAGTAATATCAATAGTGGGATAGGTCAATGATCCAGCAAGAGTAACATTCGCATCAACTGGATGAATTAAAGTTTGATTTGGAATATTTAAAGTTCTGCCATCAAAAGAATAATCTATTTCTTGTTCAATTTCAATATAATTTTCATTATTAAAATAAATATTTAAGTAATCATTCCAGCCCCATTCATCTTGACCAGAATAATTATTCATATTTACAGAAATAGTTGGTCTATCATTTTGTTCAAATATATTCAATCTATAGTTTGTTATATAGACAGAAGACTCTCCTGAAAAAGGATCGTACCAGCCTTGCATAAACTTAATTTCATCATTTACAGCACCAGTAACACTAACGGAACCTTTCGGGTCACCCATACGATCAATTAAGCTTTGGTTAGAATTTGTTGTTAGCATCATAGAATAATTCCATGCATTTAAACTGTGGTCCGCTAAATCATTAATTGATCTACCTGATGTAATTCTATTAAGAGTTTGAGGCATATACCATTTTCCAATAATCTCATCTTCAATTAAAGATTCTTTTTCACATGCAACTATCCATAAAGAAAAAAATAAAAATGTTAGTTTTAGTTTATTAAAAATGATAATTCTCCATTAAAAAAATTATATAAAATTACAATATCTGCATGTCTAGTGTTGTGACAAATACCACATAATCGATTATGTATTTGATAAATTTATATTCCCAGAATAAATTTTTCCATCGTTTTATAACAATTCAACATGCTTTTTTTACTTACCCATTCATCAACCGCATGAGCTCCATGTCCAGCAGGACCAAAGAGGATAGATGGTATTCCAGCCATGGTCGCCAATGCTGAATCTGCCCAATAAGACATCCCGTCGTAATCTTTATTGCCTGCTATTCTCCTAAGGGTATCAATTGTTGATTCATTTTTCACTTCATTTGGCGGGCGATTATAAATTTGAGAACCTGTTACCTTATGTTCTCCTGGGGCTTTGAGAACTGCAGAAATTACTCTTTGTAATTCGTCATTTAATTTTTGTTTAGATTCTCCAGGAAGTGTTCTACGCTCCCATTTTATATTAGATTCAGATGCAATAACACTTTGTGCTGTTCCTCCTGAAATCATCCCAGGATGAAGTGTTGCATGGCCTAGATAAGGATGAGGCTTTTCATCTAAGAGTTCTTTATTAATCTTAGATAATTCTGATAAAGCATGCTCCATTGGAAAAATCGCATTAATACCTTGTTCGGGTCTACTACCATGCGCTGCTAAACCTTCAATCTTTAGCTCATACCAAGAGTATCCTTTGTGACTAATTCCAATAACTTCTTCAGTAGGCTCCATAAAAATTCCTAGAAAAGGTTTTGATGAAAGGGTAGGCAAATAGTTCTCAATTAAGTGTTCCATTCCTAAACTCATATGTTCCTCATCAGCAACAAATGTAAAAACCAAAGAAATTGGGCAAGCGTTTTTTGAAAAAAATGAAGCCAATGCCATTTGAATTGCGCATCCTGCTAGCATATCGTA
>Ga0209335_10001238_pt1 | contig 29821 bp, 35 predicted proteins | sample COG_09_FD_184753 | JGI IMG/M metagenome (GOLD analysis project Ga0209335, IMG submission 184753) | Pelagic Microbial community sample from North Sea - COGITO 998_met_09 (SPAdes) (version 2) | ecosystem: Environmental > Aquatic > Marine > Neritic zone/Coastal water | place: Helgoland, sampling...
AGACGACCATCAGAATTGCTGGAAGAGTGAAAGTCCTTACCATACAGAATGGATGAATGTAATTACCATGCGATTTGGCGACGGAGACCCAAAATTCAATGAGAAGAACACGAAAAAAATAATCAAAAACATTGCAAATGAGGTGTTAATTGATAAAGAAACTGCTATGATTGATGATGAATAAAAATATCATTATATATTATGTTTCTATCAAATAATAAATATAATATTGTTCGCGTTGGGGATTTTGCAACCAATGCAAATACTAAATTGAATTATGGTATATTTTCCATTGGATTGTGTTTGGACGACTATGTAATGAATAATTCGTTTGACTGTTTTATTATATTGTTTTATTCTACACTTATATGGACGGTGATTGAATTTCTATTACACATAACTAATACTAGATGTATTAAACCAATGATTTTTTATTATAGTAATGATAATAGTCAGGTAGTTCCACATTACGTTGGGTTATTTTTGCAAGGATTTCAAGAAGGAGGGTGTATTACAACAATTGGATTATATTTTGGAGATAGACTTAATAGTTTTAATCACGTAATATTCTTGCATACGTTAATTATATTTATACTTGTAAATGTCGGTATAAAAAAAATGTCAACTGAAAGAAATTCTGTAAGGCAAGTAAATACAATTACTTCATTAGTTACAATGTCAACTGTAACAATATGTAATATAAAAACATTGTATGAACATCAGCAACATTTATATAGACAATTAACTATGTTTTTTGTGATGATTTATGTTAGTTCGTGGTGGACATTTGCTGTATGGTATAAAGGGTTCCGTTCAGTAGAGGTACATATGAAAGATAACCGCGACCAATATATTGTAAAAAAAAATGATGTATGTGATACTTTTCTAGTGTTATCATACGATGTTATTTTTGAAATTGCAATGGCGTATGTATTTTTTTACCGATTTATAATGTAAGTAATATAGTAATATAGTAATAAATGTTAGATACACAATCGGTTGCTGTAGTTATTATTATTTCAGCAATGGGTGTTATAACGTGTATCGTAAATATGTGTTGCCAAATATTAAAACAGGAACAGGAACCAACCGATGGTTCAATGAATGAAATTGGTGCGTCTGCTAGTTCAGATCTCGTTTCAGAGTATGAGCAATAAGTTGAAAATATGTAAAGATATTATTTATACATTTTCAAAAATAAAAAATAAATACATATTTTATACAAGAGATATTATGCAAAATAAAATATGCGATACAAAAATGTCATTTGAAGAATGTGAATTGGCAGTTTTACGTTCGGCAATAGATAAAGCAGAAGAACGCGACAAGTCTAAAGCAATTAGTCCTCAAATAAAAGAGATGATACAAATAGTAGAACAATTTTTACGCGATGAACGTTGTATTTGTTATGGTGGAACAGCAATAAATAATTTATTACCCAAACGGGAACAATTTTACAATTACGATGAAGAAGTCCCAGACTATGATTTTTTTTCTCATAAACCAATTGAACACGCAAAAAAATTAGTAGATTTATATGTAAAAGCAGGATATGAAGATGTAGAAGCGAAATCGGGCGTTCATTTCGGTACATACAAAGTATATGTAAATTTTATTCCAATGGCTGACATAACATTATTAGAAAAATCGTTGTTTGATGTTTTACTAGAAAATAGCATAAAAAAACTAGGAATATACTACTGCCCGCCCAATTATTTAAGAATGTCAATGTATTTAGAATTATCAAGACCCAAGGGGGATATAAGTAGATGGGAAAAGGTATTGAAGCGATTAACATTATTGAATAAATATTATCCATTAAAGGAAGACACGTGTGATTATAAAATAATACAACGTAAATATGAAGGCGATAATAAAAGAGTGGATGAAATAAATGAAGCAATAAGAACAACTTGTATAGATGAAGAATGTATATTTTTTGGCGGTTATGCAAACTTTTTGTATTCAAAGTATATGCCATATAGTATAAGGTCAAGGTTCACAAAAGACCCAGATTATGATATATTATCAAAAGACCCCGAAAAAACATCGGAATTCATAAAGGATGCTTTGGAAGAATTAGATATAAAAAATGTGAAAGTAATACGTCACGATGGACTGCAAGATATTATTTCCGAACATTATGAAATAAGAGTAGGTAAAGATTCAGTATGTTATGTGTATAAACCAATTGGTTGTCATAGTTACAATGAAATAACAATAAATAAAAATACGATAAAGGTAGCAACAATAGATACAATGTTGAGTTTTTATTTAGCATTTATGTATATTAATCGTCCCTATTATGACCCAAAACGAATAGTGTGTATGAGTAAATTTCTTTTTGATGTTCAGCAAAACAATCGGTTAAAACAGAATGGTTTATTAAAACGTTTTAGTATTGATTGTTATGGGGAGCAACATACATTAGAAGAAATAAGAGAGCAAAAAGCAAAAAAATTTCAAGAATTTAAAAAGTTAAAAGATAGACAATCTCCTGAATATCAAAAATGGTTTTTTACATACCGACCTGAAATTAAAAAGGATACTGGTAATGAGAATAATATGAACGAAAATAAAAATACTCCTGAAAAAAATGAAGATACTAAGAATAAAGATACAAAGAATGAAAAGGAAACAGACAAGAAAGTGAAACAGACAAGAAAGCGAAAAGCAAAGGGGAAAGCAAAGGGGAAAAATAAAAAGGGTTCTGTTAAAAAAAATTTATTCGATTTATTCAAAAGTTAAAAAAAATAATGAATAAAAAGGAATAAAAAGGAATAAAAAGGAAAAAAATAATATATTTTTAAAGTAGTTATTAAAAATATATTATGGATTATTATAACATGATGAAAATTGTGAAGGAAGAAATAGAAAAAAATGAAATACTAATATTTACGAAAAAAGGGTGCGGATACTGTGATAAGAGTTTACATCTGTTAAATAGTTTAAATTTAAAATATAAAAAGATAGAGCTGAAAGGAGTAGTATCGTCTGACAACGTTGAAACGGTTGAATTCATATTACACAGTCTGACCGGGCAAAGAACTGTTCCAAATATTTTTATAAGAGGGAAACATATGGGGGGGTGTACAGAGTTATTTGAATTATATAATAACAAACAACTATTTGTAACGCTTGGTTATAGTAATTGTGGATATTGTAATAAATTACAAAGTCGCGAAACAATTTGTGACTGTTTACACACAATAAAATATACAGATGAATGGGGAAAAGATTTGTAAATAGTCTTCCGTATGAAAAATCAAAAAAAAATATAACCAAAAGATAAGCGTGAGATTGAATGAAAGAATATATAAATAAATTAATAGATAATTTGCGACTGAAACCAAATCAACCAAATCAACCAAATCAACCAAATAAGATAGAAATAGATTTAATCTTAGATGGCGGTGCATTTAGTGGTAGTTATTTAATAGGTAATTTACTATATTTTAAAGAATTAGAACGGCGTAATATTGTAGAGATAAAACGATTTTCTGGGTGTAGTATAGGTTCGTTGCTATCGCTAATATATAAATTGGATATTCTAGAAATACATTCAAAAGTGTATAAAATCATAAAATGCAATTTGAAGGACGGTAATATGAAATCCTATTATAAAATATTGAAAATATTAAAAAAACACATGCCCACTGATTTTTATAAATCGTGTAATAATAATCTATTTATTACATACTTTAATGTAAATAATCCAGAACAAATAGTAAAATCAACTTATAAAAGTAATAACGAATTAATACAAACAATAAAAAAGAGTTCGCATATACCCTATGCAATCTCGGGGAAATGTTTTTATAAAAAAAAATATTTTGATGGTATTTATCCATTTATATTTGAGAAACACCCGCATAGAAAGGTATTATTTCTAAATTTATGTGGGAATGAATATATTTTGAAGATGTTGTATATTAAGAGCGAGACAAATAATACAGAGCGAATAATGGAAGGAATATTAAAGTGTCATACATATTTTTTTAATGAAAGAAACACCCATTATATAATAAATATTTATGATAATTCATTAACAGCATTCATTCAAACTTGTATTTTAAAACTACGAATTTTTATATCAACATTATTAATGTATGGTATTCAATCTATAAAATTCATGGATACAAATAATCATATGCGCAAATATAGTTTTATATCTAATTATGTAAAAAGACTAATTCAATATATATTACATTATAATTCTAATTAAACACAAAATAATACATTTATTATTAATGAATGATTTTTATAATCATAATATTATTGTTGATTATAATAATAATAATAATAATAACAACAATGTTGATGGTAACAATATAGGTAACAATGTAGATGTAGATGTCACTGACGAGGAAAGGTATCAAAAGCAGTATTTGGAATGTTTATATTTTGATGAATATAATGATACAGACGTAATGTGCCGTATTGATAGTATATATAATCTGCTAAAAGACAATAATGAAATAAAAAAATATTGTGACAAAATACAACAACTAGTACCAATGTTATCACTAATCCCTAATATAGAAGACAAAGCGCCTAACGCTTTTATATTTTTATTTTCATATGATTATTTTGAGTATTTTCATTTATGCTTGATTGATTTAATTAAAACAGGGACTATAACAAAAGAAAACGACGAAAAAATTATACAAAAAATTGAAAACACATATAGGAAATAAAAATATGTCACTATAGTAGATAATTGGGGGTATGAGTTGTTTATTCAACAGTTTATCATATTTCATAAGCGAAACAAGCAATAATATTAGACAAAAAATATGTGACTACATAGAGCAAAATAAACCAATACTAGAAGGCATTGAAACAAAAGATATTATTACATATGAGGAAAATAATTATATTGCAAATATGCGAAGTACAAATACGTGGGGTGGAGCAATAGAATTACAAGCAGCGTGTAATATTTGGAAATGTAAAATTATTGTTCATAATATAAGAGACAACCCAAAAACAAAGATTGAATTTATTCCAGTATCGGAAATTATAGAAAATATAGAAAATATAGAAAATAAGGAAAACGTATTTGAATTGGAATGGTCTGGCGGACATTATGAACCGGTAAGAAAAAATGTTTAACATAAAAAATAATAAAAACTATTTTTATGTTAAATATATGTGCATATGTGTGTGTGTGTGTGCGTGTGCGTGTGTGTGCGTGTGCGTGTATGTGAAATTATTTATTAACATCGCGGTTTAAATCACGTGTTCCAACAGCATTTCTTAACATACCAGAATCGGAAGTTTCGACAAAGTTAGCAGGATTGGCAATACTACTTTCTACGGACTCTAATAGAGGTGTATTTGAATATGGCATAAAACTAATTTCTGATTGTAAATTGCTAGATTTACGGTTGGTAAAATATTCGCCCTGAAATAATTGCGATTCAATATTAGGGTCAACTTTACCTCTACCCAAATAAGGTACAGTAAGATAAGGTCTTTCCAAAAGTGCAAGTTTCGCGTGCTCTTTCGTTTGCTCTTGGTTAACAAGTAAATTAGAATTAGTATCTATATTAGCACCGTCTAAACTGGTTTGGTGAGAACCTTTATAATTCATGTTAGCGTGACTTGTGGCGAAAGCAATCGTTTTGGTCATTTGGCTATCAGAAATGAAATGGTTTGTTAGCAAATAATCATTTGTTTTCGCATTTTGTAAATCAGTTTGTTCTGTGGAGCAAAATTCACTGCCCATTCTGCACATATCGTTAAATTTAAAATCTTGAACGCTACCCATGTTGATATATATATATCATAAATATATTTTTATTTGTTAAATAATAATGTTATCATTTAAATTAAATTATAATGCGAATATTAATAATATTCACATTATATTCACATAATATTCACATAATATTCACATTATATCCATTTATTTCTTAATAACTTACAACATCTTTTCTGCTTGGTAAGTTTCCATAGCAGAATTTAGCAAAGGCTTCTTGATTATTTGGTACTTGTGAATTTGGCATAGAGTGAAAAGACCTCATTGAATGGTCAAATTCATACTGGTCACCCAAATCTTGAAATAATCGTTTATCAATATTTTGAATATCGGGATTTAATGATTTGATCATATTTTTAGTTTTTGTATTTATGTCTGTCACTTGTTCCTTAGTAAATGATGGTTTCGCAGAACCACGTGTTGGGTTATCTAATATATCTGTAACTAAAACATTTGCTAAAGGGTTCTCCTTAGTTGCGTTTTCATAATGAATAATATTTTCATTTTCTCGCAAACTGCTATTATCTGATTCAAAATTTTCTTTAATCGTTTTATTTTTTCTAGTGAAAAATAAGATAATAATAGCCATTATTGAAATAATTCCTGAAAATAAAATATTCGTTTTATTAGATAGGACATATCCAACAATAGTTAATACTATTACCAATCGTGTAACAGCGTTTAAATTATTTTCGTAAGTGTCATTTTTAGTGGGCCATACTTCTCTAATATTTTCGGGGTCAATTAATATTTTGGGTTCATATATCCAGAATGTTGTCATTATATAATACTCTATATTATACTATTTAGATTTAATAAAGTTTAATTTAGATTGATTTAGATTGATTTAGATTGATTTAGATTGATTTAGATTGATTTATTATTTTTTCCCCTTTTTCTTTTTTCCTTTTTTCTTATTACCATTACCATTACCATTACCATTCTTATTGGTATTTGTTGATTTTTCATTGAACTCTTCAATCCAACTTTCGTCTATAGTATTTTCGGGGTCTACCGTATTCGTATTTGTATTTGTATTTGTTTTCGCGGCCTTCTCAGCATTTAGTTTTTCCCTAATTGATTGTGCAATTTCTGCATTTCTTTTTTCCTCTAATTTTTTCAATAATCTCTGACGTGTATTATTTGAGTTCATATGTTTTGTAAATGCTCCTTTATCAAATTTCCCTTTTTTATTACCAGTCATTTGCTTTAACAACTCTGCAATACCTCCTTCCCCTCCCATTTGAGCCATCATTTTTTCAATGTCACCCCCTCCCATTTTCTTCATTATTTCCTCCATACCAGGCATATTTTTAAATTTATCCATCATCTCCCCTGCTTCACTAACAAGTTCTTCTTGATTCAATTCACCACTCTTCATTTTAGCATCTAATTTTCCTCCAATCTTTTTAACAATATCCATAAGTTTTTTAGGATTTTGAAAAACCTTCTTAAACATATCATCTGCATTGTCCATATTTTCTAAATCTACATCAAGTTCTTTCGCTGTTTCTTCAGCAATTTCTGTTGCCAATCTACCAATTTTGCCACCCATTAGTTGAGAAATATGAGAATGTAATTCATCAGCATCAGGTAATATATCTTCTAGATTGATATTGTTGCTTCCATCAGTTGGGAAACTGAAATCATTCCCTGAAACATCTGAACCGAGATTAGAAAACATATCTTCCATGTCCTTAGATTTAAACATTGTTTGTAATTGTTCCATACAAGTTTCTAATTTGTCCTTAAAATCATCTTTGTTAATACCTTCAAATAATTTACTTGTATCTCCAAACATATCTTTTGTGTCTAAATCCCCAACAGTAGATAATAGTATTAACTGTAGATATTTCCACATTGCTTGTTTTGTTTTCTCAGAAACATCTTGCAAATTCCACAATTGCTTAAAATCAATGTTGGGTAAAAAATATAATGGTTTGTCATAATCTTCATTTTCTTCACTATGTTCGGTTGAAAATATACTTTCATTTTCGTAAATAATATTAAAAAAATGTTTCGGATAAACCGTTTTGATATGTTCTAATAATGGTTCTATAATTAAGTTTTGTTGCTGGTCAAATAATTTTAATAATTCATCTTTTGATTCCGGAAAACTTCTATGTAAATCAGCAATAAAATCAATTAACACCTTATCTATTGGTTTATTATCGTTAGAATTTTGGTCGTGTTCTTTTTCTGCCATTATACTATAATTTACTTTATAATAGTAATTCTAACTTGTTTTTAAATTATTTGTAAAGAAATGTTAAATATTTTGATTTTGGTATTTATAAAATATTTACATATTGTATAATTATTATGCCTATATCTAAAATGGGGGTTAATACATATCTTGGTAATTGTAAATACAGTCATACCAGACAATTTGTTTTTACAGGAAGTAATTCAACAAACCAAAATAAAGCGAATAATAATAAAATTAAATCAAGAGCATTAGATAAACGATGTGGTTGTCCTACTACACCAGTCCAATTGCAAATGTCTTAAAGTACTTAAATCTTAAATCTTAAATCTTAAATCTTAAATCTTAAATCTTAAATCTTAAATCTTAAATCTTAAATCTTAATTAAATTTTTTATGTTTATTTCCAAAATTGAATTAAATATATATGTAAATAATATGATATATACAATATGATATTATCCGATGACCAAGAGAATGCTGTAAAAAAATTCAATAATGGTGAAAATTTATTTATAACTGGCCCTGGCGGAACAGGTAAAACGTTCTTGATAAATGAGTTAATAAAAGGGTCTAGTAAAAAAATTCAGGTCTGTGCATTAACAGGGTGTGCTGCTTTATTATTACAATGTAATGCTAGAACGATACATTCTTGGAGTGGTATTAAATTAGCGAATGGTAAAATAGAAGATATTGTAGATAGTGTTGTTAATAATAAATATTTAAAAAGTACTTGGAGGTCAAAGCAGGTATTAATAATTGATGAAGTTAGTATGATGTCAAAAAAAATATTTAATTTATTAAATACGATTGCAAAAATAACCAGAAATAACAATAAACCATTTGGTAATATGCAGGTAATATTTTTGGGAGATTTTTATCAATTACCGCCAGTAAATAAATCGGATGATAAAGATGGAAATAAATTTTGCTTTGAAAGTGAGGATTGGTTCGAAATATTTCCACAGAGTAATCATATTTTATTAACAAAAATTTTTAGACAAGATGATGATGATTATAAAAAAATTCTTATGAATATTAGGAAGGGTGTATTTGATGAATCTACTAAAAAAATATTAGAAACAAGAATAATTAAGTTTGAAAACAATGATAATCAAACCACTGGTAATCAAACCACTGGTAATCAAACCACTGGTAATCAAATGAGTGACAATGAACATAATAACATAATTAAAATATTTCCATTGAAAAATAATGTCGATATTGTAAATATATCTAATTTTGTAAATTTGGAAGGAGAAAAATATGTGAATGTTACAACTATTCGTAAAGATGTAAAAGAATTTGTAGATACAAAAAAAGTAATACCTAGCAAATTTATTGACGCATACAATAGAGCAAGTCCTAAACAAGTTGAATACGAAGTAAATTATATAAGAGGGAATAATCCAAGTGTAAATGAGTTACAAATAAAAGTGGGTGCTCGTGTAATGTGTATTATCAACTTAGATATGGATAATGGTGTTTGTAATGGGAGCCAAGGTATAGTTGATAAAATAATAACAGAGACAGATAACAAAATGAAAACAATCGTTGTTCAGTTTGATAATGGAATTAAAAAGGAAATATCTCAACACGGTTGGCAAAGTGAAGTATATCCTAATATAGTGATGTACCAATTCCCACTAGTATTAGCGTGGGCAATAACCATACATAAAATACAGGGGGCAACGTTAGATAAGGCTATGATGGATATTGGAAATAGTATATTTGAATATGGGCAAACGTATGTTGCATTATCACGAGTTAAAAGATTAGATGGACTATATTTGACATCATTAAACGTAGATAAAATCAGGGTTAATCCAACAGTAGTCGAATTTTACAATAAACTAGAAAACAATTCTGTCTAACATTCCGAATATAGTTTTGATAATCTAGATAAATTCAAAATATATTGCATTGATGTTTGTTGATTTTTCTCACCCATTTCATTAATAGGATTTCTTATTTTATTAATAGCGTCAACCACCCCTTTTACATCAGACACATGCTGTATATCTTGGGCATAATCCTTTTCTAGAAAATATGCAATATTTCCTTTTTCAATCTCATCCATATAATTTTTACAAATATGGTCATACCATATTCGTATTAATAATCCAGGATTTGCTTTTTTTAATGTACCAATTGTATTTTTAAAGGTTGTTATTTCAACGTGTCCAGGAAATATTTGAAGTACTTGTTCTAAAAATTCAGTGAATTGATTATTGAATGCGGATAAATACTGTTTTTTCATTACTCCTTTGAATAATTTAATTACAACAACTTTAAGTCATTATCAAATATCAAATAATTAGTCAATAAAAATTGAAATTATTTTTAGAATGTATAATAGATAAATATAGACAAAGTCAAATATAGACATAATTAAAAATACACACATTTGAATATTTACAATGGAAGAGAATAAATTGTTTAATATTGGAACATTATATGAAGGTACTGTTATTAAGCGACCTTCTATACACTGTAAAACACCATACGTTGCAGATGTTTTACTAGATTTTCAAACCGAAAATAGTGGTGATGGTGGTGGTGATGGTGATGGTGATGGTGGTAATGAAAACATTATGGCGCATACTGCAGCGCTAGGATGTTGTGGTCTGGCTGACACTGGGGCGAAAGTATTAATGACAAAGGTAAAAAACAAAAAAAATGTGTGTTCATATAAAATTATGTTATCATTACACGAAGAAAGAGGTAATACACAATATATCGGCATTGACCCAAAACTAGCCGAAACAATTGTCGATTATTGTTTGAAAAAAAAGTTATTAACAACATTAAAAGATACCTGTGAATTTGTACGTGAATTCTCATATTTAAATTCACGATTTGATTTTGCAGGATACGATAAAAATGAAAATGACTTTATATTGGAAGTTAAAAATGTACCACTTGCTGATTATGATGATTGTTGTAAAAAGGATAGAAAAAAACGCGACTTCACTGGGCGTGACTACAACGATAAGGTTGCTTATTTCCCGGATGGTTACAGGAAAAAAACGACAGAACCCGTCAGTCCAAGAGCACTTAAACATATAAAGGAGTTACAACGCATTCGTGAGACGACTAATATTAGAGCAATCTTATGCTTTGTTATTCAAAGAACTGATGTATCATCATTTCAACCGTCAATCATTGACCCAATATATAGGGATGCCGTTATTTCGGCAGTTAACGCCGGGGTTGAAATTATCGCATTAGTATGTAAATGGATGCCTGACGGAAATGTATACTTTGTAAGAGATGATTTGAAAATCAATCTAGACCCAGACCAATAATTCATTAATTAACCACAATTAGACAATTGATAATACATTTGTGAATGGGAATACACAACTTTGTATATCTTTTTTATTTAAAAATTGATAATAATTGTTTATTAATAGTAATGCTAGATATAAGATATAAAAATGACAACACCATTAATGATTATTCAAAATGAATTACCATATTACTTGTGTGACGATATTATTAATCATATTCAAAAATATTTGAAAAATGATATTGTATATCAAGCATTAGCAGAACATTTTGATTATTTAATTTATAGAAATGATCTATACCAAGATTTTGTTATACATAATTATGTAATTCCACAATGCAATTGTTTCCATTTTGCACCCGAAAATGGAAACAATAAAATGTATAATAGAAAAGAATGCAGTATTTGCTTTATGTTTGATTCAACCACGCATTTTGTAAATCAAGATTATCAGTTGTGTATTTCAGATAATCCCCAATACTTTAAAATTTACCGCGAACAATATAGATATTTGCATTTAACCAACTAATTTTACACACCAAATGGCGTAATTTATATGTTTTTACATTTTCTTTATTTTTTATTAACTGTTAGATGGCAAATTTGAAAGGCATAATTTTATTGTACCAAGACTCGCGACATTATACTTAACAACAAGGGGCAAGTCATTTTCAAGGTACATTTCAATTTGACTACATAAATTTGTGCATTTAATAAAGTATCCAAGATTTTTCAATGAAAATTCACCTTGAATAATTTTGCTTTCGTCTTCAATGACAAGAAACTTCATGCTCCCGTCAGTTTCAACTCTATGAATTTCTGCGGTGGCAAATTGACCGGCGCATTTGAAAATTAATTCATTCCCAATAGACTTGATTTCAAGTTTATCCGAAATGCAACTTAAATCGCGAATGATTTTTTGAAAATCGCTGGATGGCAGATTGATTACAGATGAGAATGTTACATCGGGAACTTCTAATTCTTCTGTATCTGGTTCAATTAAACGTAGTTTTTGCGTTTTACATTGTTTGATGTCTCCATTCTCAAATTTCATCCCAAGATAAGATGTAACCCCATCACTATAGTCGTAATTTTCAATATATAATGTTAATGTATCGTCGTTATCTATAGTATTGATTAATTTAAATAAGTGAAACATATTTACACCAATGATAATTTTGTCTTGTTTACATTCATAAAACTCAAAATTCTCGGCGGGTAAAAAAAGATGCGCTAAAATAGTATGTGATTTATCCATATTAATAATTCTCATACCATCTTTTTTAAATGTGATATTCGTTTCTAGTAATATATCTTTGAGCGCCGTCATTAAAATACGAAAAGGCGCAATTTGAACAGTTTTAATAGTTAGCACATTATTAGGGAACTCTTCCATATTTAATATTTAACGCGTTATTTCTTTAAATAAATTATTTTAAAACTTTGTTGTTTTAATTAATATTATTTATTAATAATATTAATAATATCTATATATTTTATAATATGGCAAGACCTTTAAATTTAATGATTTCAAATACATTGATTACAACAAGCATCAATACAAAAGGAGAAAAAACGAACGAAACAACCTCTTATGCAGCTGCAAGAACAAATGACCGTCCCAGTATAAACGGTTCATATAATAATGCGGAAGATTATATTGGGCCTGTGGGACGAGCAAGACCACAGAAACATTATAGAAAAAGATTAACTCCAAACCAACCTGTTATTAGTTCTAAACCGACATTTAGAGATATTGAAGCACCAGGTTCAACTGTAAATAGAAATGACAGCACATTTTTAACTGAAAAAAATAGCGAGTTTCAACATCATATTTTACCTTATTCAAATAAAATGTTAATTAATAGAAACTGCGCAACTTATTTTTCATATGATACATAAATCATATGATACATAAAGTCAAATAAAATTGAAAGTTTATATATCAAAATAGATAGTTCTGTATAAATATATGAAATGGTTGATATTGCGATACCGATACGCCCGATGAAGAAGATTGTTGAAGAACGATACGAGTTTTGTATATGGATGGCTCTTATTGCTAAGGACAGAGCTATTAAAAACATAGAAAAAAAGAAACGAGGTGAGAAAACCCAGGTAAATTTAGATATATTTACTATGCCTAAACATACTAAAAGCATGTTTGGAGAGTATTTTAAAACACCGAAATACACAGACCTGGCGTATTTTGGGGGACATACTGAGAATGTGTCTTGTCTCGCGGTTCTTAAGAACAAATTGTATTCTGGGAGTTGGGATAAAACTATTAAGATTTGGGACATGAAAACTTACAAGGAAGAAGGGTCATTGATCGGACATATGATCGGACATACCGATAATGTGATATGTCTCTGCGTACAGGCGGACGAGAACAAATTGTATTCTGGAAGTATTGATAGAACTATTCGCGTTTGGGACACAAAAACTCACGAACATATTGCGACTTTGGTACGACATACTTGTCGCGTGTCTTGTCTCGCTGTTCTTAAAAACAAATTATTTTCTGGAAGTTATGATGAAAGTATCTGTGTTTGGAACACAACAACTTACGAACAAATCGCCGTTTTGAGAGGGCATACTAGTATAGTTGATTGTCTCATTATTCACGAGAACAAATTGTATTCTGGGAGTAAAAATATTCACGTTTGGGACACAGAAACTTACGAAGATATCGCGACTCTCTTTCCTCCTTCTCACGTAGATAAGTATCCTATCACTCTTATTGTGAAATGTTTTGCTATTCACGATGGCAAATTGTATTCCGGACATAACGGTGGAACTATACGCATTTGGAACTTAAAAACTTACACACAAATACATCTGTTTAGTTTGCATAGTTATAGTAGTGCTATGTGTTTCGCTTTTCACGAGAACAGATTGTATTCGGGGCATCACGATGGAAATATCCATATTTGGGACACAAAAACTCCCAACCACATCGCAAAAGTGTCCGGACATACTACTCTTGTGTCGTGTATCGTTATTCACGAGAACAAATTGGTTTCTGGTGGGTTCCATAAAACTATTAATGTTTTGAAGATTTGATACTTGTAAGAAAAATATAGCAAAAAATAAAATAAATAAAATAAATAAAATAAATAAAATAAATAAAATAAATAAAATGTATTTGTATATCGTTTTTTATTCAAATAAATTATTACATAATTATAACTTAATATTGTACTTGATGTGTCTTAAATAAACAGGCGACATCTGAAAAACCATCTATGTTAAATATTTTGGGGTTTTGAACTTTGCAGTTTCCAGTCCATATTTTAATAATACAGAAGTTTTTTTTTGGACTAATAGTGAACCCATTAATGATAATCTCATTATTATTAGTAGTAGTTTCTCCAACAATATTGTAGAATAATTTCCTCCATAATTCGGCAACAATATTATTAGCAACTTTATAAGAAAAGCACCCACCATTTCTATTTTGTTTATCTTCCCATAATGGTGTTATCCCGTCCCTCATTAAAAACATCATACAGTTTTGTATCATTTTTTCAGGAATAACTTCGCATACAGAAATGGCTTCTTCCATATTTTGAAAGGAATGAATTGTTTTATAGCTCTTCATATTCCAATCCGTATCGTGTGGTAAATGCACCCATAACGTCCATTTATCAGACAAGGAATGGAATGAAGTTGGTTCTATTAAATCAATATTTGTTATTTCCGAAGAAACAGACATATTATTAATAGTTTCCAGTGCCATTATGTAGAAAAATCAATTTTATATTTAAATCGTATTTTTATACAATTATAAAAGTAAATATATTATTTGTTAAAATTATATTATACAATAATATCATACAATATATTATACATCATATATGTTATTACTAGACGAATTTTTTTTCCCATTTATGCGTGATAATGCCAAACTATTTACATTGTATCTATTTTTCACATTATTTACATATCCATTTCAAGGATTAATTTTACCGCAATTATATTCATTGTTATTTAGTAGTTTAAAAATGAGCAATCCACCAAAGTTTTTTTCCGAGATATCCAAACGTTTTTTGGGGAATGAAACCCCGCATATAATTTTAAAAATTATAGCAGTATGGGCAATTTTACAAGTAGCGAATCTAGCAAAAGGGTGGACAGAATCTATTTTTGTACCTGCATTTTTAACATTCACTCGTACAAAAATATTTGAAAAGACAGTAGAAAGTCTTTCGGATAATTTTGAAGAAATACCGACGGGTGAGTACATTACAAGAATGTTGGAACTCACCCGATATTTACGTAATATATTGAGTTGGTCATTCTCCGAAATTATTCCTAATTTCATCGCTCTTCTTGTTGCAACTATTTATTTCTTGAAAGTTGATAAATTATTAACCGGTATATTATTTTTTAATATAGTGATATTGGTGTCCATCTTTTATATTTTTGGGGGTGATTTAGTTGAAGTAATTAAACAACGCGAGATTGATTATTTTAAATTAAGTGAATCAATGAATGATAGTATGAGCAATTTAATGAATATTTACTTGAATAATAAAGAGAAAGGCGAAAATGAAAAAAATAAAAATAAAAACGAAGTGTTCGGAGTTGCATATACGAAACATAAACTTGGCGAAACGGCACTTATATTTAGCGCTAATTTTTTTACTAATCTTACATATTCATTATCACTTATCTATTTGTATGATAAATTTACTAAGAAACAACTGAATGTAATGGGATTTACTACAGCTGTGCTAATATTAAATAATTACAGTCAATACGCAGATGTATTAACGAATGATGTCTTAGATTTTGGATTTACCCATTATGGTATGATACAGGCGTCAATGCCATTTTTGCAGAAAATATTTAAAAAGAATAATTTGCGGGTTGAAAATACAGGTATTACATCAGGTAAAGTTCAATTTAAAGATGTTACATATCAATATGACAAGCAAAATAGTGTTTTATTTGAAGATTTTAACTTGTCTATAAAGGCGGGTGAAAAAGTTGCAATTATTGGTCCTTCTGGTAGTGGAAAAACATCATTAATGAAATTGTTGGTTGCTATGTATTCCCCGACAAAAGGGCAAATATTAATTGATGGTAATGATATATCCAAAATGACGAATAAATATATACGGGATAATGTAATATATATAAACCAACGGACAAATCTATTTAATATGAATATTATTGATAATATCGCATATGGCAACGAACACGTGGAAAAAAAACACATCGAAAAATTATTAAAAACGTATGATTTAGATAGTGTTTTTGCTGAATTAGAAGAAGGTATATTCAGCGACGCTGGGGTAAATGGTACAAATCTCTCTGGTGGTATGCAAAAGGTTACTATATTATTGCGCGGCATATTGAAGAAAGGTGTTATATATATATTCGACGAACCATTGGCTGGGCTTGATGCTGCATCCCGAGAGAAAGTTATAAAATTAATATTGGATATGACAAAGGGTAAAACATTAATTGTAATTACTCACGACCCTGAAATTACGCCATTTATGGATAACGTGGTGAACTTAAAAAAACAGAAAGATATACAATAAGAATTTACTAATTGTGAAACAAATATATTAATTTTATTTTAAAATTGAATTCTTTTAATATAAAGTGTAATTAATATATATATATATACAATAATGAGTAATAAAAAAACAGAACAAACTGTTGGAGAAGAAGAAGTTGAAATTGATATTGACGATGGTTCAATTATTAGTGAAGTTGAATTATCTGATGGCGGCGAAGAATTAGGCGAAGATGATGAAAGTATTGAAAGTGCTATACCAGATGACAATGAGAATGATGAGTTTGAAATTGAAGGTTATGATGCTGATGATGGTCTAGATGGAGAAGGTAAACACGAATTATTAAATGATAATGATACTGAATATGATGATGACATAAGTGATGATGAAATTGAACAAGATTTGAAAAAATTTGAAAATATAGAAAAGCAATCATATATAAATAATTTTCACCAAAATATGGTAGAACATAATGAAGAAGAAATTAAAGCATTATCAACTGTTATTAGAGATAAAAATAATAATATTATTGATAATCTACATAAAACATTGCCGATTTTATCCAAATATGAAAAATCGCGTATTTTAGGTATACGTGCAAGTCAAATAAACAATGGCGCACAAATTTTAGTAAAACCAAAGATTAAAACATTTGATGGTTATTTAATTGCACAACAAGAATTAGAAGAGCGAAAAATACCATTTATTATAAAGAGACCTTTGCCTATGGGCGGAGGGTGTGAATATTGGAAATTAAACGACCTAGAAATAGTTTAATTTGACATAATCGTTATGCCTTACATAAAAAATTACACTAGCAATCCCAAAAAAAAATCCACATAATTGCAATGTGTAATAATTACGGTTGTGATTATCGGGTATATCACCAAGTATATATATATATGGGTCAATAATATTAGTACTGTTTTTTTCTAATTTATTTTCGATAGTTGTTAAAAAACAACCATTAAAATATAAAAATAATGATAATGTGAATATTAAAATCATACACACAAACATGGATAGTTCAAATGAACCAAGCAAAAAAATAATCATAGCAATCCCTGGGGTCGATATATGGAGCGATTTAATTATTAATAACCATATATGAGGCGGGGTTTTCGAGTTGTTTATTTTATCCATAATATATTTAACGAGTGTTTTTTTGTGTTTTATATAATTTGGAACTTTAATGTCTTCTGATTCTACTTCTGTAACATCTTCTGCTTCTACTTCTACTTCTGCTTCTACTTCTGCTTCTACTTCTGCTTCTGCTTCTGCTTCTGCTTCTGCTTCTACTTCTATATGTAAATTATTAATTTCTTCCATTATTATACACAATTGAATATTTAAATTTACGAAAAAATACGAAAAATACGCAAATTTATAGAAATAAGATGTGAACTATTTTATTCGTATTCGTATTCGCGGATAATTATAATTATATTTTTATATTATTAAACTAATAATATAAAAAATAAAATATAATGGATAATAAATCGAACATAGTAACTTGTATTGAACAATTTGAAACATATATAGATATATTGTGTAAAAACAACTTTTATTTATCTAGAACTAGACATATGTTTAAATTCAATTATGAATTAATAGGTAAATCAATAACAATTAATTATAAAACATATATTGCATTACTAATTGTTCCATATCTTTTAAGTAAGGACAAATTTATTTCCGGGTATGTAATTACTATATTAGGTTTATTTTACGTTTATATTGGTCACATATTTTACCATAGTCCATACTCGCTTGTATTTTTCTTTATACATACATATCATCACGACCACGATGATAATGCAAGTGTTTATCAAGAAGTTATTATGGAATTTCTAGGGATTACACTTGCTATATTATTATTAACTATTGTAAGTGACATTAGTCATATAAATTATATATATGACCCGTATATACTATTGTATTATTTCTTTTTTTATTCAAGTGTTCATTTCATAAATTATACATTTTTAAAGTGTAATAATTATCATAGCAAACATCATACAAAAACAGACACTAATTATTTTCCAGATATTTGTGATATTATTTTTAATACAAAATATAATAATACGAATAATACGAATAATATGACTGCCGAATATATAGAAAATACGGACCATTGGTTTTTTAATATTATTGGTTCAGCAACAATCGTATATTTTATTAAATATTATGTAGAGAAATCAACAACCCATATACAGAAAAATCTAAAGGATTATTTTATTGTCATATATTTATCATTAGCATTATATATGTTTATTTTTGCAGGTACTAATTTTTTTAAGGTAATTAGAAGCATTGATTGTTACAGAGAAGATACTATACTTAAAACAATCGTTCAATTAAAAAAATATTATATTATACCGTTTGAATAAGCGTTTGCATAGCATAAGATTTACATAAGATTTAGGATTATTAACACTTCCATCTATTACCACAGTTAATACAAGTTACAAATGTTGTCATAGGTTCATCTGCACTTCTTGTTTGCATTTGATAATAAGTACATTCATTTGATTTACATTTCCCACACGTAAATGTATCTGTTGCTGCAGCAATTTTTGTTTCATATTTCATTTTGTCGCGTTTTATTTTGGTTTCAATGTGTTTTTTCCATTTATCCGGATTTAATTCTTGATGCGTCATAAATGCAAGTGTTTCTGCTTTCAGATTATCTGACATTATTTCGTTAAGAATATAAGGGTTGCTAATATTATTAATAATACTTCTAAGGCGCAATAAATATAATTCAACAAAATATGGGTTACACCATTTTTTTACGACCTTTAACATCTCCGCTTCTTGTATGGAAGCGTTAAATATTCCAATTTCTAAATTTTTAGAAAATAATGGTTTTTCAACAATCTCATTCAACTTTTTACATATATCAACTCTAAATTTTCTTGGCTTTGTTACAACACGCATATTATTTATTAATATCATTTAATACATAATATTTATATGCTTTCAATTTTAAAATAAATTCTCAATAATTGTCAATGTCATATTATAGTAATTAGTTATCATCATCCGAATAAATATACGCTTCTGTTTCTAATTCTAATTCATTATTATCATCATCATCATCATCATCATCATCATCATCATCATCATCATCATCATCATCATCATCATCATCATCATCATCGCCCAATAATTCAGTATCTTCATTGGATCCGTCATTTGACCCGTCTAGTTCTATCTCTTCTGAATCATCTACTACAAAATCATCTTTTAGATAACCTTCGTTTGTTTTCAATTCATCCGGGATATTTTCTAATTCATCTTCTTCACTGCTATCTTGTGAACCAAGGTCTTCAAATCCACCAAATAAACTTTCATATATATTATCCCATTGGGTAATTGTTAAGTTATCAACAATATCAGTTCCATGGAAGCAAGATACAAGTATACAATTTCCAAAAAATAACAATTCATCGACCGGTGGGGGGAAATCATATTTATTTTCAGTATTTGCTCTACCAGTTGATTTGCCAAATAAATATATATCGTATATATTATCTTCGTATTCAACTTCCCAAATGATATGATTTTCAAAATCGTTAAATTTACGAAATCCGCACGTCTGCGAAAAAAGTTCAATATCCAGGTTTTCAACATTTACATTGACCTCTTTTTTATTAGCATTCTTTTCAATAATAACAACCTTCGGCATTAAATCACTGTTGTAGTTATATAAAATTAAGGTTTAAATAGTTTATATTAATTAATAATAATAGAGAAATATGAAAATCTATGTTAATTCATTCAAATATAACAATAATAATTTGAAAAAAAAACTGGAAGAAAATTGTATTCTAGAATTACAAAAGACGACCGTTGAAATTTATAGTGAAAATGGTGTATTTTTTGTTGAAAATGAGCGTATATATAAAATTAATTATATTGATGGTGGTATAGAAACAATCGATAACTATTGTGAAAATTGCACAATTATAATTGATAGAACCATTGTTAAAAAGGAAATGAAAGAAGTGTATTGTATATCTAACAAACATAGCAAAATAAATAAATTAATTCAGAGATTTAAATTACGTGAGAAATCCCCGTTAATTTGTATAGTTGAATATAATTTAGATACAAACAAAATACATGATGTATATTTTCAACTGCACGATAAACACGCAGCTTATAGTTCTGCAGATTTGGACAATTTATTTTTAAAAGAAGATATCATTTCGTTTATTCGTCTATCTAATTAATATTTGATTAAATTAATAAGAAAATGGAACTTATATACAATGCTATATGGATTTTTAATAATATTTTAGTGTCAACTTTAATAATATTAATAGTTCATTTTTTGTTAGAATATTTAAAAGAAAATTATGATATTGATTTATTTGAAACCCATATTAATAAGCGAAATATAACTGACACGGATACATTACAACACCAGGATAATGTTCCACATATGAATACCAATACCGTACAATGCCAGGATAATGCTCAAAATATGGATTACGAGTTAAGTAAGTTAATTAATGAAAATATTGATGATGTGAAAAAAGAAGATAACATTAATTTGAATGCGAATATGAATATGAATGCGAATATGAATATGAATGCGAATGAAAATATATTGGACAATAATAGTTTTACAAATATTGATAGTTTAACACCAATTATTTAACTATTGTATACAAGGTCACTTTTCCATACGTGGTCACATTTGCAACATAAATAAACGTACTTCATATCGGTATTATTATACCTTACATAGACAACCTCATTTTTTTTAATATCAATACCATATTTTTCATATTTTTCTTTTTCATCTTTTTCTTCTTTTTCTTCTTTGTTTGAGATACATTCATTATTTGGACATTGTATGTTATGAATATGAGGTAATGTAGGGTCAAACTTAGTATATTTATTTACAGATTGAATAATTGAATCGTTATTATTATCTTCGCTGTACTCACTCAAACATAAAGAAGACTTATTCAATATTTCATCTACATTTCCACACATTCTACAATAAAATTGAAGCTGTTCTTTACTCTCTTCATTAATGCGCATATAGTACATATTTTCACATACATTACAAAAGTTCATATTATATTATATATTATATATTATATAATTTGTTTCTATTTCAATTTTAAAGTTATCTATTAGGTGATATTGAAATGAAAATAATTAAACCCCAATTTGTTCTTCTATATCACTTATTTTATCAGAGGTTACCGTCTTATATATTTCTTTATATTTACGTATTAGTTCTTTATAATTAAGGGTGACCATCATATTATAAATACGTGTATGTATAACTATATCAGCGAGGTTTTCATACTTTTCTATATAATTTTTAATAGAAGTATTGTAGGTTTCTTTAAATTTATTCATTATTATGTCCTTAAAAAAAATAAATTTACCTCGGTTATCTATATCATTTAGTATTTCTAGTATATTACATTTAATATTCATGTAACTAATTATTTTATTATATTTGTTATAATCTTCGTGTGAATTTTTGATACCGGGTTCGTGTAACAATGGGTTTTCTGTTAATATTGTACAAATTGTTAATAAAACAGATTTAATAGATTGGCAAGCCGACCATTTTTCGCCACTCCATGTATTTAATATTGAAATACACACTTTACCATTGCGATATAAATTAGGATGAAAACGAATGTTATTATATCTATTTTCGAACGTTAATGTTGGTGGGTCGTATGGGTATGATGTAGGAAAATCAAGCGTAAATAGATAGTTACCGTTATGATATGGTGTATTTTCTGGTCCAAAAATTAATGCATATCCTTTTGCCATATTCTCCTCGTCATGGTGATAATAAATACCTTGGTCGTGTAAATTGTCTTTATAAATGGAACGAACATCTTTTAAGAGACGAACTGCATTAACACGTGGCATGTGTAATTCACTCATAAATATTTTTTATTATATCTTAGTAATAATAATTGTTTAATATATATTTATATATTTGAGCAATTATTATACATATTATACATAATAATATGAATGATGCGATGCGTTCAAATTGTGTAATTTCGTCAAATATATAATTTATATTATTTCTTATTGAAATATTAAGAAACAATATAATGTATGTTTGTTGTTGGTAATATTATTAAAATATTAAAATATTTGACACCCCATACTCGGGCGAACTAGTATTTTTGGATTAAAATAAAAATTGATATAAATGTAAAAATATATGTGTGTATATACTATTCTAATGCCTGGGAAAAAAAATATTTTAGAAGATTTTCTAAGAAATCATCAACATAAAAAGGTACCAAATTCAAAGTCAACGCATACCCATACTAGGATAGGTAATAAAGACTGCGGACTTTATGGTGGTTCATATTTTATTTCTGAGGATGAGTTAGACAACTTTTATAGAATATATATGGATAAAGTATTTAATGATGGTACAGATGATTATCTTACTGAAAGGCAAGCGAAAGAGGACGACAGCGTCAGTCCCATCCTTATAGACTTAGATTTTAAATATGACGAAACTATCACAAAACGACAACATAATGCTAGTACTATCGAAAGTATAATTGGTGTATATTTAGAGAAAATGAAAACAATGTTTCATTTTAATGAAAACCGACAGATACCTGTATATGTTTTCGAAAAAAAAACGATTAATCGCTTAATCAAAGACGACAAGGTAATTGTAAAGGATGGAATACATTTATTAATTGGGGTTCAATGTGAACGCAAGGCACATACAAAATTAAGAGAATTAGTAATAGAAGACATTGGTGACTTTTTGAATGACCTACCATTAACAAATAGTATAACAGACATTGTTGATGATTCTATTGCAACTGGTAATACAAATTGGCAATTATATGGTTCTAAGAAACCTGGCAATGAACGTTATAATTTAACATATCATTACAATTGTACATTAAATGACAACGATGAATTTGAACTCTTAAAAAAAGACGACCTTGTTAAATACAAAAAAAATGTATGTGATTTTAAGAAATTATCTGCTCATTACAAAGGTAATGTACAATTGGAGTTAAAACCGCATATTATTGAATTATTTAATACAATTAAACCAGCAAAGGTCCGTTCAATAACCCGCGAAGAAACATTTAATATCGCAAATGTTACGTCGGTCGAACATTTAGAACGAATTTGTGAGGAATTGATGGACGTTGATATGTCTATTAGTGCGAATTATATATTCAAGGAAACTCACGATTATTTAATGATTATTGACTCTACATACAGTGATAATTATAAGCAATGGATTGAGGTCGGGTGGGCGTTGAAAAATACTGATGACCGCCTGTTTATTTCCTGGATGCTTTTTAGTGCAAAATCGCAAAAATATCAAAATGACTTTTCGGATGTAAACATTAAAAACACAATAATTGGCCACTATGAGATGTGGAAAGATTTTAAGAAAGATGATACTTGTTTAACAAGTAAATCAATCGGTTATTGGGCAAAATCGTGTTATGCGGGTAAAAAAGGTGTTGAAAATAAATGGGAAACTTTACAAAAAACAAGTATTGAATATTACATTGACCAAGCAATTAAATCAAAAGGGTGTGATTATGACATGGGGTTAATCATACATTGTAAGTTTAAAGAACATTTTATATTAGCAGACCATAAAAACAATGTATGGTTTGTGTATAATAAAAACAGATGGAATGTAATTCAGGGCGAACCCGAAATTTTGACAATTATTAGTTCCACCATATATGATATGTTGCAGGATAAAATGATTGCTGTCGTTAATTTCCTACATAATCAGAATTTGGACCAAGAAAGTAAAGAGCACAAACAATATGAGGAAAAAATTACAACTATTCTTAAAATAGCTTCTAATTGTAGGAATGAATCCAAGAAAAAGGGCATGCTTGCTAGTGTAAAACAACTATTCTATGACAAAGAGTTTATTCAAAAATCTGACCAATATAATCATTTACTTTCGTTTGATAATGGAGTATTTGATTTCAATGAAAAAAAATTCCGAACAGGTAGACCGGAAGATTACATTACAATTGGTGTTGGGTATGATTACATCCCAATTGAACAAATTAAGACAAAATATCAAAAAGAAGAGCGAGAAATTAAAGAATTCTTTACCCAGATTTATCCCCAAACGGAATTGTCCAACTTCATTTGGGAATTATTAGCGTCCCTATTAATTGGTGGAAACTTAAATCAGAAATTTTACATATTTATTGGTAAGGGGTCGAATGGTAAATCAATTGTTATGGACCTAATTGCTGAGGTAATGGGAGAATATTGTGGAGTGTTACCTGCGCAATTAATTACGAACGAAAGGCATAAATTGGGTGGTACACAAACAGAAATGATGGCGTTGAAAAATAAAAGGATTGCTATTGCAAGCGAACCTAGAAAAGGGGACAAATTAAATGATGGTGTTATGAAAGAACTTACTGGCGGTACAGATAAAATTGTAGCAAGGGGGTTATATAGCAATCCAGTTGAATTTATACCCCAGTTTAAACCCATTGTTTGCACAAATAATTTATACGATATTGCTGACAAAAGTGATGGTGTTTGGAGACGTATTGATAAAGTTGACCATATATCATATTTCACCGATGAAAAACCAGATCCATCTAAGAATAAATTTGCGAAAGATAAAGGTATTAATAAAAAATTCGCTTCTTGGAAAGCGGTATTAATGTCTTTACTTGTAGAAATTGCTTGCGTGAAACAAGGGATTGTTACTCCTTGCGACATAGTTAGTGAATCCAGCAAAAGTTATAGAAATGAACAAGACATTACAGCAGAGTTCATTAATGCCCGCATTGTACAAGAAGACGGGGTAAAAATTTCAAGGAAAGGTGAATTATACCAAGAGTTTAAATTATATATTACCGATATGCGTGGTGGAAAACCACCATCAGCAAATGAATTATATACCGCAATGGATTCTAAATTTGGACTTTACTCTCAAAATAAAGGATGGAAAAATTGCCGTATAAGTTTTGATGATGATAATGATAATGATAATGATGATGTTATTGTTCAATCATTGTAAAAACAATATACTAAATGTGTAAAAATAAAAATCATTGTGATATAATTTTTATTTTTTATTTCATATTTCATTTCACGTTATTGTAAACACTATCATAAACATTGAATGTTGTTAGTATGTAATTTTTTATAATTTGTATCCATTCTATTAAATAATTGTATGTAAAATAAGGGACTATTAAAAATAAGATTATTGTTGCAACTTTGTTTAAAATACTTAACCCTGGTTTTAAGAATACAGATACTGCCATTATAAACCACACGATTATATATATAATTTCAATTAATCGTATATACCATTTCCTTTCTTGTGATTGTACGGATTGATAGTAACTCTTTCTTTTATTTATATCATCTACATTTTTATTTTTCCCCGTATAATTAAGTGTTGTATTTGTATTTGTATTGTCTTCTGCTTGCTGCTCTAACATAGCTTGTATATCACTCATAAATTTTTCATAGTATTGTAATAGTTGTAAGTGTTCGGCTTTTAAAATGTCTTGCTCTGTATCTACTTTATTTTTATATTTTTTTATTAAATCTTCATTATTAACTGTCGTACAAATCTCTGAACGTTTCAATAAATCATATGTGTTTTTTGTTTCTGTTTCTATAATTGTATATCTATTTGTATCGAATACTTCCATATTTGGGTTTAATAACATATCAATACTATATGTCCCTTGGGCAGGACAAAATGCTGTTTTATTTGTTTCCATACCCTCCTTACATTTAAAACCTTCTTTTACCGGAGGTATTGTATCAAATACATTAATATCAAACGTGTTATATACGTTATGTATGTTATGTATATCGGGATAATTATTGTTCATTATTTATGAATTGTATAATATATTATTCATAGATAATTTATTTGTACCTTATATTTATTTATAACGTACATTTATTTAAACTTATATCAAATGTTGTGCCAACTGGACAACAATCAGCACCAATACAAGAATTATTACCCGGCAGATATTTAGCGGGGGTTGTATTCCTATATTTATCATTATAGTTATATTTATATTTGTCAAAATTAATGTTACTTCGCATATTTATATCAAAAAGTATATATAAAAAATATAGTACACCTAAGGTTGATAATAATAGCAAAAATGGGGTTACTATGAAACTAGGTAATAATCCGATTACTTCTAAATAACGTATTAGTAAATATATTATAACTATTATACACGCATAAAAAAACAAATCGGCGTAAACCTTATACTTTGAACTATAATATTTTGCGATTTCTTTTGACCGTTTATTATTATCTATGTCCATTAATATATTTTTTTTCTTTTCTGCAAACCTATTATCTAGATTATTTATAATACTTCCGTAATTCGCTTCTTGTTTTGCGCTTAATGACATTTGTATTGTATTATATAATATATATATAAAAATTATACATATAATATCTATATTACAGTGTAATTATTCTGGTAAACTACCTACTACACCTACTACACATTTTCCTTTTATATTATCAAAAAACATTTGGTCGGGACAACAATTGCCATTTTCACATAAATCTAAAACCCGTTCATTCACATTTGTATCAACATTTGTATCAACATTTGTATCAACATTTGTATCAACATTTGTATCATCAATTTGGGTTGTTCCCATACTATATTGCGCCCCATCATTTGCAAAACTATATTTATCGTAATTTACATTATCCCGCGTGTAATGGTCTTGATAAGATATATATATCTTCGTTCCAAAATACACTATTAATAATATTTTCGTTATATTGAATATGAACACCGGAAGTTGCTGTAAATTTAGTTGTAATATAAATACAATATTTAGCAATAAAAAAAACAAAAATACCATTCGCATTATATTCGCAGTTGATGAATAATATTTATCTGAATATGTATTTAAAAATATAGATTTTAATGTATTGCTCTCCAATGGTAATGTTAATTTTAATCGTTGTGTAAGTTCGTTTTTCATTACATTTAATCTTTCTTCTTCATCTATTGCGTTTTCAAATTTGCTACATACTTCATTAATTTCATTCTCATCCTCATCCTCAATGTCTTTTTGAAATAATGTCCATCTTTTTGAATTACGTATTTTTCCTATTTTATTTTTTAGAATACATTTTCTTCTTCGCCAGTTACGAACATTGCGCCAAGTAAATCCAACACAGTTATTATCTTTATTACATTCTTCTTTACACTTTTTGTAGGGCTTTTTATGTAACTTTTTTATATCATTTCCCCATGTAACTTTTTTTTCTAATTTTGTATATTTTATATTTTTATCACTATCCTCTTTCTTTTCACATTTTCCACATTCTTCATAACACATCGTACGATATTTACTTAATAATTTTCTACGTTGTATTACATAGGCATTTATTTGACGAACGATTTCAAGTGTTTTTTCTTTAGATGTTTTATATGTTTCTAATTCTTTATACATTGCTTTTTCCAAATTTTGGGATTTAATGATTTCATCATATAAATATTTTATTTCTGTACTCTTTTTTTCGCCCATTTGATGATAATATATATATATATATTACTAATATATATTATTGTAGGGTATTCCTAAATACTAAATAAAGTCTAATATTTTATGGAGTGTATTTATCTCATCTAATAAATTGGTTTTGAAAGTTTCTTTATCCGAATTATTATTTGTATATTTATATCTTTCAAATAATTTTATACGGATGTTATGAAGTTCTTCCAACGTGGTTTTTATTCTATCCTTGAACTGGTTTCGCATATTTTCTTCTTCTTTAATTGGTTGCATTTTCATTAATATTGGTTCGGATACCTGCCGTTTTAATGATTTCATATCGGAAATATATGATAACGTGTTTAATGTATCACCTGCATTGCGTAATTCGGGTGATAATGTTGCTATTACTACTGAAACATTATTATTCAAAAATGTATCTTTTAATATTTTCGTTAGGTTTGATTGTCTAAATGGAATGTATGGTTGTTTTTGCTTCACTGCTCGAATACATTCTTTTAAAACCATAATGTTTTTATTAATATTCGCATTTTCACGCATTTGATTTCTATTTGCGCAAATATTATTGACTGCTTTTTCACTTCCCGCTAAATCTATTATATTCACTAAATTATTTTTTAACCATATTTGTATTAATAAATGGGAACGACTGGATTTGTCATTCTCACTTGATAAACCAACTATTCTTGTATTTTTTATATCTTCTATTAATTCGGTTACGCTTATTTCATTTAAATATTTTTTCTTACAATTTCTTAAATGGATTTTTCCATTCTTATCTTCCAACTGACTTATTTTTGTATTGTTATTAAATATATCAAAACAATTATCATTGTGTATTTGAACGCTAGTTATATATACATTTTCCTCTTCATCCTCCTTATCTTTTATATACTGTAACCACAAATATAATAATCCCTTCTCGTCTTGGTATCCCATTGACGTATGAGTTTTACCCGAACCTGTTTGTCCATACATAAATAATGTTATATCTTTCTTTTGGGTATATGTTTTCTCTATTATTGGTTTCAAGTCTACAAAAATATCATAGTTTCCATAATCTATATCATACACTTTATCAAATGAGAAATTTCTTCGGGTATGAACTATTTTATTTAGTATATCTCGTTTCTGATTTATTACATATAATGTTTTCTCATCTAATTCACAATATACACATCGTTTTTCTAAATTTAGCGGTGGTCTTATTCTTGTTAATATATTGAATGTTGAAGTCATAATATATATTTATATCATTATATTTTTCATTTATTCATCATCAATCATTGCAGTTTCTTTATCAATTAACACTTCATTTGCTATGTTTTTGATTATTTTTTTCGTATTCTTCTCGTTGAATTTTGGGTCTCCATCGCCAAATCGCATGGTAATTACATTCATCCATTCTGTATGGTAAGGACTTTCACTCTTCCAGCAATTCTGATGGTCGTCTATCCAAACAGGGAG
>Ga0209335_10001244_pt1 | contig 29687 bp, 19 predicted proteins | sample COG_09_FD_184753 | JGI IMG/M metagenome (GOLD analysis project Ga0209335, IMG submission 184753) | Pelagic Microbial community sample from North Sea - COGITO 998_met_09 (SPAdes) (version 2) | ecosystem: Environmental > Aquatic > Marine > Neritic zone/Coastal water | place: Helgoland, sampling...
GTAAAAGGAGCGTGGCGTAATTTTTTACTCGAATTCGTCTCTCTCAAACGAAGCGCGCGCGAAGCGTTCAAGTCGTTGGATGAAGACAAAGAAGAAGAAGAAGAAGAAGAAGAAGAAGAATCAGAGGGAAAGAAATAAATCCTCTCTGTTTTATGCGCTCCTCCTCCTTTTTCTTCTTCGTTCTTTTATCTTCTTTTGTCGTCTAAGAAACGATGATATGAATGAAGTGTGTGTACTACGAAATGACGATATAAATATTTTATAACTGTTGTTGTTGTTGTTGTTGTTGTTGTTGCTTGTTGTGTCTGATTTTTGCTCTTAAAAAAAAGTGTTTCTTGAAGAGAGAGAAAAAGAGAGAAATTTCACCTCTTTTCTCTCTCTCTGAAAAGCACAGAACAGCACAAAAAAGCGCACACGACGAAAGAAGACACTTGAGTTGAGAGAGAGAAAAAAAAAAAAAAAAACAAACGAAAGGCAGCTTTTTTGAAAAATTCTTCAGAGAAAAAACAGAAGAAGAAGAAAAGAAGAAAAATCAAATGCCTCTCGCGAACAAGGAAGTGGTCCATCTGAAGACCGGGTGGGAGAAAATACAGGTACGCGTCCTACTTTTTCCTACTCTTTTTTTATACCGCGTTCGTTCGTTCGTTTGTCTCTCTCTCTCTCTTCTTTTTTCTTTCTTTTGTGTGTCTGTGTGTTTACGAAGAAGATGCAACAACAACAACAACAACAAAATGAGATCGGAAAAAACGGAGATCTCTCTTCTCTCGGAACGGATTTTGAAATGTGTTTGACACGTTTACTCACCTCTCTCTCTCTCTCTCTCTCTCTCTGAACAACAGACCGGCATCCAAAAGCTGAAAAACTTGTTAGACAACCCGTCCTCGAAGAACAACGAGAACAACGGAGAGAACAACGGGAATGTGGCTGAAGAAATCAACGCGCAAGAGTTTATGATTCATTACACGACGTGTTACGACATGTGCACGCAAAAACCGCCGCACGACTACTCGGAAGCGCTGTATAAAAAATACAAGGAAGTGTTCGAGGAGTACATCGACAGCGTGTGCATACCGGCGCTGAAATCGAGGTCCGGGGAGTTTTTACTGAGAGAGTTGGACTTGAGGTGGAAAAATCACGACATCATGGTTCGATGGATGTCGCGCTTCTTCAACTATTTGGATCGGTATTACATCGCCAGACACTCGTACGCGAGTTTAAAAGACGTCGGGATGACGTGCTTTCGGGACAGAGTGTACAAAACGTTAGCCGGGGCGATGAAAGACGCGACGTTGACGTTGATCGATAAGGAGAGAGAAGGCGAACAAATCGACCGCGCGTTGGTGAAATCCATCGTGTCTATTTTCGTCCAAATGGGTTCGGATCCGAATAGCGAGCCGTTGCAAGCGTACGAGTTGGATTTTGAGACGCCGATGTTAAACGTCACCGCGGCGCATTACAAGAGACAAGCCGCAGTTTGGATAGAAGAAGAGTCGTGCCCGAACTATTTGGTTTTAGCGGAAGGGTGTTTGGACATGGAAAAAGATCGAGTGCAGCATTATTTGCACCCGTCGACGGAGCCGAAACTCATGTCGAAAATCGAGCACGAAATTTTAGCCGAACACGAAACGAAGCTTCTGGAGAAGGAAGGCAGCGGCGTTTCGTGGTTGTTAAACAACGACCGAAAAGAGGATTTGGCGAGATTGTTTCGCTTGTTCACGCGCATTCCAAACGGCGTCGATCCGATCGCCAAGGCGTTCAAAGATCACGTCACGGAGCGAGGCTTGGAACTCGTCGAGATGGCGACGCAAAGCATCAACGAGGAAGGCACGGTAAGCGGAAAGCAACAAGCGTTGCCGTCTACGGTCGAACAGTCGTTCGTTCAAGACATCATCAAGTGTCACGACAAGTACATCGCGTTCGTTTCCGAGTGTTTCAACGACGACGTGGTTTTCCAGCGAGCGTTCAAAGACGCGTTTGAACGCTTCTGCAACAAGAGCATCGGCGAAGTGACCATCGCGGAGTTACTCGCGAACTTTTGCCATTCGGTTTTGAAGAAAGGTGGGAAAGAAAAGTTAACGGACGAAGTCATCGAAGATCACTTGGAGAAAATCGTCAAGCTTCTCGCGTACATCTCGGACAAGGACTTGTTCGCCGAAATCGCCAAACAAAAACTCGCCACGCGTTTGTTGCAAGATCAATCGGCGAGCGAAGATTTGGAAAGATCTCTCTTATCGAAATTGAAACAATGCAACGGCGCGCAGTTCACGATGAAGATGGAATCCATGGTGAGCGATATTCAAATGGCGAAAGAAAACAACCCGAAATACGTGGAGTGGTTGAAAGAAAAAAGCGCGAAGAACAACGAGCCGATGCCGAAAACGGACATGAATGTCACCATCTTAGCAGACGGGTCTTGGCCGACGTACACGGTGATGGCGATGACGTTACCGGAAGAGTTGACGGAGTGCGTGAAAAAGTACGAAGAGTTTTACGAGAACACGTACGCATCTAGGAAGTTGACGTGGATTTTCGGCGCCGGTTCGGGCGTCACGTTGAACATCAAGTTCGCGCAAAAGCCAATCGAGATTTCCTGTTCGACGTTGCAAGCGTCCATCTTGTTGCTCTTTCGAGAGTTTGATTCGTTGAAAGTGGAGGAAATTTGCGAGAAAATGGGCGTCGGGATTGATGATTTACGCGAGGAACTCCCGGCAATTATGTTCTCCAAGTTTAAGCTTTTAAAGCACCAGCCGGCGAACCCGGACGAAAAGAAACGCACCATCAAGGCTTTGGACGTCATCACTTTTAACGACGACTTCACGGACAAGGCGAGAAAAATTAAAATTCCGAAAATGAGTAAAGTCGATCGTAAAAAAGTGAACGAAATCGTCGACCAAGACAGAGACCAAACGATTTTAGCCGCGGTTGTCCGCGTGATGAAGTCGAGAAAGACGATGAAACACGGAGATATACAGCTGGAAGTGGTCAACTCGTTGAAGAAATTGTTCTTGCCCGAAGTGAAGAAAGTGAAGAAAATGATTGAAAAAGCCATCGATCAAGAGTACATCGAAAGAGATCCGGACGATAAAATGAAGTTCAGGTACTTGGCGTAAATCACTTTCGTGCGTTTGAGATGAAGATTGATTTGGAGAGAAAGAAAGAAGGAAAGAGAAAAGCGCGTGTAAATCAGAATAACAATGAATTTTAGAAACCAGAACGTAAAAGTAGCGGAAAAAGAGAACGCGCGACTTGAACTATCTTGAAGCGAAGAAGAAGAAGAAGAGAAAGAGAAAGAGAAAGAGAAAGAGAAAGAGAAAGAGAGACTACTGCATACATACAATTAGAAGAAAGGAATAAAGATATACGCGAGATATTCTAAAATGATGATATAAAATTTTACACCTTATTCTTCGACTCCATTTCCTCGGCTAACTTTTTCGCGCGGCGCGCCTCGGCTTTCTTCCTGTTCTTCTTTTGCGCGGCCGTTTCATTCACCACCGGCTCGGCGCCCGGAATGACTCGTTTTTGTTGCGACTGTTGTTGTTTCTTAGCTATGTTATCTACCGCCGCTTTCACTTTTCCCGCTCTCGCTTCCTCGGCGGAAACCGTGGCTAAGGAAAAATTGCCTCCAGAGTTTGATCGGCTTCCCATTCCAGACGTCGACGAACCGCCACTTTTGTTTCGTAAATGCGGCGGGACAAACGCGGCGGGTTTCTCCGGAATGGCATTCACCGAACCGCTCGCGGATCCACCTTCGACGCGTTTACTGTTTTTTGAAATTCCTAAACTCGGGTACGCGCCTTCTTTCCTCGGCCGCCACGCGGCTTCGTACAATTTTTCTCTCTCTACGTGCGCCAATAACTCGCCGTTGTATCGCCAAATTTTAAATCCGTTATCTACGTTCAATCTCGGCGCAACTGTGGACGTTAACAACCTTCTGCCGCACGGCGACCACTCCGCGGTTACCGAACACGCCGCTCGACAGCTTCCCATCAGCTTAAACTTCCCGTCGAACAAGCGATGATAAAATTTGACGTCGCCGGGAAGATTGCCGAACCCGGCGAGCATGATAAATCTCCCAAACGGGTTCCACCGAATGGTGTTGTGCGGTCCCGCGCCTAGCTCGTACGTCGCCACGCACTTCTTCGCGTCAAAAATGGTACATTTTGCCGGCATAAACCCGTAACACACCGCGAAATTCTCGCTCGTCGGCGACCACTGCGCGTCGTGCACGGGTCCTTCCTTGCTCAGGTCCACTTTACAATCCAAACTTCCGTCCGCTTTTAAAAAGTGCAGCGAGGATTCGCCGTAATAGTTTTTGTTCGACGCGTCCACTTCGCAATACCCGCACACTAACAACGCCGACCCGTCCGGCGACCACTTCAAATCCACCTCGGAAATTCTAAAAAACGATTTTCTCGCCACCGCGTTCGGTTCGCTCACGCCCTTCTCCTTCTTCACGTCCGGCACCTCGTAAATCCTCACCGACCCGGGTATTCCTTTACTTTCCGGCACGAACACCCCAACCGTCGGTTTCGTCTCGCTCATGCTCAACCTCGCCAACGCGACCCCTGGAATCCGATACCGCGCGAGACTACTCGTCTCCTCCTCCTCTTTTTCCTCCTCGAACTTCTCCGCGTCGTAAAACTGAATCTCGTTCGTCACGCATCTCGCGCACACTTTATCGTCCTTCGAAAACTGCAAATACGGCCACTCTTGCTTCACGAACGTCTTCTGGAAACACTCGAACACTTTCTTCGGTTCGTCGTTTTCTTTACTCGGTATTTCCCAGACGGATAAGTTCTTCTCCTTGGTCCCTCCGGCGTGGTTCGCGCCTTTGCGATATATCGAGAGAAACTTCCCGGTGTTTGAAAACGCGACGCAACTCGCGCCTTGGACGAATTGTTCGGATATTCTCGTGACTTCCGCGTTCGTTTCGCCGTCGAAAAGTACGACGTTCGTTTTACTCGTTTTATTCGTTTTACTCGTAGTCTGACCACCACTTTCGTCCTCGTCGTTCTCACACATCGCTGATGATGATGAAGTGACGATCGATGCGAACAAAGAACCGTCTCGAGTGTACTCTATGCACTGGTACTCTTCGCTGCTGTTCGTCGTCGAGGAAGAGATTTGATTCGCGCGCGGTTGGACGGACGTTTCCACGACTGGGTTTATATCGTCGCCGCCGGATGACGACGACGAGGTGTTTTTGTGCGCATCCGAAACGATGTTAAAACGTAATCCACCACCAGTAACGGACCCTAATCGCTCGTACATTTCGTGCGGTAAACGATGCACCGCATCCACCGCTTCGTCGTCCGACATTATTAGTAGTATTTTATGTATATAGAGTGTGTTGTTTGTGCGCAAAAGGGTGAAGAAATGAAGAGATTTTCAGACACGTTTTTCATCTTGATTCCTAGTTTACTTAATTGTATTAAAACTCACTTATTCACTCTCTCTCTCTCTCTCTGCTATTTGTTGACACCCCCCTCCAGTATATTTATATAGACACATGTATAATACTTTACATATCGCTTTTCTCGATGCATCTCCTCAAATTCTCTCTCTCTCTTATTCTCTCTTTCAACAAGAGTCTCTTTGGCTTTTTGCGCGACGACAAGCGAATATATAGCGTGTAAAAAGTATTATCTGTTGGCCTTGGCGACTCTTTCCAACTCGTCCTTCTTCTTAATCGCGTACGAGTTCGAGCTCCCTTTCGCGGCGTTCACCAATTCATCCGCTAAGCATTCCGCCATCGTCTTGACGTTTCTGAACGCGGCTTCTCTCGCGCCCGTCGTCAACAAGTAAATGGCGTCGTTGACTCTTCTCAACGGGGAGATGTCCACCGCTTGTCTTCGAACGACGCCGGCGGAGCCGACGCGCGTGGCGTCTTCTCTCGGTCCAGCGTTGATGATGGCATCGACAACCACTTGTAATGGATTTTGGTCCGTTAATAAGAAGATGATATCCATCGCGTGTCTGACAATTCTCGCCGCCATTAATTTCTTACCGTTGTTGCGTCCGTGCATCATCAGCGAGTTCACGATGCGTTCCACAATCGGGCACTGGGCTTTTCGAAATCGTTTCGCCGCGTATCGACCGGCAGAGTGCGGGACGAAGGTGGCATATTTTGGTTTCACCGCGATGTAATCTTCTAAAGAGATGTCGTTGATCTGTTGTTTATTTGAAGAAAGAAGTTCGAGAGTTTAAAGAAGACGCGTAAAGTGAGTACACGGGAGGAAACCACTCTGAAAATAACTCCCAGGGCTACCCCCCGAAAAGACGAGGGTCTTGCGCGATGAATTTTGCGCAAAGACGCGAGGACAAAAGACCTGAACAAAAGCAAACGATTCGACGTTTCGTTTTGATGCAGAGAGAGTATCACCGCGCGATGCGAATCTGAACTGTTCCCGTTTTACTTCGCATCGTTTTCATACTCATCGATATGCGCGCTGATTTTCCTTCGCCTCATCGTGAAAAATTGGGCGCACAAAAAAAGCTCATCCCTCTCTCTCCATCTCGCCTACGTTCGAGAGAGGAAAAAGTATCGGAAATCTCGCACTTTCCCCCTCACGCGAGAACAAAGATGCGCACGAATTTCGCTAAAACGTACCTCGACGTCGTCGAACGACCATTTACCGAAGAGTTTCACTTCTTGCGTGGCGAGTTCAGCCATACTGTTAGTCTTTATTTTATGCGCGTTGTTGTGAATGAAGCTTTTTTTAGGATTTCACCCCAAGGGAGCAAAAAACAACCAAAAATTTTCTGGGACTTCAGACTTCCTTGATTTTTGACGAAACAGAAGCAAAACACAAGTGTTGAACTTTCCTCATTTTTTCTCTTTGGTTTTGGGTCGGTGCTTTGGTAAAGTTTGTGTTGTTGTGACTGTGAGTACTACCATTATACTACCATAAAGGTATTATATGCAGTTTAGGAGAGAGAGTCAGAGAGAGAGAGAGAGTCAGAGAGAGCTGGAGAGAGAGTGTGGAGGAATTTTACGCGAGTAAAGAAGATTTAAAAAATCATCGTCGGACGTAAAGTTCCATCATCATCATCTCAATCAGAGACATCAAATCATGGCGGGAAAAGCGAAGCCGAAAAAGCACACGGCGAAAGAGTTGAAGCAAAAGCAAGACGCGGCGTTGACGAACAAAGGCGGAGGGAAAGCTGGGTTAGCAGATCGGAAAGGCGGCGCGGCTGGACACGCGAAGTTTAAATGTCCAATCTGTGGCATGGCTGCGCCTTCGATAAAAAGCGGAGAGTTGCACTGGGACTCGAAACATCCGAAAATGCCGTTTAAACCGGAAGAGTGGTCGGATTTACACGCCATTCACGGAGGGACGACGAAAGGCGTGGCGGTGAAAGGCGCGGAGAAAGAGAAGACGGTGCACGAACTGAAGAAAACCGAGGCTGGGAGGAAACGGCTGGCGGAGATTGAAAAGGAAAAGCTGGAAAAACAATTTCAAGACGTGAAATTGAATAAGTGATTTTGAAGGTGTTTCGGCGTCGCGAAATCATCATTTTCATCATCATCATCATCATCGGAAGAAAGAAGAAGCGTGTAATAGCAACACGTTTTGCCCCATCAATCGTGTGATTGAAGCACAATTTATTATTATTTTTTATGGAATTCTATCAAGGTGTTATTACAAATGGAGAGAGTAAGAAGTCAACGGCTCGCTCGTGACTTCTTTTTCAAATCTAATATATGTACATCTTAAACTTCATCATTGCTCTCTCTCTCTCATTCTCTCTCTCTTTCCTGTTCGGAAGAAAGAAATGTTCGATGTATATAAATATGTATATTTTATGTTGCAAATAATTGTTGTCAACGATCCAACAGCTTCATGCGCAAACTCGGAGAGCAACCGCACAAAGCTCTGCACTCGTCCAAGTCTAAATCACCAGCCAACGTGATCCACTCTTCGCTGTCGTCCAAATACGTCAATCGGTGATAATGCGACGACGACGACGTCTCTTTTTGTATCCCGAAAAGTTTCAAGACGTGTTCCATCAAAGTCACGTGATTCATTTTCGGTTCCAACAAAAATCGGCACGTGTCGTTGTCGTGCGTAACTTTGACGTTGATCGTGAGTTGGTCTCTTCGCGCGTTCACCGAGGCAGATAACGACGGAGGTATCGAGTGAATGTCTTGCTTGATCAACTCGTAGGCGTTTAATGAGGGCATGGAGCCATCCGCTAAACAGATAAAGATGGTAATTTCACCTCCGTTTGGTTTGTTCGGGGCGAAACCTGTCGCTAATAACTCTTGCTTCTGTTGTTGTTGCTGTTGCTGCTGCTGCTGCTGCCGAGCGTTGTTCTGAGCGTTGCTCTCACCGATGACAACTGGGTCGTTCGTGGCACTTTTATTGTTCCCGCTGTTTCCACTCTCCTTCTTGCGATGCTCGGTAAACTTGATGCACTCGTCCAAGTCGTGTTCGCTTTGTAAAATGCACATGTCGTCTTCGTCGTCCATGTATTTCAATTTCGCCGAATCAGGGAAGACGATGAGCTTTCGAATCCGATCGAGAAGCATTTGTACGGACCATTTGTGCAACAAGCGAAACCGAATGGTATCTGCACCAACTCGAAACTTCACAACGAGTTGCGGCACTTCCTCAACTTTCTCGCCTTCGTTGAGTAAAATCGCCATCATGTCCGCGTCCGCCTCTTCCATCGTATCGTTGGCGATGAACAAATCGTCGTCAAAACCCCCGAGAGTGTTGTTCAATATACCCGCCAAAGCCGTCGTGCCGTGCACGGAATGGTCCCCGCCCGGGTTTCCGTGCATAGACCCTCCGTTGTAATGCGAACCGCCGTGTGCGGATTCGGAATACGTCGAACCGTGGACGCTATCGTCGTTGTTGTTGTATTGATGTGGATACAATTGTTGCGAAAAGTTGTGCGCGCCGTGAACGGTTTCGTAAAAATGATCGTCGAAAGAAAACGGCACGGCAGCTTTTCCGGCGCCTGCTTTTGTTCCAACGGCAACGTCTTTCCTGTATTTTTTATTCGGTGTTTTCGTTTCTGCTTTTTCCGCCGCCGGTCCGAAATCTCCTTGTTGCATGGCGGGCGCGATGGGCATACTCTGATGCGGTTGTTGGTGTTGTTGCGCTCCGAAAAACTGCGACGCGGTGTGACCGCCGTGTTGCGAACCCGAGGCGACGATTTGACCTTTTGCGTTTTTCAAGCGACCGTGAGAGACGAATCCGCTTCCGGCGTGCCAGGATGCGCCTCGCTCTCGTTCTTCCTCGTCGCCCCAATCGAATTGGCCTTGCGTCGCTATGCCGCGAAAAGCCTGAAATCCACCGTGCGAACGACCTTCTTCTCCGCTACCAAGTAACGCACCCACTCCTCCGGAGCCTTCTTTTCCTCTGATTGGCGCACCTCCCGTACTTCCCATGGTAAATAACCCGTCGCCCAACGGACTACCGTCGCCGGTTTTCGCCAAGTTCGACAACGAGCCTCCTCCACTCATGCGACCGCCTGGACCGTGAACGGATTCACCAGCGACAGCATCGCTGTCACCACCGGACGATTTAAACGAGGACCCCCCGTCGCGAGGAGAACCACCCGAACTGTGTCCGCCGCTACTCCTCGCTTTCCTCAGTTTGTTTTGCGAGCTTTGCTGCTTCGCGGCTTCTTTCATCGCTTTATACTGTTTCGATTTCAACGATCGTCGAGGCCAACGCCCGATGCCGTATTGACGACAAATTCGTTTTAAAGTGGTACTCCCGACTCCTAAATCTGTCGCGGCGTCTTTTAAATGCTTAGAAAATTGCGTTTGGAGTAACTCTAGAGTGATCCCCCACGGCGCCGATGTTTTGTTCTTCTCGTCTGGGCCTTTGTTCACCATAGAAATGTGCTCGACGGCTTGTAACGTCGTCATCGGCGCCGCTCCTTTTCCTTTTCCTGTTTTATCGTCGTTGTTCTTCCCTTCTCTGGTCGTATCTGTGTTGTTGTTCTTTCCTGTTAAATCCGGCAATTCCATCAACATCGACGCCGGTTGTTCGTCGTTTCCTCGCACGCCAGCCGTAGCCGCTAACGGCGAGTCAGGCACCGCGGGCGCGCTCGCACCATCTGGCGCATTCTTCGTGTTATCCACTCTCACGCCCCTTTGTAGATAACTCCACACCTCCTCCACCGTTTGTATTTGCTCCGCGGACGTTTGGAGTTTCGGATTTAACAAAATTTCAAGAATCGCGTCTGTTTTTTTCTTCGTCCCGTCCGGTAAGACGCAATCGATTCGCATCTTACACGCGCACAAACCTCTCAAACCGAGTAAAATAGACGTGTGATGCAACGGCCACTCGATCTGGGATGCTTTTTGAACGTCGTCCACCCAAATTAAGGTCTCTTTCGAGTGCGCCTGTCCAACCGGTCCTTGGCCAATCATCAGCGATATTTGCGACGACATGTCCCGGTAACTCTGACACTCTTTTTCCTTCACGAAATACGGACACCCGGCGGTGACTATGAGCCCGTTCGATTCGATCCAAAATTGCGCGAACGGAACGTTTAACGTCTCGCACATCAACTCCAACGCGTTCGCGTGCCCGGGCGCTAACGTCTCCACCGTCGACTCGATGAACTTTCTCATGTACCTCTCCGGCCCGACGCGGTCGTGTCCGGTGGTAAACAGCCCGAGTTTCATAAACTCGTGCGCGGTTGCGGCGTAGAGCTCCCCTATGGATTCCGTCATGTGACACAACGCCACCTCTAAAATAGTAAACGGCCGTTCGCTCTTCATCGCCTCTTCGCTTAAAAACACCGGCAAACACATCGTCGTGTGTATCCGACACTCGTACGCGCACGCCACTCTCACGTACTCCATCGGTCGATACGACGTCACCGACGGCGTAAACTCCGGTCGACTCAAAACGTAACACCTCCCCGGCAGACCTAACATCCCTTCTCCGTTGGTCACTTCGCAGTTGAAAAAAAACGCCGTCGAGTTTTCGGTAAACTTCTTCGCCAACACCGAGTCGTGCGTCTTCTTCTTCGCCGATATCTTGCACAGTTCGCCGTGCGTCGTCATCACCACGCTTTTCCCGGCAATCCTCGGGACCCACATTTGTACCATGTTGCTCTTCTCCACTCTCGCGGAGATGTTATTGACGAGTTCCACCATCGTTTGGTATAACCCCTCTTGCGTCACTCGAAAGTTTGTTTTCTTGCCGACTTCGTGTAACCTGTACAGTTCGGAAACAACTGCAATGGCTTCGTTTTTTTTCCTTCTCGCTCGCGACATTTCATTCGGTTTCTCGTCTTGTCCTTTTGTTGGAGGAGGACTTGTTAAATCATTTTGTTGTTGTTGTTGTTGTTGTTGTTGCTCTTGATGTTTTTCTAACAGAGTGACCGCGATCTGAGGGTGTTGTTCTGAACCATCCTCAACAGTTGCTTCCTTCTTCTCGTGAGTCGTAAACGTGGTTGAGGTTTTTCCACGAGACGCATTCGTGATGTCCTCGTCTCGATTCATATCGCTGTTCGTCTCCGACTCTCTCGGCGATCTCCCGCTCTTCAGCCTCATTATTATGAAGAAGTAAAGCTTACGTGTGCTGCTGTCCTCAGATCTCTTATTTGTATAAATTAGTACACCGCTCTTCCCGTGCGCATCAAAACATAATCTCTTCCTTTTGAGGCGAGCGAGAAAGAAAGAAGAACGAAAGGGAGGTTATTGAATTTAATTGAGCGAACGAATTCTTTCTTTTGTGTGGTTGTTGTTCAGACAAAAAAAAGCAAAAAAATTTGACTATTTAGGGTGTAAGTGCTTCGTCCTTACTCTTTTCTTGTACTCGAGTAAGACACGAGCACTCGGAAAAAAATATCGCGAGTCTGTGCTTCGTACTCGTAAGTGCGTCCTTCGTACTCTTTTTCTTTCTCGAGGTGTCCCTTCTGGTGCTTCTAGTGAACGGTTTTTTCCACACAGTTTTATTAGTCCGTACTTGTTTTATATTTACGCATTAAGAAGTGCTCTCTTCTCTCGCTTTCCAATAAACGCGTTTTTTATTCACGAGCGGAAAATGACAGAGGGAAGAAGAGAAGGAGGAGGAATAGGAGGATTCTTTCGGTACGACGGCAGATTGAAATCTGAAACCAATCGCGCTTTCGGTCGTGAAGATGATGGAAACGCGTTTGAGATTTTTTTCTTGACGCTGTTCGTGTTAGAATCAGTCGGCGTTCGATGTCGTCGAGAAATTAAAGACTTTGACGAAGACGACAAAGACTTTGATAAACTACTCTCGCTGCAAAATCGGTGGAGAGATTTTCTGCACGTGTTATTCCCGACGATTTTATGCGTTTTTCATCCAAAGTTGAGCGGTGCGTTGGGAGCGATTTTGTGCCTTCGACGGATTGGTTTTTCTTCTTCTTCTCTAAAGAAAGATAGGAATACGAATACGAATACAAATTCTACGACGGCGTGGTTAAACCTGTACCGCTCGGCGATGCTCTTATCCGCGTGCTCGGCGATATTAGCCATCGATTTCTCGCAAATGCCCAGGAGGTTAGGGAAGACGAAAGACTACGGCGTTTCGTTGATGGACGTCGGCGCGGGGTCGTTCGTGGCGAGCGCGAGTTGCGTGAAGTGGCGGCGAAGCGAGAGAAGCGTTAATAGAAGAGGTAATAGTAGAAGTAGTATTAATAGTAGAAGTAGTAATGGTAGTAGAGGTGAAGAAGGAGCTTCTTCTAGTGGAGAAGTGTTTCTGCGAATGATGAAACGAGCGTCGATTTCATTCATTCTCGGGTTTGCGAGGTACGTTTCCGTGAAAAGAAGCGGCTATCAGCTCGTCGAGGAGGAATACGGACCGATGTGGAATTTTTTCTTCAGTTTGGCGGTGATTGATATCCTATCGACGGCGATTGTTTGTGCGTGTGGTCGTTTTATTACTGGTAAATATCGAATGCGGAATACTTTTATCGTCGCGTCGAGCATCGCGATTCTCGTCGAACTGTTGCTCGGAAGGAACGTGGTATACGACGCGAAAAATACGACGATGAAACTCGAATCGTGGTTGCTTTTACCGACGAAAGAGCGAGGCGCGTTTCCAACGAAATATACGGACGTCGTCTCATTCGTTACGCTAAACCGAGAGGGTGCGTTTTCGTGCGTTGGAATGACGTCGTTACACTTTTTCGGACGGTTTTTTGGCGAATACGTGCACACGAAAAAGAGCGAGGGCGATTTGCGTCGCGCGGTGTGGCTCGCGCTTATGCTTTGGATAGCGTCGTACACCTCAATCGATGTTCTCAAAATCATCAAACCGTCTCGACGTCTGTGCAATTTTGGGTATATTTTATGGATGAGCACGTACAACGTCTCCGCGATGGTTGTCATGGCGTTCATACACGAACAATACCATACCGTTCCGTCCATCTTGCAAAGAGCCAACGCGTCTCCAATGCTCGTCTTTCTCTTCGCGAATATCACGACTGGTTTGTTCAATTTCATTTTGAAAGACGAAATCATGCGAGTGCACGCGTTCTTAGCGTACGTGTTGATGGGTTGGCACATGGAATTAATACACATGTGCATCAACGTTTTAGCGAGGATGAAGTCAAAACAGGCACAGAAGAAGAAGACGAATTAATAATAATAGAGCGTAGCATCTTACTAGTAGCGCTTCTAGAAGAACATGATCTATACATATATCTATACTCTAAACTAAACCAGAAAGCGGATCCGCCGATTCCGAATCCGAATCCAATTTCGACGACGTAAACGACGACTCTTTTTTACTCGCCGCCGCTTTACTTCCGCCGCTTCTTTTCTTTGCGCTCCCGTAGCCTCGTTTCATCATGGACGATTCCGCGTGAGACAAGCCGCCACTGCCACCGAAAGAAGAAGAGGGTCTTTCCGATGAGGCAGCCGCCTTTTTATTCTGCTCTCTCTTCGCTTGCGCGTTTGCAATCCGTCCTAGATTCTGCGGCGCTCTGATTTCTCGTATCGGCGCGCCTTTCATAAACTCCAACCTTTGCATCGTCTCTTTATCCACGTGCACTCTTTGATGTCGAATTTGTTCCGTCGCGTCTAACAGTTGCATCACGTCCGATTCTAACGTAAACGAATGGTGCGGCACGGCGCCGAATTCTCTAGAAGATTGGAAGTGTTGCGTTTCAAAGTAATGCCACGCCGCGCCGGTAAACGCGATGTCATCTCCGACGCCGTACACGTCCAAGGTGTCGCAAAATTGACGCAACAAGTGAAACCCGAGGAAACCGCTCGACGGCGACGCTTTCCCTTTATACGCTTTGCCGCGAACGATTTCCAAGTTTTGTTTCAACGCTCTCAAAACATCGCCGGCGCCGTCGACGGCGGAACGAGAGAGTAAGCGTAAGGTCGGCATGCCTTGTTTGACGCGTTCGGCGATGTCGACGTCTTGTTCGTCGGAAGGCATTTTCGAATTCTCTACGGGTACGATGTCACCGAACTCGTCCATCGCGGTGGTGTCTCCACCAATTGCGTTGTTGTTGTTATTACTACTCGCCCCGTTGTCCTCCTCTTCCGACGACGAGAACGACGCAGAAGAGGCGGCATTTTTCGGAAAATAGTTTGGTTTCAAATTCGCCATCACCTTTGCCGCTCTTAAATACGTCAACCAATCCGTCCTCGTAATCACAAACGTCACGTTCGGCTCCGTCTGTAAATACGGATTCGATTTATACGCTTGCGTCCATTTGGCGTTTAACAAACGATGCGTGGTTTTATGCCCCACGTATTTCTCGAACCGTTTCGACGGCGCTTGATTTAAGCGCATGACGACGTCGTGGTCGTCGATTTGTTCGCCGAGACGGTCGTTGGCTAACAACGCGCGCGAGTTGCCAACCAACGCGCACGACGGTTTCTTCTTCCCGCTCGGGTACGCTTGGCCGTTTTCCGGTAAAAATCGTTTTTCGAATTCACCGAGAGAGACGCCTTTCGGTACTTGAATATCTTTTTCGTCGATGCGCTCTCCCGAGGAGTGACTTTTGTGAAAGTTATCGTACGTCGCGTACATGTTTTTATACTCCTCGCTGTCTTCGTCGTGCACCCACTGAACGTCTTTGAGCAACGCTTTGGCCAATTTGCGAACTTTGGGAATAAACTCTTCGTTGAACTCGCGCTCGTCGACTAAGTACTGCTTGTTGTTTCGTCCGTTGGGACGCCCGCCCCTGGAAGTCGACAACGCCGGGTCTTTCGCACCTTTATCTCCTTCATTCTCTTTACCGTCGTCGTCGTCGTCTACATCCGCCATCCCGCTATCGGCTTTAAGTCTCTCCAACGCTTTACTCGAACTCTCTCGCGCCGAGGCGATTAACTTTCTCTCAATCTCTTCCAACTTTGTTCTCACTCTCGATTCTTCGTCGTGTATTTCTTTCAACCGTTCGATAGCGAACGTCACCATGAGCATCTCCGTGTTCGACGTGATCGTCTGCCCGTCCGCTTCGTATTTCGCGTTGATATCTTCCACCAAGTTCGCCCACGGGACGGTTTTGTATCGAACGCCGTTGCGCAAAAAACGCGAGTATCGTTCGCACAAAACAACGAACGGGTCCGCCCACGGGAATTTGCTCTTCGTGAACTCTTTGGTGTTGACTTCCCACGCTAAGCGATCGATTTCGGTCATCTTTTGCGGATCATCTGTTGTTGCGTGTTGTTGTTCACCTCCCCTTTCGCCTCCTTCGTCGTTTTCGTTTGATTCCTCGTTTCTTCGCTCCTCGCTCTCGCTGTTACTCTCGCTACTACTACTCCCACCGCTACTACTATCACTACTACTCCTCTGACCAACAAACTTCGCGGTTCTTTTCGCCACCGTCGTGTGTTGCTTTATCGACCTCGTAATTTCTCTCCTCATCTTCTGTTCGTTCTTCACGTGTCTCAATCCTTCGTTCAGTTTTACTCGCGCTTCCGAAAGCGTCTGCGGCGCTTGACTTTTCGCGGATAAATGTTTCTTCGACAATTGTTTCGGCATGGAGAGGAACGCGATTTTCCGTGGTGACATTTTTTCTTTGTTGTTGGCATTCTCTTCGTTTTCGTTCGCGGTACTCGTAGTACTCAAAGTAGCAGCATTACTGGCAGCGTTCTCCTCGATGTTCTCTTTTCCTCGTCTTTGTTTGCTTCTTCGCGTATTTTCTTCTTTGTCTGCTTCGTCGTTGTCCTCTTCGTCGTCATCGTCGGTAAACTTCAAACGTTCTTCTATAACGCCCACTCCTTTTCGCTCGTACTCGTGGTTTTCGAGAGACGCGTCGTCGAACGTTCTTTTTTGTCCTCTTTCGTTTGTTTCTTCCTCCTTTTGTCTCGTAAACGCGCGTCCTTTTCCGAATCCTGCGAGCGCTTTCACGTCGTTCGGGGAAATCGAGAACACTTTGAAGCGCTCACGCTTTAACGACGTGAACGATTCAGACGACGAGAAAACGACGAGAATAAATACAGAGGTCAAACAGATGCATATTTTACTCGGAAGAAGTCTCCTCGCTTTCTTCTTTCGATGATTCTGTTGATGATTTAAGCGCGGTAAAAGCGCCATTTTTGTCACGCGTTTTTGTCATCTTTTCAAAAGCGGAGAACAACAACAACAACGACGCAAAGAAGAAGAAGACGATGAAAACGATGTCTTTAACAGTCGCAAAACCATCCTCTCTCGCTTCCGCGAACTCTGCTCCTTCTGCGAATAAAGCGACTCCCGTTGCTCTCGTGAAAGCGCCTCGATTACATCGTAATCAAACATCTGCAATCGTATCTTCTCTGAACGACGGAGCGGCAACAGCGAGAGGAAGAAGAAGACCAAGAGTGAAAGCCTTCGCTCGAAACCACGCCGTTGTCGTTCGAGCGTCGTCCTCCGATGAATCGTTTGAAAAAGATATCGACCCGGCGAAACTGTTGATGGAACGCCAACAGTTTCTCTTCGTGGATATGAGAACTGAGAAAATGTACGAGAAGGAACACATCGTGAAACCACCGAGGCAAACCGTGAATGTGCCTTACGACGGAACAGATACGATTGAACAGTTCACGGAGAAACTGAAAAATAAATACATAAATCCATCCTCGGCGAAGTTATTACTGGCGTGTGCGGATGGAACGATCGCGTGCCAAGTCGCGGAAAAGATGCAGAAAGAGTTCGGGTACGGGCAAGTCTTCGGCGTTAAAGGAGGATACGACGGGTGGATGGTGAAATGGACGCCGAGCGGAAGGAAACGACCGCCGAAAGGCAAGTTCGTCGCGACGGGGAGAGAGAGTTTGAAAAGCGGATTGGATTTGGACCCGGAGGTGGCGGCGACGTACGAGGAGAACTGGGGGAACCCCGAGGCGTCGTTCGCCGCGAATTCGAATCAGTTGAAGAAAGACGACTAGACGCTGACTTCGCGCCGCGCGTACTGTAAATTTAATTTAAATACTCTTTCTTTTTTTTATGTTGTGTATGATTTCTCTCGCTGTGTTCACAAAAGCTAATAATAATATGTGAATAACTAGTCTTCGGGATGAAACCAAAGCCTCCTCAGTGTGTGTTTTTTTATAAACGCGCCCTCTGCTTTTTTATATGTTATGTCTAATTTTAAAGACCAAGTGCCACTTGGTCCTCACCTCTCCTCCTCTTACTCTCTCTCTCTCGCTCTCTCTCTCGCTCTTCTCTCTCATTAATCGCATTTCTAAATTTATATATTTTCCTCTCTCTCTCTCTCCCTTGTTGAATCCCATAAATACACTCTCTCTTTTCACGCTCTCAATCTCTCAAACAATTCAAATACTCTTTCGCTCTCTCTCTTTATCCTCTCTTTTCTTTTCTTTTCTTTTCAATCATCTGTACGTAATATCTAATACACCACATACAGTCGTATCCAAAACAAAATTTTCTTAGAGGATGGCAAAGTTCGGGCGTTGGTATTTGAACGTAGTCTTTTGAGACTTGGAGTCGTGTCTGAGCGTCTTTCGGACAACCGGGAAAGAGACGTCGTCGGCCAAGAACTGTCTCGTGTTCTCTCTTCTCACATCCTCGTTCGCGACTTCTGCGATTTTGATAATTTGCAACGCGTGAGAGCGGACTCTATGTCTCGAGGCCATCTCCGTGTAGAGCGCATCCACCGCCGCGTTCATAGTCGTCTCTCTGTACTCCTTGTACGCGTTGTGAAACCCAACTCGGGACTGGTAACGAATCCAAACCCCGTAGTTCTTCACCGTCGTGTCGTCCTTCTCAAAAATCTCGTTGCACGCGATGATTTGACCGTTCGCTTTCTTCACTTTTCGCAATCGCGAGAGAAAGTACCAAAACTTCGAGCGCGCTCTCGTCGCGTCCAAGGCCCAAAGCTTCATGCGGTACACCTGCGGCGTTGGTTCTTGCTCCGTCGGGACGCGTCGACCTACGATTTGATATTGATGGTACTGTTAATGTATGAAGAAAATGAGGAGAGGATTGTAAAGGTCAGTTATAACAGAAAGAAAAAATACGCGCCGTAATCTCTCAAAAACACAGACTTTTGAGACACCTTCGAGAGGAGAACCACGTTTTAGGACTTTTTCCTCTCTGACGGAAGAAATTTTCAAGTTTCGTCGGCCTAAAACACATATAACCGCGCGCTTTTGTTGCGGCTTTCATCACAAAGCCGAAGAGAGAATCGTTTCAAAGTTCTTCGCGCGAAAGCGCGACACCCACAGGTTTCGCGCCTTCGCGTGAAGGTTTTTTTTCGCGTTTACTAATGTCCTTTCTCTCTCAATTTTTCCCCCTTTTTGGGCTCACAACAGAGAGGAAAGAAAGAGGTCTTCAACGGGAGAGGAATAAAAAGCACATCATCGTCGTCGAAAACGCAACGTTGCGTGCTCTTTGCGACGTTCGCAGACGCGAAATGAGCATCACATTCCTCTCTTTGAGACAGTCTCCTTCCTTTTCCTACGAAAAACGACGCGATATTCATCCTCGTCGTCGTCCTCTTTCGCGGTACTTTTCGAGGCACGACGAAATTTTTTGTTCCCTCCTCTCTTCATTTCGTCGTCAAAAACGCGCTAAAACGAAAAGAAAAAACGAATCGAAAGAGAGAGAGAAAAGAGAGACGCGAACGTCTTCTCTCTTCTCTCTCCGCGTAAACGCGAGATAGATACTATTTACTCACACGAAACGATGCCATATTTTTCGTTATTATATATATATATATAAGGTGTGTGTGTGTGTGTTGAGTGTTGAACAACAATGACGTTTAGGAAAGGGGTGAATGAATGAAAGAGACCCCAAAAACACAACAACAAGTCTCTCTTGTTAAAAAAAAAACAGAGAAGCTTCAAGAGAAAAAATGCATCAGACTCGAGTCTTTTTTTTTTCGTTCAAAATTCCTCTTCAGAGAAAATCACACAACGGAGGAGGAAAACTTCGTCGTAAGAGAGATCTCTCTTCAAACAAACAAACAACACAAGCGAGGACAAACAAAAGAGAGAAGAGAACAAAACAGAAAATCATGGCCTCCTCTCTCTCCTCCTCTTCGCTTTTGGTGCGTTCCTTTTCGAAGGCGTCAAAGTCGTTTGGTGGAAGAAGGAGGAGGAGGAGCAAAAGAAGCACCAATCATCATCCGTTGACAAAGATTTCAGCGGATTCATCATCATCCGCGCATTCAAACAACACGAACGAGGAGGACGATTCAGAGGACGAGTTTTTCGATGAAAACAACAACGACGAGAAGAAGAAGAAGAGCTTCTTTTTTTCGACGACGACGACGATCGAGTCGACGAGAGGGAGACGGCGGAGGAGTCGAGCAGCGAATACGAGTAATAACATGAACAACAATTCGTCCCAAGAAGAAGAAGAAGAAGAATTAAGTAGCACGATTATTAGGAATAGCGTCATTAAGAATAGTAATAAATCCTCCTCCTCCTCCCAGTCCTCCGCGTTCGAACTCGCCGGTGGGTTCTTATACGTTCGGAATTTCTTCGAAAAAGAAGATTTTGAGAAGATTGCGCGAGCGTGCGACGATTTGAGGAAACATTTGAAGGAAGAAAAAAGAGTGTGCGCAAACTCTCGGTTAGGCGTGATGGTGCCGGAGGAAGACGTGGTGCATCAAATGTGCTGCTCGGAATTCGCGGCGGAGAAGTTGAGAGAGTTGGTTTTGTCGGATGAAGAGAAGTTAGATGCGAACAAGCGAAACGCGTTGAAACCGTCGGATGTGCCGGTGGAGTATAGGATATATCCGTTTGGCGGGAGCATGGATTGGCATCGAGACGTGGCGTTGTATACCGAGCCGCAGTTTGAGATTGTGTGTACGATTCACAACAGCTCGGATTCGAGAACGGAGTGGAAAGATGTGGACACCGGAAGGAGACGAGGGATTCGATCGGAACCGAATTCGGTGTTGATTGTTCAAGCGGATTCCGTCGTGCATCGAGTCACGCCGATTACTAAAGGAGAAAGAAGCATCGTCAAGTTTGCGTATTCCACGACGAACGAGAAAACGGTAGATTACTACGATAACTTGTTGACGTACAACGACGATTACGAACCGACAGAAGGAAGTAACGGTAAAAGAGCGGCGACGACGAGCTCTTCGAGTAGTAGTACGAGCGAAAACTTTCCTTCGCCGCACTAATTTTTTTAAAGAACCCGCGCTTGTGTCTTAGTCTGTGTGCCGCTTAATGTATATAATTGTAAAAAGTAAAATGCGAAAAATGTAACAGATATAAAACCACCACCGATTAATACCCGCGGTGCGAAAACTACAGACACATAGCGCGTTTTTGCAGATTTTAATCATAACAACTAAACATCACCACTCACTAAATCGTTAATTGGTCGTTCGGCTTGGCCATTTTCAAAAGTTCCCGCAAACTCGCCGAGAAGAACGCCACGCGTCTTCTGTGCCACGTGTACGTCACCGAAACGCCTTCCTCGCCGTACTCCTTCGCCGGCCAAGGGACGCACGACGGGTACGAGTACTCGTGACCGGCGTTATGCACCGACCCTTTCTCGTTATCTAATTCCACTTGTAACTCCCAGTTTTCGCCGTTATCTTTGGATATGGCTAATCGAATCGGCGATCGCGAGTCGACGTTCATGACGTGGTTGTACGCCAACACGAGCACTTTCGATTTCGGTAAATACGCGACGTCTAAACCGGAGTTGTTGTTCGGTAACTTTGTTTTTCTACTTTGCGTCCACGTCTTCCCGCCGTCTTTAGAATCTGAACGCCAAATCCACATCCCTTTTCGACCTCGAGAGGATCTGAGAAGCATGTGCGCGTGCCCGGGCTCGCTCTCCCACACCGTCGGCTGAATGTTCCCGTACCCGTTCTCGCTCGGTAAAATAATCGAGCTCGGTTTCCACGTTTTACCTAAATCGATAGAAATATCCGCAAACGCGCGCCATTGTTTCCTTTTTTGGCCGGGCATTGGCCCTTCCAACGACGCCGGCGCGAGCCACGTCCCGTCCGATAACACGATTGGTTTATTCTTCACCGGTCCTCTCCCTCCTTTATCGTTTTTCACCGTCTCTTTCGGCTCGGACCAGGTGTTCCCACCGTCTCGCGACCTCACCTCCCACGTCTCCCAGAACCAAATCTTCCACCCGAGCTTAAAATACAAGACGATTTCCTTCTCGCACGATCCTAAACTCGCCCCGTCCCCGTCCGATTCGCCGGCGCCGGCGCAAAACAAAACCGGATTCCAATGCGGCTCGCCTCCTTTCCGTTCCGGCTCTGGCTTGTTATACGGCGAGTTATGTTTCAAGTTCTTCCCTTCGTACGGTTTATTTCTAAACTTCTTCGCGGCTAACTTTGGTTTCGTCCACATCCCGGTCTCTTCGTCTCTCCTCGCCGTCCAAATGCCGACGTCCTCGGCGCCTTCGTAGGAACCGCCGAACCACGCGACGAGAACTTCCAGTTTATCCGTGTCTGGATTTTTGATGTGCATGGACGTCGTCGCGTGGCACCCGAACGTCGGCGACGTGTGCTCGTTTAGTTTCGCTTGGTTTCTGGTTGCTCCCCATTGGCCTCCAAAGGCAAACTCTGGAACTCTCGTGTTCGTGTGGAGTCGTTCCAATTTATTATTATTATTATTCGTCACATCATCATCGTTATCATCATCATCATCTATATCATCATCTGTATCATCTATATCATCATCTCCTCTTCCTCTGCTTCGTAAACTCTTCTTCCTCCCGTCCTCGTTCGCATTTTTTCTCATCAATCCATCATCATCATCGTCGTCGTCAAAAGAATCTTCGTCACGCAATCGATTTTTCCACACGTGCGCTCCCAAAATCAAAAACAAGACTGCACAACATAAAAGTCTTCTTTTCAGTTGCCGTTTCCGTAAAATCGGCATCGCGTTTTTGTTTTCTCCCATTAGTATTTGATTTTTGTATAATGATATAAGTAGATATATAATACTCTACTGCTCTGTTTAATCCTCTTTTTGCCTTGAAAAAAGTGCAGCTGTTTTTTGTCATTTTTTTTTCATTTTGGTCTAAATTTTTGGTCTAAATTTTTGGACAGAAAACGACAGACAAATTCTCTTCTCTCTTCTCTCTTTCTCTCTCTCTCTTTCTACACATATATATATAATATATAATCACACCATCAAAAGACGAAAATGAAAAGCAGAACGCGAAGAACGAGACCAGAAACGACTTCGACGCGCGGCCTCTGCCGAGGAGGAGGACGACGCTCTTCTTTTTCTTCTTCTTCGTTTTGTATCTTTTTTAAAGTCTTCTTTTTCTCTTTCGTGATGATGATGATGCAAACGACGACGAAAACGACGGAAGCGAGACGGTCGTTTTTTAGCAAAACGCCTTTACCAGAAGAGACTTTAAAATCAAACGCGCAACATCACGACCACTCTTTCGGCGGCGACGTGGAGACGCATCATCGCGACGACGACGCGTCGTCGTACGACGACGACGAGCACAACAGATGGGAAAACAACGAAGATTTCGACGAAGACTACCACGATTACGACCGGTACCACGATTTTAACGTCACCAAACGATTGGAAGAAATCTTCCCTGTGATCGATTTGGACCAAAACGGAATCGTCTCGCGAGAAGAGCTCAGAATTTGGCACTACGCGCAGGCGAGGAACCACTCGGAAAACCGAGCGGAACACGAATTCGACGTCACGGATAACGACCACGACGGGTTCGTGACTTTGAAAGAATATTTGGAGGATGATTTCGACGTCGACGTGACCGGGAACGGGACCGAGAAGGAAATGGAGGAGTACAACGTTCGATGGATACGCAACGCGAGGAAAGTGTTCGAGTTGACGGATACCGATAAAGATGGGAAGTTGAACAGGACGGAATTTTTTTACTTCATACATCCGGAGGAAGGGAAAAGAGGGTCGGAGATTGGGAAGCATCTGGTCGCGGAGACGATTCGGGATCACGACACGAATATGGACGAGAAGTTGAATTTCACGGAATTCTACGAAAGTTTGTTTCACCAAGTGGACGAAGTCGAAGAGGAACCTGTTGGGAGCGATGATAAAACGAATAGCAACGAAGAGGGTAGCAACAACAACGACGCGTACGATGAAAGCGTTATGCGCGTGCGAGCCTTAGCGCTGTTTGCTCGATTAGATAAAGATAAAGACGGGTTAGTCACCTCGCACGAGTTACACGCGGACGAGGCGAGTTACAAAAAATTACATCCGACCAACGACGATCACGCGAGAGACCAAAGCGGGAGCTTAGTCGACGACGCGGACGAGAATAAAGACGGCGGTCTGAGTTTGGTGGAAATTTTAAAGAATAAGATGATGTTTTACTCCACGGCGATGACGAGCGAGGACGATTATCACGATTATCACGACGAGTTTTAATTTTTACACGACGATGTGAGATACAACAAACAACATATTTTGATCGCTCTGCTCTACTTTACATTTTACACGCTGCTAAAAAACTATATATACTATTGTTGTTTGTACAGATCGAACCGTTCTCCGATGGCTTTTACGGCAAATGCGCACGCCTTCTTCGCGTACGATTTGAAAATCGGTTCCAACTGTTTTCTTTTTCTCGTCGACTCGTCCTCCTCCATTTTTTTGGGGTGCCACAACGCCTTCTCGTTCACGCCGGACGAGCAATACCACATCGCGCTTTGAGCGAGTTCTCGAGCTCTGAATAAATCAATGGCACCTTCTTCATTTTTGAACGACGCATTTATTACCGCTTTCCGTATGTTTTGAAACTCCTCGCTTGAGATATCGGAGACGCAGTGTTCGATGATATCCGAAACGTGAAAGTCAATCGCTTCCAACGGGATGTCAAATTTCACAAACGGATGCGCAGACATCTCTTTGAGAAGCGTCGAATCTAATCGCGGACTGTTGCTTTTAATTTTATCCATCCAAAGTAACGAATCTATAGATTCGAATCTTCGCACCCAAACGCGAATAAAGTTCTTGAGCATTTTCACGTCGCCTTCCATGCCGCCAAACTGCGCGCGTACGATCAAGGACGCAATCAAAAGCGTTTCTTCGCTGTTCGAGCCAAACTTTTCTTGGATGGAGGAAAGGGACGGTAAAACGTCGACATCGTCGTCCGAGTCGTCATTTTTCACCTCTTTCACTTCTTTTTCATCTACGAGTGTTGTTCCATCGTCGCGAAACTCCTGCGCGGCGAGCTCGCTCGCTATTCGGCACACCTCCTCTTTGATTCTCGTCGAAGCGACAAAGTTTTTCGACAGCGCAATCATCAACCACGCTAAGAACGGTAAATCCGGATGTAAAGTTCCATCTTCTATGGATATAATCATCAATCTTCTCACGCACTGCATGAACGTATCGTTCCTCCGCGTCATAGCTTTGGCCACTCGATACGTCGGACCGACGCGTTTTCTTCTCACATTTTTTTGCAAAGCCGACGCCAACACGGATTGTGATAACCGATGGTTGGTATACGTCGCACGAATAGTTGTGGTGGTGTTGTTTTTATCCTCGTCGTCGATAAAAGTGCGATTATTATCATTTCCGTTTATCGAAACCGTCAAAGTTGTCTTGCATTTGATCCCGCCTCGCTCGATCTCTTTCAGCGCGGTTGCGCCGCTGAATAAAGCTTTGTCGACAAAAACACTCTTTTCAAACGCCAAGTTCCATTTTCCTTCTTCATCGAAACTCAGAACCAAACACTTCTTACACTCGGACAATCGCTGATTCTGTATGAGCGTCGTAAACGCGTTAGTATTGCAGTCATTTTCGTTCATCTTCTTCTTCTTCTTTTCCGACTCAAAACTCGTCTCCTTCTCTTCTTCTTCTTTGTCTTCTTCTTTCGATGAACTGCTCTTTGTCTTCTTCTCAAAAGCATCATCAAACTCGTCGAGATCGAAATCTCCTTTACCAACGCACTCCGACGCGTGCGCATCGATCAAGGTCCAGTGAAAATCCTTCGTGCATATTGGACATGTTTTCAACGCGCTTTCGTTCTTCTTCAATTTTTTTTTACCTGACCTTTCTTGCTCGTCTTTGTTTCTTTTATTCTTAGTAGTGCTCTTCTTTAAAGGAAAGAAGTCTCCGATGGTCGCGCTGCTTTTCGTCGCGCTCTTATTCTTTCCGCTGCTTTTCATGCTGCTCTCTTTTTAAGTCTTTTTCTTGAGAAGGTAGTAAAAAGTGATCAACTTTTGCGCGACAACTTTGACGCGTTTGGATTTGCGTTTCTTAGCAGTCTCAACTAAAACAAGAAGGCTGTCCTCTCGCTCTCGTTTCATTTTTATTATAGTATCTCTCTCTTTGTCTTCTTTGTCTTCTTCTTGACGACGAGGAAAAGGAGGGAAAAACGCGCGAGAGAGATACTAACTGACGCGTCTCTCTCTTTCTCTCTTTCTCTCTTTCTCGCGCAGAACAGCGTCGTGTTTATACCAACACAACACAGAGGTGTTTGATTTTTGAATTTACGAGTAAATTCCCCAGTCTCTTTCTTAGTCTGTACGATTCACCCCTCGCTCTCTGGATGATGATGATATCTCAAACGACTCGAAATATATCGAGCGAACAGTTCCAACGCAGTTCGTCGCGTTTGAAGTTTTCCAAATCGCACAGTTTTTGGAGGAGATCAACGAATACTACTCTAGTCTGTGTTTTATTCTGAGGTTCGATTTTTGAATTTTAGGGGAAAAAACTCAAGAGTCAATTCCTCACAAAGAGAGTTTCTATCAGAGATGAAGAGAGATGAGGCGACGGTTTCGAATCAAAACCAACAGAACTCGTCCTCGTCTTTGCCAGGAGAAACGACGACGATGAAAATTTCTGACGCGCTCAAAAAACTGGACTGTTTATACCTGCTGGATGCGTTCGAAGAACGAGACGTGAGAACTGTTTTGGATTTGGAAAATGTGTTGATGGATAAGTTACTGGTGTCTTCGTCGGAAGTAAAAGAAGAAGACGACAGAGAAGAAGACAAAGACATCGAAGAAGAATATGTGAAAAAAGAAGTCATCGAGTTCATCGCGGAGGAATTCTGCTTCGGAGAAACAAAATACGCGGAAAAGATACTCGAGGAAACGAAGAAAGAACTGATGACGAGAAAACGGAACTTTAACGAGGAAAAGAAAGAAAAAGACACGAGAACGATGACATTCGGCCGGATGTATTCAAAGACATTCCTTGCAAAAACGACAAGTTTATACGACATGCACATGGGCGCGGAGAATATGGGCCCGTTTTTGTACCAGTTGTGTAGGTTTACGAAACCAGAAAAGGTGTTAGAGATTGGCGCGGGGTACACGTCCGTATATTTGATGCAAGCGTTGCGAGATAACAAAAAGGAGATCGAGGTGTACGAGCGCATGCGGGAGGAACACTCGTGCGTCGTGAGAAACGAAAACCCGAACGGTAAGGACACGCCGTGGTCGAACGAGGCATATTTTAGCAGAAAGAGTGAAAAAAGGAAAACCAGAGAGACGTACGAGCCGCAGTTACACGTCGTGGACAACATGGCGCACGCTCATACGACAGCGCACTTGGTCAAAGAGTGCTCGGAAGAGTTGAACGACGACGATGAAGAAAACAACTTTTTAGTCGTACACGAAGCCGACGCATTCAATCCAGACTTATCCGCCACGTTAGCCCCGGGTGTTCAGTTTGATTTCTTATGGATAGATTTAGGCGCGGCGAATAGAATAGAGACGTTTTTGAAGAACTTTTGGTTTCGCGTGAAACCGGGCGGGTACGTCGCGGTGCACTCGACGCTGACGAATAGTTTATCCCGAGAGTGGTTGGAAAAAATGCGCATGTTGGCTCGAAACGGAGGTAAAAATGCAGACGGAACCGTATCTGAATACGGCGTCTTCGAAACCATGTCATTTTTAGAACCGCACAAACTGTTTCAGAACTCGTTCACCATTTTCCAACGAAGAGACGCGCATCCGATCGATTCGAGCGAGTACGCAGAACCAGTATTGACGAAGTTTCCGTAACGCTTCTTTGTATTTTTATATTATTAGTTAAAATACTACGGTATTAAAATATTTCAATTATCTTTTCACAACATCGGGCAGCCTGGCGTTTCTTCTTACAGCGCGCGCTTTTGCATACATTTTTGTATTTGTTGTTGTTGTTGTTTTCCTCTCCTTTTGTTTGTTGTACTCTTCTGTGCCCGTTGTGAAATATTTTGCAGCAATACATGTTTCTTTCGCTTTTTTTCTCTTCTCTTTGCTCTTTCTTTTGACGATGACTCTTACTCTCTCATACATACGATGATAATAAATAACCCTTCTCTCTCACTCTCTCTCTCTCTCTCTCACTCTCTCTCTCTCTCTCACTCTCTCTCTTTTCGTGACGACTCAAACTCAAAAGTATTAATAATGACTACGGAACCTCGACGACTTTCATCAACGGATCGCCGTGTAATCGATGGACGCCGACGACTAAATCTCCAGTTTTTACAATCCTCATGTGATCTCTGGCGTACAAAATCGCATTCGATAACACCTCTTGCGGTAACGCCGTCTCGCCTCTCCATTCCATCTTCTCCATGATCGGAACGACGCCGCGGGAAAGCAACAAACGCCGAGCGCTGTTGCCGTGATCGTGGTTCGGTCGATTAATCGCCACGGCCACGATTGGACAGTTTGGTCGGTATTTCGCGATTAATCGCGAGGTGTTCCCGGATTTCGATAACGTGATGATGACTTTCGCGCCGATTTCATCCGCAGTTTGTGCGCTCGCCGCGGCGACGGATTCCAACGAAGGCACGTGCCACGAGAATCGCAGAAAAGGTTTCGAGGACGTGTGCATGCCGAAACCCAACGGTTGCGGTGAACGACTCCCATCAGCCGCCCCGTTCGCCTCGAACGCTTCCGCTTCGCCACAAATATCTGCCATGGCAGATACCGCGTCCAACGGGTACTTCCCCGCCGCAGTTTCCCCGGACAGCATGACGCAATCGGTGCCGTCGATGACGGCGTTGGCGACATCCGTCGCTTCCGCTCTCGTCGGTCTCGGCGCGCCCGTCATGGACTCTAACATTTGCGTCGCGGTAATGACTGGTTTCCCGGCTTCGTTACACCTTCGAATCATTCTTTTTTGCGCCAAGAAAATTTGCTCCATGCGAATCTCCATCCCTAAATCCCCTCGAGCGACCATCACGCCGTCCGATTTGTTCACGATGTCCTCAAAATTATCTAAACCTTCCATGTTTTCCACTTTCGCGATAATTCCGATTTTCCTCCCCGGCGTTTCTCCAACCACGTCACGTATGACGTCGATGTCCGATCCTTTTCTAACGAAGGAAGCGGCGATGAAATCTACGTTATTCTTCACCCCCCAATTCAAAATGTCGTCTTTATCTTTTTCCGTTATCGTCGGTAAGTTTACGTTCACTCTCGGTAAATTCATGTTTTTCCGTTCGCCAAGCATGGCTGAGTTTTCGCACCTGCACACAACCTCTCCTTTTCGAACGTCCGTGTCGAGAACTTTCAAAGTAATCGACCCGTCCGCGCACAAAATCTTACTCCCTCGTTTCACGTCCTTGGCGAGATCCGGGTAACTCACCGCGATCTTCTTCGCGTTTCCTTTCACCTCGTAATCGGTGGTTAAAGTTAACTCCTCCCCTTGATGCAGCTGCACCGGTTCTCCGTTTTCTAACATCCCCGTCCTTATCTCCGGTCCTTTCGTGTCCAAAAAAACCGCGCACATCAACCCGGTATTCTCCGTCGCTTTCTTCAAATTGTCCAACGTTTCCTGATGGTACTCGTGCGTGCCGTGCGAAAAGTTAAATCTGGCGACCGACATCCCGGTTTGTAACAAATTCTCCAACTGCTCCACCGTCCTCGACGAAGGGCCTAACGTGCATATAATTTTCGTCTTAAAATCCAAGGTTGTTCGACAATTGTCCAACACGTGTTTCTTCGCCACTAAGGAGCCGTCGCGGTTCGATCGCATGGAGGAGTTGTCCTCTGGACCATTTTGCTCGTCGTACGAGCCGGAAATATCGCACGAGAATCCACCTTTGTAAGAGATTTCATCCTCAAAATCTTCGTCCTCGTCGTCGAACGTTCTGTTTTCTTCTCGATCTGGTCGTCGAATCGCTCTGTGAGTAGCAGTCGCGCGTTGTTTCTGACGTTTTTGATATTTAATGTGTGCGCTCTGAGCCCCGTTTTTAGGGGTATAATAACGTTGCCTTTGTCTCGATGTTCTCGCGCACACGAAAACGCTCAAAAGAGACGACGACGATTTCGAAAACGACATCACGTTCAAACACTAAAAAGCAGCTCTCTTTTGTGATGAGATGTACTCT
>Ga0209335_10001247_pt1 | contig 29665 bp, 17 predicted proteins | sample COG_09_FD_184753 | JGI IMG/M metagenome (GOLD analysis project Ga0209335, IMG submission 184753) | Pelagic Microbial community sample from North Sea - COGITO 998_met_09 (SPAdes) (version 2) | ecosystem: Environmental > Aquatic > Marine > Neritic zone/Coastal water | place: Helgoland, sampling...
TCGGCTTTTCGTCGGACTTCTTTTTCTTCTTCTTTTTCTTTCCTCCCGTTCCGCTCCCGTAGGCGTCGGGCGCGCTTCGAGAAGGAAAGGCGGTTTCTCACGCCTCGAGACCTTCTTCTCCGACGCGTTCTTCAGCTCCCTTCGTATCGTCGTCGTCGTCCGAGAATAGCAGAGGAGGAGGAGGACCACTGTTCGGTCAACTGCGCGTAGAAAAGCCCTTTTTGCGAAGAAGAAGCAGCAGAAGGAGGAGGAGGAGAAGAAGAAGAAGAAGAAGAAGAAGACGGTTCCTTGTCCCGCCCAGAAGGAGACGAAAGCGGCGACGACGACCTTGACGCGTTTTGTCGCGAAGGAGTAGGAGGAGGAGGAGCAGTACTACTACTACTACTATTCGCGGTGGTTTTCTTCTCCGCCCAGAAGGAGACGAAAGCGTCGTGTAGTTTCGCGCTCAAATCGCCGACGACGAGTTCAGCCGCGTTGAGGCTGTCCTTCGCAGAGAGGAGTTGGTCGAACGCGAGGCGGTAGGACGCTTTGAGCGGGCGGAGGAGCGAATGGAGGGTTTCTTCTTCTTCTTCTTCTTCTTCTTCTTCTTCTTCTTCTTCTCCTTTTTCGTCGTCGCAGTCTTGTTTTTCATTCGACGTTTCTTCGCTTTCTTCCTCTTTTTCTTCTTCGCCCTCTACGTTCTCTGCGCCAGTTGTTTGAGTTTCGATGTCGTGCCTGAGAGCCGCTAAGACTTCGTCGACAACCAGATTCGCGACGACATCTGGATTTTCATTTTCTTCGCGTTCTTGAGATCCTGTTTCTCTTCGTGTGCTACCGTAAGACGACGACGTCCCGGTTTTTGTTCCCGCTTCTGAGCGTTCTTTTCGTCTCCGTTCGTACTCTTTCTCAGTGGCGTCCATCTCGCGTTTGATATCGTTGACTCGTTCCGAAAGCGCTCTCACGCGGTGTTTACACGCTCGTGAAGCTGCCTTTCCGTTTGATAACTCTCTCACTTTCTCGCGACCGTTTGTTTGTTTGAATTCATCATACGCGCGCGCTTCATCGTTTAAACGCGCTGATTCGTACGATCCGAGCGATGAGATTGAAGCGTCGTCCTCACTCACCGCGTCGGTCGCGCAGCATACTTCTTCTTCTTCTTCTTCTTCTTCTTCTTGCACCACCGATGGTTGCGCAGTATTCGTTTCGTCTTCTTCTTCTTCTTCTTCTCGTCGCTGATGTTTCTCATCGTTATCAACGCTACCGTTCTTCTTACTCGCCGCGGCGTTACTCTTTAACAACTTCAGTTCCGCTCGCAACTTTTTAATCTCTCGCTCCAAGCGCGTCAGTTTTTCACTCGGCGTTTCCACGCACTCGTTTAATTTCGCGTTATTTTCCACGCGCATCATCCGTTTTGCGAGTTGACACGTCGTTAACGTTTCTTCCGCGTGTTGATAATCGCTGGAAACGTGCGCAATCATGACTGTTTTACAATTCCCACCGAGCGCGTCGCGAAGCAAATGGGTCAGTTTCGAGCTACGATACGGCACGTGGTCCACGCGATTCGATTGGTTGCGTTCGCCCAACGAAATAATCACTCTCTCGAGTACCGAGAGAGACTTATTTATGAACGTAGCTTCACGCATCACAGTACCGGTTGATTTCGTTTTCCTCAACCTTTCAGAACCTGCAAGATCGACCAGATGTATCTTCGATCGATGCAAAGTCGCCGAAGACAAAGAAGACGTTTCGGTGCTCTTAAAACTCGCGGTTTCGATATTTAAGGTAAACACCGCGTGTGACCTCGACGACCGGTCGTTCATAGCGTGCGATCCAATCGCTCTTTGCGCGTCGCCTTCAAACCACAACGCCAATGCCTCGTCTTCTGAAGATACCTCTTTCGTCGTTAAGCCTCGGATGAAAACGCCAGAATCAGGACCGGCGTCGGAAATCACGCACGCCGGCGCGTTTTTTGGATCCTCGTGCGAACTCAACAAATCAATGAGATTCTCGTTATATATTTCAACGAAACTCACCGACACCTTATCCTTCGCGCGGCCGACGACGCTTCGGCCCACCGCCAATTTCTCAAATACCATCGTCAACGCTCGCGGTATGATCCCTCGATTCTCGTAACTCCCATCTCCGCTTCCCATGGTATACGTCTTACCACTCCCAGTTTGCCCGTATGCCAATATCGTCGCGTTGAACCCATCCGTGGCAGCTTCCACCGCCTCTTTCGCCACCGCCTCAAAAACTTCGTCGTTTGTAGCTTCCCGTAAAACGTTCCCCGTGAATTGAAACGACGCGTGTTGTTGTTGTTGTTGTTGTTGTTGTTCTTGTTGTCGTCCTCGTCCTCCTCCTCCTCCCGACGACGGCATCCTCCGATCGCGACATTTCACCAAAACCGACCCTCGCGGGCCTTCGCTCGTCACCAAAACGCACCCTTCGCCTCTCTCGTCTTTTTTACACCTTGGTGGTCTCGCGCGCAAGTGCACCACCACCATACTAGATCTGTTTTTCCCCGTCGCGCCTCCTGCTTTCGCGTTTTTTTGCGCCGTCGTCGTCATCCTTCCTCTTCTTCTTCAACTTCTGTCGGTAGTAATACGAGGAGTAGCCCTTCTTAGTTTACGACGCGGGTTCTTGTTCTTGCCGTTCGAGGTGTTGGAGTGCGGGAAGAAGAACACGACACCGTTTATTGCGCTAAAAATAGTCAAACTTTTTTTTCGCTCGTATTTTTTTTTTTTAGAAATGAAATCGAAGCGTTTTTAGACAGATTTTTGTCTTCTTCAACTACCAACGAATAACAAAATTCCCCTATTAGTAAAAACACACAGATGACAACACCAACAAAGACAAAGACGGAAGAAGAGGAAGCGAACGCATTGACGAACTTATGCGACCGAGTTCGATCGAGCACGAAAATGATCGTCCTGGAAAAATCCAACCACGTGAAAATAAACGACGACGCCATCGCGAAATTAGTGCACACCGTTCCCGGGCATCAGTTTGCTGGAATGACCTCGAAAACCGGGTTTAATCGGTTCGACAGTTCTGTGCATTTTATAGGGAAAGAGGAGAAAGATACGATTCAGTATTTGTTGGTGTTGGATGCTATTAATTTCTGCTTTTGGCCGGACCACGATGCGGTGACGGAGGAGCACCCGATTGGATTAGAATACGAACACGTCGCTGGAGGGTTGAAAAAATCCGTCGAGCGAGACGGGATTGAGATTTTAAGCGCGGAGAATTTAGGTAAAATGACCGGGGAGAAGTTGAGAGAGATGTTAGAATGGCCTCGCGAGTTGCCGTTCGAGGAGGTGCGCGCGAAACGGTTGCGAGAGATTGGGGAAGGGTTGGCGAGGAGTTTCGGCGGCGAGGCGATTGAACTCGTCAAGGCGGCGAAGAAATCGGCGGCAAAGTTAGTAGATTTAGTCGTGCAAACCTTTCCAGTCGGGTTTACGGATATGAGCAGACACACGGGGGAGTGCAGAGAAGGACAATTCTTTGCGAACGAAATTTGGTTCTTGAAGAGAGCTCAGATTTTTGTAGCGGATGTGTACGGCGCGTTGAAAAATTCGGGCGCCGGCGAATTTACGGACATCGACAAACTGACGACGTTTGCAGATTACCGAGTCCCGGTCGTTTTAAGAGAAAGCAACATTTTAGACTACCACTCCGAATACTTACACAAACGAGTGGATAAAAAACTGAATTTAGTCATCGGGTGCGAGTTAGAAGTCGAGATCCGATGCGCGACGATACAAGCCGTCGAGCGCATACGAGATAAACTCAACGAAAAATACTCCGCGAGTGTCAACGATAAGTGCACCGCGGTGACGGTCGATTGGTGGTTGTGGGAATACGGGGAAAAAAGGCGGGACGATACCAATTGGCGACCGCATCATCGCACGCGGACGACGTATTACTAAAAATAGAAATTGTTAAAATACGAGACTTCAGCCCCATCCGGACAATTTTAACTTCATAAAAAGACACATGTGTCTTCAAAACACGGAAACCATCACTCATGATGGCGACGCGATGTCGGATTCCACCGACGAAATAAGCGACGAAGAAGAAGAAGAAAAAGAAGAAGAGGAGGGCGAGTTTGTTCGCGCCTCCAATCGTCTCCTGTCCGCGCGCCAGTTGTTCGAGCACACCGTCGCTCTCGGGAAAAAGAAGAAAGGTCAACTGAAGACACTTCGGGAGGAAGAAGAGAGGAAGCGAGAGGCAAACTTCGTCGCGGAAACGCAACGGTTGATGAGTATTATTCGAGAAATGCGCGGAGGAGAATCGTCGTCGACGGAGGAGGAGAAGTTGAGGGAAAAAGAATGCGCGGAGAAAGAAGAGAGACGCGCTCGTCTGGCGCGGAAGAAAGCGGCGAAAGAGTTGGAACAGGCGATATCGTCCTACGATCGAGAGGTTGGCGAAGCGAGAAAGGAAAGAAGAGCAAAAAACAAAGCGGAAGAGGCGATTGAAAAAGCACTGAAAGAAGTGGAGAGAGAGTTAGAGGAGGTGAAATTGGAAAACGATCGCGAGGAAGGAGAGGAGAAGGCACGGAATGATGCCGTTGCGGATGGATTGAATCGCGCGCGAGCGGCGAGGGTGATTCAGAAGGCGTTTCGATCGAAAAAGAATAAAAAGAAAAGGTCAAAGAAGGGCACGAAGAAGAAGAAGGCGACGACGACGAAGAAGAAGACATGATCAACGCCTTGATGATTATAATGTAATTTAGATTTATATATATAGTAGTAATAACAATCTCGTTCGTTCTCGTTTTGATACTTAACCAACGGAGAGTATAAGAGTAATATAGAGAAGAAAAAGAATTTTTACTTTACTTTGTCAAAGCCCCTGGCGGTTGCGGCGTATCTTTCGATTGGTAGTGCAAATACACCGCCACCGACACCACGCTCGTCCCCAACACAAACGGCAACGTCAACTGAAACCCAAATAACGGAATAGACACTAGCGTTGTCAAAATCATCGCCACCGAGGTTGAATACACCTTGACGATATTATCCGCGTACTTCATCACCAACGACACCGCGATACCGCTCAACGAATGATTTAAAATCATCGTACACACGATCGCATTGTATCCGTAAAAATACCCCCGTCCAAACACCGCGTCGTAATCGTACAAAAAGATCGCCACCATGTTAAAGATGACCCCAAACAAGTACAAATACACGTTCTGCGCGTTTACGTTTCTCTTCGGTTGCTTCTTCATGATCAACTCCGTATACACCCCCGCCGCTCCGGACAAAATAGCCATCACAATCGCCATCATCAAACCCATAAACGGCGTTGACAACACCTGATCGCTACCACTCGTCAACTGCGCGATCGTGCACCCCAAAGCCAACAAAATCAACGCCGACCACTGCACGCCGCTCAAGATCTTCTTCAAGAAGATTCTATACAAAATCCCAGTCGATATGATGTTCAAGTTCTTCAAAATCTGATACGACGGAGCGTCCACGTACAAAAACACGTAATACTGCAACAGATTCTTCACTAAATACAACGCCGCCGGAATCGGATACACCCACAACTCGGACCAACTCGTGCTGATTCGGTTGTCCTCGTTCACGCCAACCGTTCTCCAAATCTTCACCAAAGCCAACAAAGACATCAACATCTTCGTCGTTTCTACCGTGCAATTCGCACTCGTCACCGCGTAATCGTACTTCACCCCGTTCGCCTTCGACGCCGCGATTAACAAACCTTGCGATGACGTCAAAACCGTCAACGCTAACGTGACGACCGATTTGCGGCCCCAATCTTCCATGCCTGCGCCAGCACTTGAAGACGATAAGTTGGAACCAGAGTCAGAGTTGACGAGCTTTTCGCGCAACTCTTGCGATTTATCCTCCTGTCGTTGATCGTCGTAAAAAGAAAAGAGAAAGAAAGAAAAAGGAGAAAGAGTGTCGTCGTCGTCAGCGAGCGTTCGGTTGAGATGTATGCGTGCCCCTGATGAGCGCCCAAAAGGATGAGAGATTTCTCGTCATCCTTCTTTATCTCCACAACGGAGAAAGAAGTAAAAACATCTCAAAAGCAGCAGCGGTTCTTTAGAGAAAGAGAGAGACAGAGAGACAGAGAAACAAAGCGGGAAGAGAAGACTTCGCTCGTCGTCGTTTCGCGCGTCATCATCATCATCATCATCAGAAAGAGAGAGAGAGAGAGAGAGAGAGATTCGTACCTTGTCACCCATGTTTGGTGTTTTATTGTGGGGGCAAGAAACCAAATTTTGTGTGGTGTTTTCGATGATGAAGAGGACAAGAAAGGGGAAGAAAAAAAGGAGAGCTTTGGCGAAAGCGCCGCTCAGTCGTTCGGCGGTTGACGATGATATTTTCGGTAAAATCGATGGATGTTATATAAATACAGGATGCGCGAGCTCTCTCTTTCTCTGTGACTCGCGCGTTCTCTTTCTTTCTTTCTCTCTCTCAAAAGGGAAAGAAAGAAACTATTACGCCGGCGTAACTATGTAACAATTGAGGATTTTTAAACCTCTTTCGTCGGCGGAGCTGTGCGGCGCTTTCTGCGCGTGTTGGCTCATGTAATTCATCGCCCATAACTTGTCTCTTTCCTCCGGGGATTTATATTCGTTTTGGCACAAGTTGCCGTATAAATACGCGTCGATCATGTCACTTCCATGCGCCGCTAAGAATTCTTGCATTTTATCGACGAAGCGTTCGCTGACGATGTATGTTTGCAAACCAGCTTCGGAACCTTCGATAGGCCAGTGGCGGAAGGCTAACATCTCGCGATCGGAGGGGTCAAACAAGTTCTTCGCCTCGAACGTCGAGTGCATGGCGCACAAACTCCCATCTACACCACAGAATTTGTCCATGCCTTTGTGCAACAAAACGAAATCAGCGTCTTCGGGTAAGTTTTGCGCGACGCTGGTCATCGCCCAGAGCGGGATATTCGAGTACTCTTGCATCTTCATCAACCCGTCGGATTCCATGATCCACGCTTTGTCCATTCCTAAATCTTTCATGTTCTGCCACGCCTTCATGTGTGCGAACAAACACCCGATGTGGTGCGACAATCCGACCCTTTCCTGAGTCAAAGCGCCGGTTTCCTCCTCTCTTAAATCAATCGCGTCAATCCACGGCACTCCAACTAAACTCTCTGGCGATCTTCTCTCGTCCCAATATCGGTCTTTACTCATGGCTAACTTATTCGAGTCCGCAAAATTCCTCGCGTTAATACTCCTTATGTTCGACACCGCGTGCTCCGCCTCGTCGATATATTTCGGCCACGTCAACGGGTCCACCCCCCACGTCTGCTCGGCTCTCGGAAATACCGCTTTAATCGCGTGAAAACCTCTGTAATCGTCTTTGTTTTGGTGTCTGGTTATGATCATTAAGTTAACATCCAACGGCCATTGCGGGATCCCATCCGGGAACATTCCCGACAACGCGTCGTGGTAATATTCGCCAATCACGGAAACGCTCGGTACTGGAGAGATGCCGAATTTGTACAACAAAGAGGTGGTGGCAGAGTTGAACCCGGCGATGTATGCGAACGGCATGGCGAACAAAGCCGCGCACGCCAACGATATCGCGTACACCGTTCTCACGTTGTTCGAGAATATCCATCCCCTCCCTGTTTCGTGTGCTCCTCCTCCTCCTAAGAGCACGTCGGTTTCCGCGAACGAGACTGATTTTCTCCCCGTGGTGGTGGCATTCGTTTTATACTTCTCCGCGATGGCGGACTTTCCTCCTCCCGATGAGAGGACATCATCTGGCGGCGCGTTTGGTTTTCCCAACACATTTTTGCTGCTCGTGTTCTTAGCGGTCGAAGAACTGCTGTTCTTCGTCACGATCGGTCTCATTTCTCTCTCTGCAACCCCGAGATATTTGCCAAAGCGCGTTGATGATGATTTGCCGCGGATTCGACTTTTCGACCACCACACGGGAGTTTAGGGTTACATAACAACACCCTAAATACACACCGGGAGAAAAAGAGAGAGGAGAGAGAGAGAGAGAGAGAAAGCGCGAGAAGACGAGCGAGACGAAAAGAGCGACGACGTCTTCTTCTGAAAAGCTGTGCGCGCACGCGTGGCGAGGGAGTCTGTGCTTCATCGCTGCGGCGTTTTGCACAGCGCTCGTTCAAATGCTCGTCGTCTAAAAGGAAAGCGTAACTCGCCGTCGATTTCGTTCATACGTTACCGAGTGAGATGAAGAAGTTTTCCTCGTTCAAGAAGAAGAAGAAGGAAGAAGAAGAAGACAAAGAACGTTTGGACGACGATTCAGAATCACCGCGCGTGGTTGTTTCCGGGACGGAGGAGGATTCGTCTTCTTCTTCGGACGAGGACGAGGACCGTGAGTTCGAGGAGGAGTCAAAAGGAGAAGAAGAACAGTTGAAGAAAAAGAGGAAAAGAGAGAAGAAGAAGTCAAAGAAGAAGAAAGAAAAGAGAAAGAAACTCAAATCGGATGCGGAGAAAATAGCCGAGATGGAGGAGAAGTACGGTCGAGATATGGCGAAAGACGAGAGAGCGTTCGACGATCGATCGTACGTGAGGAATTTTGGCGAGGACGACCGGAAAACATTTGGCGTTGAAGGAGGAGCGATGACGTTCTTCTCCGATACGCGACCGGATAGCGGGAATTTGGCGTTTGGAAAGCCAGCGGCGAATGAAAAGGTGAAGTTTAAGCGGGAAGAGGATTGGAATGGAGGTGAAGCGCTTGGACCAAAAGCGACGACGACGACGACGACGACGACGCTGGAAAAGTTGGAGAAGGAAAACGGCAAAGACGGAGAAGAAGGAGGGGGAGGAGAAGAGGAAATATTCATCCCATTGCTTCGCGATGACTACGTCGACGTCAATACTAACTACAACATCTCGCACGGGAATAGAAATACCGATGATGAGGATAAAAAGAGGATGATGCAAAAGCTCACGCAGACGGTGTTTGGCGCAACGAAAGGCACGATCGAGGACATCTATAAGCTCAACGATAAAGCTTTGCTAGAGTCCGTAGACGTTCTTCTCAAAAGCACCACCAACGAAAGCGAACAGCTTCGCGAGTTGACCAAAATACACAACGCGTTGACCCGAAGAGAACCGCGAAACGTGAAGAGATGGATTGCGTTTATCAATCACCAGGATAACTTTTTGGCGAGGAGTAAAAAACGTTCCGAACGCGAACGCATCAAGGAGAAAACGATTGCCATTTGCGAGCGGGCGTTAGAGTGGAATCCGAACGACGCGAGATTGCACGCGTGCCTGTTGAAGTGTTCGCAAGAGTGCGAATCGAAAGACCAAACGAAAGAGAGGTGGGTTTTAACGCTGAGAAAGTTACCGACGTCGGTCGTTTTGTGGTACGACTACGTCGAGTTTGTGAAACACGCGACGTCGTTCGCAGAGTTCAATTGCGAAGATGTCGTGCAAGCGTACGAAGACGCGTTACGAACGTTGACAAAAGAATTCCGGAAACTGAGCTCTCAGCGAAATACATCGAGCAGTTGCCGTCGCCAAATTTTGAGCAGGGATATCGGGAACATGTTCTTGGAACTCGTACAATTTGAAGCGAAATCGGGAAGGGCGAGGAAAGCGTTCCGAAGAGTTCAAGCGCATCTTGAATTTCGCGGGTTTGGAATGCCGCAAAAGCACATTGGAGATAACTCGAGACTTCTTCGCGAGTTTGAGAAGTTTTGGAAAAGCAAGAAACCTCGTTTATTGGATAGCGTTAACGACGACGGGGAGATTAAGAGTTGGTGGATGGATGAAAAAAATGGGTCCACCGCGAACGACGATTCTTGGGAGAAAACACGTGTTCAGGAAGAAGAAGAAGAAGAGGAAGAAGGAAAATCCTCGCCACCAGAATCTTCGAAAGTGAAAGCGCGAGAACCGAGCGTAAAAAAAGAAGTAGAAGTAGATCTTGGAAATAAAGAATCTGATGGCGACGACTCCTCCGACGATGATATCGACGAGGACGCTTTAGCGGCTGAGTTTGCAGCCGAGTTTGATTCTGCCGTGAACGCAGCCGTGGACGAAAACACGCTTCGCGAATGGTCTCGAGCGGAAAGTGCAAAAATGCGAAGCTATCGAAAAGACGTTAATAACGACGACAACGATGATGAGGAAGATTTCGGATCGATTACTGCGGGCTTGTGTAATATGTTTTGCGATAGCAATCTTGCCGACATAAACACGCAGTTTATCGAGCAGTGTTTCGCTCTCTTCGGATTGCACTCTCTCTTTGGCGCGTTGATTGGTAATCCAGACGCCGCAATCGCTCGTCTCTTTCGAAACGAAAACGCTTCTGAAGACGATCAAAGACGAGAAGATGGCCTATTTCCATTCGTTCCACGAGAAGAGGTACTCCGAAGTGTGCGCGTTTTGGCCACGTCTTCGTCATTAGCCTGTATGGCACCTTTCGCGTACGCCGCGGTGAAACTCGAACGAGAATTGAACGGACCAGAGGTTGCGCTCGCGTGGGTAAAATCATTGCTGAGCGGACCAGAGTACCGCAATAATTTACACCTTTACACTGAATGTGCCTATTTGACTCGATGTACGAAGATGAAACAAGGAGATAAGAAGAAGAAGAAGAAGAAGAAATTCGTCGACCCGGCTCAGAAAATCGTCGAGACGACGATTCAAAACGCTTCGCGCATTCAGGATGGAGATACTCGTGAAACTGTTCGCGGCTTATGTCGACTCGTAAAAGAAAGCGCGCTTTACCTTTTGCGATACGATTCACCCAAAAATACAAACATTGCGCGATACATACTCGCTTTAGCGCGTGCGCATGTCATGTCTTCCAAAGGCGGTAGTTTTGATGAAAGTGTTCCCGCAAATGCGAGCGCAGAGAACTTGCGCTCGCTCGCGCAAGAGGCTATTAAAGTTCTCATGGAAGAAAGTAGTTCCACGCAACTCGAGGATAGTCTCAAGACATATCATCGCGAAGTGCTGGAATTCAAATCCGGTATGCGCGTGTGTGCGATTCTTCTGCGCCTTTTTTGTGCGTCATCTTCGGCGGAGCAAACAAGGATTGACATTTTTCGAGATTTACGCAACCTTTCTAATTTTGCCTTGGAGAAGACGTGTTCGGATTTGTTACGCGACGTTATCCCGTATTTGTCGGAATCCGGAGAACTTGCAATAACAGTGACGATTGGATATAAAGAAATCGTAAACGCTCTGTTTCATGACGTGCCGTCATCGCAATTGGCAGTGAGTTCTATGTTCAAAGCGGAGACGTTCGAGTCAAAGTTGAAGCTGAAACTCGCGCTTGGACTCGCTCGAGAACTGTGTTTCTCCCGTGCGCGCGAAGAATCTAGAAACGACGACGCGACGCAGGATGGTACCACTGATAGTAGCAGAAGCACGCTCGTAATAACGACATTGCTTCCGACGCCTCCTTTCTTGACGCAAATTTGGCTCGCGCAAGTCAAGGCGTGCGGCGACGACGACAAGGCGAGGCGGAAAATTTTTGAAAGAGCCATCCGCTCGCACGAATCCGTCGAGCGGTGCCCGCTACTGTGGCAGACGTATTTTAATTCTGAGGTTCACAACACAGAGTACGCGAGAAGCGTATTTCTGCGAGGTATTCGTTCGATTCCATACGACAAAAAGTTCTGGCTTGATGGGATCGCGTGGAACGAAGGCTTTTCTCCGAGCGAAAGGGCGAATTGGATTGATATGTTGAAAAAGAAAGGCGTGGTCGCGGAAACGGACTTATACGAAGCGAAATTGATCGCGGCGACAAAACAACATTAGCAACTAGCGCATTTTAGTGATCTGCACAGCATTTTAAATCAAGACAATACTAAATACTTGAAGCAACTTGCAAAACAAAAATACTATTCTAAATCTAAAACCGTCGGGATATTATGTTTTTACGTATCCAAGGCAACCGTTCGGCGGCGGTGGCTTTTCGCCGTGCAGCTCATCTCCATGAATACCTCCATCGCCGTTTTCACGAAAAACGGAAATCCACCGAAAATCAAGACGTGTCCACACCACCACCTTAAAGTCGGATAATTAGGCTGTTTGGCTAATTTTTGCGCGAACGTATCCTCCGGCATAAAAATCTCTCCAAACGACCACAACGTCATGGATACAGCCCAGGACGTCATGGCTAGCTCATCGATGACGTGCGCAAATCGTCTCATAAACGTCTTCTGTTTTTGCTTGTACGAAGCGTAGTTGCTAAAACACGAAAATATCCCCCACCCTTGCAACGCTTTAAAGAAAAGCGGGAACAACTGAAACATGATCGTCCCGTCCGCTATCACCCATGCAACTTTTGGAATCCATCTATACTCTTCTCTCAACATCTCCTCATCCGCCAAGTACCACGCAAAGTCCTTCGCCGCCCAAAATGTAATCCCCATGTTCCCTATAGGCTTTAAAACCGTATTCATTTCGAAGCAATTAATCCCTCGCGAGCGATAATAAAGAAATATCCCGGGTTCAATCACCACCGTCATCGCCAATAAAGTCAAAATGACCCCGGCATTATACGGCATCATAAACGTCGCGTCTACCCTAGTCCTTCTCTTCTCCTCCGTGAGTTCCTGAAACAACCACACCGTGTTCGCTAAAATCCAAAAACACAACGCCATCGTCCTCGCCAAGTCAATCGCGTATCTCTCCCATTCGCCTTGAAACGAAAAGAACGCTTTGGCGTATCCAACCACCACGAATGGGGCTATGCATACCGCCAACGAGTTATTTTCCGTCCACAAAATATCCGTGATGAGCCACATGGCGGTGGAAAAGTTGTCCCAGAAAATCGCCGGGTGTTGGTCGTCGAACGATTGGAAGAATAACATTCCCGTCGTCGTCGTCGAGTTCGCTTCTTTCGAGCTTTGAAGCAGTTTGGGGGTGTTTTTATTCTCGCTCACTTCATCTCTCGAAGCCGCTCCGTACTCGGCAGAAGACGATGTTAACAACGGTTCCTCTCCGTCTGGTGTTTTCATTCTCGCGCGTGTCTTCTTCCGCGATGAGTCGGTCGCCCTTCCCCTCCCACGGACAAGTCGGAGAGCAAAACCCGCTCGTCGGGTTGCTGTTGTAAAGAGCTCCCCGCGGACCAAAAAGTGCTGCTTTTGAGGGGAAATTAATTGGAAAACTTCTTAAATCGAGTGCACACTTACCCGGCACTGTGTTGTTGTTCTTGTTGTTGTTTGTGGCACCAGAATAAGAGGAAACGAACGAGCGTAAGAGAGAGTCTTTGACTCTTTCACTCTTTTAATAAGCTGTTTCCTTTCCTCGCACAAAACGAGAGCTTTGAGGGTGACCGAGCACAGAAGTTGGACTGGAAATGGACGACGCTCTCGGAGGGGAGAATTCGCTCTCGCTCCTCTCTTTGCGTCGCGCTGGAGTGCGTTTCGACGACCGCGTGACTTCCTTCGCGGACTTGATACAACAACAACAACAACAACAACAACAAGGTGCGAAGAACGACGATTTAGACGACGATGGGCCTTCTTCTACTTCGACTTCTCTCGTCAGTTTGTGTCGGGAATGCTTCCTCCAATTTGGCCACGAGAAACTGGCGAAACGATTACCGAACGCGTTAGGACGCGCGTCGGATCCGAGCGGGAGGTTTCGAGTGGCGACGAGTTACGCCAGAGCTTTAAACGGGCTGGTTTTTAATAAGAATGCGAATAGTGGGAGCAGCACTCGTAGTGGTGGTGATGGTGATGGTGGTGGCGATGGTGATGGTGGCGGCAAAAGGAGAGTTGGCTTCAGTCATTTCTTGTACCCGTCGGAGGAATACGCGAGAGAAATCGTGGCGTTGCTGTGCGAGATGATACCAGAGGACGAGCGAAGGAAGAGTAACGCGACGTCGTCGACTTTTTTTGGTCGTGGTGAGGATGGTTCGGTGGTCTCTGCGTTGGAGAGAGCGGTGCGAGTGGCGAACGGCGTGAAAACGTCCTCGTCTTTCGGGGAAGCGGCGAGTCCCTTTGAAAGTAGTTTGAGGAGGAGCGAGAGAAAGAGAAGGATGCGAGAGATTGTCAACGCACAGGCGAGAGTTGTGGCGAACAGACAGCGAATGCGAGACAGAGAAGGGTTCGCTTTGACGAAGAATAAAGAAGTGGCGTGGACGAAAGAAAACGGGTTGTGGCCTGAGGGACCGGAGAACGACGACGGGATCGCTGTTAACGTGTTGGCATCGAATGGCGTCGGAGGGTTGGTTGCCGCCGCTTTGCGAGTTGCCGGTGGCGATAAACTTGCGTCAAATAGTAGTAAAAATAGCAGGATTGCAGGAAAGGATGGGGGCGAAGAAGAAATGCAACGTTTAGGCGATAGAATCAAATCCGCTGCGGAAGCGAAAAAGAACCGAGAAGATTCTGCAAACGAAACCCTCGAACAAAGAGCTCAAGCGCGGGAAAAGGATTTAGAAGATTTACAAAACGACGTTGAAACGACTCGACAGACGATGGAAGCGTACGTGTCGAGATGCGAAAAAGCGTTGGAGGAAATGCTCGAATACGCTCGATTGGAGAAGGAAGAATGCGCGAAGTTCCCAGATTTAGAGGAGGAATATTTAATTCGAAAAATGGCGACGGATATGGTCGTCGGTCCAAACGCATCAAAGGGATCGCCGGAAAAAGCGAAAGAGGAAATGGAAAAGCTCGTTCGAGAGGACGAAAACAGACGTCAAGAATTACAAAAAGAGTGGGACGACGCTCGCCTTCCTTTGGAACACGAAATCGAGAAGAGAAACGCGAAAGCGGAAGCGGAACGAATGCGAGCTAAAGAGCAACTTGAAGAGATTCAAAGATGGAAAGAAGAGGCAAAAGAGCAAGTTCAATTAGCTCGACGAAAAGCGGAAGAGCGCGATCGGTTATCGCAAGCGTTAGAGCGAGCGCCAAGAGGCGTCAATCGTCCGAGTTTAGTTCAAAAAGTCACCACCATCGTGAAGAACATAAAGAAACAAGACGTAGAAATTGCCAAGATTGTTCGCGACGCGAAAGCGGCGGAATTACAGGTGGCCGAAAGTGCGGAAAGTTTACGCAGGATATACGCAGTCGTTGAGGACGCCATCTTTAAATCCGCAAAAACGGACGAGACGATGAAAATGGCGTATAGATATTTGCACGACATGCACAAGACGTTTGCGAAAATCTCTCGAGACGTCGCCGAGGCCTCGGAATCCGCGCGAGCGCGAGGTGAATTGGAGGAACAAATGGACTCGCTAAAAGAATTGAACACGGATTCAAAACAGGTGGCGAAAGATGTGGCAATGTTGAGGAAATCAGTGAAAAAGTTGGAAGAGAGAGTGAATGTAAAGTAAAGAAAGTTGTCAAACGCACGCAAAGATGTAATCTTAAATAATTGAGTATTGCGCATAGAGCATGTCTCTGACGTTGAAGTACGCATCCGAGATTGATCCTTCAACAATCAACTCATCGTCTTCGGCTCTTCGACGAACGACGACTTGTCCATTCGCGCAAACTAAAGCACCGCCTTCGCCAAACTCGGCGGGTACGCCCATTCTCTGCAAATACCTTCTAAACTCGGACAAACGAACGTCACCCACGAACGCCGAGCGTCGGTGATGTTTAGTCACGATGTTGATTTCTGTACCTTCATTTTCTTCGTTGTCTTCTACCACGAGAGCGGCGGCGGTTGGTTCTTTCTTTATTAAAGAAGGACCGGTGACTTTTCCAGCGAGTAAAGATTCGTCTTTAACTGTTTTTGATACGGTTAATTTCAAAGCATTCACTGGGACCGGGAGCAACTCCGGCGCCGAGCCATCTTCAGGGATTGGCCCAATGACGCCATCGATCCAACCGACGGCATAGCCACTCACCTGTCGCAAACGCGCGGAGGATAAAACCGCTTCAGAAAGTCGAACCTTGTACGTCGGATGTACCGAGGATGCATCTAACGTCTCGTTGTTCTTCGGATAATCAATCTTCGAGCTCTTCGGGAAGTGTTCGGAATCGTTGTATAAGTGCGAAGCAAGCTTCTCGGCATCTTTCACAGTACCACTCACGAGAATTACTCGTCGCGGTTCTAGACGCGGGATGATTGCTTTCACTGATCGACCATCGGCTAATCCGTCGTAATCAAAGTTTGATTCAATTGCCGCTTTCACGACGATTTCTTTCGTTTCCTTGACGACTTTCGTTGGTATTCCCACCGGTCGTTCGAGAGCTTTCTCTTCTTTACCCGCATTCGCATCTATATCCATATCCGGTTGTTTGTTAGTCAATTTCGCTGCTATTCCCATCGTCGCGTCCATGATGCCATCTACGCCCGCGAGTTTATCGACGTCGCCGGTACTTTCAAACGATTGATCTCTCGTCATTTCCGGTCTTAATTCGTTCGCGACTCTAAAGAACGCGTCCGCATCGATGGCTTCCCCGTACTCAGTTTTTGCACTCATACCCGAGGGATCGGATGATGAAGAAGATAATTTCGTTTCGTCCGGAAAGACGAGATGCTCGAAACTTTCGGGAATAAATCCATCGACGATGCACTCGCGTCGCTCAAACGACATTTGCTTGTCTCGCAGCGCAATACCAGTTTCCTCGTTTACTTGAGGTGGCGGTACCAAACGCTCAACTTTTTCTTCTTCCTCTGCGACACCCGCTTTCTTTTCACCGTAAATATTTTCGTCTTCAACTGGTTGCGAGAGCGTCGCAGCGTCCACATCCATCTCTTCCTCCAACATACGTTTCTTCTCTTCTTCTTCGGCCAGTCGCTTCGCTTCTTCTTCTCTCCTCTTTTCCGCTTCGAGACGTTTCTCTTCTTGTTCGTGCTCCCACGCTTCCAACTCTTTCCCAGACAGCAATTCTCGCCTCGCTAATTCAACTTTCATGATCACGTCTTTCTTTTTCGTCTTTGAAGAAGTCGTCTTTGCTCCTCCCTTACTGCACTTTTCGACAATCTCTCTCGCTAATCCAACTTGGCGACCAATTTCGTCCGGCCAAATGAAACAATTCTTCGCGTCCGAGGCCCATTCAACGAACAACTTCCTCGCAAACCCACCTTCTAAAGACGCCAACGATGCAAGGACAACTTTCGGTCCCGGAGGTAATCTCGTAAAATCTTCGTACGAGTGACACGGAAACAATCTTTTCACGTCGAACACGTTCTGTCGCGTGCTATCGAATTTCAAACCAACGTCTTCGTTCATCCATTCTAAATGGGACCGCGCGAACTCCAACGCGTTTGCGGCGACGTTATTGAACAACACTAACTGATAGCTTCCTAAATTTTGATTCTTCCACGTCTCTTCTAATAATAAAGCCAACTCTAACGTCCTTCCAACGGCGTCGCAACAAATAACCACGTTCCCTTCCATGCGCGCGTGTTTTAAGACGCAATCGACTAACGGCAAATCTCTCACTTGCAACCTCGACTCGGGCGCTTTTCGATCCACGTTCCGACAATCTGTAATTAAAACCGACGGTCGATGCACAGTCTCTGCTAAACTCGTCCCGGCTAAATGTCGTTCTTTCCGCATGTTGTAATCAACCGCGTAGACGATATCCTCGGCGTCTTTTGATATGCGCCAACATGAACCGCCTAACGTGTGACCGGCGTTGATAGCTTCGACGACAATATCGCTATTGGTAGCACCACCACTATTTTTGCTATTAGTACCCGCGTCGCTCTCACCACCACCACCACCCCCTGCGCTTTCTCTCCTCACGCTCACCCTCGAATGTTGCTGATACTTCACCGGAACAAACTTACTAAACGCCAAATCCACGTCATCTAGACTGTATCCCACATCTTCTCCAAACTCCCCTCGAAACTCGGAATACCCGAGCGCAATGTCGTAACACAACATTTGCCCCAACTTGTGCGTCGGTATCGACGCGTAAATTTTACAGTTTGGGTTACATTTCACTCGCTCGGAGAAGAGCAAAGGTACCGCGCCGACGTGTCGTTGCGTGCAGTGCGAGATCAACACGCAATCCAACGTAGGCGCGATTTTCTCCAACTCTTTCACGTACTCGGTTTGATCGAACCTGTCGTCCCATCCGCAATCTAAAAGTATGTTCGCCTGGTCTATTTGCAATAAATAACACAGCGGTTCAGTCGTCGTCGTCGTGCCGCCTCGCGCGCCGTCGTCCTCCCGAATGCCTCCCAATAGAGGCGTCAAAGCGACTTTGTTCCCAGACTCGAGGACTAAATTTCTCTTCGCTTCCTCGAGGACGATATTTTGACTCGTCTGAATCGTCGTCGAAACTTTCTTCTCCTCCGCTTCTTCTTTTCCGCCGTCGTCGTCCTCATCGTTCGGCGTTTGCGATTTCCCTCTTCGCGCGGTCGATTTCCTTTTAGTATTCAAAGCGTTCACGTTGTTGTTGTTTTCTTCTTCGGATTCATCTTCTTTCACGAAAGGCGACGGTGACTTTGCTCTCTTCTTTTTCTTCACAGCAGCAGCAGCAGCAACATCACCTGCACCACCACCACCGTCGTCCTCCTCCTCGGTGGACCGAGTGGTCGTGGTCGCTTTCTTGGTCTTCTTCTTCGGTGGCATATTACACGAGAGAGAGATGAAGTGTCGATGTGCATGAAACGAACGAACGACGACGAAAACAACGAAGAAGGAATTTTTGCGTGTGGTCTATTTAGGGTTTGTATATAAACCCTAAAACTGGAATTTTCTATCCACTTTTGGAACATTTTTATCCGAAGAAGCAGTCAAACGGAGAGAGAGAGAGACGCACGAGAAGAAGAAGAGGAAGAGGGAGATAAGAGAGAGACACTTTAACTGACGAAGAGAAGAGGGACTGAGAGATTTAAGAGAGATACGTCATGTTCAGCTCTTTATCCTCCGCGGCGTCCTCGGCGGCGTCCTGGGCGATGGGTTCTTCCACGACGAATCCCAACGATGCGAACACGACCGAGGGGGGCGAAAGCACGGAACGAGTCGATCCGACGAAACTGTTCCACGAGTTTCCGCACCCTCAAGATTGGCACGAACGAGTGAGAGAGGTTTTAGAAAACTTGAAAAAGACAAACACGGAAGTTCCTTCGAAGATGTGCCCCTTAGGGGACGTGGAAGCGACGTGCCGAAGATTTCTCGTCGCAAGACGGTACAACGTGGAAGCGGCGGAGTTGATGATGCGAAAAGCGATCGAGTTTAGAAATTCGGTGCGCATCGGCGACGCGGTAGGCGTGGAGAACATATTAAAAGCAGCGCCTCGGTGGGATTTGTTAGAGTTGTCGAGGAAAATATTACCCAACACGCCGTTTCACTGTTACACGAAACAAGGGTATCCGGTGTATTTGTTGAGGATTGGCAAAGGAGATTCGAGTTTAGCGTTGGAGGTTTCGGACGAGGTTCACGTGTATTCGACGATCATAAGAGGGGAGCATTTGATGCGGTCGATTATCCCGGAGGCGACGGAAAATGCGAAGAAATTAGTGGAAGGGAAGACGAAGGAGGAGATTAAGGAGGATTTCTGCGCCGTGAATCAAGATACGAAATCGCAGATGGTGGATAAACAAGTGGTATTGTTGGATTTGAAAGACGTCGGTTTGAGCGCGATGAAGTGTTTGTACGTGTTTAAGATTGTGAATTCAACCGCGTCGCATAACTATCCGGAGTTGAGTAAAGCGATTTACGTTTTGAACGCGCCGACGGCGTTTGATTATTTGTACGCGGCGGTGAAACCGTTTTTGGCGGTGCACACGCAACACAAGGTGAAGGTGTTCTCGGATCCAAAGTTGCAGTACGAAGCGTTGCAGAAATTGTTGAAGGATGAGGATATTCCGGACTTTTTGGTGCCGAGCGAAGATGTGGTGCCAGGGAGGCACAATGGCTTTACGGACGGAACAGTCACGAATCAGATGGGGGATGGGTACATGCCGGAAACGGTGAAGAAGCAAAACGAATGGATCAACGCGCAAGCGATCAGTACATACGCGGCGGCGACCAGTCCCAAAGCCGGCGACGCGAAGAAGAGTCCATTTAAAGAAGATAGCGGAGATGGTGGCGACGCCTTAGGTGGCACGATTGAGAAAATCAACATCATGAATTTAGCGGACGAGCAACCACCGAAAGAGTAAATTTATACTGTATAACTACGGTACTGGTACAATCTTGTCGTTGCAATCATAATACAAATAGGCCTATAAAAATCAATACTATTACACGCAGACGTTCTCTTCTTATCTCTCTCTTAAAATTACTAGCGTTTTAATCGAACGGCTCTCTGAGCTATCAGTGCCTTCTGCTTCAACTCTTCGATTTCTTTCTTTAAAGTTTCGTTTTCTAACTGTAAAGCGCTCATTGTTTTCTCCGAGTCTTCTTCTTCTTTAACTTCTTCTTCGTTTTCCTCTTCGCGGCCTCTACCGCCTTCAAACCTCTCCAAAGCTCTCTCTACAGCTTCAACTCTCCCACTCCCACTCAACACCTGCAAACCACCGGCATCCATAAAAGTCATCCCCAGCGCCCCTAAAACTTCCATCAATCTCTCGCCGTCGAACAAATACAAATACGCCACCAACGCCTCCAACGCCGAAGCGTCTCGATGTTCCACCCCGCTGTGTCTCGCTCTCGATTCGTGGCCGTAATCCGCCCCCCACTTTAAAATCGCCATCTCTTCTTCCGTCAAGAACGTCCCTTGTTCTAACGAGAGAAGTCTCTCCAAATGCGAGTGCATCGCGACCGCCGAGCACCACCCGTCTTGCGCCGCTCTTTGCGGCCTCAACGTTTTCACCGAAGTCGACGAGTTCCCACCACTTCTTCCTCCTTGTCTGTTCGGTGGATTTTCCCTCTCGGATTTCTTGCACCTTCGTAAAACTAAGTGTTGTCTCGCGAACAGTTCCCAAACGGCGTCGCCCAGGTAGGTGAAGCACAAAGCGACCGAGGCGTCGCGGTTTTGTAACAGTTTCGGAACGACATAAACGGGAGACGGAGAAGACGAATTTGGGGAAGAATTTGTCTTCAAAATGTGCGCGTCTAAACCTTTATGTGCAGGCGGTTTTCTTCGCTTGTTCTCGTTCGACTTGATGGATTTGTTCCCGCATTGGATGGTGGTACTCTTTGTTCTCTTTTGACGAGAGCATTCCCGAGAAGAATAAGACGAACACGAGGCGGAGAGTCCGGAGGTTGCGCGGTGCGTGGAAAGCATAATTTTATGTGGATTTTTTGCTTTGAACACTCTAAAAAAATACTTGTTATAATAAAATACGCGATGGATTTCATGATCAATCAAATCATCGGTTCGCCGCGGCTAACGCGCTCAACTTGTACCACGCGCACTCGTCTTCGTTGCAATCTCTGCTCAAAAATTCTTGCCACGATTTAATCGCTGCTTGTCGATAGTTGTTTGTGATCCGTTGCGCGGGCTCGCCTAACACCGTCGGGTTGTGGTCGCACGTTTCCGATTCTTGGTCCTTGGCGTGTCCTTTCCCGGGTAAGCCTTGACGAAGGGTGTTGCACATGCCGGCTTTTAAGTCCGAGGAGACGTGACGGACGAGATTGCGGAAACCTTCAGGCCACGTTTTCGGGTTTTTCGTTCGCCATTCGTGCGCCTTTTGGTACAACTTTTCGTCCGTGGTGTATTGTTCCAACTTGGCGGCGAGTTCGTCCACGGAGTTGAAATCGCGCAAGTCGATGACGGACTCTTTGGACGGGATGTAATCTTCTATGCCATCCCAGCCGACGTAGATTGGGATGGAACCTCGAGTTAAACTATCCCAGAGCTTTTCGGTCATATAGTTTGGACACTGGACGCCGTTTTCCAAGGCGAAGTAAAACATGAATTGCGATTTAATTAAATCTTGTTCCATGTGGTTCCCGTCGCGTCCAGGATCGTTCAAGGCGTCCATGTTGTGTTCACATCCACCCATGGACATGACTGGAAATCGCGTGGCGATGTGTTTTAAGATGGCCGATCTATCTTCGGCGCAATCTTTGGCCCACCAGGCGATGGCCGGCACTCGCGCTTCTTTCGGTAACTTCCATAACTCGTAATCGGTTAATAAGGCAGAGATAGACGGTCCGAACGGGTACCATAATCCAGTCTTTGTTGGGTGGAACGCAGCGATGTATTGCATGTTCTTCAAACTTTTCGGATCTTTCAACTCGTACCCGTAGTGATCGGCGGATTCGTGCGCGTAGTAAAAGTCAACTTGTTTCGAGTGATCCTTTTTGGGCGGTAAAAAGTGCGGGTCTTCGCCTTCCGCGTGTTCGGTTTTATAATCCGCGGTCCATAAGAACGCGCCTTGGTTGAACAACCTCACGTCGCAATCAGCCGATAACTCCTCTCTGACCTCGCCGATGCACAAACCGGGTTCATACAACGTGTTTAAGTTTCCCGTGTACGTCCCGTCCCACGAATCCTTACCACCGGCTAAGCACATGGTAAACTTCCCGTTGTGTTCTTTCGCCGGCCTGTGCTTCCACGACCCATCCGCGAACGCGAAATCGTTCTCGTCAAACTGCGGGACTAAACTCGGAAAACTCTTCGCGTCCGCGCCGTCTTTCGAAAGCAACGTGAGCAAAGGGTCCGAAGCGTACGCCGACGAAGAAGAAGAAGAAGACGAAGTCGATCCTCGTTTCTTCGATTTAGACTTTTCCTCGTCTTTCATCACCATGTCTCTGATGGCGTCGTACGATTGTGCCGTCAGTGGAATTTCTCCCAAAGACTGTTTGTTCGCGCGGCCTCCCGACGTCGTCGTCGCGATTCGACCATTTTCTCGTTGTTGTTTCGAAGTTGATTTCGAAGCAGACGACTCCGCCTTGTGAATGACATCGAACCCATCGTTTCCACTCTTAAACCCGGCGACGGCAAAAAGCACCATCATCGACGCCAGACCTGTGAGTCCGACGACTTTTTTCGAAGTCGTCGTCGTCATCGAGGCGGTCGACGACGACGCGGAATGTGATGACGCGACCCGAGAATCCAAATCCGCGGCATTAATGAGCAGCGGTGCCGCTTCCGGCGCAATCTCCGTCTCTTTCCTGCTGAAGCGAGACATAATTTCTCGTCAATCAAAGCTCCTCCGTAAAGCTCCTCTGTAAATCTGCAGAGACGATGATCTCTCTCTCTCTCTCTCTTTAAGCGGGCGGGGGATGGTATAATAAAACGAATCTCTCTCTCTTTGTCTTTTCCCGAGCGAGTGGTTCTTTGAAGCAAAAGAAGGAAATTTTTTTTTTGTGCTGCTGCTTGATTTCATTAGATTTTGGTTTAATTCATTCATTAAAAGACTCTACTTACTCACTCACAAACGCACACATCCACTCTCTCTCTTTCTCTTTCTCTCTCTCTCTTATTCTCTCTCTTTTATATATATATAATATAAGAAATAGTATTAATCGGTCGGTTCGTCGATCCACTCGTCGGCGTCTTCGTCCCCGGCGGGGCCTTCCTCGTTCGCGTCGACGAAATCATCCGGAGGCGTTGCTGCGGAAGCCACCTTCGGGCTCGCCGGAGGCTCTGGCGCTGCTTTCTTTGGAGATTTCGGGGCGGGGATTTTCGGCGCCGGGACTTCCTTCGTCGGTTTTTCTTCTTCCTTTTCCGCCTTTTTCGGCGAAGGAGAAGGCGGCGCTTTTGGACTGGCCGGTGGCGTCGCTTTCTTCGCCTCTTTCTTTGGCGATTTCGGCGGCTCCGACTTGGGCGTCGGAGGCGCGTTCTGCGCCGGTTCTTCCTTTTCTTCTTTCGTTTCGTTTTTTGTTTGTTCTTCTTGTTCTTCTGCTACGGTCGCCGATTTTTCCATCTGTTTCGCTAACTCTTGCTCCCCTCCGTACGCCGACGCCGACGGTCTCTTGCTGGACATTTTGGTCTTTTTGGCGTCTTCTTCCATCACTAAAGCTTCGTCAAAGTTTGGAAACAAGTTTGCAAACTCCGCGGGGTCGGCTAATGCCTCGGCGGCTTTCTTGTTAATCTTACCTAAATCGGATTTCCATAACTGGACGATTTCGGAAACTCTAGACGGCGCGTACGTTCGCGCCATGAAAGCGGCTTCGGGGACTCTTCCAGTTTCCACGAGCAAGTCCAAGCACGCGTCGATATCACCCAACGAAAACAAACAAACGAACGCGACGTTGTTCTTGCCTTTGGCTTTGGCAGCTTCGGCGAGTTGCATCAACTGCTTCGGGTTTGCCGCGGCGGAAGCCAACAAGAGTTGACCGCTCAAATCGCCCGAGCGGTCCAAGCACGCGGCGGCTAAATCGAGCTCACCGGTAGACATCGCGAGCTCGCCGAGCTGTTTCCACTTACTCTCGCCGACGTCGTCGTTGTAAGATTCGATGATTTCTTTCGCGATACCAAGCTCGCCGAGTTGTACCGCGAGTTCAAACTTAAAGTCCGGATCAGTCGCCACTCTCAAAGCGTCCGAGACCAAACCTCTAGCCTCCAAGAATCGAGCGACGGAGTTGTGGTGTTCCGTCGGAATAGACGTCAACAACTCCTCCGCGGCTTCTAATTCGCCTCGCAAAACTAACGTTTTAAACTCAATGACGCTCAAAAGCATCGTGTACGTGACGATTTGGAACTCTTTGTCGATCAAGTACAAGCGACTTTGCGCGGCCAAGTACCCCAACAAATACATCGGTCGATCCATGTGGAACAATGTCGTGACTTCACCGCCGATGACGTAGTTCAAGCGCATATCCGAGTTGTTGTACACGAAACAATCGCCAACCCAAATACCGGTCAAAACAGTTTCCGAAATTTCCGCCAAGAGCTCGAACGAGTCCTCGACGCCTTCGCCTTCGTCAAACTCGCCGCTTTCAAACGCCGCGGCGACGACTTCCGGGTCGTACCTCAAAATATAGAAGCTGTTTTCGGAGATGATGCAGCACATTTCCCCGGACTCTGACCATTTCACATCTCTCACCGTCGCGTCGATGCGCTGAATGACGTTCGCTTGTTCCCAATCGTAAAAGCAAATGAAATCAGTCGATCTCAAACCCAACAAAGCGCCGCCGTGCAAGCCTTCTGCTGCGAAGTGCGGGCGAAACTCCAATTTTTCTTTAAAGTTCTTGAAGATTTTAATCTTACTCGGCGACTCGCGAATGGCGTATTCGCTCGCATCCGCAGACCATCCAAACTCTAACGCTGAACCAAACGCTTTGTTTCTCCACGCCAACGCGGTGTAAATGATATACTCGCCGTCGCCGCACGCGGTGATAAATCTCCCGTTCGGGTTGTGTTCAATGGATTGAGGGTACAAATCGCACGAACCAAAGTCTTTCGCGGCTAACGGCAATCTCTCCCCGTCCGCGATCTCGTAGTCTTGCGGCAAAGCTTTCACGTTAACCGTTTGCACTTCGTTATGCTTCGCGTACACTATTTTACCGCTCGCGTCCATGCTCGCCACCGGGTCTTCTCTCCCAATCTTGAACATGACCGTCCCTTCGTCGTAACCGACCGAGACGGCGTTGGAACCTTTCATAACTCCAATCGCCCACACGCGCTCTAAGCCGTAATTCAAGGTGTTTTCCAATCTGTACGTCGTTTGGTGCCAAATTCTCAACGTCCCGTCTTCGCTACCGGTGATGATGATCGGCAACTCCGGGTGAAACGCCACAGCACTGACGTTGTGCGAGTGCCCGTCCAACGTTTGCACGCACGTTTTCGTTTGGTAATCCCAAATCTTCACCAACTTATCGTCCGCGCCAGAAATCAAATACGGCCTATCCCCACCGGTAAAGTAATCCACGCAGTTCACCCCTTTCTCGTGGCCTTCCAACGTAAAGTTCGGCGTCGGTTGGCCAATCGACCACACCTTGACGGTTCGATCCAAACTCGCCGACGCGAACGTGTTCGTATCTTTCGGGTTAAAGCACGCTTGCATCACGTAGTGCGAATGGCCCTCAAAAATCTGCATGCAATCCCAATCTTTCTCCCACGACCACAACTTAATCAACATATCGTCCGAACACGACAATACGAACGGTTGCGTCGGGTGCACGCACACCGACCGAATGTAATCCGCGTGCGCCTCGAACGCTTTAATAAGCTCCGAAGTGTTATAGTTATACACTCGAATGAACATATCGTCCGAACCGCAGACGATCCATTGTTTCCGCAGGCACCACTTCGCCGTTCGTACCGGTAACTCCGTCACGTCGAAGCTCTTCACTAAACTATTCGTCGCGTGGTTCCAAATGAACACGTTCCCGGAGTACAAGTTCGCCAGAATCCACGGTTCCACCGGGTGTAAATCCACCCCTTTGACGCGATCGGAGCGTTGGACCAGTTTGCGTTTGATGTCTAATCGTAACGGCATCTCGCGCACGTTTCGTTGGCTTTACGATGACGTTTACTAAAGAAAGAAGAATACGAGACCACTGCTCTTTCGTTTCTTCGCTGCTCTTCTCGCGTTTTCTTCGCGTGTGCGATACTCAATGAGAGGAAGAGATCCGATTCAAAACCCCCCAATCGATTGCGTCGTGTGGCGTTTTTTGTGAGGGACCTTTCTTTTTGTCTCCTCTTTTTAAACCCTAACTCTATCAAAACCCTAAATTTTTTGCCTCCGTGTTTTTTTGCTTATTTTTCAAGCAGAGTTTTGCGTATCTGAAAAAGATGAACACTTTTTCAATCAGATAAAGCACACGTGTTTTTGTTTCCTCATCATCTCCACGCAGAGACGAAGAGAGAGACAGACAGACAGCGAGAGCTCGCGGTACGGGACACACACACACGCACGCGCGCACATCAGCAGCAGAAGCCTACTTTTTTGTGTCGGTTATTTAGTATTCTATAATAACGCGCAGAGAGAGAGAAAGAGAGAGAGAACGAGAGATTAGTATAAACGAGGTAAAAGAAAATGTTTAGCGTAGGAGCCTCCCCGAACACGGCGGCGAGGACGTCGGTTTCATCTTTGAAGAAGACGAAACAGAACAGCCGCGTTAAAAGTGGATCGAGAAGAAATGTCGTGCAAACGTTCGCGAAGAAAACCCCGGACGGGCCGAGAGTGTGCATCGCCGGCGTGACTGGAGCGGTCGGGCAAGAGTTTTTGAGAGTTTTGAAACAAAGAGACTTCCCGTACAGCGAGATGAAGCTGCTGGCGTCCTCGAGAAGCGCGGGGAAGGAAGTTGAATTCGACGGGGAGACGTACACGACGGAAGAGTTGACGGAAACGTCTTTCGATAACATGGATATCGCGTTGTTTTCTGCCGGAGGGTCCATTTCGAAAAAGTTTGGTCCGATCGCGGTGGAGAAAGGGTGCTACGTCGTCGATAACTCGAGCGCGTTTCGCATGACGGAAGGCGTGCCGTTGGTCATTCCGGAGGTGAACCCAGAAGCTATGGCCGGTATGAAAATCGGTTCCGGTAAAGGCGGGATCATTGCCAACCCGAACTGCTCGACGATTATCGCGTTGATGGCGACGACTGCGATTCAAAGAAAAGTTGGCATCGAGAGAATGGTCGTGTCTACGTACCAAGCGGCGTCCGGCGCCGGCGCGCAAGCCATGGCCGAGTTGGAACAACAAACGAGGGAACTCGTCAACGACGGGGAAGTAAAAACGAAAGAAATCTTCCCGTGGGGATACGCGTTCAACTTGTTTTCCCACAACGCGCCGATGATGGACAACGGCTACAACGAAGAGGAAATGAAAATGGTGAAAGAAACCAAGAAAATTTGGAACACCGACGACATCAGCATCTGCGCGACGTGCATCCGCGTCCCGGTCATGCGCGCGCACGCGGAGAGCATCAACTTGACCTTAAAAAATGACTTAAGCGAAGAAGAGGCGAGAAAAATCATCTCTGAATTCCCGGGCGTTTCCTTAATCGACGATCGCGCGAATAACCGATTCCCGATGCCCTCGGACGCGAGCGACCAAGACGATTGCTTCGTCGGTCGCATCCGAAGAGATATCTCGCAAAAAGGAAACAAAGGTTTGGAGTTGTTCGTGTGCGGGGATCAAATAAGAAAAGGTGCCGCGCAAAATGCCGTGCAAGTCGCCGAGTTGTTGCTTTAATCGACTTCTATTTTATTTTATCGTCATAGAGAGAGAGAGAGAGAGAGAGAGAGAGAGAGAGAGAGAGACGTGTGTGTTTTTAAAGAGAAAAAAATCAGAGATCTTCAATTCATAAAATTCGCTCTTTACTTCATCACTTATAACACACACGCAACGTTTATTATTATGCTGACGACGACGGAAAAGATGACCACGGAGGCTTTAGCCGGTACGTTTTGTGCTTTTTTCTTTCTTTCTTTCTGTCTCTCTTACTCTTAAAGCGCGGTTTGTTGTTCACTTCGTGCGCGCGACGATTAATAGACGACGACCCGTTTTGAATTTGGATTCGTTCGTGTAATTCGCTAACAACGACACTTCTCTCCTCCTCCTCCGACGATTAATGATGACGATCAATCAGGTGCCATCGGCGGCGTCGTCTCTGCCATGCTCTTATACCCGCTCGATACGGTGAAAACAAGAATCCAAGCCGAACAGACAGAGAGAAAAGAGGAAGTCGTACGAGGCGGTCTTTTCCGACGCTCGATTTCCTCCCGGGAGCCTTTACTCCTGTCTAAGAAAAAGAAACCATTCTTGTTCCAGTTTTACGAGTCCATCCATCGAGACGGCGTCTTGCAACTGTTCAACGGCGTGAAACCAAAGTTTTACCACGCGTTAACCTCTTCGTTCGTGTATTTCTTCGCCTTTAGCGGGTTGAAACGGAAAGTCGAGGAGAGAAATCCAAACCAAAAGATATCGATTGGGATGAGTTTAATAGTCGCGACGACGGCGGCGGCGATGAACGTTTTGTTGACTGAACCGTTGGATACGTTGAGCACGCGAGCGCAGGTTGGGAGTTGTCCGACGAAAAGAGGCGAGCGAGGAGGAGAGAGGGATGGGATGTCTGTGCACGAATCGGGAGATTTTAGCAACGTGGGCCAGAGTTTCAATCAGAGAGATTCGAAAGAAGAGGAAAGAAAGAAGAAGTTTCACGCGAGCGATTCGGAGGTTTCAGATTCCGAGAACGAAAGTGATTCCGAATCAGAATCGGACGACGACGACGACGAGAGCATCGCGAGTACTCCGGGACAGAGCTCGGCGACGAAAGGAGGGAAGAGAGGGAATGCGAGTTTTGTGACTTCTTCGAGCTCGTTTCGAGACGTCGTGAATAGAAAACTCGAGCGAGCGCAGCGCATCTCCTCGAAAACCATTCGAAAGTTGCGCATGAAGTTGCCGTCCAAGAAAATGCTGGAAAAGAAAGCGAGAATGTATAAACGACGCGTGCGAAAAGAGTATCGGAGATCGGTGGAGATTTTGACCACGACTGTGCCAAATTTATACGCCGGCGTAGGAGCGTCGTTGTTGCTCACGGTGAATCCAACCATTCAATATACCATGTACGAGCAATTAAGACAGAGAGCGTTGAAAGGATTGAGCGTTGGGAGAAGGAAACCGGTGAGAGAATTACCGGTGTTTGAGGCGATTGTTATCGCGGCGTTATCGAAAGCGGCGGCGACGGTGGCCACGTATCCTTTGATTCGCGCGAAAGTATTACAGAAAGCGGCGACGAATCCGAACGAGCAACACTCGCAACAAAAGAATAGAAGAAACGCTAGTAGTAAACCAACCGATTTTGCGACGCTATCGTTGTTACAAATTATGGCCGACTTGAAGAAGCGAGAAGGCTACGCGGGTTGGTATCAGGGCTTAAACGCGCAGCTGACGAAAACCGTCGTCGCCTCGGCCATCGGGTTGAGCATCAAAGAAAAATCGTTTCGAGCGAGTCAACTGTTAGTCGCCGCGTTTTCCAAGCACGATTAGGACAGATATATA
>Ga0209335_10001255_pt1 | contig 29569 bp, 29 predicted proteins | sample COG_09_FD_184753 | JGI IMG/M metagenome (GOLD analysis project Ga0209335, IMG submission 184753) | Pelagic Microbial community sample from North Sea - COGITO 998_met_09 (SPAdes) (version 2) | ecosystem: Environmental > Aquatic > Marine > Neritic zone/Coastal water | place: Helgoland, sampling...
GGTGGAGCAGAAGCTGAAGAAGCGACTGAGAGCCCGTCTCCAGAAGAAGCTGCCGAAGAAGCTACGGTTGATGAGCCAGAAACTTTCACTGGTTCAATTCGTGTTGTTCTTCCAATCACAGTGGAAGATGTGGGAGCCTACATTGGAGCAAAGGGGACGAACCTTCGTAACTTTGTCATCGCAAAGACTTACAAGGATATGGAAGATGATGAGGGAAAGAATGATGGAAAGGTGAGTTGTACAGTCAAGGCGAATGAAGAAGGAGATGGTTATCAATGTCATTGCACAGCTACAGCGCCAGATGAAGACAAGGCAAACAAGTATCTGGAAAGTATGTCTGAGAATGTCATCAAGCATTCACAGGTATTCATGAAGATCAAGGAAAAGAAGAAGAATGGATTCAACACGAAGTTTGTCTTCAAGGTTGGAATGGACAATCACATGATTCCAAAGTTCATTGGACGAGGTGGAAAGACAATTGGAGAACTTCGTAGTTCAATTGTAGCCTCTGATAACTCAATGGAAGGAGATAAGATTCGTATCAATGTGAGTGAAGATAAGAAGATTCGTATGAAACGTCTGCGATTCCACATTCTCAAGACTGATGGCGAGAGCGAAGATCAGAAGTGCCTTATCACAGTTGAAATGAACTCAAATGATCGGAACTCATCGTTTGAAGTAGCAAAGGACTTTGTCAAGATGGCAGTTGAAAAGGTGAACATCAACAATTACAGTAATACAGCTTATCAAGAACAAGAAGATGGTAGTGTGGATCCGATTGATTGGTAGACTTAGAATAGATTTAAGGGTTAGATCACAAAAATAAATATTGTCATGAAAAAAATAAATTTTTTTTTAGCAGAAAAAAGATTAGCATCTTATAAAGTTTTAAGGGAATATTTATGTGACGATTTGATACTAAAAATATGCGATTACTCTATTATTGATAAGAATTCATTCTATTGTAAGAAAAAAATAAATGAAACAATAAAATGGTGGGTAGATAACTTTTTTATTATTACCGATGAAACACAAACTCCAGAGAAAGTAAATTGTATTTTTTATCTCTTAACTGATAAATACCGAGAGTTGTATAATAAATGTAATATACAACCTGGAACAGATATAATAAGAATAGAATACTTAAAAAATAAAATGAGAGAAAAACAAAACGCACATTACAGTAAATATTATAATACATGGATTAAATTTCAATATTATCTATCAAAATCAGCATTTTATAATAATAGAGACGAGGAGATGTGTCCCGGCTATGGTTTTATAGGTATTAAAACATTGTCACATGTTTTATATCAAGAATAAAATAATGTATAATTTATATGGACGAGAATATGAATAATGATGTTACGTGTATCGTATGTTATAATACTATAGAAAAAGAAAATATATGTAAAACGAATTGTAATCATATTTATTGTACAGGGTGTTTGAACGAATGGTTAGATAGAGGTAATGTTGACTGTCCTATGTGTAGATCCCCTGTTAGATCATATTTAAATGATAATATTATGAATAAAATAGTTGTTTTAAAAAGTCAAGCACAGAATCTTATATTATTTCAACCAAATACAGGATATGAAGAAATTATTAAAAAATACAGGAAAAGATTTAATATATTTAAAGTATATTTCTTTTTAAATACGAGTTATATATTATATCTTCAATATAGAAATTATGTTTTATATAATGATTGTCATCATTAGTTATCTGGAACATCAATTACAATATAGTTAAAAATTTCTTCATCTAATTTTCTATTTTTATATTCTTTTTTATCAACCGGCTTACCATATAGTACGCCTCTATTACGAGACCCATAACTACAATCATTGTAATCGCAGTTTTGACATACTTCAACACAACTTCCATTAACCCCTGTAGTTCCATCTGGACAACAGTTTTGAATGAATCCTTCAACAACTTCTTCTTTTTCTAATCTTTTATTTATTTTTTTACCTATCGCGTTTGAACAATTATATAACATTTGATCTGAATTTTCTGAATCTAAGTCAATATATGCACAATCTTTCATATCTTTCATAGTTTCATATAGTCTTACTCCGTAAAAAGCATCCATTATAATAGTAGTGTATATAAAAAATTTGATATGTTTTTATTATTATCGATAAAAAACATGGAAGACATCATTTTCTATGAGAGTCTTCAAATCGCCAAATGGAAATCAGAAAAATATCAAAAAATATATGATAAAACACTTGATAGTTTAAAAGAAGAACTAATAAAATATATACACGATAATAATTACGGTGAAATAGATATAAAAAATAAATCTATTATTATATCATATAACGATGGATCAGGATCCACCAGAGAACACTGATATAAGACATATAATAAATTATATATCAACATTGACAAATGAACACGGTGCCTCTATAAGAATTTTACCAAACATAATATTCACAAATTTAATAGTAAATGATGCTACAGAGGTAATGAATAGATCATTTGAGGACACAAAAGAGGTTATAAAGCCTATGTGTAAAGAGTTTAAGGAAGGATTAAATAAGATAAGAATAAATGAAGAAGATGATTTATCTTGTGCGATATGTCAGGATAAATTTAAAACAGACGAAAATGTAATTGAGTTACCATGTAAAGAAGGTAGTCATTTTTTTCATTTTGAAGAAGGAGAATGTCCTGGTATTTATCCTTGGATGGAAGTGAATAATTCATGTCCTGTTTGTAGGTGTGAATTTCCAATAGAACCTGAGCCTGAGCCTGAGCCTGAGCCTGAGTCCGAGTCCGAGCCTGATTCGGAAGAAAGAGGAATTATAAGAGAAAATAACATAACCGATTTAGCTGAAAATATAATGAATAATACATTTACAAATATAATGAACAATTACTTTGAAAGAACTTTTGAGGAATTAGAAGATAGAGATTTGGATGAAGCTATACGAAGATCTTTAGAAGATCAATAGTATGTTTAATATCTTTATTTATAATCGTTTCCATTTATAAAATGGAAAATGTTAATTTCGTAGATAGTGTTCCCGATTATATAACAACTTTTATTAATAACAACAATGAAACAATCAAAAATATCATAGAAAAAGAAAAAGAAAGGGGTGATGGATTTATATATATTGATATCCATCTAAAAGAAAACAAATTAAATTTACTTTATTTTACAAACGAAGAAGTAGGTAATATTGGATCAACAATAGAGTTTTTAAAAAGTGTAAATGAAGAAAATAAGACAACAATTATAATCAATGATAATGAATATAAAACAAGATTTATATTATATATATAATATAATATGACAGTAACGACAATAATGGTATGTATTATAGTGATATTATCTGTATCAGCATTATACTTTACAGAAGATAAAGTATATGAATCCCATAAAATTTCTCCAGTAAGTGGTGAAAAAACTAAATATACAGTATGTGTTCAAGATCCAAAGTTAAATCGCGGATTTATCATATCTATTTCTAATGTAAATGAGTTAAGGGAAATACAAACATCCCTTAAAAATGCTGATTCTGCTTTTGTAATCGATGAAACGATGGGTAAATACTATTTAATTAACCGTAGACATAAGAGAGAACAAATTTTAAAAGAGTGTTCTTTTAAAATGTTAAAAAATATAATGCATAAATCAAATACAATTTCTATTAATTATTCTGTATAGCCTAGAAATCATCTTCTGTATAATATTCTGGGACTAACCATGATTTTCCTAATTGCCAGTGTTTTAAAGCATAAGACTTTGGATATTTATCACATGGAAATCTAATATTACCTTTACCTTTGAGTCGTTTATTTGTCTTTTTAGTCTTTTTTTTGCTATGACATTTATTCTTTTTAGCTTTTCTGTATAAAGGGTCTTGTCCCGGTAAATACTCTTCTACAAAAGGATAAAAATACGTAGTAGGAAATATAAGATAGTTGTCACTTAGTCTAATACCCGAACGGAGGTATCCGGGTCCGGTTTCAAAATCAACAGCGCTATTATAAAAATCAATATCATTTAGTCTTTTAGTGGACAATAATCTTTTTAAAATTGGATTTTCAGGGGTCGCTCCAAAGAAAGAATTTGATAAGATATCAAAATCTTTAAATCTAGGAACTTCATTACATCCAACAAAACGTTTACCTTTTTTATTAAGTAGATTATACATTGGTTTTAGTATCTCAAATGTAGTGTCAAAGTAATAGCCCCCATTGCGATAAATAATTTCTAGTCTCATTAAATCTGTGATTTGAGCCCATTTTGAATATGTTAATGGTTTTTTATTTTTATCAAACATCTTATAACCTTCGTGGTCAACCATTTGTTTTCCTTGAAGCCGCTTAGCATTTTGTATGTAATCAAATGTTAAAGGAAAGTTTTTTCTTTTAAGGTCATTGTTTCCCCAAACTTTGATTTCAAATTCAGAAAAATTTTTTTCAAATGTCTTTAAAAAATGTTTAAAATATTCTGGAAATGAATTGGTACCAATCCATATCAAATGAACTTTCCGTGGTATAGGAGAAACCCAATCTTTCATATAATATATCATATATAATTATCCATTCAGCGTTCTTAAAATACTTGTAATCAAATCTTTATTTATTTCAGTTGTAGGATCTACTTTCATTTCAATAAAAATACTATCTATCTTACTATTATCTATCTTTGGTAAATATTTAGAAATGATGGTTTTAAGTTCATCATTTTTATACTTTTCATTTAATTCGTGTTCTTGAAGGGTTTTTTTATAAATTTCATCATAATCTATTTCTTTTATTTCTTCTTCTTCACTATCTTTTTCTTCATCAAATATATTTAAGGTAATTCCTTCTTCTTCAGGTGTATCAATTTCTAACTTTTTGTGTAGGTCACTTATTATCTTTTGATCATTCTTTTTATCTTTTTCTAAAAGCTTTATTTGATTTTTTAACATGACTAATTCTTTATTTTTATCATATTCTTCCCTTAATTTATAAGATAACTTTTTAATTTCTTCTTCATATTGTTTTATTACATTTAATTTACCTTTCATACTATCTTTTTCAAACTCAACTTGTTTCATTTTAAATTGTAGTTCTTGTATTTTTTTATCTTTTTCCATCATTTCTTGTGTAAGTCCATCATCTCTATTATAATCTTGTGAAAACATATTTTCACGAAACATAGATGGTTGTTGTTTTCTTTCAGAACTATTAAATGTTAGATTATTATTCTTATTTTTCATCATATTAAAGATATTTTTTTTTGGTAATAAGTCTTGTGTTTTAAAAGGCATTCTTGTTGGATCTTTTTCTAGATTATTTGGATAATACTGTTGCATATTAATTAAATATACAATACAAAAAATTAAATATAAAAACAAATTTATTTATTTACTTAATTTCTACCTTTTTTTGGGTGTTCTATCCTTTTTCTTCTTGGGAGTCTTATCTTTTTTCTTCTTGGGAGTTCTATCATTTTTCTTTTTAGGTATTTTATCATTTTTCTTTTTAGGGGTTCTATCCTTTTTCTTTTCAGATGACTTATCATTTTTCTTCTTTGGCGTGCGTTTTTTCTTTTTATCTTCAGTTTTCTTATCTTCTAATAGTAATATCTTTTCTTTTTGAAGTTCATTTTCTTCTTTTAATATCTTTGTATTTTCTTTTGTAGCCTTCTTTTCTTCTTTTAATTCTTCTTTGAATAATCCCTGCATATAACCAAAAACATCTTTGAATTCTTTTTCTTTCTTACCAGACTCTTTTATGTTTTCTATTTGAAGTTCGTCATTCTTTATTTCACACGCATTTTTGAATTTTTCAAGATTAGTCTTGTATTCTAATACTATATTTTTCAATTGTTCAATTTGTTTTTCTTGTTTTAAAATCATTAATACATCTTCTTTTTCACCTCTTTCTTTATTCTTCTTGTAATCATAAAACATATCAAGTAATTGATAGTAATCATTTACAAATTTATTAAAACGGTCACGAACTATATCTACATCTTTTACTTCTTTATCACTGAATTCAGAAAAGTTTTTATTACGAATGATATCAAGTAACTTATCATTACCCATAACTCTACTTAGTTCTTTTAGCTTCCCCTTTGGAGGCATAACAAGGTTCAAACCTTGGCGTTTAGTTATATCAGCTATTTTTCCATCGAGGTCTTTGCCCATATTTAATACATTAGGTTTTTTATCAACCATCTGAAGAGCTTTACTATCGCCTTTTGGAACTTCTCCAGGTTTTGTTGGTTGTGAAGGCTTTTGCCCCGGCTGTTGTCCAGGCGGTTGTCCAGGCGGTTGTCCAGGCTGTTGTCCAGGCTGAAGAGGACGCTGTCCAGGTTGTGGTTGCTGAGGAGGACGCTGTCCAGGTTGTGGTTGCTGAGGAGGACGCTGTCCAGGCTTTTGAGCTTGTGATTCTTGAAATTTCTTACGTTCTTGTTCTAATTTCTTCCTTTCATTATTAATTTTTTCTTCTTCTTTCTTTTTTCTTTTTCCTTCTTCAATTTTTTTCTTATCTTCTTCTTCTTTTTCTTTCTGTTTACGTTTTACATCCTTACATTCTTCAGAAATCTTTTTTAATCCATTAATTATTTCTTTATGAGAAGAGTTATTACCATCTAATTTAGATGTTCGTCCAAAACCTTTATCCATAATTGAACATATTCTCTTAAATTCATAATTAGAGTAATTACGGTCATTTCCTCTTATATTATTAAATTCTTTGATTATATCTTTATATTTTTCTAATTCTCTTTCTTCTTTCTTCTTACCAATGTTAAATATTCTATTCAATTGATCAAGAATATCTTCTAAGTTAGTTATTTTTACTTCAAGATCACTACGTTTTCTTTTTATTTCACTTAAACGATCGGATACTTTTTGTATGGTTAAAATATTTGATGTAGCTGCTCCTCCCCTTTTATTCATAGAGTTCTTAGAAGAATAGACATTTAATATACTTTCTAAAGTATCAATATTTACCTGTATATCAGTTTTGTAAGTATTAAATTTATCAGACATCCATTTAACTTCATCATAATATCTTTTAACAGAATCATCACTAAATCTCCTATTTCTTGGATTAAGTGTTAAATATTCACGAGAAAGACTCATGATTGACTGATATCTTTCTGAATTACTATCATAACTAGCATTCGTCTTTTTAAATCTTTCTATTGTTTGATTGTAACTGTCAACATATCTAGGTTCTTTAATACTTTGATCTTCAATCAAACGAACTTGATTTCTACTTTCATCTATCTGGACCATAGCCCCTTTATTTCTTAGAACTCCGGGAGGTTTATCATCCTCTTCTGGTATTGGATCTATATTAGAGAAAGGACTTGTTCCAGAATCTGTAGTTGTAGCTTGCGCATTTTCTAATCTCAGCTGTTGTTCTCTTTTTTCTTTCTGACCCATTTCAATTTGCTCTTGTATATTTTTTAACTCTTGTTGAGACGTGGCCTTCCTTCTAGCAAAATCTTCCGCTGATTCATCCGAACCCCGAGTCATTTCTTCAATACGCGCCGCTATTCCTGCCTTCGCGACTTCAAGTGATTCTAATCTTCCAGTTAAAAAGTTAGACCGACTACCTTTTAAACCCTTTGTTGTTTTTAATGATTCTTCCATTGCTGCTGCTGCTGTTGCTGCTGATCTACCGAATCCGTCAAAGAATGAAGATACACTTTTCCCCATAGATTCACCACTTTCTCTGAATTCTTTTTTCCTTTCTTCTAATTCTTTAAGATGTTCTGATGCTTTCATAAAAGAAAACTCAACTATAGATTTTACTTGATTACCATATTTTTGCTCGAAGTGATCATACATGTGTGGTTCATCGTCATCTTCATCTTCCAAATCCCCCCCTTGATTAGCTTCTAATTCTACTTCTAATTTGCTTATATCTTGTTGTAATGACTGCATTTCTTCTATTTCTTCATCTTTTTTGATATTTTTTTTTACTCTTTCTAATGCTTCTTTTTCTCTATCTCGTCCTACTTCTAATGATTTTATTTCTTGTTTAATTCTATCCTCATTTTTAGCCTGCTCTTCACCAGTCATTTTTCCAAACGTTTCATTTAGTTCTTGAATTTGTTTTTCATATTCCTCTATTTGTTCAACAAGAGGTTCTGTTCGTTGTTTTTCTTCTAGTTCGCTTAGTCTCTTCTTTTTTGCTTTTAACTTTTGTTTTAAATTTCTTGAGCTGTAATCAAATTCTTTTTTAATATCAAAATTACTATCATCAAGCATAACCACCATTAATGCCCCAACAATTTCTTTGATTATTTCATCTTGAATGTCTTTTTTCTCTGGTTCTCTTTTGTTTCTTTCCATCATTTTTAAACCTATATCTTTTTCATCTGAAAAAGTAAGGCTACTTAATGTTTCACTCATATATGATATTTTTTTAACTCTGTCTACTGGAGATGTAAATATATCTTTTAACTTTTGATGTAAAGTCCCTTTTTTGTCTATCATTTTCATCTTAGCAACTTCTTCAGGTTTAAAACCATTGTCTATATACATTTGATCTGGTAAACTTGATATTTCTTCAAAAAATCCTTTAGCTTTAGAGCCAAGAATTCCAAAGAATCCAGCGCTGCCACTTAATATATCTGCTAGTCTTTGATCCTGTGCGTTTCTAATGTTTTCTTTAGCAGATACATATTTGAAATTAACGTCAGTTCTCTTAGTAGTGCGCACTATATTGCGGAATGATGCTTTATCTTTATCATCGCCAAGAACTGAATTTGCTAATTCATCTTCTATTGATGTTATTTTACCGACTAGTGAAGCTTGTTCTTCTATTTCACCTCCTTCTCGTTGAGGTAATTTTTGAATATATTCGTCTAACCTATCTATATGTTCCTGAGAACCTTTCATTTTTAAATAATCTCTTACTATTTCCGCATATAGACTTTCTTTACTAGCAATATTTTGTAAATTAACTAAATTTTCTTCTTTTATTTTTATCGAAAAGAAATATGATGTTGTTAATCTATTTTCCTCTATAATATGCTTAAGATGAGCTATTTTATCACATAGTTCTTCTTGATATGGATCCATTATATCTAAATTACCCTCCATATATTCTAAATACCCTAGGATTCCATCAATATTTTTGTTTATCTTTTTATCATCTTCTAGTAATCCCTTTTTTTTCTTCGTGTCCTCGCGACTATCTTTTGATCCACTGGTTCCATCTGTCTCACCAGGTTCCCTTTCATTTCTTGTGCCCTGAAATAATCCCCTTAAGAAGCTAGTATTCTTATCACCTTTTTTACTTTTCGAGAATGGGTTATTTAATAAACCTACTATACCCCTACCCAAGTTTGTTACCGCAGTTGCTATGCCTTCAAACAATGCATTAACCCCTTTACCCATAAATCTGGTAAAATTTTTGAGTCCTCTCCATGTTTTCTTCATACTATTCTTTACGAAAATACCTGGACGCGAGTATTTTATGAAGTAATTCCATAAAAATTTCAATAATCTTTCACTTACAAGATATAAAGCCCATGTATTTTTCTTTAACCATTTAAATAAATCAACTATCAGTGGACCTACATTAACAACACTATATGTTATTGCTCCAAGTATTTTTTTAAGTTTGTCTAATACAATTCCTATCCCCCCCCACACTTTTGTCATAGTTTTACGCTCACTCTTAATAAGTTCTAGTTTTTCATCCACGAAAATAGTTTCACAATCATTAAATGCTCTATTTATGCTAAATTTATAAATACGTCCCACTCCATCTAAAAGATTGCCCAGATCTTTTTTAGATTCAGAACAGAAATCAGCATTAATTAGATTTCCCATTAATTCTTGTTCAAATGTAAGCATGTTACCATTCCATTGTTGACAAGCAATATTTTGCATCTTACCAGTTATCGCTTTGAGTTTGTCATAATGTTTATTAATATCTTCCTCTTTAGCTTTTAATTTATAGTAAGCCTTATTGTAATCGCCGAGTTTTAGAGAAAATTCTATTGATTTTAAAACATGGTCTTTAAGAAAACTTGGAATAAGAGCCCTGTCAATAAACGTTCCAACTACTTTTCCAGAGGAGACGGCTTTCTTCCCAACTATTTTTCCAGCGGAGACGGCTTTATTTAGAAAATTGGCTGTTGGTTTTGCTTTTGCTTCTTCTCCTCCTCCTCCTTTTCCTCCAGTTGACACATCATGTGACACATCCTGAAGATTTTCTTCTTGCTGTGTCTGAATTTTCGTATATTTTTTTCTTATTGCCAGCACAAGTGCCTTCGGATCATACTCTATTTTTTCATAATCATAACGCTCGCCAACATTTTTTTCATATGGTACACCGGATTCTAAAACTATTTCATCTAAAATTTTTCCTAGTTTTTCTTTTTCAAGACCTTCTAATCTCACTTCTACTGTTGCTATGTATAGTTCTGTAAAATAATCTTTGTAACCTTGTGCGGTAACTTTAATTATTTCATCATTAATTATATATTTTATCCTATTAACATAATATTCTAGTTTACCAATTTTATCTCTTATCATAAGGAAATATTTATCTCTTGTATAAAGAGCATCCTGTATAATTCGTTTTGATTTTAATTCTTGGTCTGTGTTATATGAACCATCTTCTATATTAAGTCGGTGTTGAAATTTGTAACCCGTTCCATAACTATTTAATAAATCTGCGATTGCGGGGAAATACTCTTTTATCTTATCAAAATGATTAAGAATATAATTTATTTTTGACACATTATTCCTTTTTGGTAAGGCATTATTTATTTCTATTTCTTTTTCTTTGATCCGTTGTTTTAGAACTCTTACTTTATCTTTTTGGTCTAAATAGTCTTGCGAACCAACATCTACATCTTTATCCCTACTCCTAATTCCTAGATAACGATTTTTCATACTATCTAATTTTGCCTTTTCAACTTGAAGACTTTTTTGAAGACTGTTTACCTGATCAACCATTTCTTTTATATTTTCAGTTTTATCGTCATTTAGGAGTTTTACTTTTTGTAAGTCTTTTATTAACCCTTTGTAAAGTTTATCAATGGTTTCACGATAACGTGATGCTTCCTCAAATAATTCTTTTCCTTTCGTGTCCCCTTTAGTGATTTCATTTATTTTTTTTAGTGTCATCTCACCTTTTTCATATGTTTCTTTTATTTTTATCTCGAAATCTTTTAATGAAGCTATTTTTTCGTATAAGTCTATAGTTTTTGATATTTTTTCTTCTTCCTCTATACCATTTATGTGTATAGCATTAAGGAATCTTTCTGTCTTTTTACTATAGCCACTCATGATTTTCAACAATTGTAAGTTAAAATACATCACCTTTTGACTACATATTTGATTGTATTTAGTAAACATGTTCTTTTTGAATTCTTTCATATCATTACGAATAATTTTAGTTGTTTCCTTAGGGTCTAAATCTACATCGTTAATTCTTAAATAACCTTCTTCTTCTAAATTATTATTTTCTATAATATTTTTCAATGTTTTTGAAAATTTATTCTTTTTTTCCTTTTTTTCCTTTTCGTCCTCACCATTTTCTTTATCTAATAATGCATTAATAACACTGAAAAATGTCACCCCATCAACATCACCTTCATCATCATCACCTTCATCATCATCACCTTCATCATCATCACCTTCATTTTCATCACCTTCATTTTCATCACCACCTTCATCATCATCTCCAGCGTTACATTGACCATTTTCTAATAAAAATTGAAATTTTCCAACATCTTTACCTAACTTATTGAGACCCTTTTTCATTTCAGCGATTTCTTCTCCAGGTTCATCTGCACCATCATATTCATTTAGTGTTTTTATAAAAGGGTCAACCATCTTTTCAATCATATTTTTTAATCCTTGTATTGTATTTCTTCTTATTTTAGTATAATCCTTTTCAATGTAATGGAATACTTTACAATAAAGTATTTCCAACATCTCAATAATATATATATGTTGCTTGGTAGCTGTATCGATTATATCTAAAAAGTTTTCTAGATTTATACATTCAAAAAGACTCTTATAAATTTTCTGGTAATCTTCCTTTTCAGATAATTTAATTCTTTGAAAAAATTCTTCAACATTTTTTTTATATTTTTTCTCAAACACTATTTTATTATCGCAGTTTATTTGCTTTAATTTTTTTTCTATTTGCTCTTCTTGACACTCGGATATCCCCCCTACATCACCCGTTAATTTAAATCCAGAACTATAATCAAAATCATAAAATTTAGAAGCTATTTTTTTATTTATCTCTATTTTTGAATTTTCTCCAAATCCCAGGCCTTCGGGGGGGGGAATATAAGAGAATGTTTCTTTTTCTTTTTTATCTGTTTCCACTTCTGGAATTTCTCCACCTTCCCCTTTTCCTGCCGGCACGTCTTCTTCTTTTTTTTCAAGTCCAGTCACGATCTTTTTTAGTTCTTCAGTAATATTATCCTTATCTTCTTCTTGACTACGGTTGGATACATCATCTTCATCTTCATCATCATCAACTTTTCCTGAAGTAAAACTTAGGTTTAATTTTTCTAATTCAGGGAGTGATTTACTGAGATCCTTAACTCTATCAAATGTAGTGTCCCCTTTACATTTTTCTTCTACCTGTTCTTTGAATTTTCTTTTACATTCTTTCATATTAATATTGAATTCCTTTAAAAAAGCAAAACGACTTCTTTCATACTCTCCATTTTCAAATCTTTTTCTTGTATCACTTTCTTTTATAGTCCCCTTAGTTGCGAGTAGGGCTTGATAAAGAAATGTCATATTTTCCTTTTCATTACTCTTTAGTTCTTGTTTTTCAGATAGTTTTTTAGCTATTCCTAAAAGCCCTTTTTCATCATCTCCTATGATTTGTTCTGTGAAGATTAATTTATCATAACCTATTAAAAGCTTCCCCTCTTCATCAGCGGACATTCTATATATATATATATATTATATAATATTATATAATAATCTATCAAAACCATACAAGTTCTCTTGTTTTTAAATTTCCAAATAAATCTTTATAAACATTTGTAGTATATATATTCAGTTTCTGAGACTTTATTTTGGGACTATTTTTTGTCCATTTTTCGTTTTTATTAAGAATATTTATTAAATTTACAATTCTATTTCTTACTCCTTTTACTCTTTTTAATTTCCATTCGCATTGCATAGCTTCACATTTTGTTTTAAATCCGTCGATGATACAAACTGGTGTCCAATATTCCCTTTTTGACGTATATCTTGCGCCCCCCTTTAAAATACGATTATGTTGTTTCCATCTTCTAAAAAAATCATTTGTCATTCCAATGTAAGAATAATTTTCTGATTTTAAGATGTAAACTAAATACATATTATTATATATAGTATTATAAATAAATGATTAAATCAATTATCTTTTTATTAACTATTGTCGCAGGATACTATTTTGTATTTAAAAAGTTTCCAGAAAAATTCACAAACAAAGAACACATTTACTTTGGTGTGTTTTGTCTCGTTTATTTAATATTATTTTATCTTTTAAATCATCAAAAACCATTTGTTTACAAAGTTGTAAAGAATATGAAAGATGCTGAAGAAAAACCATTATATGATATTAATAATGACTTTTACAAACAAAACCAGATGGTTGGATTAAAAAATAATTTAGCTATGCGTCAAGGATGGAGGTGTTTAACATGTAAAAACCCTATACTACAAAAAGATATCTATAACTGTAATATGAATTATATAAAACCCTTACAATTTGGAGGCATAAATCATGTTAATAATATGGCTGTTTATTGTCCTTCATGTTCTACATTCACACAATTTTAACATCATTTTCTTTAAAAAACTCATGAAAATCATCCATATTTTCTCTATCTTTCGTAAATTCTACTCGGGTTTTACCCTTTGACAATATGATTGTTGGAAAAGACATCACATTAAATGATTTAACCTTTTTTGGATCTTCATTTCTTTCTATTTTCTTCATTGTTATCTTTGAAAAACTTTTAACAACTTTATCCCAATGTGGATTAAAATCGTTACAATAAGGACAACCATTCATTGTAAAATAGTATAATATACAATTATTTTTCTTTTTCCGAATTGTTTTCTTTTTTCTCCGTGTTTTTGATTTCTTTTTTCTTCTACCTCCACCACTTTTATTCGCTGAATAGTTAATAATTTCATAATTCTTTCTTCCTTTTGTCTTTTTTCTTTTACAAATTGGTGTATATTTCTTACCTTTATATTTATCAAAGTCATTAATAAGGTTTGAAATTAACTTTTGAGTATAAGATAATCTTTTGTAAATGTTCGTGTTTCGTTTCACATCTTGAAGTTTGATAAATTGTTTATCTTTGGATACCTTTTGAAATATATTTTTATCAAATGATACCTTTATTCCATGTATCTCAATGTTTTTTCCAAAGAAATCTCGTAATTCAGGGTAATTCATAAGTCCCCAAACGATTACTTCATTGAATATTTCATAAGAATAAGAAATATTTTCATATGAAGATTTTGTATTTTCTTTAATAGCGATTGGTATTCTTACCTTTTTATCATTCCATTCGTCAGAGTAAGGATTATACTTTTGATTGAACGTTATTTTAGTTCCAATTGGTTGTTTAAACCATGGTTTTGGATTGAAAGCCGCCATATGAATTCCAAATGAATTACACGGATCACGACTCCAACTCTGAAAAGCAAATTCAATATATTTCCATTTACCAGAATAACGTTTTGTTAAATAATTTTGTTCTGGATAACAGTATGAATCCTTAATAAATTTTCTCCCACTTGGTTCTGAAAAATCAAATGTATAGAAACCTTTATGTAGTTTATTAGGACCAATCCATTTTTTAGCAGGTGATGTAATTTCTTTAATCATAGCATCATATTCTTTTTTATTTGGTTTTACTAGTAGTAAACCCGCATTGACATCTGACCCTGTTTTTTTATCTATATCTGTTAATTCTTTGGGAATATCTTCTCCATGTTTTAAAAAATCACATCTATCCCAATTGAATGATTCTAAATAAGGTATTCTTTTACGATATTCTACGAAACCAGCTGGTGTATCTAACATAAAAAGAGAATCATAGTAATTGAGAGGGACAAGATCAGAATCAACAAAACATACCTTCTCATAAGGAAATAAATCGGGATTAAAGATATGTAATTTGAAGAATACATGGACATATGGATGTTCCTTATTGTATTTAGGGCAATTCTTAAATATTTCAGGATCCATCATAATAGTTTTAAGATCCCCTTTACCACCCATATCATAGGGAGAAATATAAGGTACATAAATAACTTTATCAAAGACAACTTCTAACTTTTTCTTATCCTTTTTACTAATATCATGTGTTATAAAACAAACTACATCAGCATTTGTCTTTTGTCTTTTTAAACCTAGCGCCGCAAGTATACATCCATCGAGGTAAGATGCTTTACCATCTTTAGGATTTGGAAACATTCCTACAGCATATGCGAATTTTTTCTTACCACCTTTAATCATATAACTCTTTTTTGGGACACGTATTTTTAATGTATCGTCGCAAAATATAAAAGATTCTAAATAATTTGTGAAAGGATTATCTCCTTTTTTATCTTTAGAATATTTATTTGTCTTTATAAGATATTCTTTGTAATCTTGTGTATCATCAATTACTTTAAAATCAAGGACGGGTGGTCTAACATCGTCTAAAACACCATGTAATGCCTGAATGGTTTGTTCATCCATTATATTATATTATATTATATTATAAATAAACATTAAAAATTGTCATTATATTTAAGGATAAAGCTTTATATAATATTAAATGGATTTAAAAGGCGTTTTAAATGAAAAAGAAGAAGAAGAAGATGGAAAAAAAGAAAAATCACCAATAGATGATGGAGCTGTAAGGGTTCATAAAAAACCAATTCAATTACGTGATATAGAAAATCGTAGTTCAACAAATCGTAAAACAAGTCTTTCTCATGAAAGTGATGAGAAAATTAAAAAGTTATTAAACAAAGAAAAAAAACAATATTATAAGCAAGTATGGAATAAGCTTGATAATGGTATGAAAATAAATCGTCTAAAACTATTTGTAGAGTCTGAACAAGAAAAGAATGAATTAAACGTTACTCAATGTGAAAGATTAAAAACCCTTTTGATTACATCATGTACATCGGGTAAACTTAATAAATCTTCAGATGTTGTATACAATAAAGAAGAAGGCGTTATTGAAGGTATCAAGATACTAAAATATAATGAAAGTAAAAAAGAATATAAATTACAATACAATGATAATAAAAAAAAGCATTCTAGTTCTAAATCAAAATCTAATATTGATCGTTTTTTAAAGTCAAGCAAAAAGTAACTTAAAAGTCATCATCAAGCTCAAATACGTTGTTTTCTTTTTCAGATCCCGCTATATTTGAATATTCTCCTACTCTCTTTTCAAAGAAATTAGTCTTTCCTTGAACAGAGATTAACTCCATCCATGGGAATGGATTTGAAGAGTTGTATATCTTCTCTAATCCCAACATAAGCAAAAGCCTATCTGATACATATTCGATATACTGTTTCATAAGATCCATATTCATACCAATAAGTTTACATGGTAGTGATTCTGTAATAAATTCCTTTTCTAATTCAACTGCTTCTTTAATAATTTCAAGAATAGTATCCTTTGAAGGCTTATCATTCAACATAGAATACATCAATACAGCAAATTCTGTGTGTAGACCCTCGTCACGACTGATAAGTTCGTTCGCAAAACATAGTCCTGGCATCAAACCACGCTTCTTCAACCAAAAGATTGAACAGAATGATCCAGAAAAGAAAATACCCTCAACTGCTGCGAAAGCAATTACACGTGTACCAAATGTAGACTTATCATCATTAATCCACTTGAGTGCCCAATCAGCCTTCTTTTGAACACTTGGAATTGTTTCAATAGCATTAAAAAGCATATGCTTTTTTGTAATATCCTTAACATACGTATCAATAAGAAGTGAATATGTTTCGCTATGAATGTTTTCCATAGCAATTTGGAAACCGTAGAAAAACTTTGCTTCTAAAAGCTGAACATCCTTACAAAATCGTTCTACTAAGTTTTCATTTACAAGTCCATCACTTGCTGCGAAAAAAGCAAGAATGTTTTCTATAAAATATCTCTCATCATCGGCGAGTCCATTAAAATCCTTTAGATCTTTTGATAGGTCTAATTCTTCTGTTGTCCAAAAGTTAGCCTCTGCTTTCTTATACATTCTCCATACATCATCTCGCTTAATAGGGAAGATTACGTAGCGTTTGGTGTCTTCCGAAAGTAGAGGGTCGTTTTCCATTTTATATCAATATAACTTCTTAAGATTTTTTTAAATAGTATTTAAATATTACTAAAAATAAATACTATATATAAATGGATGTTTTTGTATTTGATATTGACGATACAATCATAATGCACACTAAAGAAGAAAATGATTACTATGATAGCAATAATAATACAATTTTATCTGAAATTTTATCTGAATTTAAAGATGTAAAGTTTTATGCTTACACAAATGGCACGTTTGGTCACGGAAAAGCTGTTGCGGATAATTTAAATTTACCTTTAGAAAGGGTTTTTGGAAGAGACACAATTCCTTTTATGAAACCAGAACAAAAATCATTTCTTTTTGTCGATACAGAAATAAGAAGTGAATTAAAAGAAAAAGGGATAACAGTAAAAGATATCTTTTTCTTTGATGATCTAAAAGATAATTTATTTGTAGCAAGCCGGTTTACTTGGAAAACTATATTGATTGATCCAAGTATTGGGAAAAAAGAGAACTATATTGATTATGTTTTTCCAAACATCTATGAAGCACTACTATATCTTAAAAAAAAGAATTGATTAATTTTTGAGAAACTCTTTCAGCGCCTTTGACTTCACCCCCACCAAGCATTAATTCACCAGATTCATCCAATGAGTAAAATGTATCGTCGTCACCTTCCTCACTTTCCTCATCTTCGTCTTCAGAAGGATCATCTGGTATCATTGATAAATTCATCAAAGGTGTATCCCTCTTTTTACCATCCATCATTTCAATATAGATGATTGGTTCTTCGCCTTCGGGGACATTTCTATCAATATCAAAAACCTTTACACGATCACGTCCTTTGTAAAGGGCTTCATCACCTACTTTAAAAGGACAACCTTTAATAACTCTACGTTGTTCTAATATTTTATTTGCTAAATCTATCTCTTTTTTACGATTGTGAACATCCGATGATGTAGTTTGAACTTCAGAAATAATTTCTTTTAAACTGTTATGATGTTGAACGAATTGTTTGTATAGTAAATTATGAATATTCAAGAAGTTTGAAAATATCAAATGGATGTTATCTGGTATACTTTCATCGCGAACACCATTAAGCTGAAAGTATAATGGTTTATGTTTAATCGCTAAATCAATGTAAAAAGATCTATCAAAATTCTTGAAAAACTCTAGTAAATTTTCTGTTTGAGATAAATTATCTTGTAAATCTTTTAAAACACTACCTGATAAAATAATACCACTATCTAAAAGTCTATCTGTTGGGGATTGTTTTCTAATAAAAGATTCGTAGGGGATTTTTTTATTTCCATGAGTTTGTTCAATACAATCTTCACAAACTACAGTTAATTTTTTTTTCTCTCCAACTGCGCGTTGATAACCTTCAAAAAATTTTTTTTTGATTGGAAGATGACAATCGCAACTATCTTTATTATACCATTCATCATTAACCATTGTCATCATGTTTAGGATACTTTTGTTATTTTTTAGCTCATCCATCTTTTCTATGAAACGGTTATAAACATCAAAAAGTGTTTCTAGAAGATTATCTTTCTGAACATTTTCATACATGAGAAGATGATTTAAAAAAGAAATATTGTTTGTTTTTGTTTGAGATAGATTGTAGAGCCGTATAGGTTCTTGAACTGATTGATGACCATTTAATATTTTACTCATTAATGTATCAAATAACAAATAAGACCATTCGTCCTCCATTTATTAAATAAAAATATTATTATTTCACATCTTTAAACAATTGATTTAATTTATTTATTCTAGTATCTCAATATTTTCCCATCCAATGATATTTTTACCAATTTCAAGTGGATTACATAAGTCAGCCATATGTTTTGATTCTCCAAATTTTTTTGTGATGTTTTCTTTAATCTTGTCCATGGTATCATTACCTCCAAAACATCCTTCAAATTGAGTATCTTTATGAAGTTGTGGGTGATTTGTACTTAACCATATACGATATTTATCATAAATTGTTTCTAATTTAACATTACGAGTAACATTTCTCCCAGTTTTGATTTTAACTACTGGATTATTTACCATACTAAACATGTCATTATGTGATGGACGTGACATATATTCAGAACAATTTGAAAAGTTATTATTCTGATTAATTATCTCTTCTTCAACTAAAGTTTCATTGTATTTTAACTTATTTTCAATAAATTCTTCTATTGGTGATTTAGGTTTAGATACTTCTTTCTTAACAGTTTCTTTTTTTGATGTATTTGCCTTTGTAGAGAAGTATTTTTCTTTGAAAACCAATAGATTTTCAATCCCCATAGACTTATTACATGAACTACAAATAGGAAGGAGATTTTCAATATTTGTAGCACCACCTTCTTTTACCGAAATAATATGACCACATTCAAAAGCTTTACTGTCAATTTCACTTTTACATACATGACAGTTTCCAATACCCTTTTCTTTTCCAATGTTCTTATCCCATACTAAAATTTTTAGAGACTTTGGAATAGATTTTCTCATCTTCTTGTTTTCTTCTTTTTCTTCTTTTTCTTTTTTCTTCCTTTCTTTTTCAATGTCTTTATATTTCTTTTTTACTTCTACTTTCATTTTCGCATACTTTTCTTTGATATTCTTGATTTCTTCTTTCATTTGCGCATCAATAGAAAGCAGTTCAGTTTCCATCTCACTTAATGTATTAACTATATTGATTTATATAACATATACAAATCAAATTTGACATAAATCATTATTTACAAGTATAAAATATGGAATCTTGTAAAGCAAATAAGTGTAAAAAAATTTCTCAACTCAAATCCCATAACAAATGGAATGATTTTGAAAAATGTTCGAAACCTGTTTTTAAAGATGGTTTTTGTAAACGATGTTTCAATAAAGATAAAAGATTTAAAAATATAAACTGGATACCAGATCAACTATGGAAAAGAGATGGTATATACGGGGAACCATATGATTTCCCATATCATAAAACTGAAGATGAAAAGAAGTGGGTTCAAATGATATATGAACTTCATCCCCATTTGAAACCAAAAGAAATTACAGCTGAAGAGAAAATAAAAAAGATAAAACAATGGTTAGAAGAAAATGAAAATAATATTAGTTATAAATATGGTAAAGAGTTACATGATATAATTGAAAGCTAAATAAACACTACTTGAATGTACAATATCCTTGGAATGGACCCTGACCTTTCTTCATCGCAGAGTAATTTTTTTGAAAGACTGGTCCCGAAGCCTGTTTCTGAGATTTAGCATGATCCCAATTTTTCTTGACCGTCTTCTTGTAATCTCCGTAAAAGGCGGAGTTTGTAGGCATTGTATTTCCTTGTCCGCATGTCTTCTTGTTGTGACCATGAATTCCACAGATAGAGCACGGCATTCTAATTCTTTCTTTTTAATGATACTATAGAAACTTCTACGTTTCAAATTTGACACGTGTTTAAAGAATAGTAACTATATCTAAGTAAAGAGAAAAAATGCCAACTTACTACACAGAGTTCGGTGAGAAAATAAGAAACCCAGAAGCATATGCTTCTACAGGAGCACCCATGTACAAGAAAAAATACGGAGAGTCGACAGATATCAATGCCCCAACGACTATCTATAAGCTCAATCTTAAAGGAGGAAAAAAATATGTCGGTAAGACAACAGATATAGAAAGAAGAACAGACCAACATTTTTCAGGCAATGGTGCGAAAGTGACAAAGAAGTTTAAGCCTATCAGTGGTAAAGTTGTTGACGAAGTTCCTGGATTCTTTTCAGATGAAGTTGAACAAGAATACACTGAACACTACATAGATAAATATGGTTATGGAAATGTTAGAGGAGGTAAATACACCAATTCTAAAACTCTGAAAGGGAATACAGGACAAAAAAATTGTGTAACATGTTACAAATGTGGAAAGAAGGGACATTACGCGAATCAATGTTATTCAAAGAAGAATCGCGACTTTCTATCTTTCTAAAATTAACCACCTTTAAATTTGAAAAAAATTTTTATTGATTGTAAAAAAACAGAAAGTCACAAGATGGCTTGGCCGTCTGTCAAAACTACGATCACCCCCTCCCACTATGCTTGTATCGCGATAACATTGTGTTCTCTTTTCCCTCCTGAAGTCGCCGAAAGTATCACGAGGCTTACCAAGACTTGCGACGAAGCGCAAAACCTCTTAGACCATGGAGTCCTGTATGTCCATACTTATATGCTAAACACTCTAAAAAATGTTTCACTTTCATCCTTCTCTGGTATGCGACTCAGCGAAGTTTGTCCTTCACAAAAAACAATGGATACAAAAAGATGTATTACTAGTCACATCTGGAGAGTAGGGAAAGCATCCAATAATCCTCATATAGCAACGTGGGGAGCATGGATTCCAGACAACAAAACAGTCTCAAGAAGGATGATTGACAGTATTAAAGAGGAATATCCCTGGAACAGAATGGTGCGTGAAGAAAGTATAAATTCATATTGGCCATCGTCAGGATCAGGTAAATCGCGTCTCCTTGAAGATTTATTACATATATATTCAGTTAAGAGTAAAAGAGATTACAAGAAAATAGCCAAGAAGGAAAAGAAGAAGAGGAACAAGATGCTGAAACATCAGACACCGAAGAAGAAGATAAAGTTTTCTAAGAACCAACCTCGATACAATAACCGTCGTGTTCGCTAAATTTACAACCCAATAAATGAAATTTTTTTATATATTATAATATAAATGGAAGGAAGACAAAGCTCTGTAGGATCTGTAGGATCTGTAGGATCTATGGATGTAGATGAAAGTCCTCAACATCCATGGGCATCTCCAGGTAGAACAGGAAATATTGAAAATATCACGGAATACCTTATTCAATGGTTAAGAAGTAATCCTAATACATATTCTAATTTATTTGTCCCTTTATTACACGAAATATTTCAAACAAGCGAACTTCAACAACAACGACAAGCATGGATGGGTATTATAGGACAGGACTGGATTCGCTGGGTTAACACTTATAGGACTATTATAGCTCATTTTGGTAATATAAGCGGGTACTGGTATTCAGATCCATATCAAGGTTACATTGCTCCTGAAATGCAGGATATACTGATTAATATGGATCCGCAAACCGCGTTTGATATCTCTCAATGGGTTACTACTTGGATATCAGCAAATGGAGTGGATGCGAATTTAGCAGAACTTCACCGGATGCAAGAAAATGCGGCTAACTATGATGAAGTAGGTTCTCTTCAAAGAGCCATCGCAGCCAGTCTCAATGATGAGAATGTTCATTCGGATGCGACTGCACCTTCTCCTGCTCCTGCTCCTGCACCAGTGCCTACGGTATCGGTGTCGATCGACGACTGGAAGGCACATTGGAGAAATCTTGCTGCCCCCCTCACCGAAAGGATAACCGCTGCGATGCGTGCACGAAACATACCAGAAGTACGAAGACTAACGACAGAGAGAGAACCATTTCTCACTATGTTAGCCGCTCCACAAGGGGAAGAAGCTAGAAGATATATTGCACAAAATCCTCCTCCTCCAAGTTCAACTCCAGGACAAACTTCAGCAGCAGCACCACCATCACGCTCCCGTTCCCGCTCCCGCTCCCGGTCGAGATCGCGTAGGTCACGAAGCTACAGCCGCGAGAGGTCTCGGTCACGTCCACGGGAACAAGAATCTGATGCAGAAATAGCCGCCAGGTTGCAGGCGGAGGACGATGCTGCTAATACTGAGGACTGTCCAGTATGTCTAGGTGAAATGAAGCTTTCGCTTGGTGAAGGTTATCCGTTAGAATGTAATCACAGGATTCATATTGATTGTTTACGTGAACATTTAATACAACAGGATAGACAAAATATACCATTGTCATGTCCAGTTTGTCGCGCAAGTATTGATAGAAGATTTGCGCGTGAAGACCTCGGACTTAATATACATGCGCGACAAAGGGGAACTTATGACGTAGATCCGGGTTATGGAGAAGAAAGGCGTGTTGATAATGATGGGAGAGAATATACTGAAGATGAATTTTTTGAATATTATGGAAGAAGACGAGGACAAAGGGAATGGGAATTCGCAGGCAGAGAAATGGCAAATGGAAACAGGACTCCACCGCGTCCAGTAGGAACGGGTGGTGGTAGGAGAATTAAATCTAAACGTCGTAAATCAAAAACAAGAAAGAAATCTATACGTCGTAAATCAAAAACAAGGAAAAGATCTCTACTTCGTAAATCAAAAACAAGAAAGAAATCTCTACTTCGTAAATCAAAAACAAGAAAGAGATCTCTACTTCGTAAATCAAAAACAAGAAAGAAATCTAAACGTCGTAAATCAAAACATAATGCTTAAAAAATTATTTTCTAGAACTATTACGTTTTGTCCGCTTTTTACTTTTTATCCGCTTTTTACTTTTTTTACGCGAACTATTTTTTCTAGAGCGCTTCTTTTTACCTCCTCCAATAGATCCTTTTGGTATATTTGAAAGGGTACTTTTACGCGAACTATTTTTTATAGAGCGCTTCTTTTTACCTCCTCCAATAGATCCTTCTGGTATATCTGAAAGGGTATTTTTATTATAATACATATTTTGCCAATCGTGATTGACACTGTGTTGTGTATCGCCATCATCCTCAATCTTACCATATTCTTCATTCATTTCACGCATAATACGTTCTCTAAAAGAAGGAGAATTCCCTTGAAAAACTTGTAATGCTTTCGATAATTGTGGATTACTCTGAATAACTTTACTAGGTTCATAAGGATAATCATAAATATCAATTTGTTCTTGTAAATATGCATTGCTAGGTAATTTTTCATCACGAAACCTAGTCTTTCTAGAAGTTAAATAATCAATATTGAAAGGGTCCCCTATATTACCTGTAGGTAACCAATAATATCTTCCGTTGGGACCAAGACTACATGTTAAACCTTTATATCTTTTTTTATCTCTAAACTCTTCAAGTGTACAAGGTTTTTTAATTCCAGCCCTCCAAGATCTACTCTTAATTTCATTAAAATCATCGCTACGTTTTTTTTGAGAATCAATTATTTCTTTTTGTTTTTCTTCAAGTGAATACAACCTATTTAAAATTCTAGTTTTATTATCCATAAAACGATTACATTCTTCATTTTTCATATGAAAATCTCTATCAAAAAAAAGAGTAAGTTTTTTCTTTTCTTGATCTATTTCTTTTAATTCCTTTAATTCAGATTTATAACGTGTGTCCATATAATAATTAGTAATATTTTTTTACAACCCTAAATCCATGAAATTTAAATCATTGTTGTAATACAAATATCCAAGAACACCACCTCCTCCTATGATTCCTAAACAAATTGTAGCACATATACATTTCCTACATGAACATTTTTTTTTAGGTTTTTCTTCAGGTATTTTCACATACTGTTTTTCGTCAGGATCTATTACACCAACATAATTAAGATCTCTTTTTGGCGGCATCTTTATTTTATTTATTTAGTATATTTTTAAATCGTTGACGTCCAGCTGTTTAGTGCGTATACTTATTATACCATTCCATTAAAACTTTTAATTGTTCTTCCATGTTTTTAACCTTATCTCTCAATACTTTAATTTCTTCTTCATTTGTATTGACCAATGGTTGAGCATGAATTACAGATTGTATTTGAACAGGAGCTGGTGCAGGACTAGGAGCTTCCTCTTCGTTGTGATATTTTTTAAGTTTTTTTAGAGATTCAACCATGTATAAATATGTTATCTCTTCACTTTCAATATTCTTACTATTAGTTATAAAATTAGCAAGTATACTATCAGAAAATTTATTCTGAATAAACTCTTTACTAAAACTTTGTTTTACTTCTTTATAAAGTTTTCGTATATCATTTGTTATAAGATGTTTACTAAATTTAGGCATATATTTAATTTCAGAATAATTATGTGATGTAAGCCAATCTACATGCTTTTTGATAATAATTTCTATATCAGGTGATTCATCAAAATATAATTCATGTTTATTTATCAAAGAGGTGATTACTTTCTTATATTTCGCTTTTATTTTATCAACGATTTTTAAAGGAGCATATAATTTTCCTATTTCAATTTCTATTTCATATACTATTTGACTTTTTGTAATACCTTCCATTTTTGTAGTTTTTAGTATTATTTTTACAAGTTTTAATCAAATTTGATTTCCAATATAATATTTTATAAAAAAGAAATAAAAATGGGTTTTCTAGTAATAGATAAATCATGTATAAATAAAATCTTCACTGATAAAGATCCAGAAATAGAATGTTTAGAATTTAATACAAAAGAAGAAGCAGAATATTACATCAAATATGGAAAAATAATGAATAAAGATAATGAAATTACAGTATTTACAGATGGTGCTTGTAGTAATAATGGGAAACCAAATGCTAAAGCAGGTATTGGTGTTTACTTTAGAGAAAATGATGAAAGAAATGTTTCAAAAAGAGTTAAAGGTAAACAAAGTAATAATACAGCCGAATTATCTGCTGTTATAGAGGTCTTTTCTGTTTTAAAAAAAGAAATCAATGAAAAAAGAAATGTAATTATATACTCTGACTCAGAATATGTAATTAAATGTTGTACAAGTTATGGTGAAAAATGCGAGAAAAATAATTGGAAAAAGAAAAATTGTGAAATACCAAATGTTGAATTAGTGAGAAAAGTTTATTCACTTTATAAACAGTTTGATAATGTAAAATTAGAATGGATAAGAGCCCATACAAATAAAAATGATACACTTTCAAAAGGAAATGAAGGGGCTGACAAACTTGCTAATTTATCAATTGAAGAAGAATGTTGTCCTTATTCAAAAATAGATAATATAATAGATAATAGTTCTGATAAAATTTATATAAATGTTCCGTTTGAAAATAAAGACTTTGCAAAAGAATATGGTGCTAAATGGGATATCCATAAAAAAAAATGGTATTATAATAATAATTTGTCAAAGGATAATATATCTATATTAAAAGAAAAATTTACTTGATAAATTGTATTACTAACTATCCAAATAATAACCCAAACCTTCATTACCCTTTTTAAAAACATATCCTGGTTTATTTCCTTTGAATGTTTCTGAAGCTTCGAAATGTGACATTTGTATTTTCTTTTGAGGATTTGTTGAATAACCCTCAACGACTCCTTTTTCTTTATTAAAAAAATTGTATATCATTTCATACAAGAATGAAAATGTTACTATGTAAACTAAAGATGATAATAGTTCAGATTTAAAAAGATAATATTCAAAATATTTGATAAGAAAAATTGTTATAATGATTCCAACAACAATTGATTTTGGTTTAATCATAATATATATATATATATATGTATATCAATAAATTTTTTTTATGTTTTCTTCAAAAATCCAACATGATTTATCTTACTGTGTTTTTCTAAAATCATTTTCTTCAAAATGTCATCACTATGAACACTTTTCCACATATCATAAGGCGATGTAGGATGTTTCAAAGGATCCTTGTAATGATTGTTAGCCTTAATGCCTTTCTTAATAGCTCCTCCACCAGGATGATATGGTATCCAATCTTTTACATCATATATTGGTAATTCACCATCATGATCTAAAATAATCCATGTTTTTTGTTTTAAAACTTCACCAATCTTATACATTTTTAATTCATCTTCTTCCTCTTCTTTTTTCTTTTTAGGGATCTTTTTAAGATCACCTATTTTTGTCTTAATATTTTGAATGTAATATCCTTCTATTTCAATTGATTTGATTACATCATAGGTCGTTTCTAGCGAACCTTCAATCCATCCTTGTTTTTTTGAAAATGATTCTCCACAAATATAAATTTCTTTATCGTTGAAAGGTTTGATCATTTTTGAATATTCTTCATCCATATCATATCCTGTATTCCAAAGATGGATACCATTCTCCCAGTAATGGAATGAAAAAAATTCTGGCTTTGGTGGTTCTATTCCAAAGATACTTTTGATTTCTTTATGTAACATTGTTACTAAAAAGTTTTCACTTATATTGTAATATCTGTTCCACATTTCAGCATAAATATCATCTGTATAAGAAATCATTATAACACCTTCTTCTTCATTAACAGGAATAATATGACGAATGTAATTGTCTGTAATTGTGCGTTTCATACCCTTAAACCATAGATTTTTCGTAGGATATTTCGCATAGATACGTAATAATTTCATGGGTTTTACACTATCAAAGGATAATTTTTCTTCAAAATATTTAAATCCTTTCAGTTTTTCAGAAGGTATTGTTAATATTAAATGATCATAATTAAATTTATCGCCTTTTTCTGTAATGACACGTTTATCATCTATATCAACAACCTTAGTTTTCTTTTTAATAAATACATTTTCTTTTAATTTTAGTTTTACCTCTAAATTTTCAATGATTTGGGAGAGTCCTCCATTTAAAAAATAATAATCATCTTCTGATAATAAATCATTCTTAAACATTTTTATCGCAGCATGAGCATTTAGATTCATTATTTCTGAATCATAACCAAATGTATCTTTGATAAACTGAACAGTTTCTGAATCATAAATAGCCATAAGATATTGATAAAATGTTATGTTCATCAATTGTTCTTTTTTAAGTTCTTTTTTCTGTTCGATTGCTTCTTTTAATAAATCTTTTAAATTTAGTTTTTCATCGGTTTTATAATTGTATCTACTATCTTTATTTCTTAAAAAATAATCTACTTTTTTAGGAAGAGGTAAAATTTTATCCTTTAACCCTAATTCATTGATAAGTGTAATGAGTTTTGTGTGCTTTTTATGAAAGCGTGCGGCAGCACACTCATAATAGAATTTTGTCTTGTAAATTGTATGGATACGACCACCGAATTCCTCTTGTGTTTCTATGAGCAATATACGTTTATCTGTTTTTGATAATTTATAAGCTGTAAATAAACCGCTAATACCTCCACCAACTATAATTATGTCATAATCATAATTACTTGTAAAAAAATCCATTTATATTATATCTTATTTATTTTTTAGAAAATATCCTTATATTTAAGTAAAAGAAAAGAATGATAAAGGATAATCACAACCGCTATAGCTATTAATAACCAGAAAAACTTTTTATATTCTTTATTTTGTCCTGTAGCTAACTTATCACCAAGGTAACCTGTATAGATGAATAATGGAGCTACAATGAATATATGTATAAGGTAAATATAGGTTCTATCAATCATTTTATAATATATGATTATATTATATTTATGGATCATTTTATTCTACTTGGCGATATGGGTTCAGGTGAAAAAGATCAATATAAAGTCGCAGAAGCTATGTATGAAAAAATAAATGAGATGAATAAAAAAGACATCTTTGTTTGTGGTTTAGGTGATAATATCTATGAAGATGGGTGTTATTCATTAGAAGATGAACAATTCAAAACAAAGTTCGAAATACCCTATGAAAAGATATCTAATAATGTAAAATTCTATATGGTTTTGGGAAATCACGATTATGGATATAATCTAGACCTTACAAATAATTCACAAGTTCAAGTAGATTACGGTATTTTATCTCAGAAAAAAGGTATGAAATGGGTTATGCCTTCAAAATATTATACGTTTAAAAAGAAAAATGTTCAGTTCTTTATGATGGATACAAATTTTGATTTTATGAATGAAAGCTCTATTGAACGACAATATCAATTTTTAAAGGAAGAAATAAATAAATCAAAGAAACCATGGAAAATATTAATTGGTCACCATACATTAAGAAGTGTAGGTGGTAATGGAAATGCTAAAGATGAACAGCCTAAAATGGAAAAGTTCTTTCAAAGATTATTAAGTGAATGTGAATTAGACTTTTACATTTGTGGTCATGATCATAATAAACAAGTAATTCAAACAAATATTGGGGGTAAAAACATTTCTTTAATAGTATGTGGGACAGGTGGTAAAGAATACCACAAAGAAACACATTACAATAATGTTAAAAAGGGAGAATTAGATTTTGTTTCTTCAAACTTGGGATATGGTTTATGTGAGTGTTCTAAAAAAGATATGATAGTTCATTTTCTTGATTCTGAAAACAAGCAAGAATTTAAATATAAACTTAGTAAGAATTAATTATAATAAAAATATTATAATAAAATATTACATTATAATATAAATAAATGGTAGACGCGAATTGTATAGCAAAAACAGATGGTTTTGGTTTTAATGGTGGATCAGTAGCTGGTCAAGCCGTATACGAATCTTACCATGGAACAACCTTAAAAGGTGGTGGACGCAGACGCTCAGCAAGACGCTCAGCTAAACGCTCAGCAAGACGCTCAGCAAGACGCTCAGC
>Ga0209335_10001260_pt1 | contig 29496 bp, 27 predicted proteins | sample COG_09_FD_184753 | JGI IMG/M metagenome (GOLD analysis project Ga0209335, IMG submission 184753) | Pelagic Microbial community sample from North Sea - COGITO 998_met_09 (SPAdes) (version 2) | ecosystem: Environmental > Aquatic > Marine > Neritic zone/Coastal water | place: Helgoland, sampling...
TCCGTGTCTTAAGACAAAGTACCATTGGCGCTGAAGGGCTTGACTTCCGAGTTCGGAATGGGATCGGGTATTGCCCCTTCGCAATAATCACCAGGCAACATTTATTACTAAAGTTAAACAACAATGTAAAGATTAATTTGTATTTTTTTAAGCTTAAAAAGCTCAGAATTTAACGATTTAAAAGTAAGTTTAATTATTTTTTTTTCTATTAGCTTTTTGAGATTGAAGTCTATTGGAGATTAAGGTGTACAATAATCCAATTATTAGACCAATTAGTATACCTTGAGGTATTATAAAATTCTGTTCTGCAGAGTCATAATCAAATCTAGTCGATTTAATATTTGCAGCATAAAAAACTTTACCGTCAACTAAAAGAGAGTCCTTAGATAAAGGAGTTTTATCATAAAGTAATTGTAATCGTTTTACGCTTTTGTCTTGTTCTAATGCTCTTAATTTTTGTTTTTCTTTTAACAATTCTAGTATAAAATTGTCTTTATTAGTACGTGATAAAATTAACTCTATTTCTTTGTTGATCGCTTCATAGCCTCTTAAATAATATGGTGAATCTGTTTTAATATTTGATAACAATACACTTTGATTACCAAATATTTTTAGTTCGATTGTACTTTTTACAATTCCTAATTTTTTAGCTATTGCTGCTTGTTCTCTTAAATATGATATTCTATTTATGCTTTTAGTTTCATAATCTTCCAAAAGGTTCTTAATTGATACATTCGCGTCTTCTAAAAGATATTCTTTACGTATTTTTTCCGATAATAATAAATTTCTAAATTTTTTTTGTAAGTTTTGTTTTACAGCTTGATTAGCTGATTCATTAACTGAAGTTAATAAACTTATCCACTTTTTAGACTTTTTAGCATCATCATATTTAAATTCGATATTATAAATAATTTGCTCTTTTGCTTTATTTTCAACTGTTACTGATTTAGGAAAATTAATTTTTATCAATGAAGCAACTTTATTGATTTCCTCATAATATAATTTCTCACTACTGTATTCTTTAATATCTAAAAATTTATGCTCATGTAGCGCCTTTTTAAATACCGTTTTTGCAAGCAGTACCTCACCATACAAATTTAAAAGGTGCTTCCTTGTTATTTTGAAATCTTCTTTAAATCGTGAATTATCTGTATTAGCAAAAAATCGTGAATTATCTGTATTAGCAAAAAATTCTTTTTCAAAAGGTTCATTAGGAAAAAAAATATTGGTTTCTTGAAGTTTAGAATAATAATCATTAAAAGCAGAATATTCATATTCCTCTAAAGAGTTTATTGGCACAATTTCAGTTATAGCAGTAAAATTTTTCTCAGGAGTTTTTTGATTTAGTTGAATAATAAATACAAATATAGTTGTAATAGCTATTGACATAACTATCTTCCACTTACCATTCCAAAATATTCTTGCCAAATCAAATAAATTGATTTCATTGTCAATTTTTTTTGATGTTTTTTTCATAAAATTAATGAACTTTAAATTATTAATTATAATAAAAAAGACTAATAAACAACTGTTTACTATATTACCTATTTTTATTTGAATAAATAGATTGAAGATAAAAACCTACTGGCAAACTATAAACTATCATTAGCCAGTTATGAAAAAGGTTACCATTTGTAGTTAAGGGCCAAACTGTTATTAACATTCCTGCTAACAGGCAAACTTGATAATCTGTTAAGGGTCTTTTTTGCTTAAAGATTATGGATTTAAATTGTCTTAAAGCAGCATACAAAATATAATATAATGCACTAAATAAAAATAAAAATCCTATAATCCCAGTTTCAGCTAACAGCTGTGCATAAAAATTATGTGGATGAGTCGAGCATGGAGCAACACCAACTGCATATTTTTCATCTTTACATATTACTCTAAACATTTTAGGCCCATGACCTAATATAGTTTGATCTTTAAACATATTATAAGCAGTTCGAAATAAACTATCGTGAGTTGGAGTAAAAATTATTAATCTTTTTGAGATTTTAGAAGAACTTGTTGTGTTTGGTGTATTAAGACCCATAGTTTTAATAGGATCTTTAAACATCCTATCACTCATTTTTGATGAATTAATACTTAAAACAAAAATACAAACCATCGCTATAATAAATGTAACTAATCTAAATTTTTGATACTCTTTAATTAGGATAATAATAAATACAGTAGATAAATTTAAAAAAAAGAAAGCAGATCGCTCACCTGACATATAAATTAACACATCAACTAAAATAAATAAAAGTCCTATAAAGTGAATTTCAAATTTTTGTTTTTGTTTAACTAAATATAAAGCAAATAATAAAGGAAATAATCTTGATAAATAAGAGCCCATAATTAATTCATTTCCAAAAAAAGAGGAAATACGAGAACCGTTTATTTTTAATCCTAATATATTAACTCCAGTAAAGTATTGATAATAACCATCAATCACTAGTGCGGAAAAGCATAAAATTAGACTATAATAAAAATAATTTAAAATACTTTTATCTTTCTCAATTAGATACCAAATAAAACAACTAAACACTCCTACCCTAAAATAAAAAGTTGAACTTTTTAGACTAAACAAGATATCTTCAGAAAGAAAACTACTAATCATAATGGTGATCCAAAATAAAAAAAATACAATTAGAGGTTTATTATTAAAATAATAAAAATTATTATTTTTAAATGCATAATATATAAAAAATAAAGAAGAAATACTTACAATTAAATCAGGGAAAAAAGGTCCCAAGATTAAAAAAGGAATTATTGATACAATTATTAAATTAATTAGAATTGTATTATTATGTTGTAAACCTGTCATAAACTTTGCTCGTTTATAATTATAAAAACATTATTTTATCTTCATGTTTATAACTTTGTTTTCCTTATCTTTAATAGTGGGTAATTTTTTATTATAATTTTTTAAATTTTCTTTTTCATTATAAATATGATCAACAATTTTTGAATTAGACTTGTATGATATAACCAATTTTTCTAACATTTCTTTTACCTCAACTATCTTATTTTCTTTTAATAATGTTGTTAAACTATCTAACTCTATTTTTAATTGGTTAAAGGGTATGTGGGGTTCTTGTGCTTTTTGAATTTTTTCATGATAAGTTTTTCGAGGATTATTCCCCAATAATAGTTCTTCATATAATTTTTCACCAGGTCTAAGACCAATTACTTTTATTTCAATGTCACCTTCTGGATTTTGATTATCTTTAACTTTTAAACCCGAGAGTCTAATCATTTTATAAATTAAATCTTTGATTTTTACACTTTGACCCATATCAAGAATAAATACCTGGCAGCTTTTACTCATTGCACCAGCTTGAATTACTAACTGAGCAGCCTCAGTCTTAGTCATAAAATAACGCGTCACATCAGGATGAGTCAAAGTAACTGGCCCACCTATTTTTATTTGTTCTTTAAATTTAGGAATAACAGAGCCAGAGGACTCTAATACGTTACCAAATCTCACAATGGAAAATTGAGTATTTTTATTACCATCATAAAGTGCCTGCACACAAAGTTCTGCAAAGCGTTTAGTGGCTCCCATTATATTGGTTGATCGTACTGCTTTATCACTTGATATTAAAACAAAATTGGATACGCCATTTTGAATAGCAGTTTGTGCAATTATAAAAGTTCCAAAGACATTATTTTTAACACCTTCACAAATATTTTCCTCTACAAGTGAAACATGCTTATAAGCTGCCGCATGATAAACTGTATCTACTTTAAACGTTGCAAAGACTTCATTCACTCGTGATTCATTTTGAACATTTACAAGTAAAGGAATAATTTCTATTTTTTTATTCAAATATTTTAATTCTTCATAAATTTTATAAAGGACAAATTCATTTAATTCTAAAAGTAGTAATTTTTTAGGATTTAATTTTATAATTTGACGACATAATTCAGATCCTATTGAGCCTCCAGCTCCTGTTACCAATACTACTTTAGTGCTAATATTTTTTAATAATAATTCATAATTAGGAACAACTTGTGGTCTATTTAATAAATCCCCAATATCTAAATCCTTAATATCAGACACGGATATCTTACCCTCAACAATATCCTGAACACTTGGTAAAGTTTTAACCATAATCGAAAAATTATTTAAACTTTGTAAAATTTTATTTCTCTTGTGTCGACTAATTGATGGCAAAGCAAGGAGAACAGCATGTATATTTTTTTTTTTAATTAATTTTTCTAATTTTAATGGAGAAAAAATGGTTTGACCTAAAATTGTTTGATTGTGTAGTCGATGGTTGTCATCTAAAAAACCAACCACTTTCATCTCAATATTATTTTCTAAACTAATTAGCAGTTGATGACCTGCACTACCAGCTCCATAAATAAGTACCCTCTTTTTATTTTTAGAATTATCTTTAAAAGAATAGCTAATACTTAACAAATATTTTATTGATAATCTCGAGCTTATAATTCCAAAAAATAATAAAAGTGGTTGAATAAGACCAATAGATCTTGGAATATTTTGAATTCCAAAAATACTAATAATTGAAAAATATAATAAACCATAAATAAAAATAGCTATGGATGTTGAAAAAAAAATTGACAGACCAGTAAAACGAAAGATAGCTCGATATAAACCTAATAACCAGAATATTGGAATAGCCAAAAATATAGAAAGTAATATTGGTAGTATAGTTGTATCGTTGATTTTAACAAATTCTTCTAATCTTAAATAATATGCAAGCCAAGTACAAAAAATACACAATCCTATATCTAAAATAATTGCAGTTATTCGTTTTGCATATCGAGGTAACAAGATTATATTTTTCATCATTTTATTAATACTGTTTGACATAATAATTCTATGTTAAAATTTAAATTACCTTTACAGCAACTATAAACTACTAACGATTAAAAAAAAAGCAGTTACACCTTTTATACAAATTAAAGCAATCATTATAACGATTGCTTTTTCTGATTTTAATATTCAAAACCTTTAAGAACATCAAATTTTTTTTGTTAATAGATTTATTAACTTTAGTGCATTTACTTAGCTAAATATAATTTTTTCATATGACTTGATTTTATTATATCAATTTTAAAATCAAAAAATTTGGCTTTTTTCAAGAATGATTATTGATACTTCTAAAAAAAATTAATACAATAATTATAAATACCTAGTTAGCATTTTTTTAATATGGCTAATTTCTTTTTTTAGAATGAGTAAAGATTTAGAAGGATCGATTGGAAACATAATGCTAGATTCACCCAGCAATTTAGCATTTATCAATCTTTTTTTAGGGTAAGCTTTCAATTTTTTAAATATTTTTTCTCTATATATTTCGGGACATGAACCAACACCACATGATATGTTTTTGACATTAAGATCATGAATAAGTTGTATCTGTTTTATTTTTTTGGGATTTATAAATAAATTTAGACGATAAAATGCATGTTTACAACGATCACATTTTTTATTTATTTTATTTTTTAAAGGGCAAGTTGAGCAAGTAAAAATAGGTTTTTTTAACAAATCATGATTAGTCCAAAAAAATTTTAATTGTTTAATATACAAATTGGCAATTTGATTTCTTTTTTTTATTTGTTTGTCTAAATTTTTGAGTTGCTCTTGGCCAAGTGTTGCTTGAATTTCTGTTAACCTATAATTGGATCCTAATTGATCATGAAGCCATCGAAATCCAGTTTTATATTTTTTATAAAAGGTTTTTTGATAATTTTTTCCATGGTCTTTATAAGACCAACATTTTTGCCAAATATTTTTATTATTAGTCGATATCATCCCGCCTTCTCCACCAGTAGAAATGATTTTATCTTGGCAAAATGACCATGTGGATACATCTCCAAAAGATCCTGCAGATCTATTTTTGTATCTTGCTCCATGGGCTTGAGAGCAATCTTCAATTAAGAAAATTTTATTTTTTTTTGTAAATTTAATAATTGGATCCAAGTCACATACCAATCCATTTAAATGAACTACAATAATTGCCTTAACTTTTTTTTGATAAACTTTAGCAATTCCCTCAATACTTAAATTGCCATTATCATTTACATCTGCAAAAACAACTTCAAGTCCTAAATTTAATACACAGCTTGCAGAAATAATAAATGATCTTGGTGTAACAATAACTTTATCTCCCTTTTTTAAATCTAATGCCCTTAAAGCAAGCTCTAAAGCTACACTACCGTTAGAAACGGCAACAGAATATTTATTTCCTACATACTTTGAGAATTGTTTTTCAAATGAAATTCCTTCTTTGCCTGTCCAATAATTAACTTTTTCAGACTCAAGAACTTTTTGAACTTTTTTTAGAGAATTTTTATTATTATAAGAATATTTCATAGTATAAGATTATTTTTTGATAGTTCTTTATTAACTTTAATTTATTTATATCATCAAATATAAGAAAAACGAAAACGATACTGTACCAAAACTTATAAATAGTATCTATTTTTTATTTAACAATAATAAAAAGAATAGAAAATTCTCAAAATTTATTAACCCTTAATGCTTTTCCAAATATAACAAAGGTCTTTTAAAAATGAATATTTTTTTATATATTCAATGTTAATTTTAATTTTATCTGGCCAAATAACCTCATCATTGTATTTTTTTGGATCAAATTGTTTGGCTAGTAAAAGCTCCTCATCTTTGTATTTTAAAGATGCAGGTCCAGTAATTCCAGGACTAATAGATAAAATAACGCGATCATTTCCTTCTAATTTATCCGCATAACCAGGTACATCAGGACGTGGACCCACAAAACTCATTTCCCCAACCAAAACATTCCAAAGTTGTGGCAATTCATCAATTTTTGTCTTTCTAAAAAAAATACCACTTTTAATTATTCTCACATCTTTAGATGTAGTAATACTACTATTAATTCCTAAGATTTTTTTCATAGTTTTAATTTTAATAATTTTAAAAAGTTTACCTTGTCTGCCCACACGCTGATGTATAAAAAAGCCATTGGAACATGTCTCAATAGAAACTATTGTCCAAGCTAATAAAATGATTGGTGCAGTAAGAAATAAACCTAGAGCAGAAAAACATATATCAAAAGAGCGCTTGAAAAATTTCTGCATATTTGACAGGTTTTTGATTGTCATTTTATACACTCTTTATTGTGACATTTTTTACTATAATATTAATAGAGTGTATAATTTTTAGATATATTTTAAACTCTTTCATTATATTTATAAGGTATTATTAATTAATTCTTGATATATTTTTAAATGATCATTTATTATTATTTTTATATCAAATTTTCTTTCAGCTAATTTTCTACCTGCTTTACCCATTGCAATACGCTTACTGGGATTTTCAATTAACCATTGTAAATTATCAGCAAGTTTTTTTACATTTTTTACTGGTGTCAGCAAACCTGATATATTTGGAATGATAGAGTCCCGACAACCAGGAACATCTGATGTTACAATTGCCCTACTTGCTGCGGCAGCTTCAGCAAGTGCTTTGGGGAGCCCTTCACGATAAGATGGCAAACATACAATGTGTGATTTTGCATATAAATTTGCAATATCTTTTTGATACCCTAGAAGTTTAATATTTCCATCATCAATTTTCTTTATCTCATTTTTTTTTAATCCAGATGGGTTCTTGAGATCCATATCACCTACCAACCAAAAACGTGCTTTTATACCTTTTTTAAGAAGATAATGTGCAGCAGCAATGAATTCATTAACACCTTTTTCTTTTATCAAACGCCCTACAAAACTAATTGTAGGTATAGAAGCTGGTTCATTTAATTGAGTAAATTTATCTAAATTTACTCCAGAACCATTAATCAAACAGAATTTTTTAGATTTAATAACACCCCAAGAATTTAAGGTTTCTATGTCTGACTTATTTTGAACAATAACACGCTGATTGGGATGTGCAAAAGCTAACCAATAGACAGGGTAAAGTAAAGCTCGTAAAAACCTTGTATTTAAATCTTGCTGAATAAATAAACTTCCAAGACCTGCAATAGCAGAAACTACTGCTGGCACATTTGTTAATCGTGCAATAATACCACCATAAAGATAAGGTTTAATTGTTATAAGGTGAACAATATTTGGTCTGACTTCTCTAAAAAGATGCCAAATAGAATATATAGTCTTGATCTCTTCAAATAAATTAGTTCCTCCTCGATTCATTGGAACAAAAGAAATCTTAAAGCCTTTTTTTTCAACAAAACTAGGATCAATATCACCTAACTCTCCATAGCCAATAACAACCTCATATCCCTTAGACATTGAAATTTGAGCTATCGGCATTCTATGTGATACGAAGTAACTTAAGCTATTAACAAGAATTAAAATTTTCATTTCAGTTTTATATCATTTTTGTGAATCAAACTTATTCTAATATTATATAAATTTATAACTTTAAAATTCTTAAATATATATATTTCATAATAGACTCTCTTTATAATTTTAAACTAACTAAGTCTGAAGAAAATAAATATTTTAAATCATAAATAATATGATTTTTTTTACAAAAATTGGAAATAGTTTTAATACCCATTTTCTTAAATTCATCATGAGCCACTGCCAGTATAATGCTATCATAGGTATTTATATTTAACGTTGATTTTGGCAAAATATCATACATTGTTTTTATTTCTTGGCTATCAACCCAATTATCGTAAAGATCAATACTACAATCATATTTTTTTAATTCTTTAATAACACTTTGAACTCCTGAATTACGGATATCAGCACAATTTTCCTTAAAGGTTAATCCCATTATTAAAATTTTAGATTTTTTAATTTTAATTTTTTTATTTTTCATTGCTTTAATTAATTCTGACACAACATGTTTTCCCATATTATCATTTAGCTCTCTTCCTGCTAAAATTATTTTAGGTTGATAGCCAATGCTATCTGCTTTAAAAGTAAGATAATAAGGATCTACACCAATACAATGACCTCCAACTAAACCAGGTTTAAAGGGTAAAAAATTCCACTTACTTCCTGCCGCATCTAACACCGCTTGTGTGTCAATATTCATTTTACTAAAAAGTATTGATAATTCATTTATTAAGGCAATATTCAGATCGCGTTGAGTATTTTCAATTACTTTTGCAGCTTCAGCAACTTTTATACTGGGAGCTTTATGAGTTCCTACAGTAACAATCTCATTATATAAATCATCAACTAAATCTGCAACTTCAGGTGTCGAACCTGAGGTAATTTTTTTAATATTTGAAACTGTGTGTTTTTTATCTCCTGGATTAATACGCTCAGGACTATAACCACAAAAAAAATCTTGATTAAATTTTAATCCTGAAAATTTTTCTAATATAGGTACACATTGCTCTTCAACGCAGCCAGGATAAACAGTAGATTCATAAATAATTAAGTCTCCCTTCTGAATAACCTTGCCAACAATTTTACTAGCTTTTAAGAGTGGTTTCAAATCTGGTTTTTTTTTTTTATCAATAGGTGTGGGAACAGTAACAATATAACAGTTTGCAGATTTTATATCTTTTTCATTACTGGTAAAAATTAATTGCTTATTACTTTTCAGTTCTTTTTTTGTAACTTCTAAATTTTTATCTTTTCCAATTTTTAATTCTTTAATTCTTTTTTCTTGAATATCATAACCAATAACTTTTCTTTTTTTTGCAAATTCCAGGGTAAGAGGCAAACCTACATAACCCAATCCAATAACAGCTAATTTAATTTTTTTGATTGAATTACTCATAATTTATAATATTTTTTGTACCATTCTACAAATTTAGTAACTCCCTCAATAACAGTTGTAGAAGGCTTATAATTAAATTTTTCTTTCAAATTATTTGAGTCAGCATAAGTGTCTGGTACATCTCCCGGCTGTAATGGTAAAAAATTAATTTTTGCTTTTTTCCCCAAAGCTTCTTCTAGTGCTTTTATATAATCCATAAGTTCTACTGGTTTATTGTTTCCTATATTGTAAATACACCATGGAGCCATACTGCTGGCAGGGTCAGGTAAATTACTATTCCATTTTGGGTTATTAGACGCTGGATTATCAAGCGTTCTAATTATACCATCCACAATATCATCAATATATGTAAAGTCTCTAGTGTGTTTACCATGATTAAATACATCAATGGGTTTGTCACTTAAAATATCTTTTGTAAATTTAAATAAAGCCATATCAGGTCTTCCCCAAGGTCCATAAACTGTAAAAAATCTTAGACCTGTCGTTGGCAATTGATAAAGGTGACTATATGTATGTGCCATTAGCTCATTAGATTTTTTTGATGCTGCGTAAACTGAGAGAGGGTGATTAGCACTATCATTTTCAGAAAAAGGCATTTTGGTATTAGCACCATATACACTTGATGTGCTTGCATAAACTAAATGCTCAACCTTATTGTAGCGACAGTTTTCTAAAATATGAGCAAATCCAATAATATTGCTATTAATGTACGCAAGGGGATTTTCTATAGAGTAACGCACACCTGCTTGAGCTGCCAAATTAACTACTTTTTGTGGTTTATGATCTTTAAATACTGCATCCAAATTATGTTTGTTACTAATATCTATTCTACGGTGTTGATAGTTTGAGTATTTTGAAAGTCTTTCAATTCGAGACTCTTTAATCTTTGGATCATAATAATCATTATGATTATCAATTCCCACAATATTATCTCCTCGTTTTAATAGTTTTGTACAAAGAGAAGATCCTATAAAACCAGCAGATCCAGTAACAATAATTTTTTTTATTCTATTCATATTTTTTAACTTTTAAATCATCTTATCGATAATAATAGTAAAAAGATTATATTACTGTTAAAACTAATTAATTTTAAAAACTCTCATATAATTTAATCAATTTTATCTAATAGTTTTAATCCATATCTTATTATAAGATTTTATCATCTTACTGATATCAAAGTTTTTCTTAATTCTTAATCTTGCTTGATTACATTTTTTTTTCCACTTTTTAGTTCCTACCTCAGACAACGCTTGTTCAATTGCTGTTGCTAATTTAGATATATTTTGTGGGGGTACTACCCATCCAGTTTTACCAACAATAAAAGCAGAATCTCCTACATCTGTGACTACACAAGGTGTCCCACAACACATTGCTTCAGCAACAACATTTGGGAAACCTTCTCTTATACTGCTCAAAACATGAATATCCAAACCATTCATAACTTGTGAGATATTGCTGCTCTTACCTAGCAATTTAACACTATTGTTTAATTGCAATTTTTTTATTTTAGATACTAAGTTAATATTATTCTTATTAATATTTGAGCCAACTAAAAAACAGAGAAAATTTATATTTTTTAATCGAATTATAGAAAGTGCATTAATTAAATTTTCATGATCTTTCGCAAGATCATATCGGGCTACAATACCAATTAAAGGGATTTTTTTTTTAATTATAATTTTTTTCCTAAAATTTAATCTTTGAATTTTATTAGGTTTTAAAATAGATAAATCATAACCATTTGGAATTAAGTATAATTTTTTTTTACAATAACCAAGACTTATACAATTTTTTTTTGAACTTTTTGAAACAACCACAATTGATTTTGGTAATAAAAATGAAAGTTTTGCTAGTACTTTTACAAGCAATATTGTTGTTAATTTTGCTTTTCCAAATTCAATATTAGAATAACGGATATTCCAAATTATATTTTTAATACCTGCAAATCGTGCGCTAATACCACCAATAAAATCTCCGTGCACAAGCCAAGTTTGTACCACATCAGGTTTAAGTGATTGAAGCAATTTTATCAAATGAAAAAATCTAAAAATTGAAAAAAAATTAAAATTTAAACAATAAACTTTAATTCCCAAGTTATTCAATAATGAAAAATATTTACCAGATCCTTTAAGTGATACAACAATATGTTTATTGAAATGATCATATTTACAAATTTTATATAATGAATTTTCTGCACCACCATCCCCTAAACTAGTAATAATATGAACAATTTTCATTTAAATTTAAGCTATCTTACTAAATTCATTGAATTACTTAATAAGTTTTTTCTTATTATTATTTTTAAAAGAAATCTTAGGTATACATGGTGCAACTAACAATATTAAAAACGCAACAAACTTCAAACGATGGCGTATACTTGTGCCAAAATTGCCTACCATCACACCAAATACAAAAAGATAAGAAGCAAATATAATCAAAATAATTCTTAAAGCAGGATCTTGCCAAATAACTTTTCGATTTTGAAAAGCTAAAAACACCAAAGCCATATAAAAAAAGCTATCCATAACACCCAGTAAATGACTAGTTTTTTTTACTTGCCACGGAAATGGTGAAAAAATAAAAAAAATAACTCGTATAGGACCTTTATAAATCAACTCAATTGGTGAATTAATTTTTGTCCACTTTGGATAAGAAGCACCATCGTCTTTATCTTTTGAGCTTCGTGTAGTTATTTTTGCATAATCTAGAATTCTCTCGATGTTAGTTGCATCTTGAAATGTACCTAATTTTGGAAAAGCAATGTTACCAGACACATAATAACTCAAGCCAATTATTATAAAAATAGAAAGGACAAAAGACTTAGTATGAATGTAAAAATTCATCAATGATTTAAAAGTTCTTATAAAAACTTTAATCCCAACAATTATAAAAAAACAAATACCTCCTATTATCATACCACCATGAAAAAAAGTCGCTCCTATAAAACCAATGGTAGCTACTAAAAGAGGTCTATAGTTATCAGTTTTGGACCAATCGACTATCCCCCATATAGCTATTAATAAAAAGAAAATAATATAAACTTCACGTAAAATTAAAACTGAATATAAAATCAATGATGGAAATAAAGCTAATATCCAACCAACTTTTCTAGCGCTATGATCATCCCAAATTTTTTTTGCAAGTAACCAACCTAATAAAACCACACCCATACCAAAAAATAAGCTAATGGATTGCGCTAACAGTAGACTTCTACCAAATAACGAATAAAATATTGCAATAATCCAGCTAATAAAAGAACTATCAGGCCCTCGATAAAAATTAAACACGTTAACAAAACCATCTTTTGCATAAAACCAAGCAAGTCGCTCAAATGAAGACGCATCAGCAGTACTATCTGGCAAAGGTGCGATGTAATGACCAATGAAGATAAATAAAATTCTTAGAAAAAAAGCACACAAAAGTATCTGTGATATACTTGGCCACTTTATTGAAACAATCATCGTCAGTAGAAATATTAATAAAATGCTAGTTAAACCAATTAGATCTGGCATCATATTTATAATTAAGTAATTTTAGATCTAATATACATAAAATTAAATCTTTAATGTTTGCTCATAATTTGTATTATTTTATTTTTTTATTATTTAGACAAAAATTTTAAAAGAATTATTGGTACAAAATATTCTATCAATTCACACTCTATCAATCAATTGTTTTGCTCTATTATTCCATGTATACGATTTAAAATCATTGAACGCATAATTTGCTATCTTTTCTCTGTTTTCGTAGATTTTCAATTTGCTGATTGCTCTTACCCATCCGTTTAAATCATCACTCTTTACTAAAATTGAATTTTTTTCATTTAGCACTTCTCTTAATACTGGTAAGTCAGAAACTATTATCGCTTTTTTATGCGACATATATTCAAAAATTTTAAGTGGTGACATGAACTTGCTGCTATCTCCAGTATTACCAAATACTGAAACTTTTTTTGAATAAGGGGCCAAAAGGATATCAAAAGAATTTTTATAACTGACTGTTATTTTAGGTGATACAAACCCATAAAAGTAAATATTAAACAAACGTAAGTTATTTGTATAATTTTTCCAATATTCGATATCATCTTTTGTTCCACCTACAATATGAAACGTTACATCTTTTATTTTTTTTGCACATTCTATTATAATATCAATTCCTCTACCATTATACAAATGCCCAACATATCCAACTTTTAAACTATTATTGTCACCAAATAGTTTGATCTTAATATTTTTATCTAATATTTCGTCTGCACCATCGTGGGCTACCTGAATTATTTTATTATCTAGATAACTACTCTCTAAATACATATTTTTTAATGCATTAGATATAACAACAAGTTTTATGAAATATTTACTTTTTATTAAATATTTAAAAATTTTTAATTTAAAGTTTTGTTTTGCACAAATATTTTCGTGTGATTCAAAGATTACTTTAAATTTTAGTAATGATGCTAAACAGCAGCCATATAAAAATCTTCCATACACTAAATTAAACTTATTATTAAAAAATAAGTAAAAAAAAATGGCTAATGTATAAAATAAGGCTCCACCTTTAAAGTTTGGATGCCAAAGTTTTTTAATAACAAAATTATTCTTAACTCCATAATAATCATAAATATCAACAATTCCTTTTTCATATTTATTTTTTTGAAAGGGGGCTAATAAAGTTACATCATGTCCATTTTTAGAGAATGCTTGACACATTTTCATTACATGTATGCTATTTGCTGTTCTTGATGGTATGATAGATTTTGATATATAGACTATTTTCACTTTTTTATTTTATTTTTTAAAATATCTTTAAAATAATCAAAATAAATAATTTTATTTTTTACTATTTTCTTTAAATATAATTCTTTTATAGATTGATTTATGTCATCCATCTTTGGCATAATTCTATCAATTTGATTGGAAAAAATCACACTATCTAAGTTATTCATGCTCTTTAAAATAGTTTTGTAATTCATATCATCTATTATATTTAATGTGGTTTCATTAAAAGAGTCCAAACCCCCAAATGGTACACTAAACACATTAGAAGTTTTTACTTTTGATTTATCAATAAAATTTTTACATTCATTTATATCTTGGTATTGCTCTTCTTCATTAAGAGAAGATAGAACATAATGATTGGCTGTATGGTTTCCATAACTAACCAATGGATGCTTAATCAAATAATTTTCATGATCAAAGCAAAGTTTAAGAGAAGATTTTATTTTAATTTTATTTCTTAATATAAATTCATTTATATCCTGTTCAACCTGCTTACTATTAAACTCAGGATTTTTTGAAACTGAATAAAATGTTTTGATATGATCTTTTTTAAATAATTTAGAGCTGTCTATAAATTCTTCTACTAAATTATTTTCAATTATATATCTTACTTTATCTCTCCAAAATATTTTACCATTAAATGTAGAAGAATTAATAAAAATAGTTAAAGGAATATCTAGCTTTTCAAATAATTTTAAAGCTTCATCTATAATATTTTTATAACCATCGTCAATTGTAAGACTTGTAATTCCTTTTTTATTCTTAGCTTCTGCATATTCGTCTATGGAAACAAATTTCCAATATTTTTGAATATTTTTTAATTGGTTCTCTAAAGTTATTAAATCTACATGATCTATATTATTAACAAAATTAGAATTGGTTCCTAGCGAATGGTATAAAAGTATTGGATTGCATTTATTTACTATAAATTTAATTGGGATGAAAGATGACAAACTTTTTTTTAAAAATTGTTTCATCTAAATATTTGTTTTTATATTATTGTAATAAGGAAATAATTTATCTATTACATTTTCGAATTCTTTTTTTTCTAAATTATTCCAATCTTTATATTTATACTTATCGGTAGGTCCTCGATTTGGAGCTTTATTTATAACATTATAGAATTCACTCTTAGTCATTTTATTTTCAAAATTAAATTTATTTGATAATCTTTCATAAAAGTTATAATTTTGATCAACATCTTCTAATTTTATAAAAAATTTATCAACATTTTGTATTTTATTAAAATCATCATAAATTGCTTTATTTATTGTGGCCCAAAACCATGTCACTTTTCCTATTCTAGTTAATTCAGTCCATTTTTTTATAAACTCACTTCCAGGGGTAATTCTAGAAAGTGTCCTATGTAAGCTAACCGATATGTCAATTGATGCATCTATAGTCTCAAAATTATAGGAATTTAAATACCACCCTTTTCTATAAAGCGACTCAACAGCCTTAATTGGGTCTCTTATATGAAAAAAAAGATAATTTGGATTAAGTTTTTTAACTAACTCTTCAACACCAAAAGATAAAAATGGAGAAGAAATAAAAGTATTTTGGTGTAAGGCCATATCTCTGTTTGATGCTAATTCTAAAATTTTAAAAATTCCTTCTTTGCTTATAGGGAGCTTATAGTAGCTGATATATCTATAAAAAGCCTCATAATCTGAAAATCGCTCACAGGTACCTATCCAATTTTTATGGCTATTAAATATTTCAGCAAACCATTTTTGACCACACCTTCCAGCCCCAAAACTAAGAGCAAATTTATTATTATTACCTCGTTGAAAATTTTTATAATCAATTAATTCCTGATGAGAGGGTCTTTTAATCTTTTGGGCTTTATTGGAAATTCTATAAATTTTATTTTTAATCTTATATATTAAATTTTTCATTTAATGACATTTAAGAAACTTATCAACATTTATAAAGTAAATAAATTTTTTTTAAGATAATTTTGCACAAATCATCAATTGGTTTTTTAAAGTTATTTAAAATTTGAATATTTGGATTTAAGGGAAATTGTGGCTTTATATCGATGCCAACCAAATTTTTTTTATATTTATAGTATATTTTCTTTTTTTTATTTTTTATAATTTCTTTAGTATTAGATTTGATGTAAATTTCACAATAATTTTTAATATTCATTCTATTTAAAAAATGAATTTCTTTAAATAAAGCAACAGTTGCGATGATAACATTAATATTCTGATTAGATATATTTTGTACTAATTTAGAATAAGACTTAGCATATAATAATCTTGTTTTTTCATCATAATATTTAAAATTTAAAATATTTCTTAAATCATCACCGCTAAACAAAATTGTTCTACCATAAGATTTTTCTATTGATCCTTTAATTTTTTTTGCAATTGTAGTCTTTCCAGATCCCGATAAACCAGTAATCCAAAATACTATACCTTTATTTTTATTTAGATTTTTCATTAATTTTCAAAATTACTCTTCCCACAACTGGATTATCAGTTCCATATTTCGCCAAACCTTTTTTTTCAATTTTGTAAATGATAATAAAATTTTTATTTTTTTCTAAATCATCAATAAATTTATCAAAATTTACAAACCTTCTATAATGATCTGTATATCTCTCAAATTTACTTAATTTTTTTCCCTCTTTATATAGTGGATCTTTTGTAGTTCTAAATTCAAAGAAAATAAGAGAATTTTTTTTAGAGATTTTTTTAATATCTTTCAATAATTTGTTTTCAGTTTTTTTAGGAATTGCATGTATAAAAAATCTTGAATATATAAAATCAAATTTTTTAGTTTTATTAAACTTATCAGAATTAATATCTATATTCTTAAAACTAATATTTCTTAATTTTTTTTGAAATATAATTTCATTATTGTTATCAATGGCTGTTTTTGATTTTTCAACTCCAATTACATTTAAATTTTTTTTATTAAAAAAAAATGAATCCCTCCCATTTCCGCAACCAATATCTATAATGGATTTATTTTTTTTTAAATAATTAAAAACAAATTTTGCAAAAGAGCTGGGTTTTGAAATTTTCAATTTTTTTTTATAGAATTTATCCCAGTAGTAGTTTATCATAAAAAATTAATTATTAATTGACTTAATATAATCAATAATTGAAAAAACAATGATTAAAAATAATAAAAAAGTTAATAGTGATAATATAAAAAAATTTTTTGAAGAAAGAGCCAATAAGCATGATGAAAACAACCCTCTAAAGTCAGTAATTTATCAAGATAAAAACCCTTCATTAGCAAAAGAAAGAGATTTGTACGAAAAAAATAAGATTAGAAATCTACTTAAAATTTCTAAAGATGATGTGGTCTTAGATGTTGGTTGTGGTATTGGTCGATGGGCAGGAGAAATGTCTGGGATGGTAAAGAAATATATAGGGATAGATTACATAAACGAATTTATTAATATAGCAAAAACAAAGTATAAGAGTAATTGTAATACACATTTTATTTGTCTTGATGGCACGAAGTTATCAAATTTTGAAGTTAAAAATCATTCACCTTACAACGTTATTATGATTATAGGTTTCTTCATGTATATTGACACTGAAGAAAGCTATGAAGTTTTAAGACAAATTCTTAAAGTTTCTGCAAATGAAAGCCAAATAATTATAAGAGAACCAATTGGTGTTGATAAGGAAGTAGTCTTAGATAATGTATGGTCTGAAGAAATGGAAACATTCTACTCTGCTAGATACAGAACTTGTGATCAGTTTAAAAAAATTTTTAATGATGTCCTTATTAAAAAAGGGTATAATTTAATTGTTGATGAAGCACTATTTCCTGAACAACTTAATAATAGAATAGATACAAGACAACATTTATTTTATTTAAAAAAGAATTCTATATAATGAAAAAAATATATTGTTTTGATCTTGATGGAACTGTCACTTCACAAGAGCTATTACCATTGATGGCAGCCGAATTAGACTTATATGATGAAATTTCAGCATTAACTCAAGCAACAATTAATGGTTTAATTCCTTTTGAGCGATCATTTAAGCTTAGATGTAAGCTTCTTTCTGATGTGCCAATAAAAAAAGTTCAAGAGGTGGCTGAGAAGGTAAAACTGAATGAGTCTATTGTACAATTTATAAAAGAAAACAAAGATAATAGCTATATAGTAACTGGAAACATTTATGAATGGATACAGCCAATAGTAGAAAAAATTGGTTGTAAAATTTTTTGCTCAAAAGGTAAATTTGACAATGACAAGCTAAGTGGACTAGAAAAAATTATAGACAAAGGAGAGGTGGTTAAAGAGCTTAGAGGAAGTGATAAATCTATAATTTCAGTTGGTGACGGTATGGGTGATGTTTTAATGTTTCAGGAGTCTGATTTATCAATAGCTTACGGTGGTGTGCATGAACCAATTGAGACTCTGAGGAAAGTTTCTAATTATATAGTGTATGAGGAGAATTCGTTATGTCGTCTATTAAACACGCTATAATTAGTGCAGCTGGAATGGGAACCAGATTGGGGCTTAACATGCCTAAATGCCTATTACAATTTAGTGGTACTTCAATAATCCAACATCAGTTAGATTTATTAAAAGATATCGAGGATGTAAGAGTTGTCGTAGGCTTTATGGAAGAAGATGTGATTAAAGTTATAAAATCTATTCGAAAAGATATTGTCTTTGTAAGAAACCCACACTATCAAGATACATCAAATACTTATAGTATAAGCTTAGCAACAAAAGGGCTAACAAAACCTCAAATTTTACTTGATGGTGACTTGCTAATAAATAAAAAATCTTTTTCTGAGTTTCTTAATAGCTTTGATGGGGTTAATTCCTTAGTAGGAGTTACTGAATCTAGTACAGACGATGCTGTTTATGTTGAGCTAAATGATAAAAATGAAGTAATAAAATTTAGTCGTGAAAAAAAGAGCAAGCATGAATGGTCTGGTATTGCTTGTTTGAATAATATCACAGTTAAAGAAGAAGATCCGTACTTATATCAAGTTCTGGAAAAACATCTTCCTTTACAAGCTAAATATATTGAATGCTCTGAAATTGATACTGCAGATGATTTAAACCGGGCACAGCATTTGTGGTCTAGATATTTTTCTTGATGGGAGTTTATAGATTTGACTTTTGATGACAAGGTTAGATTAAGAAGTGATGCCGAATTGGTACTTCAAAATGACGGTTTGGTAATTCTTAAAAATATACTAGATGAAGCCAAAATTATATATTATTTATCTAGTGGTACCTTGCTTGGAGCTGTTAGAGATAAAGATTTTATTCGTTGGGATTGGGATGTGCAAATGTATTTATTGATGGAAAATGCTTATCCCTTGAGACACAAAATAAGTAAATTATTATCAGATGGTGGATTTAATATTAATAAATTTAATGACTGCAAGGATTCTCTTAAGTGGGATTTAAGAAGAGAAGGAGTAATTTTTGAGTTGACTGCATGGTCTCAACAAGGAAAATGGCGTCATCGAAAAAAAAGAAGTATGAAAGTACCTTCATATTTGTTTGAGGGAGAATATATCATAAATTTTAAAGGAAATAATTATCCTACACTTAATCCTCCAGAAGAATATCTTGAGTTTTGCTATGGAGATTGGAAAACACCTATGCGTACATCTGACAAAGGATTATATATGTCTTCTAAACATTGGAGAAATAATACTCCAATTAATCGATCAATACTAATTTTCAAAAAAATTATAAAAAAATTAATTTTATTTTTAACTATCAAATAAACAAATTTTATATTTTTATAATAATTGAAGCAATTAATTAAGTTTAATTAGAATTGTGCGATCAGATAGAATTTTACAATCTATCTTTTTATTTATCTTAAGTAAAATTTGTAACTTGTTAACACGTTCACTAATATCTGTCTTTTCGAATGAAGTAAATTTTTTTTTGTCTTTGGTAGATAAAAACTTTTTAGAAAATAGTTTTCGCAAAACTGATCCAACTAATTTTTTTAAACTCATTACTTTTAAAAGTATTTGAAAAATAGTCCAGTTAGTAGACTTGGATATACTATCTTCTTCTAAACTTTCCCATACTTTAATTATTCTTTGTGCTGCAAGCTCTTCATTTCCATAGTGTATTTTTTTATTTAATATCTCTGGAATTTGTTTCTTCAAATTTTTTTTACTACCAGATTGCATGTCATCAAAAATATTATTTACAGTGTTAACAAGTTCATCTGGTGATTTTACTATGTCACCTAATAAATTTGGGATTTCGTTATCATATTCATTTTCAAAGGGAATATATGTAACTAAAGGTTTTTCAGAAATTGTTGCTTCTATAGCAGTAGTGCAGCTATTATGCATAACTGCAAAAGCTTTATTAACCCACTCGTTTATTGGACCTTCACGGATAATATGTACATTGGGTATTCCCTCAAGATATACTTTCCATGCTTCAATAGTTTCCATAGGATGTGGGCGTAAAACAATATCGTAACCTTTATTATTTTTAGCAAGATTTTGTATAGCTTCTATGAAAGCGTAAAGTTTACGAAACTCATTTGACATACTATGAAACATTCTTCTAAAATAATCTGGGTCAGTTTTAAAATACCCTGAGTTTCTTAACATTTGAATAACTTCATGAAATTCTGAAACAGTTGAACATGTAAGGTTTGAAGAAATTAATAAAAAAGGTTTTTTTGGTAATTGTTTTGGTGTGTTCCAATAATTTGAAAAAAAAGGTTTCCATAAATCGGCACGTGGTGAGCCTACTTTATGTATTTTAGATAAATGATCTGGATAAATTTTTTTCAAGGCTTCTGTATCTTCAGAGCCCCATCCAAAAACTGCTGATGCTTGTCCAATTGAACGATTTGAATACCTATTTCTTGCCATTTTTTCATAACCCCTAGTATGTAAACCGTGTTCTTCATCCTGACTTGTAATCTTAGAGCCATTATCAATAATTGATTGGTGTCTAGAAAGTTTTCTTGAACCTGGTGTCAAAGATTTAGTGTGAAATATTCCTGGAGCGAGTATTCTACTTCGAAAGCCTTGCATAATTTCATTATGACTAGAAACTAAAACTTGATGTCCTTTTAATGCTGCTAAAATTGCCAATAAAAGTTTGCTGTCTAACTCTCGACTAGTTAATTCAATATGTAAATAAATATTCATGTTTTTAAAATTGTTTACGAAAATTTTTTCTAACTATATAGCTTGCAAATCTTCTATAATAGCTTGTTTGTATGTCAATATTATAAAATACATAAACTAGGATCTTTTTTTTATTAAGAAATCAACTCTTTTCACAGAGTAAGGTAACTCTTTTTTTTGTGGTAATATATAGCTCTCCAATTTCTTTGTATTAAATTTTTTAAGTAAAAATATTAGTTTTTTATCTGTGAAATTTACAGTTTTGCCTATAGACATTTTATGAAACTTTTCATCTAATTTTGAATAATTTAATTTTCGTTTTTTGTCAAAAATTTTACTTTGTCTTTTAAATTCTTTTGTATTTTGATATCTTATATCCATATCAGCATTTGGAATATCTCCTATTAAAAGATAGCCCTTATTTTTTAATAATTTTAAGCATAAATTTATAAATTTATTAACTTCATTTAAATTATAAAAATACTGAATAACTGAATAAACTAATATTTTATCAAATTTTTTTTTAATTTTTATGGCTTCATAGCTAATATTTCCCTTTAAATATTTAATTTTTTTTTTGTGGGGTATCTTATTAATAATTTCAGGGCTATCAATTGCTGTGGCTGATTTACTTTTTTGTGCTAGACTTGCTATGATTTTACCATCTCCAGTTCCTATATCAAAAATATCATCTGTCTTATTAATTTCTAATTTTTCCGCAATATCTTCACATATAAATTTGTATTTTTTTTCTGTAAATTTATATCTTCCTGACAGCAAATACATTTTATCATTAGTAATTTCTTTAGCGATATTACTATAATTTTTATACGCTTTATTAAATCTCATATAGTTTCTGTTGAATATACAGATCTTTTAATTTTGAGGTCTTTCAAATAAGTTTCCATAAAATTTATGAAAGGTGAAAAATAAATCTACAAAAACTAATTTACCTTTATCATTTTTCATTACAATAAACCCTCCTTCTTCCATAAATTTTTCAGCAATCTTACTAAAATCAATCTGTTTATCAATTCTATCAAAAATGTCTGTTGTTCTAACAACGCCATTGTGGGCGCTAATAATTGCATTCGAGTTTTCTTTTATCTCAATTTTGAGAATTTCATTTTTTACATTTTTAGCCATCTCATTTTTATCTTCATAAAAAGGACCGTAATGCATAAAAATATTTTTAGTATAATCATATCCTCTAAAAGCTAATTCAGCTGTTTGTCTTGCTCGACAACTTGGACTTGATACAACCACATGATATGGAAGATTAATTTTTTCAATTAGTTCTCCCATTGCTCTTGCCTGAACTAAACCTCTATCTGAAAGACATACGGCTTTTGAAAAATATTCATTTTCTGCATTTAAATTATTTAATACCTCTATCGAATCATATTTCTTTACATCAATCCACTTCTCTCTTTCTGCGTGTCTAAAAAGTAAAATATATCCTCCGTTAGAAATAATATCTTTTGCAAGATCACGTTGCTTCCATACTATGTTAGGTTGATACTCCGTATTAATTTTTTTATTTAAAAATTTAGAAATTTCAGATCGTTTTTGATATAGATGTACTGCTGATGAGAAGAGAATTAAAAAAAAACTTACAAGAAAACTTAGAACTATAAAAATTCGGACAATTCTAGATTTTAAAAAAGTATTCAAGGAAATATATTATAGGCATTTCTTTAAAATTTCAACATAAGATCTATATTTTATTTCAGAAATTTTAAAATGTATGGGCAATAGATAAACTTTCATAAATTTTTCAACATCTATTTTACTTTTATGAATATATCTTATTAAAAAGTATTTTTTCATTAAATCATGATTTTTAATTGTCTCATATCTAATTGGGATTATAGGGCCAAGTCTTTTAGAAAAATAAGCTATTTTATTAAAATTATTTTTAAAATTTATTTTTCTTTTCAATATAATCTTTTTATTAACCTCAAAATTTTTTAGGTTTTTTTTTATATCTAATAATGCATTATATTCCAAAAAGGTATTCTCACTTTCATGGTAAAGCCATGAATGAAATGTTTTTTTTTTATTAATTTGCTCAAATTTACGTCTAGATTGATATTTACCAAGATCTTTATTTTTCATTTGCTCTTTTTTAGAAAATTCATAGAAATGTAAATTTTTAGTTATAACAATTCCTCCACATACTGAATTAATAATTTTGGGTAATGAAAATATTTCAAATTCGCTTTTATTAATAAATAAATCATTTTTATCTAAAATTATAGAGTCAACAGAGTCTTCAATTATCCTAATATTTTTTTTAGGAGGAATAATTTGTTCAAAGCCCCATTTGTGTACTGCTAGTGCCACATCAGGAGATTTAAAACTCGTACTAATATTACTATATCTTCCAACAGTATTAAAAATACAATGAGAAACCCATTTGTTAACAAAAACCTCTTTTGATCGATCAATTTTTAAAAATCTTAGAATTGAAGCGATGCCAGCACGTGCTGATGGCAATAAAATTATCTTATAACCATAATTTGTTTGAAAATAATTCTCTATTTCACTAATTAATTTATAGCTAATTTTTTTTTCATATTGAATATTATATTTTAGATTTAGATTGGTAAAAGCCGAAGGCCATTGATAATCTTTAATATTATTTTTCATTATATTAATTTTCTTAATAATTCTATTTGTTCATCAAAAAATTTATTATTACTTGAATGATCCAAAATAATAGTTTTTTCAAATTTTGGATCTAAAAGATTTCTATTTATATCATATGTTAATATTTCATAAGGAAATTTATAATATTCAAATTTATCAATTATATTTTTTCTGACTTTTTCATTGTTAATGACAAATGGTAATTTTTGACAAACTAATTCATTGTAATTAAAATAATCTTGATAAATTTTTTCTTTAGTTTCACTTTTAAAAAGAAGAAATTTTTCATTTCTTTTTTTTATTTCTGCTTTCATATTCTCTTTAAAAAAATTAATTTTATTATTAAGGTTTTTAGATGGAAAATTCCATAATGAATAATTAACACTATATAATTTATCATGTAATAATTTATTTGACTTAAATAATTTACTTATTTTTATCAAAATATTTATAATAACAGATTGCAATTTACTAGACTGATTTATTTCATCATCAATAATTTTAAGAAAATCTTCATCAGAAGATTGTAATCCACCTAATGGTGAACAATCAATAAATTTTGAAAAACTAAATAAGGAAAAATCAGAGTTACATATATCGGATTTCCCATTATTAAATTTTGCTGAAAGAACATGCGCACAATCCTCAATTATTAATAAATTATTATCATCGGCAAATTTTTTGACTTTGTAATTTTGTGGTATGCCAAATTGATGATAAAGCCAAATAATTTTAGTAAATTTTGACCATCCAGTACTGAGTTGAATATTCTGCTGAATATTAGAATAAACCCAAAACCCCATAAATTTAGGCACCAATATCTCATTTAATTTTGGATTAATATTATTTTTTTTTATTAAATATCTTAAAATAAGAGATGCTGCCAGTTTACCTGACATTAAAAATCTGAAATTTTGAAAACCTATATTAGATTTCAACTCTAAAAAGAGCTTTTGGGTATTTGTCTGATCCATATTTTTCTTTGAACTCTGATATTGATATTTCTTTAATAGTTGGTTTAAATTTGTCTTGGGCAAAATATCTTTCACCTATTTCATAAAAGTGAAATTTATTTTTTTTGTAATATTTCATTGCATTCCATTCAAGGAAATGTCTTGGAGATATATGCTCGTATTTTTTTAAATTCACCTGCGTCCATCCCCAAGCAAAATCATATAATCTTGAACAGTACAAAAATGATATAATTTTGTTATCTAAATTTAAATAAAACAAATCAGCTTCATTATCATTAATTTTTTTTAACATAATATCCCATGTTTTTTTTGGTCTTGTAACTTTACCTGCCGAAATTCGATGATATTTTCTAAATTCATTAAACTTTTCTTTTATTTCATTTTTTGTTTTTTTATAGTTTAAAACTTTAAATTCTAAATTCTTAATCTTCGATGTTTTGTTAATATTTTTTCTATGATATTTACTCATATTAAGCATTAGTTGATCTTCTTCTAAACTTAGATCTAAAATTAATGTGTTATCAACATTAAAACTTTTTGAATACGCTAAAAGCTCAAATTGATTTTTTGAAAAAATTTCAACTTTATTATTTTTAAAATATACTGGGCTTACCTGATAGTTTATTTTTAATTTTTTTAATTTAAATTTTGTTTTTATCAATTCAAAAGCAAAATCATAAATTCTTTTTCTTAAACTTTGGGTTATTTTTGGAGAAAATATTGGGGAAAAAATCAAATTATTACCAAAAGAAAAACTTATCTTTTTTGTATTTAAATTTTTAGCAAATGGCATTAATCCAATCAATTTATTTTCATGGAAAATTACAAATGAAATATTTTCAATTTTATTAAAAGCAGAATAATAGTTTAAATTATTCCAGGTACAATTATGAAGTGGCCCCTCTAATTCAGTAATTAAATCATCCCAAGATGACATTGTAAATGTATTAAATTTTTTAACTTTTAGATCCATTGATATTTAATTAATACTTAATTTATTATTCAAAATAATTTTTGATAATTTTTATAATTTTATTTTGATCTTTATTATTTAAATTCACAAATATAGGGATACTGATTGAGTTATTAAAATATTTTTTTGACCCTGGAAAATGAGAAACTTTTCCTTTATATATACTAAATTCAAATATTGGAATGTAATGTTGCTGTGCCATAATATTTTTTTTTTTTAAATATTGCATGAAATGATCTTTACTTTTCTTTAATTCTTTAAATATTATATTTAATAAAAACAAATGAAAAGAAGGCTTTATACTATAGGAATATTTCGGGAGTATTACTTTTGAATTAAAATTTTTAAATTCTTTTGAAAATTTATTGTAAATTTTTTTACGTTTTTTTATGAAAAAATTTATTTTTTTTAATTGTGAAAAGCCTAATGCACAGTTAACATCTGAAAGTCTATAATTAAAACCATGCTTTAGAACATCATACTTCCAGTGTTTTTTTTTATCTCTCAATATTCCATGGCTTCTAAATAATTTAATATTTTTAGCAATTTTCATATTATTAGTTGTTACAATACCCCCCTCTCCAGAAGTAATCGTCTTTAATGGATGCATTGAAAAAGTGGAAATATCCGCATGCTTACAAGAGCCAATTTTAAATAACTTATTTTTGTATTTGTATTCTGAACCTAATGCATGACAAGCGTCTTCAATTATAAAAAAGCTATATTTTTTTTTAATATCATAAAATTTTTTTGAATACTCTGGATAGCCTCCATTGTACATTACTACTAGTGCTTTTATTTTTTTTAGTTTATTTTTTTTTATACAATCTAAAACAGTATTTGGGGTAACTTGACCAGTATATTCATCAACATCAATTAAATAAACTTTTAGCTGCATAATTTTAGCTAAATTATACGATGCAATAAAATTAACTGCTGGCATCAAAATTACATCATCTTTTTTTAAATTAATTGATAACATTGCCAAGTGAATTGCAGCTGTTCCACTGCTACAAACATAGCTATATTTACATTTAAGATATTTACCTAGCTCATTTTCTAATTTTTTTACATATGGGCCTGTGGTAATCAAATCATTAGATAAAGAATTTAATACTGAAACCTTATCTTTTTTATCTATAAATTGTCTCCCATAGGGAATAAATTTCATAAATTAATTTATTCTGTTAATAGGATTAAAGCATATTTTAGATTTAAGAATTTTTTTGATTTTTTTTTCTGATATATCTTTAAAGATTTTATCTAAAATTTTCATATATTTTTTTATATTTATTTTATTATGAAAAATATTAATATAAATCATGTTAGTTGCTAAAATTCTGTTTTTTAACATTTCTTGAGTAAGAAAAGTTTTTCTCTCTAAGTGGTTATTAATAAATTCAAACGATGGTATGGCATTTGTTCCCATCACTTTAATTGGTATATTGTACTTTTTCGACAAATTAGTCCAAAATTGTTTGATCATTTTTCCATTTATTTCAATTTTTTTAAAAACATTTAATCTCTTAAATTCATTAATTGAAGAGAGAGCTGCTGTATATCCAATTCTTTCTCCCCAAAAAGTACTACTAATAAAAGTATTTTCAGCTTTCCTCATTATATTTTTTTTACCAATTATTGCATTAATTGCATAACCACTACCTAAAGATTTTCCAAATATCGCCATATCTGGGTTAACTTTAAATTTAAGATGAATACCTCCCATATTTTGTCTATATCCCGACGTACATTCGTCAAAAATTAAAATTATCTTTTTTTTATTACAAATATTTCTTACTTTTTGTAGAAAATTATTTTTTGGGCCTATATTTCGCATTACCTCCATTTTAATAATCCCAATTTTTTTTTTATCAATTAATTTTAAAAGATATTTAAAGTCATTATATGGGAAGGGGAAAGAAGTATTTTTTAAATTTTCTGGAATACCCTCGTAGTTTAATCCTGACATTAAATGTTTGTCAAGATTTTTTTTTGAATTTATATTTGCTGATAAGTACCAGTCATGCCATCCATGATAGCCGCAGAAGGCAACATTTTTCTTATTTGTATGTGACCTAGCAATTCGGATCGCCAATGCATTTGCTTCACCACCCCCCCTAGTAAACTTAGCCATGGATGACCAAGGATGATGTTTAATTATTTGTTTTGATAAGTAAACTTCCTCTGGACAGTTTAAAGTTGTTAAATTACCATTATGAATATTCTCGATAACTGATTTATTAACTTTTTCATTGGAATAACCCAGAACACTTGTTCCAACAGCACAAAACATGTCTTGATATTTTTCATTTTTTAAGCCCCAGACATTTATTTTTTTTGCTTTAGTAAAATAAGCAGGCCATTTATCAGGTAAATGAAGCTCAGACCTTTTTGAAAATAGTGTGGTGCCACCAGGGATAATAGTTTTTGCATATTTATATAAATTTATACCATTTTTATTTTTCATTTTTTCCACTTTCTTGGATCTATTAATTTTAAATCATCTATCTTTAAATCGAACATTTTATTTTTATTAATTATTTTAAAATTTATAATTTCTTTTAAGTTATAAAAATTATTAATACCAATAATAATTTTATCAAAATCATTATGCAGCAAATCACTTAGACAGTAATCAATTGGGGATATTTTATTATTTTCAAGAAACATAAACCATTCAGAAATTTGTTTTTGCCATTTTTTGAAATATTTTTTTTTATAAACAGATTTATTTACCAGTAATCCTTGTAAAAATATTGATCTTACATGAGTTTCTATTCCTAAATCCTTTAATTTATCAAACCAACCTGTAGTTAATATTCTTTTATCCAAAATATTATATGGACATTGCACTACATCTAGATCAAAATTAGATGTAGTGTAATTTAAACAGTCTGTATCATAAATAGATAATCCAATTTTTTGAAAATATTTTTTTTTTTTTAAATCCTCTAGATTCCTAAAAATTTTAGTACCATATTTTGTAAATAAAATTTCTGAGTCATGAAGTAATAACGTCTGAATTTTGTTAGTATTTAAATTATTAAAATGATGGTTTAGTTTTTTTTGACAAAATTCTAATGATGTCCATTTATAATCGGGACTGATTTTTGATAAAAATTTGAATTTTTTGTTAATATTTTTGAATATTTTTTTATCTTTTAAATAAGATTCAGCTGTATCAATTTTACATATACTATTTTTTTTGGCTAAATTTAAAATTTTTTTAATTTCATGACTGGTTATTTTGATTGAATCTGCACCATATTTTTGTGCAAAATTTGCAGATCCAATTACAATTTTTTTTTT
>Ga0209335_10001271_pt1 | contig 29309 bp, 29 predicted proteins | sample COG_09_FD_184753 | JGI IMG/M metagenome (GOLD analysis project Ga0209335, IMG submission 184753) | Pelagic Microbial community sample from North Sea - COGITO 998_met_09 (SPAdes) (version 2) | ecosystem: Environmental > Aquatic > Marine > Neritic zone/Coastal water | place: Helgoland, sampling...
GCAATGATGAATTGAACCCATTGAAATTACAAAATCAAAAAAATTTTCATAAGGAATATCTTCAAAAGATCCAAATAATGCTTCGACTTTATTTTGAACTTTATAATATTCTATATTTCTTGGGATTAAGTTTTCTACGGCTATTTTTGAATTCTCTAAACAAATAATTTTATCTGCATCAGAATTTTGAGCTAACCAAATTGATGCATATCCTGATCCTGCCCCTATATCTAATACATTTCCATATATTCTTTGAACTTTATTTTGAAATTTAGAGAGAATTTTTACCCTAGGTTTAAAAATATTTTTTGGATCTTCAATACCTAAATTTTCATGTTTTTTATTATGGAGATCAATATCTTTTTTTTTAAAATTTTTCATAATAAATATCTTTAATTTTTTCGTTCCATAATTTTACCGGCTTTTTGTCATAATAAAAAAATAAATCTAATATTTTTTTTCTCAGTCTTTGTATATTTTTATCTTCATACCACCATTTAATATTTTTTTTTGAAATTTCTTCCAACCTTTTTGCGGCAGCTATAGGGCATTCAAAATAAATTTTATATTTTTTTAATATATCTATTAATGGAAGATATTTTTTATTGATAAGATTCTCTGATTTACTCCAAAATAGAATTAGGGGTTTGTTTGCTTGTAATGCTTCAAGCCACGGAGTTGAACAATGATCGACAACTATGATTTTGATATCTTTCTTTGCAAGTCTGGATGCTGCAGTAGCCTTGATATCTTCAAATTTTAAATCTTTAAGATTATTCTTTAAATAGCTAATGTAGCCCCTTGGATCACGTTCATTATGTCTCAGTCGTAAAATTAATTTTTTTTTAATCTTATCTGATAAACTGATTAAAAATTTATATTGTGAATAATAATATAAAAATGAGTTCCCTCCATTTAAATATGATTGAAAGTAGCCTCCAAAATATCTTTTAACACTTGCACCCATAAAAATAATTTTATTAGTTTTTTTACTATAATTATTTTTTATTGTATTGGTTTGACTATTTACATTATATAAAACTGGTAACTTAAAACTATTTTTTTCATTTTCACATGCACTGCCCCATCCTAAGAAATAATTTCTAAAATATTTGGATATTATAAAATGTGGATTATGATCAATAATAAAATAAGTACCATTGTGCTGTATATCAAAATATTTCGTTTTATTTTTTATACAAATTGCAGCATAGAATTTAAATTTATCATCTGTCCACCATCCATGCGCATTACTAATCAAAAATTTAGGAACATCTTTCATTTTATTTTCTACATTTTGTAAATTCAATGGAATAGACTCAAAATATAAAGATGGCAAATATTTAGTCACCATTTTAAAAATAAAGTTTTCTATTTTTAAATTACTTTTTAATTTTTTAAAAATTTTTTTTCTAAGGATATCACTTTTTTTTACTTCAACTAAATCAAATTTTTCAAAAAAATTTTTTTTTAAATTTTTTCTTGAAGGAATTTTGTATTTATTAAATTCTTTCATAAAAATTCCATGCCTAAAATCAATATTATATGTAGCTACATAATTATTTATTTTTTTTTTCTCATAAATATTTGAATGGTTAATATGTGGAGTTTGATCGAATTGGTTTAAAAAATAGTTCTTTATTTTTTTCAAAAAAATCTTTAATTTTCCATTTCCTATAATTTCTTTATTATTTGAATATTTATTGAAATAAATTATTTCTGAAATTAATTGTAAATTAAAAAAATCATTTTGACTAAATGAAATAAATTCTGCAAAGTTTTTGAAATGAATAAAATTTTTTCTATTTAATGTTATTAGAGTTAATTTTTTATTTTTAAGAACAATTTTATTATATTGGGTAAACTTTTCATAAATTGTTTCGATAAAATTATTTAAAAATGGAACTAAAATAATACTGTAAGCTTTTTTTGAAATTATTAGCTTCTTATCTTGAATAATATGGTGATATAATTGATCGAAAACCTTATTAGTTAATATTTTACAGTATTTTTTTGATTTACGCGAATTACTGCTATTTTTTAATACCCAAGGATTTTTGTCTAATTTTTTATAATCAAAAACTTTACTGGCATCACTAAAATGTAAGGCTGAATTTTTTTCAAAATCGTTTAGATTATTAATCTCATAATTTGTTGATATTAAATACTTTTTTTTCATTAGGGATTATTTTTTTATAGCCGAATTTTCCATACTTTGTAAAGATATTATAACAGTTGTCTTTGAAAACTGTTTATATTATTCATTATTCACAAGCCTTATGAAAAAAAAAATTTTCTGCTTTGACATAGATAATACGATTTGTAAAACAAGCAAATCAAATTATTCAAAATCTATTCCAAATAAAAAAGCTATTAAATTAATTAACAGTTTATATTTAAAGGGTCATACAATTAAAATTTTAACAGCACGTTATATGGGCAGAAATAATGATGATTTAAAAAAAGCTAATAAACAAGGTTACAAAAAAACATTTGCCCAGTTAAAAAAATGGAACTTAAAATTTCATAAACTTTTCATTTCAAAACCAAATTATGATATTTTTATTGATGACAAGTCTTTAAATTTTAATAAAAAATGGATCTCTGAAATTCAAAAAAAATATTTAAGACATTAATAACTGAAAATTACTTAAATAAATATTTAATTTTAATTCTTATTTTATGATAAAGGCTAATTATTATAGATTTTAATATCAATGATTTATTTGGTTTAATATCGTAATACTTATCAACATTAATTATCCACGATGCAAAGTGTTTATGCTCTTCTTTATTATATAGATCTTTATTAGTTATAAATAATTGATTGTTAGTATTTTCTGCTAAATGATCTACAGCTGATACTGTAAGTGGGAATTTTTGATCATAATCATCACCACATATAATGCCACCTATTTTAACTTTTTTAATCCAATCACACAAAGTTTTTCCACCCTCTTGGCCACCATGAGCGTAACCATCTACATAAACAAAATCAAAATAATTATCCTCAAAAAGATTCAATGCACTTTCAAAACTTGTTCTCAATAATATAAAATTTTTTTCAAATCCAACATTTTTTAGTGTTTCTAAATATTCTTTAGAGTCATGATGATCTGAATACTTGTCAACACCATAATAAAGTTTAAATTTTCCACTGTTAATCATCTTTTTTGAAAATTCTCCTTTTGCAACTCCTAGCTCAATACCGACTAAATTTTTTCTATTAAGAAAATCTGGAACGTTAAATCTATTATAGCTTTTTATAATTTTTTTATTTATCATTTTTAATTTATTTTTTAATAGCTAAAATTTCCATTTCAACACCTCTAGAACGATATCTTAAATTGTACAAATCATATTTTTTATTGATAACCTTAATCAATTTAAAGAATATACAAAGAAATTTAAAAAATTTAATATAGTTTAATGGGATTTCAAAGGCAGAAACAATTTGTGAAGGATATTTCCCATTATTAAAAAGATTTAAAATTAAATCCTCAGCTACACCCTCTATATCTAATTTCAATATGTCTATTTTTTTGTCTTTAAATTTTTTCATTAAAAAAGGTAAATTATGTGCTTGAGCATAGTAAAAAGACTTGGAATCAAATTCTAAAAAATTATTAATACTGGTACTTTTAATTCTATTTGAAGGATCTGTGTAAAGTTTAACTTTTTTATTTTTATAGTAAAGTGCATATGGATAAAAATTAAAATTTTTAATTTTCTTTAGTGAATTAATATAATTAATACTGGATTTTGTTGGATCAAATAACCTTACAATTCCCTTATGTTTTTTCAGAATCTCTAAATCAAATGAAATATTTGTTCCAACACCACCAGAATATACTATTGGATTTTTGGGTATCATATTTTTTTTTAATTGACAATTACCATAATGTTGAAATTTATTTGAATTTGAATTTTTTAATAAAAAAAACTCTATCATATAAATGATTAATCTTCTTGGGAATAAAAAAAACAAATCTATTTTCAAATATCTTTCAATAAATCTTATTTGAAAAATTAAAATTGTTAGCCTGGGTGTTCTTATAAATAAAGAAATTTTATTAATTAATGAAATAAATTTATTAATGATTTTTTTTACAATCATCTTAACTTTGAAATATTAAATTTCTAAAATTACGTGCATTATGGATTGAAAAATATCCTCTAAAACTCCATAATTTTTTGATTTTATACTTACATGGTGTTTGCAGTACTTTTTAATACTTTGATTATTGCAACCAACAATAGAAATTACATCTAATTTTTTTTGTTTAGCAAACTTACAAATATTAACAATATTTTTTGATGTTCCCGAACAGCTGAAAATTATTAAACAGTCATTTTTATCATATAAATTATCTAACTGATGTTCAAAAACTTTTTCAAAACTGACATCATTAGCTATTGCAGTAATCATAGATGAAGAATTTGAAAGAGAAATAACTCTAGCTTTTAATCTTTTATTTCTTCTTTTTAGATTTTGATTTAAATCTGTTTCAAAATGAGCAGATATAGCAGCTGAACCTCCGTTTCCACATACAAAAATTTTTCTTTTATCTAATATTTTTTTTTTTAAAAATCTGCAGATTTTTAGTATTTTATTTTGATCTAATTGCTTAATATTTTCTTGTAATTCTCTGTAATATGATTCAATTCTTTTTTCTAACATATTTTTTACTTTATCTTTTAAATATCAAAAAACAACTGAGTATTTATAACTTTTACTTAGCAATACTTTGTGAAACAGTTAAATGTAAAAACCATATTTTCTGGTTTTTTTTCTGCGTATATTATTTCTTTTCTTAGTGTTGGAACAATAGAAAAACTTAAAGCTAATCTATCTTTATTGATTGTTGCTGAACCTGAGTGTGATAAATTATTATTATCGAACATAATTGAATTTCCAATTTTTCCTTTAACTATAACATTTTCTTTTTTGATATTGCTGTAGTAAGCAAATGGACCATTATTTTCATCTACATCGCACAAGTAAATTAAAAGCTTTATAGATCCAGGAACATCATTGTCTGAATGATATTTTGTATTTTTATTTTCTTTATATTCATTAAAATGAAGTGTTTTATAGATTGCTATTGACTCTACACGATAATTTGAACCATGATAAACTTTTCTTAAATCTTCATCAAAATTTTTTTTTAAGAAGTTTATATAATCTAATCTATTAAAACCCCATGTATATTGAAACTTTTCATCGTAAAACATTTTTGGTGAATTAGTAGAATTTTTATTATTTTTTACTAAATAATATTTAAAATTGTTATCTGAACAATTAATCTCTTTATTTAATGCAATATCAGAATAAATTTTTTTTAAAAAGTTGTCATCAATTGAAATTTGGATTATCTTACAATATTCATCACCTAAATTTGGAATATTTTCTTTATTTTTTTTATAAACAAATTTAACTATTTGTAAGTTTATCCAATAAATAAAATGACCAATATATTTTGTTGGAGCATTTCTAAATTTAACTATTGCCTTTATAAATACGAAGATAATTTTTTTAACTTTTCTTAAAATTTCAATCATTTATTTAAAACTTTAAATTGTTTAAAAAAATATAAAAAGACTTCCTTTAATTCAACAAATTTTTCCTTAAAAAAATCACTATATTGCATTTCATTATCATGGAAAAAAAGTAGGTCATTGTCTAAAAAAATTTTTTTGTTAGATTTTTTTCTTGAGTAAAAAATTATGTTTTTTTCAGGAAATAAAAATTTAATTAATAAAGAGAGATAATTTGGTCGACATATAATTTTATTATATCTTTTTAAAATTTTTCTAATATTTTTTTCATTTATTCTCAAATAATTTCTTTTATGATTCTGGAAGACTAATTTGTTCTCTTGAATATATAAAAATTCAGAGTTACATGAAAAATTTTTATTAACGTAATCACTAAATTTATACCAATCTTCAACATCATTTTCACTTTCTATTAATTTTAAACGTTTTTTAATCCTCGTATATATATTTCTCTCCTTATCTATTAAACTTGGATCATCTATTATGAGTATTTTTTTTGATGAAATCTTTATTTTATTTGTAGTTTTTGGTTTAATAATTTTTCTAACAAAATATGAATACATATCCTCATAAAGTATATTTGATCCATTGATTAATTTTTTTTTTTTTAATTCATCTATAAGTGGATGACTTAAAAAATCAAATGAGCCCTGTCCGATTTTCTCATTTTTTTTATATCTTTTTTTTAAACTATAGTGTGTAGAAAGATTTAAATTATTTTGAATCAATTTTTGTATTTTCAAACTTCTTCTTTTCTTAACTTTGACAATTTTATGATTCTTATGTGAAATTTTTACGTCTTTTATTAAATTTTGAAAAATTATAGCATCAATTTCTTTGCTAAAATAATGTCTAGATAAATCTGAAGTATCATAAATTAACAAAGGTATTTTTTTTTTAGTTTTAAATTTAATTTCTTTTATCGGTTTAGTAATTCTATTTTTTTTTAATATATTGAAGTTTGCACTTAATACAGTATCAGTTGGGAAAAATTTACCATTAAAGAAATTAGTGTTAATTGGGTAACTATTCCCAAGATAACCATTTAATAATATTCTCCTTGTAAAATATTTACTAAAATCACTTTCTGAATTTATATAAAATTTTTCTTTTAAAACATTTTTTGATTGTCCAATTAAAATTGCAAATGTTGTAAAACCATTATGTTGAGAAAAAATGAAATTAGTATAATTTGCTAAAATTAAAGCTCTTTCTAGCGTATTCGATGAATAGTTTTCTAAATGAATACAATTTAAATCTAATAATTTTTTTATCAAAGTATCTTCATTTGAGTACTCTTTATCAACACCATAAAAAATAATATTAGGATTATTTGCTTCTCTTTTAATTTTATTTACTAAATTAATTATAAATTGATCATATTTTTCTGGCGCTACAGTGATTAAATTTTTTTTATGTGTAAATCTTCTAATTTGAATAGAGAATACATTTTTATTTTTATTTATTGGTAATTCTTTTTTTTTTTTTAAAAAAAAACTTGGTATAAATTTTTCTCTAACAAATAAATCATTATACATATCATAAGGTATATCTATACCTTTGAAATAGTTTGATTTATTCATTGCATTAATTGTCTTAAAAGTTTTTTTTTGATATATTTGGTATTCATTTTTTTTATAACTAAAGTTTTTATTTATAAATTCTCTTCCTTCGACTCTTATTCTTTTTTTATTTTTGAAATCATATAAATCACCAAAACAGAATAATGGCTGAAGAATTCTATCAAAATAATGAAAATCATTAATAATTTCATCTGTAACTACATGGCAAAATTTATTTAAAATATTGTGTGAATTATAAAAAGGATCAGATAGATAAACCTGACAGTTTCTATTTTGCTGAAGATAGTCAGCAAATAGTAATTGCATCAAAGAAGTTCCAGGCGCGTCTGAACCGCCGTCATGATGAGATTGTTTTGTTGAAATGAGTATTTTTTCCATATTTTTTTAAATATCACAAGATATATCAGATTTTAATCTTTTTATAAAATTTAGTTTTTTAAAAAAAAATTATTTATTTTATCTGAAACATATTTTATCTCATCTTTTTTTAAGAATTGATTTATTGGTAATGTTAAAATTCTTTTTGCTTGATTTTCAGTGTTTACAAAACTTCCTTCTTTATGACCAAGATATTTGGCTGCTGGTTGTAAATGAATTGGAACTGGATAATGTATGGCAGTAGATACTCCATTATCTTTTAAATATTTTTTTAATTCATCTCTTTTATTTACTTGCACTACAAAAGTATGAAATGTGTTATACTGATATTTCTTTTCATCTGGTATAAAGACTTTTTCTAAATTTAAATATTCTTTGTAAATATTATAATTTTTTCTTCTTCTTTCAATTACATTCTTAAGATTTTTTAGTCTATAATTTAATATTGCAGCTTGTACGTTATCCATTCTTGAAACATATCCAAAAGTTTTTATCTTATTTCTATTAGTCATTCCATGGTTACGTAACTCAACAACTTTTTCATAAATCTTTTTATTATTAGTAGTTAAATAGCCGGCATCTCCAATTGCATTAAGGTTTTTTAATGGATGAGCTGAAAAACATCCAATTGTTCCTAACGAACCAGCTGGTTTATTGTAATATTTTGATCCAATAGATTGAGCAGCATCTTCAATTACTGGAATATTATATTTTTTTGCAATTCTATTTATTTCGTTCATTTCACTAATCCTTCCAGTCAAATGTACTGGCATTATTGCTTTAGTTTTTTTACTTATTGCATTTTCTAATAATCCTGGATTCATTGTTTGATCTGGAAGTACATCCACAAAAATAGGAGTGGCACCTAAGTGAACAATTACTGAAACAGATGCTATAAATGAATTTGGTGTAGTGATTACCTCGTCTCCTCTCTTAACTCCTAGTAAGTGTAGCGCAAAGGTAAGCGCATCAGTTCCACTGTTTAAGCTTGCTGCATATTTTGTATTACATAATTTTGAGATTTTTTTTTCAAATATATTAATATTTTTTCCTCCAACCCAGGTATCATTTTTTAAAGCTTGATCAATAATACCTAATAAAATTTTTTTCTCTCTTTTCCATTGTGTTGCAAGATTTACGTAGGGTATTTTCATTTTAAATTTATAAGATCTCTAACATCTAATAATTTTTTTATTGGAAAAATTTTCTTCTAAAGGTCATAATTAAATTCTTTTACAATCGTTTTTCCTCTAACTGTAACCAACCACATCTATTACAAGCCTCAACAGTTCCATGCTCTTTCATTACTTTTTTAAATTTCTTAAACTCTTCATCAAAAATTATATCTCTTATATCTTTATCCCTAACATTTCCCATAGAAACAGCTAAACATGGGAATACTGTTCCATCATTATTAATGTGAACGCTTGCCCACGGCTGTGCACATGGTTTAAAATCATTTTTTTTATGCTCCTTAAAATTAAGAGTATCTAATTTTTCATCATCTAGCGGGTCTAAATCTCCAACTAATTCATCTACCTTGGGATGTAAAAAAGCTACTTTTTTATTTTCATAATTATATTTTTTAATAAGGTAGAATTGTTCTTTCATTTTATTCCAATTTTTATATTCATAAGCAGAACTCTTGTTAAAAATATCATCAAATTGATACATGTAATCGCATCCTAATATTGGTGATCCTTTAAGAAATTGATAACTATGAGTGTCACAATTAAGATCCTCCACACAATATTTGTGTATATCAAGTAAATCATTTGCATTTTCATCTAAAACACAAGTTTTAGCGTCTAAAATACAAGATGGATGGTTCAATTCCTTTTTTCTTTTTTGAAAATAAAGCATCATTTTTTCTGCATGAGCCCACTTTTCTTCCCATTTTTTTTCTTGGACATTAGCTAATTTTCTTATTGTGTTTTTTCTATTATCTATTGAAATTGAAAGAACTTTAAAGTTTTTTGATGATAGCAAAACATCAATTAACTTTTCAGATAAAAGAAGGCCGTTACAAATTATATTACATTCATGTCTTTTTACTACTTCACGAAATACTTTTTCAAAATCTTTTAAAACAAGCGGCTCTCCACCAGTAAGTGTTACTCTTGAATTATCTGGTAATTGCTTAGTAAGTTGTATCCAATCATCTGCATTTAGAGAGTTTTTAAGCTTTGTTCTATGTTGATAACAAAACTCACAAGCCAAGTTACAAAGATTAGTTAAAACAAAACAATATCTTTTAGGCATTAAGTCATCTGTTTCGTAAGCTTTTTTTCTAAATTCACCCATTTCATAGGCATATTTTTGTTTCCAAATTAAGTCATTTTGGTAATTTTTTTTCATTGTTATTTTATACGCTAAATAATTTTTTTTATAAATTACTTTATTTAGTAATTTTTTTAATAACTTCTCTCATCCATGGTCCCATATCTTTATAATGAGCAGTTGTAATTATATTTTCATCTATCACAGCTGGTTCATCGGTATAAATTGCACCAGAATTAATTATATCATCTTTCATGCTGTAATAACCTGCAATTTTTCTACCTTTTACAACCTTAGCTGAAATTAATAATTGAGCCCCACTGCAAATACAGGCTATTATTTTTTTTTGGCTATTAAATTTATTAATAAAATTGATTATCTTTTCTTCTTGCCTAACTTTTTCCATAGCCTTTACTCCACCAGGTAATACCAAAACACTATAATCATCAATGTTTATATCGTCTATTTTTTTTACAACCTGATCTTTATTTGGTGGAAGAGTTGTACCTAAAAATCCCTTCACCGGAGTACCCTCTAACATACAAACATCAATTTCAAAATTTGCCTCCAAAAGTCTATAATATGGATAAATAAATTCATGATCTTGAGCTAAACTTCCTGAAATTATAACTGCTTTATTCATTTGTTTTTATAACATGTTTTCTTTTATTTCTCTACTTGGTAAAAATGGATACATATCTTCATATTTAGTTGCTACCGAACTTCCATCTGGCATTCTTTTATTTATAGCCTTTGGCATTTGCTCTTGATTATGATCTATCATTAATTCACAAATTACTGGTTTACTATCTATCAAAATTTTTTTAATATTTTTGTTGAAATCTTTTATATTTGCAATCTTTACATACTTGATTTTATGAGATTCTGCTATTTTTTTATAATTAGGAAATGATAGTCCAGTTTTAGAATTTGAGCCCATTATTCTGCTGTTGAAACCTAGTTGTTGAGTCTGTTTAATGGTTAAATATCCTCCATTATTATAAATAAAAGTTTTAATGGGCAATTTATTATGCATGATAGTTGCAAATTCTTGAATATTCATCTGCAAACCACCTTCACCTGTAATACATATTATTCTTTTTTTCATTGAAGCATAATATGCACCAACTGCAGCAGGCAAGCCCCAACCCATTGGAGCATGACCAGAATTAGTAAATAATTTTTGACCTTTTTTTACCTTAAATGCTTGATGAGTGCCAACAAATGAAAGGCCCATGTCTGTAACAACTATGTCATCTTTCGTTAAAATATCTGACAATTTTTCAATAAATACATAAGAGTTTATTGTTTTTTTTTGTTTTTTAAATTTTTCTAAAACTATTGGATATTTTTTTCTTATATTTGCACAGTATTTTCCCCAAGATTGTCTTTTTTTTGATAAATTTAATTTTTTAGGAAGATATTTTAATAATTTTTTTAAAAAATATTTTGCATCACAACAAATTTTTAGATCAATATTAACATTAGTTTTATTAACCTCTATTTTATCTATATCAATCATCACTTTTTTTGCATTTCTTGCAAAATCTTTTGCATTATATCCTGTAACCATAAAAGGCAATCTAGTACCAAGAGCAATATATAAATTACAATTTTGTATTATAAAGTTGGTTCCTCTTTCAGCAAATGCCCCCGGTCTACCAATATAATTTGGATGATTTGATTCAATTAGATCAGAAGCATTCCAGGTAAGCGCAAATGGAATTTGGCAATTATTTAGTAGTTTTCTTAAATACGTTTCTCCACCAGCTATTTTAACACCCTGTCCTAAATGCAATAAGGGTCTATCATATTGCGTTAATAGTTTAGCCACTCTTTTAATCTTTTCATCTAAATCATGTTTATTTTTTTTCTTTTTTTTAATCTCAAAACCTTTTAATTTTTTTGGATTAATTTCAGCATTTTGTATGTTAGCAGGTATATCCACCCAAACAGGCCCTGGTCTACCTTCTAAAGACAAATAATATGCTTTTTCCAAATGAAATTTAATTTCTTTTGGGTCTTTTACAATAACAGCATATTTTGTACTGGACTTTACCATACTAACTATATCAAATTCTTGAACTCCAACTTGCCTTAAACCAGAGTTACCAATTGTTTGATTTAAATATACTTGTCCAGATATAAACATTGTTGGCACCGAGTCTATCCAACAACAAGCTACACCTGTAGTACAATTAGTTCCTCCTGGACCAGTGGTAATTATTGCCGCTCCTGGTTTATTTTTGATTCTAGAGTAACTTTCTGCAGCAAATGATACCGCCTGTTCATGGTGACATGAAACATAATTTAATTTTTTTGCTTTTTGTAAAGCGTCACATAAAAAAATTGATCCTCCTCCACTAACAGTAAAAACAGTTTTGATTTTTTTTTCTTCTAAAAATTTAATTACGTAATCTGCTAATCTCATAAATTTTGAAAATAAATATTTAATTGTAATTTCAGTTAAACACCTAATGACTTTGCTGACGAAAAATAATAATCACCCTTAAATTTAATTTTTTTAAACAATTGCTTCCACTCTCTTTTTAAAAGTATACTAGTGCCAATTAAAGTCCATTTATAAAACTTATTTCGTTCCTCATCATTTTCTCCTGAAGCTAGAATTATATAACTTTTTTTTGAAACTCTTTCAATTTCCTTCAAGGATTTTATAACATCACCTAGATTTTGCATATAAAGAGAATTAAATGCTATAACAAAATCTAGTGATTTATCCTTGAACGGTAATTTAGTATACTCTGATAAAATAAGTTTACTTTTACATTTTACAGCATTTTTAAGAGCATATTGATGATTTTCAATTCCATAAGATTTAATTCCTGGCAACAAAATATTTAAATCCTTTAATAAAAAACCTTTTTTACATCCTAAATCTAGAACTCTAGATTTATTATTTAATTTATATTTTTTGATTATTTTTGGGAGTAACTTTAACCACCTGCCATCATACTTAAACCCACCATATCCATTTAGTCTATTGCCGTCATAGTATTCTTTACCTAATTCCCAAGCATACATTTTGTTAATTACACTTCTTTTCTTTGCAACTTTGGCTCTTACCTTAATTGGCTTCTTAAAATATCCTATATCTAGATGTTTTCCCATTTATTGCTTTTTGTTAATTTTTAAAATTATACGACCAGCCTTGCCACTTCTAAATAGTTCTATCGCTTCATTGATATGATCTAAATCAAACTCATGAGTTATAAAATTATCTAAATTAAGCTTTTTATCTATTTGCATCCTAATATATCTGGGGATATCTATGTCAGGTACACATCCTCCACCCGATGATACTAATAAAGTTTTGTTAAAAGCTAATGGCAAAGTATATATTTTAATTTTTTCTGTAGGCACTCCTACAAAAACTATTTTTCTATCGTCAGGAGTAAATTCATAAGCTTTTTCCATTAATGAAGCTATCCCAGTTGTTTCAAAAGTAACATCCGGACCTTTACCATTCAAAATATCTTTTATATTTTCATAATTATTAATATCCTTAGATAGAATAGTGTGGGTTACTCCAAATTTTTTTGCTAAATCTAATTTTTCTTTATGAACATCTATTCCTATAATTGGGTATGCCGATACAAGTGATGAGGCATAAGCAATGCTTAAACCCATTCCCCCTAAACCAAATATTAAAACTGACTGTCCAATTTGAACTTTAGCATCATTATTGACAGCGCCAAAACCAGATGTTATTGCGCACCCATATAAAGCAGCAGTTTTTATATCAGCTTCTTTTGGGATTACCGTGAGCCTATTTTCTGAAATTATAGCTTTTTCATTGAATGTTGTTACCCAACCAGCATTAATAATTTTATCATTCCATTTATACTTGGCTGTATTACTTTGGATACCTGAACTTTTCCTCCAATGTAACACTACATGATCTCCGGGCTTGACTGTTGTAACACCTTCTCCAATATTCTCCACAACTCCCGATCCCTCGTGACCAAGTAGATGAGGTAAAAACTTATCTGGACCTTTTAGAGCATCAATTTCGTTTATTTGGGCACCACATATTCCACTATAAAATAATTTAACTTGAACTTGACCAAATTCTAACTCTTTAGGTAATTCTATATCCGCTATTACAAGAGGTTTTTTGCTTTCAGTTAATATCGCTGATTTCATTTATTTTAGTGTTTATAAAAATCTTTTACACATCTTACTACATATTTCATTTGTTTTGAAGATAAATGTTGATCACAAGGAAATGTAATAATCTTTTTTGTATGTGCATCGGTTATCGGAAAATCTCCTTTGTTATGTTTTAAAAATTTTACTGAATTTTGTAAGTACATTGGTTTTGGGTAATGCACTTTAGCCTCTATACCTTTTTTTATACAAAATTTTAATAGTGCATCTCTTCTTTCTGCAAATACAATGTACAAATGATAAACTAATTTAAAATTTTTTGGTCTTGGAGGTATTGTGACTTCTGGTATTTGAGAAAAATTTTTATCATAATATTTTGCATTGCTTACTCTTTTATTTGCAATTTGTTTTGCTTTTGGAAGAAGCCAATTTCCAACAACCGATTGAAATGTATCAAGTCTAGAGTTGTACCCACAAATATCAACCGTATCACGATCTATTAAACCATGATTTCTTAATAATTTTAATTTTTTATAGTGATTTAAATTATTAGTAGTTACAATGCCACCATCAGACCAAACATTAATATTTTTTAATGGATGCAAAGAAAAAGCTCCAAAATTTCCCCAAGTGCCAGCATTTTTTTTATTAATACTTGCCAATATTGACTGACAAGCATCTTCTACAATAGGAAGATTATATTTTTTCGAAATTTTCATCAATTTAGGCATATTTGTCATATAACCTGTGAAATGAACTGGGACTATTGCTTTTGTTTTTTTTGTTATTTTTTTTTCTATTAAATCTATATTCATGCAAAAAGTGTCATCACAATCTACAAATACTGGCTTTGCACCTATTTCTGTGATTGCTCCAACTGTAGCAACGAAAGTATTGGCTGCCGTTATCACCTCATCCCCAATACCTATATTTAATACTTTGAGTGATAGCTTTATTGCATCTGTACCTGAATTAACACCAACTGCATATTTTGTACCTATTAACTTTGCAAAATTTTTTTCAAATCTGTCAAGTTCTTTACCTAAAGTAAAATCTTCTGTAGCAACAAATTTTTTTAATTTTGCCCATAAGTCATTGCAATTTGAAAACTGTTGTTTGAGATAAGAATATCTTACTTGCATAAATTTAATTTATAATCTTTAAATTGTTTTTTTTTAATTTTGTTCACTCTTAAAATTACTAATGGCTTCTTAATTTTAAAATGCTTAGATAGTATTTTTAAGGTGCTTGTTTTAATTATTTCTCCATAAGTAATGGCTTTTACACCATTATTGTCCTCGAGACTACCATCTAAAATTGCAAGAGAAGACTCATCTGCTGATGATAATTTTTCTATATTTGAGGTTTTTTCCAATGTTATTTGCATATTATTAAACCTATAAACATTTTTTTTCTCTAAAGTAGGTTTTGTAAATTTTATTTTTTCAAAGTCTAAATTTCTTGTAAATCTTTTTCCTTCATATGCTTTTTTTTTTCTTCCATAATTATCTTCAAGTCTAACTAAATCTTTTTTATTATAAGGTGTCTCAAACTCTAGAGCATACAAGCCTGTTTTAGATTTTGCTTTTAGTGAATGGAACAAGCCTTGTCTAAAAACAAGTCTAGACATTGGATTAAATCTTTTTGAATTTTTTTTATAAATACCAATTTGTACTTCTGCTTTACCATCTAATATAATAAAGCCTGTCTTTTTATTTGGATGACAGTGCAGTGATGTTTTATGATTATACTTTATATAGAGAAATGTAATTCCTAATTTATCTTTATCGTCATAAACAATATACTCGTAACCCCAGGGTTTTTTTACTGATTTTTTGGTATAAATACTATTTTGAGTCTTCATTAATCTAAATCAAATTAATAGAGTTCATTGCTTTAATATTAAAATATTTTTTATCTACAAAAGAGTTTGGAAGTAGTTCTCTATCAAATGCGTTTTTTAAATCTTTTACTGCATCTTGAATTGTAAATTTTGTTTCAAAACCTAAAATTTCTTTTATTTTTTCATTACTAACATGATAAGACCTGTTATCATCTGACTCAGTTTTTATAATTTTTACATCTTCACCAATAATTTTTTTAACATCTTCTGCAAGCTCGTTTACAGTTTGATTTTTATATCCCACGTTAAATATTTCTCCGTTTATTATTTTTGGTGAAGCATTTAAAACTGCAAAATATGAATCTACCATATCATCAATATGAACATTGGGTCTTAATTGATCACCACCAAAAACTTTAATTTCTCTATTGTGGAACGCATGATTTGTTAAAATATTAACCACTAAATCTAATCTTTGTCTTCTTGCATATCCACAAACCGTAGAAGGTCTGATTGTAGTAGTAATAAAATCATCTGTCTTATAACTATTTAAAATTTTTTCACAATCACCCTTAAATTTTGAATAATCAGTTAATGGTTCAAGCTTCATATCTTCTGTTACATTTTTCTCTTTTTTAATTCCATAAACTGATGAAGAAGAGGCGTATATAAATCTATTTATTCCATATTTTTTACTAATCTTGACCAATGGTTCAAATGCATCATAATTTATCGATTTACCTAACTTAGGATTTAATTCAAAACTTGGATCATTTGAAATACATGCCAAATGTATTACGGCATTATGCCCAGGAATTATTTTTTCTAAAAGACTTTGATCTCTAATATCACCAACAACCTTTTTTAATTTTTTATTATCATCTAAAACACTTTCACCATAAATCATTAAGTCAAGAACTGTAACTTCATGACCAAATTCAATTAATTTTGGAACTAGTTTAGAACCGACATACCCGGCACCACCTGTAATTAAAATTTTCATTATAAATTATTCTTTTACTTTGTACCTTTTTTTATCTTAAGTTTATATAAGTCAGACCAAGAAGTTTTTGTACTATCTATAATTTTTGCCTTTTTAAAAATTTTTGCTTCCTTAATACAATCAAGTAAAAAAAATTTACCTTTTCCTGAAATTCCTTCTAAAGCAAAATGAAATTCTACATTTTTCATATTTTTAATAAGGTCATTAATTCTAGTTTTTTTTGAAGGTAGTTGATGAATTGAACACAATATAACCTTTTTAAGTTTTTTTTCTTTGTGAATCCATTGTGTAGTTGCAAGAGCATTAGACTTAAATGGTTCTGGAATGATTGCCTCAACAATAAATTTATTTCTCTCTGCATAATTATTTAAAATCATATTTTGCCCATTCCCTGGTATTTTAAAAGGACCTATATTCATATCAGTATTTATAATTGCAGTTGTCATTTTAAGTTAAAATTAATTTAATTTATAATACTTTAAATAATCAGTGTTTTTTTGAAGTAAAGGTTTATTAAAGCTTTGAAATCTTACATTGCATGCAATTCTCGCAAACTTTGAATTAAATGGAACGTTTCCATGAAGCACAAATGGATTAAAAATAATCGCTTGACCAAATTTTAATCGTGGAGGTTTTTTATTACCCATCAAATTTAATACTCTCGGACCATTGACTAAACCATTTGATTCTTCCTTTTTCATTAAATTTAATGATGTTTTAAGATCTACATGATAGGCACCTCCGTCATCTTCTAGATCATGTAAAGGTGCCCACAAAATATATGTAAAAGGTGATATCCCAGAAATCATTTCGTAATGAGCCCATTGTTTAACTTGATCATTGCCCGGTGCATTAATTGTAGTATGTGCTCTTCTTTGAATAAAAAGCCTCTTACCACATAATTTCTTTACAAGGTTTGGACATGAATTGATCATCATTTCTGATAAATTTTTATTAAAAGTTAAAAAGTTGATCATTGATTTGTTAATTTCACCTTTTGACATTTTTGCTATAGCTATTCTAATAGTGTCGATATTTTTTTTAGATTTAGATGAAATTTTAATATTTTTTACAAATGAGTCTCTCAGTTTCTTGAAAAGCTTCATATCCTCTATACTACAAATTGAATATCCGGGACCCTCAGTAAGTTCTTTGTATAAACTCATTTATTTAAATTTTACTTTCATGAATTAATTTTATTAAATTAAATATATATTTACTTAACTATTGCAAGAATGTCATGATCTTTTTTTAAACTTTGATCTATAAATTTGATAGCATAATTATTTTGTTTTACAGCTTCAATTGCAACGTCTTTGTCTTTTTTTAAAGTATCATCTGCATGTTGAATAGAAAAACAATATTGTCTGACGGCCTCCAATACAATTTCCTTATCTTTTTTTAAACTATCATCAGCATATAATAAAGTATTACCGTTTTGTTTAACTGCTTCAAATACAATGTCTCTATCTTTTTTTAAACTATCGTCTACATATAATAAAACATCTCCATTTAATTTTACTAATTCAATAATAAAATTTTTATCTTTTTTTAGAGAACTATTAGCATGTTTAACAACAAAACCATTCTGTTTAACTGCATCGCGAATAATTTCTTTATCTTTTTTTAAACTTTCATCAGCATATTCAAGAGAATAACAATATTGATTTACAGCGTTAAGAACAATTTGTCGATCTTTTTTAAAAATATCGTCTACATATTGTAAAGACATGCCCCATTGCTTAACTGCCTCAATTGCAATGTCCTTATCTTTTTTTAAACTATCATCAACAAATTCAATAAAAGTTCCCCAATTACATTGTTTAATAGCGCTAAGTATAAACTCTTTATCTTTTTTTAAACTATTGTCTGCATACATCAGAGAAAAAACATTTTTTTTAACAGCTTTGAGAACAATTTCTCTATCTTTCTTCAAACTTTCATCAGCATATTTTAATGAATAACCATATTGTTGAACAGCAGCTAAAACAATTTCTCTATCTTTTTTCAAACTTTCATCAGCATATTTTAATGAATAACAATATTGTTGAATAGCAGCTAAAACAATTTCTCTATCTTTCTTCAAACTTTCATCAACATATTCTAATGAATAACCATTTTGTTGAACAGCGGCTAAAACAATTTCTCTATCTTTCTTCAAACTTTCATCAACATATTCTAATGAATAACCATTTTGTTGAACAGCGGCTAAAACAATTTCTCTATCTTTTTTCAAATCATAATCTGCATGCTTAAGGTTATAACCATATTGTTTGACTGCAATTAAAACAATTTCTTTATTTTTTTTAAAACTTTTATCTAAGTTTTTTAATTCTAAACCATCTTTCAAAACTAAACTTATTGCTTGTTCTTTAATCATTTTTTAGTTTTTAAATTGCTTTTATAAGGGGCTAATGAGATATCATAAATACTTTTAATTTTAGAGCGTCCAAAATTTAAATTTCTATCTTTTCCTGTTATTCTTCTTAAAGTGTATGCATCACTTTTTTGTAATACTTTTTTATATTTTGGCCAATTTTTCCAATCATCCCAAAGTGCACTAATTAATTTACCTTTAATGCCGTCACTAAATCTTGACCCTAAAAATAAAATTAAATCACAAGCTGACTTAAAAGAAGAGCCTCCAAGTTTTTTTTGTTTTAAAGCTTTTTGATAATAATAAATTCCAATTTTTTTTGGACCTTCACTTAAAACTTCTTCAAGCATACCTGTATTGATTGCTCCTGGAGCTACTGAATTAATATCTATGTTGTAGTCTTTAATCTCTTCAGATAAATTTTCAATAAACCTAACCACTCCTACTTTAGAAACTGCATAGCCACTAATCCTTGGTAATGGGCTAGCAGCACCACCCCCTGAAAGTTGAATTATCTTTCCCTTATTTTTTTTTTTAAAATGAGGAATTATTTCCTTACATAATAAAATAGATCCAAACAAGTTTACTTCAATAGTCTTAATCCAATCTTTCCAGTTTATTTCTTCAATTAAACCTTTGGGGCCATATATGCCAGCATTATTTACTAAAATATCTATTTTTTTAAGTTTTTTAATTGAATAACTAATTAATTTTTTTACGTCTTTTGAAGAGGATACATCGATTTTTAAATAGTAAAGTCTTTGATTTTTTTTTTTAAATTCTTTTAATTTTGAATAAGCTTCTTTTATTTTCTTAAAATTACTAGAACAAATAACTAAATTAGCACCATTTGTTAAATAACTTTTTGCTACCTCAAAACCTAAACCTTGACTAGCACCAGTAATTAATACAACTTTATTTATAAAGTTATAATTAAAATAATTTGTATGTTTTGTTTTTTTCATCCATTCTTTAATTATATTTTATTTAATTTAAAAAATATCATACTGATATACAATATTACCAGCGATTATGAACATCGGGCTTAATAAGTTCATCATAAATTGAATTAATTTTAGGCATTAAGTGGCTAATACTTTCTAAATCTGTTGCTAAAGTATTCATTTCTACTTGGGTTTTATTTGTTGCTCCTGGTATGACAACACTTACTTCATCGTGCATGAGTATCCACTTTATTGCCAAATCAGTTAATGAAAAGTTGTTTGGAAGTAATTCTTTTAATTTTTCAATTGCATTAAGTCCTTTCTCAAAATTTACCCCAGAAAATGTATCTCCTTCATCAAAAGACTTGCCATTTTTGTTGTAATTTCTATGGTCATTTGGATTAAATTTTGTATTTTTATCTATTATACCTGTTAATAAACCACTTGCTAGAGGGCCTCTGGCTATAATTCCTACATTTCTTTTTTTGGCTAGTTTAAAAAAAGTTTCAACTGGTTTTTGTCTAAAAATATTAAATACTAGCTGGATACTTTTTACGTTTGGGAATTGAATGGCATCAATTGCCTCAGATAAATTAAATACACTTACTCCATAATAAGAAATTTTTCCCTTTTTTACTATTTCATCCATCATCTCATATAATTCCTTTTTGGAACAAAGTTGAGGTGGGGGACAGTGTAGTTGCATTAAATCAATACATTCCACTCCTAAATTAATTAATGATCTGTCTATAAATTTTTCAATAGTTTTAAGATTATAGCCTTCTGGAATATAGGGTCGTAATCTTTGTCCAACTTTGGTTGCAACAAATATCTTTTCTGAAGTTGATTTTATTAATTCACCAATAAATTTTTCGCTTCTTCCATCTCCATATACATCCGATGTATCAAAAAAATTTATTCCTTTATTTAAAGATTTGTTAAGTACATCTTTTGCTTCTGTATCTGTTACATCTACCCAATTTCCTCCAATTCCCCAGCATCCTAAGCCAATTTCAGATATCCTCCAATTTAAATCTGCAAATTTTCTATAATTCATAATATAATAACTTAAGATAATTTTTTATATTCTTTTCCTAATTAATTAAATTTAATATTTTGTTAATAGATGAAAACTTTATATTAATTTTTTTTTCAATTTTTTTGCAATTTAATAGAGAATTAACTGGCAAGGGAAATTTCCTATATAATAAAAATTTTTTTTTTTTAAATAGTAATTTTCTATGATTATAAAGTTTTTTATAAAAATCCTTAATTTTTATTTTTTCATTTGCAATATTGAATGTATCTGTCTTTTTAAGTTTTATTTCTATAACTTTGATAATAGCTTTTACTAAATCTTCTTTAAAAATAAACTGTATATAATCATCTTCTGAAATGTCAGGATTATTTATTTTTCCAAAAGGATAATCTAATAATTTTTGTGTTTTATTTGAAAAATCATTTTTACCAACTACATTTGGGAATCTTAATATTGTTGAATTAATTTTTTTATTTCCAATAAGAAATTTTTCAATTTTTCTTTTATTTAATGCATATCTTATATCTTTTTTATTATATTTTTTAATCATACTTTTATTTATTCTTCCCTTTGGCCAATCCTTTTCTTTAACCTCAACTTTATCATTAAGTCCTAAATATGTTATGGATGAACTGGTAAAAATATAATGTTTAATTTTATTATTCAATATTTTGAAAAGATACTTAACATCCTCCAAATTGTAAGCAATATTATCAACGACATGATCAAAAGTTACATTCTTCAATATATCCTCATATTTTGTTAATTCTTTTCTATCGCAAGAAATATGAACTAAGTTTTGATGTTTTATAATCTCTTTTTTTGTGTTTCTATTAACTAAATAAATATTAAAATTCTTCTTTAACAATCTAGTTAAAACTGCTTTTCCAAAATATCTATTTCCCCCCAAAAATAATAAATTCATTTATTTGGGATAAATTAATTTTGTTTACTTAATATTAACATTTTTTCTATTATAAAGTCTGAATTCTAAATTTACTCTAGTTTTTCTTCCTAAATTTTCAGCTCCGCCATGTAGTAAATTAACATCAAATAATATTGCTTCGCCTCTCTTTAAATTTAGACGTTTATATTTAAATTTTTGATAATAACTTTTTTTAAAAACAGGGGAAATATATTTTGATTTCTTTTCAATCTTACCTATTGGATGATCATATAAATGTGAACTTGGTGCAAATTGCAAGGTGTATTTATTTGAAAAACCAATAATTGGGGTCCATAAAGTAAGATTAATTGGGGATGAGTTTTTTTTATTTTTTATAACTGTGCCTGCATTAAGATCCACATGTGGTGGTGGTGCACCACTTATAGAATAAGTATTTTTTTTAGGGACTACAATTCTAAATGGAATTTCATTTCTTTTTACATCTTTTATCGTAGTTTTTTTTTTTATTCCTAGCAAGTAATTCTGGTCTGGGATTAAAAATTTATCATGCTTCCATTTATCTTTTAAGATTTGTGAGATTTTTTTATTTTTTCTTATCTTATCTAAAATTTTTTTATCGGTGTTAATATATCTTCTAAGTGTATTTGTTATTTTATAATTACTCTCTTTGTTAATATGTTTGTGATAATTAGATAAATTCCAAATTTTGTTTTTTGAATACTTATCAATTTTTTTTTTTATAAGATTTTCAAAATTTTTAATTTCATTATTTTTAAAAACTTTAATTACAATATAACCATTTTTATTATAAAAATTAATGGGATCATTTTTCATTTTCAATCTATTATCTTAAAATTTTATTTTTTTTTTAATCATAGATTTTCTACATAATCTAAAAATCTTTTCTGTGATTCTTTAGCATTTTTTATAACAGCTAATCTTTCCTTATATGTTGTTTCCGGGGGATCATAAGAGTCAAATCGGTTAGTTATAAATTGAGCAAGATCTTTACCTAAGTCAGTTATTTTAATTGCCTCATCTGAAGTAGTTACAATACCGTCTTTAATCATTTCTTGTAATGAGGCTATTTCTTTTTTAAAATATTCTTTTGTATCAATTCCAAACATTTCATTAAACTCTTTATAATTTATTTCCCAGTATGTTCTTAGTTGTTGAGTAGCATGCTGTCTTATTTTATCATCTTTTGAGAGTTTCATTCCTCGAAATATTGGAAAAATTCCCTTACCTAAACACTTTTTGTAAGCTTTAAGATCATAATGATTTTGATGATAATAATCATCACCTAGATTGCCCTTCGTTGAAGTTCCAACTCCCACAAAATTTACTCTTCCTCCAGATTGTGTTCCAGCTGCAGCATAATGAACTTTTTTTTCTTTTAGTTCTTTTACAATATTATCACTTGGTAATGCATAACTTTCAAAAGCAACTCTTACATAACCAGCTTTTTTTAATTTCTGATCTATTATATCTAGTAGCTCTTTTCTTTCCATAAAATCTGGCAAAGGCCCGTCCTCTACCATTCTAATGGATGCTTTATTTATCCAGGGTTTATAAGCCATTAATGATGTTTGAACTAGTGTTGGTCTAAGTTGGATTATTTTATTACAAGTGTCAATCATAGACTCTCTTGTCTGTCCAGGCTGTCCAACCAACAAGTCAAAAGCTATAGTTTTGTAAAGTTTTCTAACCTCTTTGGTCAATAAATTATCAAAAAGCTCAAATGGCTGTACTCTATTTACTCTTCTTTGAACCTCTTCGTCAAAATCTTGCATACCAAAAGATATTCTATTAGTGCTACAAACTTTGTTATTATAAATTAATCTTTCCTCGTCTACTCTTCTTGGGTCTGTCTCAATTGTAAACTCATTAACATTATTAAAATCAAAATATGATTTTAATTTATCAACCAAAATTTTTAAATCTTCTTTATTTAAGATTGTTGGAGAGCCACCCCCAAAATAAACTGTTTTCACATTGAGTTTTATATTGTGTTTATTCAAAATGCTGAATAATAAATCAATTTCTTTATGTAGATCCTCTAAGTAATCTTTTACTAAATCATATTGTTTAGTAATAAACTTGCTACATGTACAAAACCAACAAAGTTGTTCACAAAAAGGAATATGGACATAAAAAAATATACCCTTATCTTTATTTCTTGGAAGCCAATCAAGAAGAGACTCTACGTATTTTTGGCTTCTATACTCGTGATCCCAATGATCTAGGGTAGGATATTCACTATAATTAAAAACCAAATTTTGGTGATACTTTCTTTGAAGTGCTTCTGGGCTGAGTTGTTTAGCAGAGTTCATGGTATTTATTTTACTCTATTTATAAATCGAAATAAAGCCATTATTTTTTAAATGATGAGTTTTTAATGCTACAAAATCCATCGGAACAATATTTAGCTTTCTCAATTGGTTAAAAGAAAAAAATTTATATTTTTTTCCTTCTTTTAGAATAATTGAATTTGAGTTTTTAATTATACAATTGAAGTAAATTAAAATTCTTTTTTTTTTCAAGCCAATTACTTCAAAATTTACACTTAAAATTTTTTGTTCAACATTTATATCTAAGTTGGTCTCTTCTTTAATTTCTCTTTTAATTGTGGAAATATCAGTTTCTTTTCCATCTTTTCGTCCACCAAAAAGACCCCAATGATTTGGAAATGAGATTCTTTTTTTATTATCTCTAAGTTGCAATAAATATTTACTCTTATATGTTATAATTCCTTTTATTGCTTTAATAGACATTTATTTAAAGTTTTTAAGATGATTATAAACAAGCTTCTTTGTTGGCGCCAAACTGAAGCCGTATTTTTTTTCAAGTTTTTTTACTGAGATATAAAAAGATACTTTGTTATTATCTTTTAAATTTACTATATTGCTTTTTGATTTCATTTTGCTTTTTAATTTTTTAATTAAACTAAATAATATTATTGGTTGAGAACTAGCAAAATTATAAAAATTTTTTATTTTAATTTTATCTTTTATTATATGTAAAATAATCTTTGAGATTTGGTAAGAGTCAATAATATTATTGAATTTATTTAATCCGTTATAGACGACTATTTCATCATTCTTTTTTAATCTTTTCAAAACATTATTAAGCCATGGTCTATTCAAATTTTTTTGAAATTTACAAAAAATTCCGGGTAATCTTAAACTTATAAAGTTTAAATTCGTTCTTTCCAAATATTTTTCAATCAGAAGTTTAGTTTGACCATAAATGTTAGGTTTTACAGGCTTATATCTTTCATTTAAAAATTTTGTTTTTACATTTCCGTAAACCTCAATAGATGAAAAATTAATAATTATTTTAGAATTATTTTTTTTTGCAAAATTAACAACATTTTTGATTATCTTTAAATTAATTCTAGAGTATTTTTTATCACTTTTATTGAGAAAATTCTGATCTACAGCACAATGGACGATACAATCAAGTTGTGATTTAATATTAAGCTTAATTTCTTTTTTTAGATCATGATTGATCCATTCTACATTTTTTAATTTTTTATTTCCTTTTTTTGTTCTACTAATTGCATAAACTTTCTTATATTTAGAGAGTAAGTTTACAAGATCAAAACCTATAGCTCCATTTGCTCCAGTAATTAGAATACTCATTATATTTATATATGATAATTATGTTGCAGTGCCAATTTTATAAGGTGAGGTCGTGTGTCTTTTTGATGAATCCATTTCATCTGAGTTATGTACATTTAATCCAAACCACCATCGGCCATCTTTTTTTTTTATATCTGCTTCTCTATCTGGGTCAATAACATCTAGACCGTGTCTCACTGAAGCATAAAATAAACCTATATCACCCGCATGAATTTGATCTTCAATATCGAACTTTTTATCATTCTCATCAACCAAATAAAATCCACCTTTGTTATAATGAATTCCCTTAGTAGTTAAGTATCCAGATATAACTAATCTCAAGAGAGTGTTGGCATCTACATGTGTTTCAATAAAACCTGTTGGAGGATATCTAGCAATCTGCAATCTTTCTATTACTAAATCTTTTGGGGTATTATTCTTAAATTCATCGTATGATAATCCAGCCAAATATTTGATTGGTCTACAGACCTCCATTACTATTTTTCGCACATCAGCAATATCTTCATTCCATGGAAAAATGTGTGTTGAATGTTTTGTATATTTGATTGAATAAGAATTTATTAAATCTTTTCCAATCCATCTATGAAAATTCGGAATTCCTTCTAACATTTTATAAAATTTTGATGGACTTGACTGTGTAAACCTATGAATTTCATTTACTATATGATCAACTCTGTCTTTAGTTAAGGAATTTTTAATAATATACATGTCCCCAGAATATAAATTTTCAATTATATTTTTTATAAAATCTGGGTTTTTTTCTAAAACTTTAGTGACAAATTCTTTATACTCTATATGTATAAGCTTTCTAAATATTGATGGAGCAGACTTTTTATTTTCTATTGATCCCCATTCTTGTGCGTATGGGTTATTAGAAATGTTTGTTTTAAAGTAGCTTTTTATCATTAATAGTATTCTTATAATTTATTTTAAAAAACTTTCTAGGGTTTTTATCATTTTTAACTTATCAATGCTGTATTTATTTCCAATTGTTTCTACTGACTGCGCTGCTGCTAGTGATCCGATTAATAATGTTATTTCGCTATCAATTTTCATCTTAAGACATGGTGCTACCAATGAAAGCATAGTATCACCAGCGCCAACTTTATCTAAAACTTTATGTGCAAATGCAGCTGAATAATAAAATCTATTTTTACTCTTTTGATACATAATTGAACCTTCTTTACCTTTGGTAACAATCAAATTATGAATATTTTTTTCTAATGAAATTTTTTTCATTAATATTTCTGTTTTACTATTTTTATCTCTCATTTCGTGTCTAATTTCTTTTTCATTAATAACTAATGTGTTAAAATTTTTATAATTTGCAATAGTGTGATAACCAATATTTGATGCATTTACTTGGGCATTAAGTGCTAAAAAATTTGCTTTTTTACAAATTGTACTTGCAATTTTTTTTGAGATAAAGCCGTGTCCATAATCAGATACAATGACTAGGTCGTGTCTTTTAATTTCTTTATTTAAGATATTGACTAATTTTTTTTCATTTTTTTCATCTAAAATTTCATCATTTAAATTATATGAGCCAATTACTTTGCTCTGACTAACACTATCGACAAATCTTTTTTTTACAATTGTAGGTGAGTTTTTTTTAAAAATAAACTTTGATTTTATATTTTTTTCAAGATTTTTTTTAACATAATTAAAAAATTCTCCCTTCTCACCTAACATAGTCACCAATGTTACTTTTTTTATAAATTGAGATAAATTATTAGCTATACTTAATACCCCACCCAAATATTGGTCTTGAGATATTTCTTTTAAAACTAAAATTGGTTCTTTTCCAGACTTTCCTATTGCTTCACAAAAATTATATTGGTCTATAATTGTCTCTCCTATTAATAAAACTTTCAAATTTTTAAAGTCATCAATTTTTTTTTTTATTTCTTTGAAGTTTGATGTTTTGTTAACTTTATTTATAATTTTTTTTTGAAAATTTGAAAAGAAATCTGTTGATTTGTTTATTAACTTACTTGAACTAAATGTTAGTTCATCAGTAAAAAATATTTCACCTTTTGCTTTTTTTAGTTCTTTTAATTCATTTGTAATTTCTCCACTAACGTCATCTTTTGAATTTTTATAATCTTTACCTTTGCAATATATATTCGGCTTTAATAATCTTATTGGTTTAATTGCTGTTTGAGTGTCATTAATTGCAACATAGTCTACCGACTCTAATGCTGAAATTACTTCAGCTCTCAAGTACTGATTAAATACGGGGCGGCCTGGTCCTTTATTTACAAACTTATCAGATGTTATTGTAACCACCAATATATCTCCTAATTTTTTTGCCTTATTTAAATGTTTTATATGCCCTACATGTAATAAATCAAAAACACCATGACAAAGAACTATTCTTTTTTTTTTATTTTTCTTCAGTTTTTGTGAAAGGTTTTGGAGTGTAAAAATTTTTTCTTTAATCATTTTAAATGTTTAAACCATAATCTTGTTGCTTTGTTAATTTTTTTTGGAGTCCACACTGGAGCTTTTTTCCAGTAATTTATATCATTTAGCAATAATTGTATTCCTTGCTTAATGCTAATTTTAGGTTTCCAATTTAATTTTTGTTTAATATTTTTAATATTCGCAAAAGTACAATCTGGTTCACCTGGTCTTTTTTTAATGTGTATTTTTTCACCTTTAAGTATTTTAATGATTTCCAAAATACTTACAGTTTTTCCACTTCCGACATTTAATATCTCATTTTTTATTTTTGATCTACTGGCTTTGATAAAAGCATTAACAACATCAGAAACATATGTAAAATCTCTTGTCTGTTTACCATTTCCAACTATCGTAAAAGGTTTCTTGGCAAGTTTTTGGGCTAAAAAAACTCCAAACATTGCACCGTATGTTCCAGATGTTCTTGATCTTGTTCCATAAACATTAAAAAGTCTTAAAGAAATAAAAGGAATTTTATAAATTTTAGCCCAATGTATAATTAAATCCTCTCCCATTTTTTTTGTTAATGCATAAGGATATTTTGGGTCAATAATTTCATTTTCTTTTGTTGGATAATTTTTAGGAATTCCATAGCATGATGATGAGGCACTATACACAAATTTTAAAACTTTTGCTTTTCTGCAAGAGTTTAAGATATTTAAAGTCCCTTTAACATTTGATTCAAAATATTTTTTTGGGTTTTCAATACTTGGAACTATGTCAGCAAGTGAAGCTAAATGAAAAATAATACATTTTCCTTTAAATTCTTTAGTCCAATTACCTTCTTTGGATATATCACAATTTATAAAACGTATTTTGTTTTTAAAATTTTTAATATTGCTTAGTCTTCCTGTGGATAAATTGTCTAATATTACTACTTTTTTATTTTTTTTAACTAAAGTTTCAACAAGATGACTTCCTATAAAACCTGCGCCACCTGTAACTATATACTTTGTCATTTAAAATAAATTAATACGTTTTTGTTATAAAGGTTTATGTTTTATCAATTATTACAACATCTATTTGTTTGAATATTTTTAATCTAAGATTAAAAATCAATACTTAAAAAATTTTTTTCAGTGCATAAATCAAGCCAATTGAGCTATTAGTACTGGTCAGCTACACGCATTACTGCGCTTCCACATCCAGCCTATCAACGTG
>Ga0209335_10001282_pt1 | contig 29191 bp, 27 predicted proteins | sample COG_09_FD_184753 | JGI IMG/M metagenome (GOLD analysis project Ga0209335, IMG submission 184753) | Pelagic Microbial community sample from North Sea - COGITO 998_met_09 (SPAdes) (version 2) | ecosystem: Environmental > Aquatic > Marine > Neritic zone/Coastal water | place: Helgoland, sampling...
AGTGCACTAGATAATGAAACTGAAAGAATGGTTATGGAAGCAATAAATAATCTTTCTAAAAAACTAACAATCATTATAGTTGCTCATCGTTTAAGTACAGTTAAAAACTGTGATAAGATTTATCTTTTTGAAAAAGGCCAAATAAAAAATGAAGGAACATTTGAAGAATTGATCAGAAGCAATCAAAACTTTAAAAACAGTATTGAGAAACTATAAAAATAATCAGATTATTATTTCAAAGATAAGAAAAGATGCGATTGAAAAAAAAATTTTTAATTACCACAGCCGATGAGAGAGCCTGGAAATTTGATAGGCCTGTCATTTTTTTAGGAGAGTGGTGTCGTCTTTATAGTCGAAGAAAAATATGGGAAAAAATGAATGCTGAAATCTTAGAACCATATGGATTTGAGACATCAAAACAAAAATTAGACCATCATGAAGCTATTCAGCTAGAAAATAAAATCTTTTTTGAATTTTGTGAATTATTAAATGAATTTCATGGTTCTAATTATAGCAATCGCTTTTGGCTAATTTTAATAGGCCCGTGGTTTAAAAAAATTATTAGACTTTTAATTAACAGAATTAACACACTTAAAAAACTTCTACTTTCATATGAAATTACAGGAACAAGTACTTTTAGAGAAAATGCTCAAACACTCCATACATTAAATATGCTGGACACTCTTCAAAAAATTAATGATGATCAATGGAATAATATTTTAAATATTAAAATTCTTAAATTTTTAGAAAGTAGAAAATTTAAAATATATTATGCAGATAAAGAAGAGAATAAAAATCTAAATTTTCACCTCAAAAAAAATTTATCTTATCAAGATAAAAACTTTAAAAATATTTTTTTTAATAATATTTACAAATTTTATTTTATGATTTCAAAAAATTTTATAAAAAAAGATGATGCGTTTATCATAAATAGTTATTTGCCATTAATAGATCAAATAAAACTAGAACTATCTCTTGGGCAGTGGCCACAACTTTGGAGATTAGGCTTTAATAAGTCAAACTGGCCCATCATAAATAAAAAATATAATCAATTATTACGAAAAAAATTAACTAAAAAATTACATTATAAATGTGATAATGATTTAGAGAATATTATCCGTTCATTATTGTTTGAATTGATACCTGTTTATTATTTAGAAGGATTTTCAGATCTTAATAAAATTACTAATGAGCAAAAATGGCCTAAATCACCAAAGTTTATTTTTACATCCGTAAGTTACAATACCGATGAATTTTTTAAATTATGGACAGCTAAACAGACTGAAAAAGGAACAAAATATTTTATTGGTCAACATGGTAATCGTTATCCTATAGCATGGGATAAAATAGATTCAATTGAACAAGTTACGCCATATAAATTCATTACTTGGGGATGGTCAGATAACACATCATTGCATAAACCAAGTTTTATATTTAAAACGGCTGGCAAAAAAAATGATTTTGACTCAAAAGGTAGATTATTATTAATTCAAACTATAAATTATCATCGTTTTACAACATGGGATAGTCATAATGCTTTTTTAAAATATATTAATGAACAATTTATGTTTGTAAATAATTTAACTAGCGATCCAAGAATTAAACTTATTGTTAGGCTCCACCCAGGTTCTAAATTTAGTGATATGCAGGAAAATTTAAGATGGAAGGACTTTGATCAAAATATAGAAATTAATAATGGTTCAATACATATCAATAAATTGATATCTAAAAGCAGGTTAGTGGTACATAGTTACGACTCAACTGGTATTCTAGAAACATTATCCAGAAATATTCCTACCATAGCCTTTTGGCAGAATAATTTTGACCATTTGCGTGAATGTGCAAAACCAAACTATAAATTACTTTTAGATGCTGGAATTATTCATTTATCTCACGAGTCAGCTGCAAATAAAGTAAATGAAGTTTGGAACGATGTAGATTTTTGGTGGAACAAAAATTCTATACAAGATGCTAGAAAAAAATTTTGTGATATTTATGCAAGAACAAGTGATAATCCCATAACTGAAATTAAAAAAATATTAGAATCTTAAAAAATTAGGATAAAATTTATCTTTTTGAAAAAAGCCAAATAATAAAAGAAATAACATTCGAAAAATTGATCGAAAGCAATTAGGACTTAAAGAATATTGTTTAAAAATATTAAAAAAATGCAATATAAAAAACACTCAATACTTCCCTATCGTCCAGAGATAGATGGATTACGAGCACTTGCTGTTATTCCTGTAATTTTATTTCATGCTGGATTTGGCTTATTTAGCGGAGGGTTCGTAGGAGTTGATGTATTTTTTGTAATCAGCGGTTATTTGATCACAGCGATCCTTATTGAAGATATAGAGAGTAAACGCTTCAGTATTCTAAAATTTTACGAAAGAAGAGCTAGACGAATACTGCCGATGCTTTTTTTTGTATTGGCTGTCTGTATTCCTTTTGCTTGGATTTGGATGTTGCCTAATGAATTAAAAAATTTTTCACAAAGTCTAATAGCAGTTAACTTGTTCGTATCAAACATCTATTTTGGAAAGAAGATTGGGTACTTTGATGCTAATGCTGATAATGAACCGTTACTTCACACTTGGAGTTTAGCTGTTGAAGAACAGTACTATTTACTGTTTCCTATATTTTTAATTTTAGCTTGGGGCTTTGGTAAAAATAGAGTGTTTTTGATGATTGTTATTATGGCTTCAATCAGCTTACTATTAAGTGAATACTGGTTGCGCAACGAAGGAAATGTTAACTTTTATCTAGCATTATCTCGTGCATGGGAATTGTTTATTGGCTCTCTTGCTGCGTTTATAGTTCAGAAAAAAGGAGTGCAGAAAAATAACCTATTAGCAGCGTTTGGCTTAGCAGCAATACTATTTTCAATCTTTGTATATGACGAAACTGTGCCGTTTCCTAGCCTATATACTCTCGTACCAGTATTAGGTACGGCTCTTTTAGTGTTATATGCAGATAAAACAACTTTTGTTGCCAAGTTTTTAAGCACTAAGGTTTTAGTTAGTGTTGGTTTAATTAGTTACTCAGCTTACTTATGGCATCAACCATTATTTGCATTTGCAAAAATCAGATTCCATCAAACATCTGATATGACTCTTATGGTTTTGAGCATCATGTCAATCCTACTAGCTTATTTTAGTTGGCGGTATGTCGAGACTCCCTTTAGGGGTCGCAAACCTATGTTGGGTAATAAAATTTCATTATTTACAACTTCAATAATTTTTTTCTTTGCTTTTATTTTTATTGGAGTTTCTGGATATGTTACTGATGGATATAAATTTAGTGATAGTAATCGAATAAAGTTTGGTGAGCTTAGAGAACGCATTAAACCAAATCAGGGTATAAATAAAAAATGTAATGTCAAATTTGATTTGCCTAGTCACTGTTCTACAAGTGATAATCCGGAGGTCTTACTTTGGGGGGATAGTTATGCAATGCATCTTTATCAAGGAATTGTCTCCAGCAAACCATCTGTTAAGATAAAGCAAATAACTTCAAGCAGCTGTGCACCAATACTTGGTATCTCATATTTAGGTCCTAGGGGACTACCAGACTGGGCAAATAAATGTATTGAGTTTAATGATAAAGCGTTTGAGTGGTTAGCTTCCAGTAACTCTGTTAAATTTGTTATTTTGTCATCTCCATTTGCAATAGGAATGGGGAATTCAAAATTAATGGACAAAGATGGCTTAATGTATAGACCTGATAATAGAAAATTTGTTTTGAATAAATTTAAGCAAACATTAGAGAAAATCAAAAGTTTAGATGTTGGGGTAGTAGTTGTCTCACCTACTCCTAAAAGTATAAATATTAAAAATATTGGAGACTGCCTACTTAAAAAATACTATTTTGAATATATCATTAATTGTGATTTTAAATATTCTGAAACAAGTTACAGACATGATTTTTTGACAAAAGTATCAGATTTTGCACCGGTCTATTGGCTTTACAAAGATATATGTCTGAAAGATTTGTGTTCTGCCGAAATGGAGGGTAATTTTATTTACCGAGACACAGGGCATTTAAGCAAAGAGGGTAGTTCTTTTTTAGGAAAGAAAAATGACTGGCACGATAAATTTGAGGATATGGCAATAAAATATCTTAATTATAGTGAATGGTAATAAAAATTATAACTTTTTAAATTTTTGAGTATTTTAATATTTTAATTACAGATTTTTTTATTGTTAATAAATCAGTATTAATTTTTATGTATTTATGATTACTTTTTTCATAACTGATTTTTGACTTAAACCCAATTAGGTTTTTTATTAGACCTTTTTTTGCGAGATTATATAAACCCTTAGTATCTCTTGTTACTAAAGATTTAATTTTAGCATGAATATAAACTTCAAAATAATTTTCTTTGAATATATTAAATGCTAAATGTCTAGTTTTTTTCAATGGAGAAATTACAGAAACTAAAATTATATCATATTTAAAATAATTTTTTTTACAATGATCAATAATTTGTAAATTATTTTTTAAAATATTTTTTTTTGAAAATGAAAACTGACCAGTTTTTTTTCTAAATCTATCACCATCTAAAATCAAAATTTTTCTTTTTTTAACAGTTTTTTTAATTTCTTTACTTAAAGTAGTTTTGCCGGCACCAGAAAGTCCTGTCAGCCATATAATTTTAGCCAATTTTTAACTCCTTTCTTATTTTGGTAGCTGAAATCTTCTCAAGATTTTTGGTTAGTTTATATCTATTTATTTTGTACCCCACAGTTCTTCCGTAGATAAATTCTGAGACCACAGGTATTTTTATTATTTGATAACTTCCTTTATAATTTATTAGTTTTTTGTGAATTCTTGATGTTACCTGTTTGAACGTTAGTGGGTTTTTTTTATTTATTTTATAACTATCCATAACCAAAATAGCTATTTGGCTATTTTTTTTTATTGCTCTTTTTATAATTTCTATATGTCCATCATGTATTGGTTGAAATCTTCCAATGTATATTCCTGTTTTTTTTTTCCAATTTATTATTTTAGTTTTCATATTTTATTTTTAAGATATAAAACTTTATTTAATATGTTTAGCGAATTATTCAATTTTATTTTTATCATTTTTTTAGTGATCATACAATCAATTGCAGGTGTAGGAGTATTGGTTTTGGGCACACCTACTTTACTTTTATTAAATGTTCCTATGATTGAGATTATGAATTATTTATTACCAATTTCAATAATTACCAGTTTGCTGAATTTAATGATCATCAGATCTAGTAATTCATTTACTTATGATTACAGAAGATTAATTTTTTTTTTTTTAATTTGTATTCCGTTTATTTTTATAGGATTAATTTTTTTAAAATATTTTTATAAATATATAAATTTTGATTATTTAGTCTCAATAATCATACTTTTTACTTTATTTTTAAGACAAAGAATCGCAAAATCTTTAGAGAAATTATCAATTAAAATTAATATAATATTTTTGATGATTGTAGGGTTTATTCATGGCCTTACTAATTCTGGAGGGTCACTGTTATCAATATTTTTAGCAATAATAAACAAATCTAAAAATAAAAGTAGAAATGAAATTACATTATATTATTTTTTATTGGCATTAATGCAATTTATTCTGCTTTATTTTATTTTTGATTTAAACAAAAAATTTTCTAATTTTTATTTAGAATTTTTTTGTATTTGTGTTGGTATTTTTTTGGGTAATATTTTTGTAAGATTTACTTCTGAGTCTCAGTTTCGAAAATTAATTTTTATTTTAGGTTTTTTATCTTCTGTATCTCTAATTTTAAAAAATATTTTTTAAAAAACAATCTAGATTTTTATTTGACTAAATATCCCAATCTAGATTTTTTTCATAATTTAGTTCGATCAATTTTTGGCCCAATAATTTTTTTGCAAGAATTAAGTTTTCTTTAGAAAATTCATTTTTCCAATTACCTATTTTACCAGATCTAAAATTTGAAGAAAGTGCCCAGGGCAATACTCTTGATTCATTTAAGTTTGTAACCATATCTTTTTTACCTTCTGTATTTTTACATATTTGATTGATTAATTCTTCATTCAAATTAATTTCATAGAAATTTAAAATTTTCTTAAATTCTTTTTTAGAGTCTTTGATTAAGTCTTCAAATCTAATGAATAATACAAAATCTATGTTTTTTTTTGATATTTCTTTCCAGCCATCTATCCAATTAATATGATTTTTTGCAACAACTTCTATTGAGTGATTTATTGCATCAGATTTGGTCATCAGATGATACTCTGCATAGTATGGATCACCTATTTTTTTAGGGAACTTAATTAACCTATGATAACGTGCAATGGCCACATCCCTTAAATCTCTGTAAGTTACCACTACTTTTTTAACATCGTTTTTTTTTATAATATTTATATTATTAATATTTGGATTTAGATGTGTTTTGAATAATGTATAGCTCCATTTAGGGGTATATCTGAACGCAGATTCTGAAATATCCTGTTCAACAAAAATATGGTATGGTATTGGAGAATACCTTGTAAAATAACCCGGTATCATGCCACACATATTTTTCACTTTTGTAGTTGCAGACATGGCCATACCAGCTATGAAAATAATTTTATACTTATACCTTTTTTTAAATAAATGAATTATATCAAATTTTATTTTGTTTAGTTCATAAGCTACAACTGTTGGTGCTAGTCTTGGATTTAAGATTAACTTAATAAATTTTTTTAGTAATCGAAACCTAATCATTTTACTTTAAAATGACGGATCATGTTTTTTACGAACTTAACACACTCTATAGGATATTTTCCAATAGCCGTTTCTGCCGCAAGAACCAAACCATCGGCACCCATTTCAATGCATGAATATATATCGTTTGCTTCTGCTCTTGTGGGATAATTATTTAAAATCATACTTTCTAAAAGATTTGTAGCAACAAAAAACTTTTTATTTGAAATTTTATTTTTACTATTTATTAGCTTTCTTTGAGTTTCAGGTATTTTATATATACTAATGTCTTTTGATAAATCCCCCCTATCTAATAAAAAATTATTTCCTTTTTTTAATATTTTATTAAATTCGAGAATTGATTGTCTCGTTTCAATCTTAAAAATATTTTTAGCTTTGTTACCTGTTAATTCATTAAAATAATTAACATCATCAGCAGTATTTGTAAAAGATAGTGCAAAATTATTTATTTTATTTTTTTTACCAATTTTTATAGCTTCTAAATCTTTCTCTGTCAGAGTTTTAAGTTTAATTTTTCTATTTTCAATATGAACTCCTTTGTTACCTTCCAAATATCCCTCACTAACAACTTTTGTTAGCAAATATTTATCATTTTTTTTTATAACTTTAACTTTTAAGCCTTCGAATCCAATATTAAGAACATCATTTTTTTTAAGCTTATCTTGAATGTATTCAGGATAAAGAGCTAAATCATTTTTGTTTATTTTAATTAAAGCTGCATTTTTACAAAAAATCTTTTTTCTAAATTTTGTTCTAATTTGTGCTCCTTCTGTGTCTATACAGATTGGACAATTTGTTCTTTTTTTTATATATGAAATATTTTTTTCAAGTTCAGATATAGATAAATGAGACATGTTTAATCTCAATAAATCAATATTTTTATTAGAAAACTTAATAAATTTATCATTTAAAGAGCTTGGCCCAACAGTACATATGATTTTAATTTTTTTTTTTAAATTATTATTCATAAAAATATTAATAAAATTATTATTGAGTTATATTACTTTACAAAGAACATTAAAGATAGTTTATTTAATATAACAAATTTTTTTAAATTCAAGGAAAATTAATGGATAAAAATTAATGGATAAAAATTACTGGGATAGTTTTTACAAAAAAGTTGAAAAAGATGAAACTGTAAGCCTAAGAAGTTCTTTTGCTAAATTTTGTTTAGATAGGTTTTTTAATAAAAAAAAAATCAATATTATTGATTTAGGATCTGGGAACGGAAGAGACTCAGTTTATTTTGCTAATCAAGGTTATAAGGTGATAGCAATTGATCAAAGTCCTATAGGTATAAAAATTCTTAATAAAAATCTAAAAACAGGATATAAAAAAAATCTAATTTTAAAAATTGCTGACTTTGTTCAAGAAGACTTTAATAAATATAAAAATATTAATGTCTTTTATTCAAGATTTACAATTCATTCAATAACTAAAAATGAAGAGAAAATATTACTAAAAAAAATTTACAATTCTTTAGCTAACAAAGGTTTATTTTGTATCGAGGTTAGGACAACTAAAGATCCAATATATGGTACCGGTAAATCATGTGGTGATAATACATTTATAAGAGATGGTCATAAGAGAAGATTTATTGACTCAATTGTGTTTCGAAAACAAGTAACAAGACTGGGTTTTAAAGAACTTTATTTTACAGAAAAGAACAATTTGTCAATTTATAAAAAAGATAATCCGGTACTTATGAGGCTGATACTTGAAAAATAATAAATTAAGTAAAGATCAGACTTTGTTTAAAAAAGTAAATAATATTTTAGCTAAATCATCATATAAATATTGGGTATGTCATGGAACATTACTTGGAATTATTAGAGATAAAGCTATTTTGCCATGGGACCATGATATTGACTTTGCAGTTTGGAAAGATGAAGTAAAAATTGAAGAAATTGAGAAATTATTTAATTTGAATGGATTTCATCAGGAATATATATTTGGTGAAATGGATTGTCTGCATTTTGTTAGTGAGTCAAAAAAAATTGATATTAGCTTTTATGAAAAAAAAAATGGATTAGCTTCTATAAAGTGGATAGCACCAAATAATAAATTTAAAAATAAATTTTTTATATTTGTAGCAGAGCGATTGTGTGCACCTAATAACATAAAAAAATTGAAATTTGATTTTACAAGCATTAAATCTTTTATCAGAGTATTATTTTCAAACTTTTTGATATCTATTTACCCTTTTTTTTCATCTAAATTAAAAAAAAAAATTTTTGAATACTCTCAAAAATATTTCAATTATATTGGATATAGTTATCCAGAAGAATTAATGCAATTTAAAAACATTATATTTCTAGAGGAACAGGTGCCAGTACCAATTGACTCTGAAAAATGTTTATTTTTAACATATGGTGCCGATTGGAAGACACCAAAAAAAAATTACACATGGTATAAAGAGGCTGCTAATTTAACTAAATTAAGTTAGTTTATGATAAAATTTTACCAAAATAATTGGCATGGAATTAAATTTAGTTCCTTTGGAAAGAATAATTTAAAAAATATAGCAGATATTAATTTCTACAATAAGTTTTACAATAAATTTTTTCTTAAATTTAAATATTTTGATGATTTAAGTAATGATTGGTTAAATTATAAAAGTGAGGTAGCAAAAATCATACAAAAGCAATTTGGTGATAAAAATAACATTTTATCAATTGGATGTGGCATAGGTATAGTTGAAAAATACATAGTTGAAAATAATCAAAATATTAATTTGACTGTGATTGAGCCATCTAAAAATGCTTGTAAATGGATTGAAAATTTTAGGAATATTGATATTAAATATGGATATTTTCCTGAAATTTTAAATCAAAAACAAAATTTTGATATTGCTTATGTCAATGTTGTTGATTATATTTTCAATAAATATCAGTATCATAATTTTCTTAAATCTATTTTTGATTATGGTATTAGGGAATTAATTATTGTTAGTGCAAGTTATTATGAGCCTAACTTTATTTTGCATACCAAAGAAATTATTAGAGATATATTAATCAAATTTGATTTATATAATAGTAATATTCAATTTTGGGGTTATAAGAGATCTGTAAATGAACAATTTGCTGCAATTAGTAAAGCCGGATTTAAAAAGATGTATTTAAAGTATAAATCAAATAATACTATAGTTATTAAGGGAATAGCAAAATAAGTGACCAAGGATAAATGAAAGTTCTATTACTAGCAGGCGGCTTAGGTTCTCGTCTAAGCGAAGAAACAATTAATAAACCTAAACCTATGGTTGAAATTGGCTATAAACCGATATTGTGGCACATTATGAAGATATATAGTAGTTATGGCTTCAACGACTTTATAATTTTGCTTGGATATAAAGGCAATGTCATAAAAGAATATTTTGTTAATTATTTACTTAATAATAATGATGTAAAAATTGATTTGTCTAATGGTAATTTTCAAATATTAAACAATTCTAGAGAGTCTTGGAAAGTTACACTGCTGGATACTGGACTTTATACTATGACTGGTAGTCGGATAAAAAAAGCTAAAAATTTTTTAGGCTCTGAAACATTTATGTTAACTTATGGAGACGGTGTTGGAGATATAGATATTTCTAAACTTATTAATTTTCATAAATCGCATGGAAAAGCAATGACGGTTACTTCAGCCCAACCAGACGGAAGATTTGGTTCACTTGATATTTCAAAAGAAAATAAGGTATTAAATTTTAAGGAAAAACCAAAAGGAGATGGTAGCTGGATCAATGCTGGATTTTTTGTATGCGAGCCAAGCGTTCTTGATTATATCAGTGACGATGTTAATACTATTTTTGAACAAGAGCCATTAATTAATTTAGCAAAAAATGGGGAGATATTTACCTATAAACACAAAGGCTTTTGGATGCCTATGGATACAATTAGAGATAAGAATATTTTAGAGAATATTTGGAATAGTGGAAGGGCTCCATGGAACACATGGAGTAAATGATTTTTAATAATATTTATAAAAATAGAAAAGTCCTTATTACCGGAAACACTGGTTTCAAAGGTAGTTGGTTATCAACTTGGTTACTTAAATTAGGTGCCAACGTTATAGGAATTTCGAAAGATGTTCCAACCAACCCATCTATGTTTGAAATATTAAAACTAAAAAAAAAAATCAAATATTATAAATCAGATATTAGAGAGTTATCTAAAATTTCAAAGATTATTAAAAAAGAAAAACCACAATTTATTTTTCACTTAGCTGCACAACCTATTGTGTCTATCTCTCATAATAATCCAATTGAAACAATATCTTCAAATGCTTTAGGTACAGCGAATGTATTAGAAAGTTTGAAATTATCTAATCATAAATGCACTGCAGTCATCATAACAAGCGATAAAGTTTATGATAATATAGAGCAACATAGAGGATACAAAGAAGATGACAGCATAGGTGGAAAAGATATTTATAGTGGCAGTAAAGGTGCGGCAGAACTTATTATAAAATCATATTATCATTCTTTTTTCAAATCTAAAACTTTTAAAATAAGTATAGCTATTGCAAGAGCTGGAAATGTCATCGGTGGTGGTGACTGGGCAAAAGATAGAATTGTTTCAGATTGCATGAAAAACTGGAGTAACAATAAAATTGTTGAGCTAAGATCTCCAAAAGCAACAAGGCCATGGCAACATGTTTTGGAACCACTTAGTGGGTATCTTAATCTTGCATCAAAACTTTACAAAGATAAGTCTTTACATGGTGAAGCATTTAATTTTGGTCCAAAATTAAAACAAAATCAAACTGTAGAGGAATTAATTAAGGATTTAAGTAAACATTGGAATTTAGAAGATAAAAATATTTATAAAATTAAAAATTCCCTATCTTTTCATGAGGCAAAACTCTTAAAGCTTAATTCTAATAAAGCATTTTCAACTCTCAAATGGAAACCTAATTTAGATTATAAAGATAATATAAGATTAACAAGTGAATGGTATTTTGATTTTTATAAAACTAAAAAAGATATGTTTGATAAAACCCAAGAACAAATTTTAGAATATGAAAATTTAGCAAAAAAAAATAAATTAAAATGGATGGAGTAATATTAACACCTCTAAAAAAAATATACCATGAAAAAGGAAATATTTTTCATGCAATGAAAAAAACTGATATTGGATTTAAAGGTTTTGGAGAAGCATATTTTTCTACGATTAATCAAAATGAAATTAAAAGTTGGAAAAAACATAAAAAAATGACCTTAAATCTTATTGTACCAATCGGTAAAATTAAGTTTGTGATTTATGATGAAATTTTAAAAGAGTTTTTTTCAGTTGAACTTTCATTGGATAATTATCAAAGACTTACTATTAAACCTAATTTATGGACAGCGTTTTGTGGAATAGACAAGCAGAATGTTTTATTAAATTTAGCAGATATAGAGCATAATCCTAGTGAATCAATCAGTATTGATTTAGATAAAATAAAGTTTGATTGGAGATAAATTTGTTAAATAATAAGGCACATAAATGAAAAAAATCAGGCTTTCAAAATCATCAATAACTCGAGCAGAAATCAATGCTGTATCAAAAGTGTTAGAAAGAGAATATCTTGGAATGGGTGAGGAAGTAAAACTTTTTGAGGAAAAAATTAAAAATTATCTAAAAACAAAACTTAGTGTGGTTTGCGTAGGCACGGGGACATTTGCTCTTCATTTATCATTAAGTGCTTTAGATATTAAAGATGGTGATGAGGTTTTGGTGCCATCGCTAACATATTTATCTTCTTATCAGGCTATATCTGCTACAGGAGCAAAGCCAATATCATGTGAGGTTGAACCAAGCACATTGTTTTTATGTGTAGAGGATGCAAGAACTAAAATAACAAAAAACACTAAAGCGATTATGCCTGTTCATTATGCAGGTGCCTCCAACTCAATGAACAAAGTTTATAACCTTGCAAAAGAATTTAAATTAAGGGTAGTAGAAGATGCGGCACATTCGTTTGGAAGCATAAGAAATGACAATTTAATAGGAGTAGAAGGAGATATTATTTGCTTTAGTTTTGATGGAATAAAAAATATTACATCAGGTGAGGGCGGAGCCATACTTTCTAAAGACAAAGAGTTTATTGAAAAAATAAAAGATTTAAGGCTTTTAGGAGTAGAAAAAGATACAGAAAAAAGATATTTGAATCAAAGGAGTTGGAATTTTGATGTGAAAGAGCAAGGTTATAGATACCATATGAGCAATATTATGGCTTCTATCGGCATCACACAGTTAGATAGAATTCATGAATTCAAAGTAAAGCGACAAAATATTGCGAAAAAATACAAGAAAGCTTTAAATGATCTAGATCAAATAGAATTTTTGGACATTAATTTAGAAGAAGTGTTGCCACATATTTTTGTGATAAAAACAAAACAACGCGATGAGTTAAAAAAATATTTATTAAAAAATAATATTGAATGCGCCATTCATTATAAACCTAATCACTTGCATACTAAGTATAGAGACAGTTTAGATTTACCAGTAACAGAAAAAATTTATCAAAAAATTTTAACACTACCTTGTCATTTTGATTTAACAAACGACGAGCAAGATATAATTATTAGAAAAATAAGAGAATTTTTTGGAAGATAAGAAACCGTTAATTTCTGTTGTGATTAATTGTTTTAATGGCGAAAGTTATTTAAAAGAAGCTATCGAATCAGTTTATTCTCAAACATATCAAAACTGGGAAATAATTTTTTGGGATAATCAATCGACAGATAATAGTTCAAAAATTATAAAATCTTACAGCAAAAAAATTAAATATTTTTATTCACAAAATCATACATCATTGGGAGAGGCACGTAATTTAGCTCTACAAAAAACAAATGGCGATTGGATCGCTTTTCTAGATGTGGATGATGTTTGGCTACATACTAAACTAGAAAAACAAGTAAATATTATAAATAAGGATAATGAAAATATTGGTTTCATTTATGGAAAATGTAAAATAATTAATGAAAAACCACGTAAAAACAATTTTTCACCAAAAAAATTTTTAGATTTACCAGAAGGCAATATATTCTCGTCATTAGCGATTGATAATTATGTACCATTAGTTTCTGCGTTAATTAATCGAAAAAAACTTGTTGAAATTGGAGGGTTTCCTAAAAATTTAAATTATGCTGAGGATTATCACATTTTTCTTCACATGTCTCACAAATATAAAGTTCGAGCATTACAAGAAATTTGTTGTTTCTATAGAGTTCATGAAAACAATCTCAGTCACTCTCATCAAGTTCATGGTGTTATGGAAACTATAGAAATAATAAATTTTTTTTATAATGAGCCTGTATTTAAACAAGCTCTGAAAAGTAAATATTTAAAACTCAATTTGATATATCTTAAACAAAAAAAATTTATTAAGTCATTTGAAATTATGTTTCGCCACAAATTAGCTATTATAGTTTTAAAAAAAATTATACTGATGTTTTTAATGAAACTTAAAAGAATAATTTCTATTATTTTTAATTATTAACAAAATTATCTAGGATAATTTTTAAATTATTTTGACATTTTTTTCTTGAAATTTTTTTAAGAACAGTTTGAAAGGCATCTTTTCTTTTTTGAAAGTACTTTTTTTTATTTGAATAATCAATTCTGATTCTATCAGAAATAGAATTGTAATCATTCGAGTTCAAATTATTTAAAATATATCCATTCTTATTATTTATAATTTCAGTATTTCCAGGAATATTTGAACAAATTACTGGTATCGAACAACTCAAAGCCTCCATTACAGCAAAAGACATTCCTTCAGAATTACTAAAATTTAAAAAGAAATTTATTTCCTTTTTTTTTAAAAAGTATGTCAATGAATTTACATAATTTATTAATGAAAAATTAATATTTTTATCAAAGTTATTTTTCGCATAATTGATTAATGATTTTTTCTCTGGTCCAGAACCAATACAGTAGTAATAAATTTTTAATAATGGGTTATTTTTTGAAAAATTTTTAATAAACTCAAATATCTTATGATTATTTTTTAAATCAATTAGCCTTCCACATGATACAAATTTAATTATTTTTTTATTATAATTCAATATTAATTTTTTATGATTGATACCTAAATAGTTTTTACAGATTTTTTTTTTATCAATTAATTTTTGTGATGTTAGAATTTTATTTTGCTCATTATTGAGTGTCAGAATTAGATCTAATTTAGAAAATTTAAATTTTTTATATTCTACAAAAGAGTCCTTATTTATATACCCTTTTAAATCACTTCCGTTAGTTCTTGCAAAACATTTACTAATAATTTTTTTTTTTTTTAAAAAATAAAAGGCTATAAGAACGTAATTTGACCAAAAAGAATAAAAATAGTCTTTTTTGACATTTTGTTTTTTAAAATAATTATAAATTATCTCTGATTTATATCTTGAAACCAGGATTATTTTAATTTTTTTAAATAATTTACCTTTTTTAATTTTAAAAATTTGTAACCATAAATCTTTATAAAAAAAAACTTTTATAAGATATAAAATTATTTTAACAGGTTGATAAAGTCTTTTATTTATTGAATTATCTATTTTTATATTTTTTGGAATTTTAATATTTATCTCACCTTTTTTGCTTGTTGGATATATTATGATTTCATCAAATTTTTTTGATAAAAATTTCACTTCATCTTTAAAGAATATGATATCCATACCTTTATATGGATAATCATTTGAAATAATATGTAATTTTTTATAATTCATTTTTTAATCATCTAATTAATAATTTTAACTATTATTTTACAATTTTTTTAGATATAAATCATAACATAAAACTTTAAGTAAACTTAAAATTATTTAATGATAATCTCAAAAAAAAAAATTAATAAAAATTTAAATAATTTTTTTTTTATTATTTTTTTCTTCTTCTTTTCTTTGATTCTGTTGAAATACTATACTTTTGGTGACCAGCAATTTTATATAAAAATGTACGAAGTTTTTAAGGTCACGCCATTAAAGAACCTTATGGAAGTTTATTATCAACAAACAAGAGGTACTGAGCCAATAAGTGCTATATTATTATGGATAGGTGCGAATCTTGGAATAGATAAAAATATTTATATCTCATTTTGGAATACAGTGTTAATTTTTGGATTTCTTTTGATTTTCAAAAGGTACAATGTGCCTTGGTATATAACTTTTCTTTTAATTTTTAATTTTTATATAATTGTTTTATTCACTGGCGCTGAAAGACTTAAATTTTGTTATATTTTGATTATTTTGGGATTATTGAGCGAGGGCAAAACCAGGAGTATTTTAATTTTGTTATCACCACTAGCACATTTGCAAGGCTTATTATTTTTACCAAGTTTAATTTTGATTAAATATCAAAAGAATTTAATTAATTTTTTTTCAAATTTTAGAACTAAAAATAGTAATGTTAAATATATATTTTTTTTAACTATCGTAACTTCTATTTTTTTTTATTTTTTTGGATCAAATATATTGTCTAAGTTAAAATTTTATATAATTTATAGCGAAAATTTTATTTTAAGAGATTCTCTAAAAGTTTTGATTATTTTTTTATTATCTTTAATAATAACAAAAAGATACTATTTAATGTCCATTGCAACATTACCTCTTATTATATCAGCTTTACTTGTTGGAGGATTTAGATTAAATATTATTTTATTGTCTATATATATCTATATCTTTTTAACAGAAAAGAAAATTAAACATCCACTTTCATTAGCTCTTATTTTATACTTGTTTATAAAGTCAATTTTTTTTATGAAAAATATATTTATTAATAATGATGGTTTTGAAGGGTTTCTGATGTAAATAGTAAAATGTTTAGATAAAAAATAAAAAATCTTTAAATGAAAAAAAAACTTATAGAAAATATTAGAAATAGAAAATCTAAAATTGGTGTAATTGGTCTAGGGTATGTAGGGTTACCGCTCGCACTTCGTTTTGTAGAAAGTGGATTTAAAGTATTTGGATTTGATATAGATATTAGTAAAGTTATTAAATTAAAAAAAAATGAAAGTTATATAGACGGTATTGCGTCTTCGCAAATTTTAAAACTTAGAAAAAAAAAAGTCTTTAGGGCCTCAAATGATTTTTCTTTCTGTAGTCAAATGGACGCTTTAATTATTTGTGTTCCAACTCCTTTAAAAAATAGAAAGCCAGATTTAAGTTATATTTTAGATACGATGGATACTCTTTCGCCTTATTTTCGCAAAGGTCAAATTTTATCGCTAGAAAGCACAACGTACCCAGGTACAACTGATGAAGAACTATACCCTCGTTTAAAAAAATTGGGTTTTAATATTGGTACAAATTTTTTTTTAACTTTTTCACCAGAAAGAGAGGATCCTGGAAATTTAAAATATAATACAAAAAATATCCCTAAAGTTGTAGGTGGTTATACCAATAATTGTTTAAAAGTTGGAGTTGAACTTTATAATTCATGCATAGATAAAATTATTCCAGTTTCTTCTACAAAAGTAGCAGAAATGTCCAAGCTCCTTGAAAACATATATCGGTCAGTAAATGTTGGCTTGATTAATGAAATTAAAATTGTTTCGGATAAAATGAATATAGACATACATGAAGTGATCAAAGCTGCTTCTACTAAACCTTTTGGTTTTGCGCCTTTCTATCCCGGACCAGGTCTGGGCGGCCACTGTATTCCGATAGATCCTTTTTATTTTACTTGGAAAGCCAAACAGCATGGCGTCAAAACTCGTTTTATTCAGTTATCTGGAATTATAAATTCAAGTATGCCTAAATGGATTTTAAACAAAATAATAATAAACTTAAAAAATCGTGGATTGAATTTAAAAAAGTCAAAAGTTTTAGTTTTGGGCATTGCTTTTAAAAAAAATGTAAGCGACACGCGCGAATCTCCAGGTGCAAAATTAATAAGTCTTTTAAAAAAAAAATTTATAAAAGTAGAATATTCAGATCCTTATATACCTGTTTTTCCAAAAATGAAAAAATATAATTATAATTTAAAAAGCGTAAAAATAAATCAAAATAATTTAAAAAAATTTGATTTAGTTTTGATTGTTACTGATCATTCGAAGTTTAATTTTTCATTAATTAAAAAACATGCAAAATGCATTATAGATACTAGGGGAGTATACCAAGGAAATTACAGACATATAATCAAAGCTTAATTTTAAATAGATTGTGAAAAAAAAAATTTTATGTTTGTTGCAAGTCTATCTTCCTGGTTATAAATTTGGAGGACCTGTTCGAACGTTAAAAAACTTTGTTGATCATTTTGGTGATGAATTCGAAATTAAAATTATTTGTCAGGATCGAGACATTTTAGATATAAAACCCTATAAAAATATCAAATTAGACTGCTGGACTAAAGTTGGGAAAGCATCAGTGTTTTATGCTTCAAAAGAAACTTTAAATTTAATTGGAATAACGAATTTATTAAAAAACACTTCTTATGAATTACTATATCTGAACAGTTTTTTTAACTTTAAATTTACAATTTTACCACTTTTTTTAAGATATCTTAAGCTAGTCCCAAAGAAACCTTGCATTATTTCTCCAAGAGGTGAGTTTTCAATAGAAGCACTAAAATTAAAAAAACATAAAAAATTTTTATTTATTTATTTTTCTAAGTTAATTAACCTTTATCAAAATTTATTTTGGCAAGCCTCAAGTAAAATTGAAAAAAATGATATTATTAATAATTTTGGAATTGATCACCAAAAAATTTATATAGCACCGAATTTAACGCAAAAAGTTGAAAAAAAAATTGAATATAAAAAAAATAAAAAAAAAACTTTGAGACTTTTGTTTCTGTCTCGTATTTCACCAATGAAAAATCTTGATTTTTTGTTAAAAACTTTATCATTTGTAAATGTTCCAATTAAACTAGATATTAAAGGTACAAAAGAAAATTATGGTTATTTAAAACAATGTGAATTATTGAAGAAAAAACTTTCTAAAAATATACAAGTTAATTTTGATAAAGAGATTAAACAAAATCAGGTAAAAAAAATATATAAAAATTTTGATTTATATGTACTTCCTACGCGTGGGGAAAATTTTGGCCACACTATATTTGAGTCAATTTCTAATGGTTTGCCTGCAATGATAAGTGATAAAACTCCATGGATACACGACTACAAAGGTGGCATTGAAGTTGTTCCGTTAATTGAAAAAAAATGGGCTAAAGCTATCATGAATTGGGCAAAACTTGATTATTCAACTTTATATAAAAAAAGACAAGCAGCATTAAATTATGCAAATAAATACAATCTGCAAATTAAAGCCTTTGAAAAAAATAAAAAGCTGATTAAATCAGTTATGAAAAGATCATGACTAGACTTTTAATATTAGGATCAACTGGTTTGTTGGGAAGCACTATATTAAAATATTTTTCAACTAAAACTAATTATGAATGTTTTGGAGCAATCAGAAAAAATTCAGATAGAAAAAAACTAAACAATATTAACAATTTAAAATTACATAAAATTGATTTCAACAAACCTAATGATATTAGAAAAGCCTTTATTTCTATAAAACCATACCTAATTATAAACTGCATTGGAGTTGTTAAACAGGTTTTAAATAAAAATTCAAATTCTGAAATTATAAGAGTTAATAGTTTTTTACCACATTATTTATCAGAATTAGCAAATGAAAATAATAAAATAAGATTTATTCATTTTAGTACTGATTGTGTTTTTTCAGGCACCCTAGGAAATTACTCAGAAAATGATATTGCGGATGCAAAAGATATATATGGTAGCAGCAAAATACTTGGAGAAGTTAATAATTCGAACACTTTAACCTTAAGAACCTCAATAATTGGACATGAATTAAAAACAAAATATAGTTTATTGAATTGGTTTTTATCACAAAAAAAATCAATAAAAGGTTATAAAAAAGCAATATTTTCAGGATTAACTACTCTAGAAATATCAAGAGTTTTAGAAAAATATATTATTCCAAATAAAAAAATGAGAGGCATTTATCATTTATCTGGTAATCCAATAAGTAAATATGATTTATTAAATATTATAAAAAAAACTTATAAAAAGAAAATAAAAATTATGCCCGACTCAAAAATAAAAATTAATAGATCACTAAATTCAAGTTTATTTCAAAAGACAACAGGCTATAAACCAACAACATGGGATCAGCTTATTAAGGCAATGTATGAATTTAATAGGTATAATTAGTTATGAAATTTTTAAAAAATAAAATATTAATGGTTACAGGTGGCACAGGTTCGTTTGGAAGCACAATCATCAAAACTTTAATCAAAAGTCAACTAAAAGAAATTCGTATTTTTAGTAGAGATGAAAAGAAGCAAGAGGATATGCGTTTATTATACAAAAGTAGTAAATTAAAATTTTATATTGGAGATGTGCGTAATTCAAAAAGTGTTAATGAAGCTATGAAGGGTGTTGATTATGTTTTCCATGCCGCAGCATTAAAACAAGTTCCTTCTTGTGAGTTTTACCCAATGGAAGCAGTGCGGACTAATATTTTAGGTACTGAAAATGTTATAGATGCAGCTTTTGAAAATCAAGTTGAAAGAGTAGTTATATTAAGCACTGATAAAGCAGTTTACCCAATAAATGCAATGGGAATATCAAAAGCAATGATGGAAAAACTAATGATTGCGAAAGCAAACTCATTAGTAAACAATAAAACAATTCTTTGTGCAACGAGATATGGAAATGTAATGGGATCAAGGGGGTCAGTAATACCTTTGTTTATTAGTTTGGCCAAAAAAGGAAAATCTTTAACAATAACTGACCCAAATATGACACGATTTATGATGTCACTTCAAGAGTCTGTAGAGTTAGTTTTATTTGCGTTTAAGCAAGCAAAGCAAGGAGATATTTTCGTTCAAAAAGCCCCGGCTGCAACTATTGAGAATGTTGCAAAAGTCATAATAGATATTTTTGGGAATAAGAATAAAATTCAAATTATAGGAACTCGTCATGGAGAAAAATTGTTTGAATCACTCTTATCACGTGAAGAAATGATACGTGCAAAAAATATGGGCCGCTTTTTTTGCATACCATCAGATAATCGTGACCTAAATTATTCAAAATATTTTACAAAAGGCCAAAAAACTATATCAAAGTTTGAGGACTACACATCACACAACACAAAACAACTAGATAATAATGAACTAAAAAAGTTAATAATGAGTCTTGAATTTGTTAAAACTGAACTTAATGCTTAAAATAATTACCATAGTTGGAACAAGACCTGAAATTATTAGATTATCAAGAATAATTCCTTTGCTTGATAAGTTTTCTGAACATAAGCTAGTTCATACAGGTCAAAATTATGATTATGAATTAAATCAAATTTTTTTTAATGAATTAGAGATTAGAAAACCAGACATATTTCTCGAGACTGCTGGTTTAACAGCCGCAGAGACAATTGGTAATGTTATCTCAAAAGTTGATAAAATATTAAAAAATTTTAAACCTGATGCAGTTTTGATTTTAGGTGATACTAACAGTTCTTTAGCAGCAATATCCGCAAAGAAAAATAAAATCCCGATTTTTCACATGGAAGCTGGTAATCGTTGTTTCGATCAGCGAGTGCCAGAGGAAACAAACAGACGAATTATAGATCATATTGCAGATATAAATTTAACTTACAGCTCAATTGCAAGAGACTGTCTATTGAAAGAAGGATTACCAATAGATCAGATTGTTAAAATAGGAAGTCCAATGCAAGAAGTATTGCAACACTATATGCCAAAAATTTTATCCTCTAAAATATTAGAAAAATTGGGTTTAAAAAAACAAGAATACTTTGTTTTTAGTTCACATAGAGAAGAAAATTTAGAGTCTAAAGAAAGATTTTTAAAATTAATAAAAGTTATAAATGAAATTGGTGAAGATTATGGTTTACCAATTATTTTATCAACACATCCACGAACTCAAAAACACATTGATGAAAAACATATCTCGTTTAATTCAAATATAAAATCAATAAAACCTTTGGGTTTTATTGATTATATTCAATTACAGATAAATGCCAAAGTTGTTTTTTCAGATAGTGGTACTATAACAGAAGAGTCTTCAATTCTTAATTTTCCTGCATTAAATATTCGAGAAACTCAAGAGCGTCATGAAGGAGTAGAAGAGTCGTCTGTGATGATGGTAGATTTAGATATAAAAAAAATTAAAACAGCATTAAAGATATTAAAGACTCAGACTGAAAATAAACAGCGTATTATAAATATTGTTAATGACTATAATTTAATCAATGTAAGTGAAAAAGTTTTACGTATAATTCATAGTCATACAGATTATATAAATAGAAAAGTTTGGAAAAAATATTAAAAATATGTTTTCACAAAAAAATTTAAAAAATATTTCTGATCGTGCAATCAAGAAAATAAAAAAATCAAAAAAAAATATTAACTATTTTATTAAACCTTATAAGCATCTTGTGATTGATAATCTTTTTGATCATAAATTAATAAATGAATGTCTTAAAAACTTTCCTAATACATCTAGTAAAAATTGGGAATTTACAAATGATAAGGATATTGAAATTAAGTATAGATCAAAATGGACCTCAGAGTTTGATATACCTGAAGGTATAATTGAAGTTGTGAGAATATTGAATGGAGCTGATTTTTTAAAATCAATTTCAGAAGTATTTAAAATTAAAAAGCTAATACCAGACCCTTATTTTACTGGAGGTGGATTGAATGTTACAAAAAAAGGAGGATTGCTGGATGTTCATGTGGATGGAAATTATCATGATGCCACGGGCTTAAACAGAAGACTTAATGCTTTACTATTTTTAAATAAAAATTGGACTCAAAATTGGGGGGGTGAGTTTGGTTTGTATGATAGCAAAGGTAAAAAATGTATCAAAAAAATTGAACCAATTTTTAATAGGTTAGTTGTTTTTGATACTCATGATACAAGTTGGCATGGTCTACCAGATCCAATAAATTTTCCAGAAAAAAACCCTAGAAAAAGTATTTTATTGTATTATTACACAAAGGAAAAAAGATCTTTAAGTCAAATAAAAATCAGCAAACCGCACAGCGCACTTTGGAAAAGAAGAGGTGAAAAAGATAAAAAAGGTAATAAGACACGAAAATTTAATTAATGTATTTAATTAATTTTTTAAAATAAATTGATGAAAATTTTATTAATTCACCGTTATTTTTGGCCTGACCACCCAAACTGTGGGCAGATATTGTGGCACTTAACTCAAAAATTAGCCACTCAAGGGCATCAAGTAGATGTTTTAACAGCATTACCATCTAAGGATTTAAATTCTAAAAAAATTGTTTCAGAAAAATTTCAAATATTAACAAACATAAAAATAGAGAGAATTGATTTAAGTATAGAAAACAATAGCCCAATAAAAAAAATAATAAATGCTTTGAAATTAGGATTTAGAACTAATTTTTTAGCTATAAAAAATAAATATGATATAGTCATATCAACATCTATTCCACCAATCACAGGTGGTTTATTTGCAGCAGTTGCTGCTAGTATATCTAAAGCTAAGTTTGTGTATTTTTGTATGGATTTACATCCAGAGGTAGGAAAAATTTCTAAAGATTTTTCAAATCCAATTTTATTTTCACTTCTTCAAAAAATTGATAATTGGAGTTGCAGTAAAGCACACCCTGTAATTGTTCACTCTTTAGATATGAAAAATTCCTTATTATCTCGAGGAAGCAATAATAAATTTGATGTAGAAATAATTAATAATTTTTCTATACCAACTGAAGAAATTAAGGAATCAACTTCTAAACTTGAATTCAATCCAAATGAAAATGAGCTTAATATAATTTTTGCTGGGAATTTGGGACGTTTTCAATCTTTAGACAAAGTTATAGAGGCAATGATCTATTTGAAAGAAAAAAAAAATATAAAGTTATTCCTTGTAGGTGATGGAGCTGTTAAAAAAGAATTAATATCTAAAGTTCACGCTACAAAAGCGAATGTTGAATTTTTTGATCAACAACCTGCAAATGTTGTAAAAAAAATGATTAGCAAAGCAGATATTGGATTGGTTTCTTTAAGTAAAAATATCTACAAGTATGGTTATCCTGGTAAAATAATGACTTATTTAGAACAGGGAAAACCCATAATTGCTATTCTAGAAAAAGAAAGTGAAATAGTAAAATTAATGGAGCAAAATAATTATGGTTTTAATATTTCGGATTTAAATCCAAAAAATATTTCTGAATTTTTAATTAAATTAGCTGAAAATAAATCATGGAAATCTAAAATGAGTTATAATGCAAAAAAAACTTATGAAGAATACTTTTCAACAAAAACAATTTTGTTAAAATGGACTAAAGTACTGTCAAATAAATAAATCTTGTACATTCATTTATAAGTTATTATATATTTAAATGTTTTTTATGAACATATCCTTAAAAAATGATTATATCTTCAAAGAGTCACTTAATTAAAACTAATAAAAAATATTTTTTTTTTTTATTTATAATTATTATCGTAGTTTTTCTTTTTTCAGCTTTTTTATTTAAAAACAAACTATACAATCTTGCATACAATAATATATTAATAAGAACTAATATAAAGTCATTGGGCATTGGTGGTGTTAATAGAGATCTAAATTTAATTTCTATTATAAAAAGTTTTTCAACAAATATTTTTAATAGGGTTCAAGGCAGTCAAAAATTTGAAACACTTATAATAGACATGAATTTCACAAATTACAGTAAATTAGAAAAAAACAGACAATTAGCTATTAAAGAAGGCAGATTAAATAAAACATTTTTCAATAATGTGGGTGCAAAATTAAGAGTGGGTGAAAAAAAGGTAAGAGCCAATTTAAGATTGAAAGGTTTTTACCTCGATCATGTTGCTACACCAAAGTGGTCATTTAGAGTCAAAGTAAAAAATGATAATATTAATGGGTTTAGAGATTTTGCTATTATGAATCCCGTAACAAGAGATTTTCAATCTTCACCTCTGATTAAAAAGGCAATGAGATACAAAGGAGTAATTACACCTCGAGACAAATACTATGAAGTAATATTGAACGGAAAAAAATTAGGAACAATGTATTTAGAAGAAAGATATACTGAAGATCTTACTGAATATTATAAAAAGCCGTTTGGACCAATTATTTATTATGATGAAAAAGCGGGGATGCACACCTTTAGTGATGATGTAAAATTTTGGAATAATGATCAAAATTTAAAATTTATTTATTCAAATATAAAAAATTTTGAGAACAATCCAAAAGACTATATAAATTATATAGATCAAAATATATGGGCTGAATATTTAGCTATAAATTTTCTGTTTAAATGTTTTCATGGCAATATTGGAATAAATTTAGCTTATTATTTTCATCCTATTGATAGAACAATCCAGCCAATCAGTTCAGATAATTCATGTGGTCAAAAAGATAATTTGAGAAAATTAGGATTTCTTCCTTTAGAAAAAGAATTTATATATAAATTAATTAAGATTGATTCATTTAAAAAATTATTAAAATCAAAAATATTGTGGTGGGTTGAAAGCAAAGATGCTGAATTATTTATTGATAAACTTAAAAAAGATGAAAAATCATTGAGAGTTGCTTTATCAAAAGACTCTCCTTTTTTATCTACATTTCCTATTGACAATAGACATCTCAAGCAAGTGATTAATTGGATAGATAGTTTGGATAATAATGTTGAAATAAAAGAAAATAAAAAAAAAAATCAATTTCATAATGTTAATAATGATAATTATATTTTTCCAGTGATTGAAATTCAAAAAAAAAATAACAGTTATTTATTGAAGATTAATGATTATTCATTGAATAGATTTAGATTAAAAGATTTGAGAGTTCAGGCATTAGAAAATGAAATAATTTTAAGTATAGAAAAAATTAATGATTTTTCTGATTTAACTAAAAACTTTAATATGTTGATTAAAAATAAAAAGATATCTCAAATAAAAAAAGTTGAATTTACCTTTTTAGATTTAAAAAATAACGCTAAAGAAAGTAAATTAAGGGTTAATTTATCTCACTTTCAAGATAATTTTAATAATTTCAAAAATTCCTCCCTTAATGAATTAAAAAATTATTTTAGTTTAGATATAAAAAATAAATTATTTTTTTTAGATACTGGAAGAACAATAATATTAGAAAAAACATTAGTTTTTCCAAATGGTTTTGATTTAATGTTGAAGGCAGGATCAAGCATAAAATTCAGAAATAATTCTGGAATTGTTTTAAATGGAGGACTTAGAATTCTTGGAAAAAAAAATAATAAGGTAAATCTTGAAGGTTATCAAAATGAAGTTTGGTCAGGGATGTTAATTTTAGCAAAAGGTAAAGACGTATTAATTGATAATTTAAATATGAATGGCGGTAACGGCATCATTAATGGTGTAAAATATCGTGGTGCTTTCACTATAAATAAATCAAATTTATTAATTCAAAATTCTTTATTTGAAAATAATTTTAGTGAAGACACTCTTAATTTAGTTCAGGTTAAAGGTGATTTAAAAAATATAATAATTCAAAATAGCCCATCTGATGGCTTAGACATAGATTATGGGGAAGTTAAGATATCTAATTCAAAATTTTTAAATATTGGAAAATCAACTGGGGCCGATGCGATTGATATGAGTAAATCTAATGTTGAGATTAATGATATAGAGATAAAAAATATTACTGATAAGGGAATTTCTATTGGAGAGGAGTCAAAAGTAAAAATTTTAAATGCATCCATATATTCATCATTTGTAGGTATAGTCGCTAAAGATTCTTCAAATGTTATTGCTAAAGATTTATTTTTTAATGATATTATATTTGCAGATACAATGGCTTATAGAAAAAAACCACAATTTGGTGGTGCAACTATGTTTATTGAGAACTTAAATACAAGTTTAGGAAAACATCTTGTTCAAAAAAAATCTACAATTTTAATAAATGACAAAAAAATTAAACCTAAAAAATTTGATATAGATTATCTATATAAAAATTCTATGAGATCAATTAAATAATTATGAGACAAGAAAAAAAATATACATTTAGCATTACAAATTTATCAGAGGTTAAAAAAAGTATTCAAGACTCTGTAAATTCTATATCGAAATCTTATGAAGATAGATATGTAAATTCACTATACTTTGACTCATTTGATTCTCTAAATTATGAAGAGAATCTTGGAGGTATATCTAACAGGTCTAAAGCTAGACTTAGATGGTACTCAAAAAAACCTTTTCTTAATGTAAACAAAGAAACTGATATGTATTTTGAAATAAAAATAAAAAGAAATTTATTTGGAAGCAAGTTGATACACAAATTTAAGTTTTCAAATGATACTGTTTTATTTGATAATTATTCAATAATAAATTATTTAAGAAAAATACTCCCTCTTAATTTTTTACCACATATAGATCATTGCTCCATTATGAGTCTTGGTGTTTCATATGAAAGAGAGTATTTTGAAACTTACACAAAAAAATTAAGATTAACAATTGATAAAAATATAAAATTCATAAGGCCAAATTTCTTTGACGTTTTTAATTTTAAAGAAATAGAAACGTATAATTTAGATTATGGAGTTCTTGAATTAAAATTTTTAAAAAATATGAGTAACGAAGTAAGAAATATAATTCTTGATTGTGTATCTATTTCATCTGGCAGACATTCTAAGTACTCTGTAGGTATAAATTTAATTAATAAGTAATTTTTAATAAAATAACACTTTGAAAATTTTTTAGAAATAAAGATTAAAAAACTTATTTTCATGAAAATTAATGATGAATTAATAATTTTAATTAAAAACAATTATGTGTTTAATTATTTACATTAAAATTCTTTATGATAATTGAGTTAACAGTATTTAATTTTAAGTTAGAATAAATAATAATTCTTGATTTTGTTAATAAAAGTTCTAACTTTAAATAAAAAAACATTTTAAAAGTAATTAAGCAATATCATGAATGAATTAGCCTCTTTAGATTTAACAGTTTCAAATTCGATTAATATTTTATCATTAATTTTGTCAATCATTGGTGTTGCAATATTATGTTATTTAGTGGCCCTTCAATATGAGAGATATTTTCCTCATATTTCTAGATCTCAATCTATGAATAAAACTATTTTTAGTGTTGGAATTATAACTTTTCTCATAATTTCAGTTGTTAAGTCCTCGCTTGCATTATCACTTGGCTTGGTTGGAGCATTATCGATAATTAGATTTAGAACGCCAATTAAGGAGCCTTTTGAATTAAGTTATCTTTTTATGTCAATAAGTATTGGTTTGGGATTTGGTGCTAATCAATATTTACCTACAACGATTGTAATACTTTTTGTTTTAATTATATTAAGTGTTTTTAATAAGAAGATTTCAAAGTTTAATACAAACACCTATTTTTTTTATATTACTATACCGCAAGATATTAAAACAGATATTGTTGAAAAAAATATTTCTGAACTTTCCAAAAATACAGACTTTGATATATATTTAAAAAGACTTGATCAGGGAATAAGATCAACTCAATTAACTTTGAATGTAAAAGTTAATTCAGAAAAAGAATTGCTAGAGCTTAATAATAAATTAAAGAAAATTTTTTCACCAGAGGCTGTTTCAATAGTAGATAATCAAAAACTAATGCCTTTTTAATTTTTGATAAATTAAAGATAAAAATTATGAGATATAAAATAGTCATAGACTATTAATTTTTCTATTAATTGTAATTTTATGCTCTAATTAATGAATACTCTAAGTTCAAAGATATTACATGACAACAAAAATGCAGCATATTAAAAGTTAAAATAATTTAAATATTCTTGATATGAAAAAAATATTAATTACAGGCGCCTCAGGATTTATTGGACAATCACTTATAAAATCTTTGTTTAATTCAAGTAGATCTGTTCGTGGCACTATAAGATCAAGAAATCTATTTTTTTCAGATGCAAAAACTGAGTACGTATTCATAGGAGATATTAATCTAAAAACAAATTGGAGAGAAAGTTTAATAAATATTGATTGTATTATTCATTGTGCAGGAAAAGCACATGCAATCAAATCTAAAAAAAATAACTTATCTAAAATTTATCAATCAGTAAATGTTGATGGAACCAAACAACTTGCAGAACAAGCTGCCCAAGCTAAAGTTAGAAGATTAATATTTTTAAGCTCAATAAAGGTAAATGGAGAAGATACTAATAATGATATTATTATTAAATTTTTAAATGAGAAAAAAAATGTATTTAGTCATAAAGATTTAGCAAGCCCTAAAGATCATTATGCAATATCAAAACTTGAAGCTGAGAACGCATTGTGGGAAATTTCTTCAAGAACCGGATTAGAGGTAGTGGTTGTGCGGTTACCACTAGTTTATGGCTATGGCGCAAAAGGTAATTTAGAGAGGTTGATAAAACTTGTAAAATCAGGAATTCCACTACCTTTAAGTTTAGTTAAAAATCAACGCTCCATGATAGGAATAGATAATTTAGTTGATTTATTAATTCGATGTATTGATCATCCAGAAGCTAGT
>Ga0209335_10001283_pt1 | contig 29187 bp, 40 predicted proteins | sample COG_09_FD_184753 | JGI IMG/M metagenome (GOLD analysis project Ga0209335, IMG submission 184753) | Pelagic Microbial community sample from North Sea - COGITO 998_met_09 (SPAdes) (version 2) | ecosystem: Environmental > Aquatic > Marine > Neritic zone/Coastal water | place: Helgoland, sampling...
TGAAACCTATCATGAGTCCACAGGATTGTAGAATTGTACAGATAAAAGAAATAAAAGATAACGCATTCGTGGCGGAATTTCTAGAACCACTCGATTGGATTGAAGCCCCACCCATCGTCATAGAAGACGAATTAGAGTGATATTGTTTTTCAATTTCATGAAAATAACTTCGTCACATTCCCCACCCTTGATTACCATCTGAACTTCTCCACAAGTTGTACCATGGGTCTTATACCTATCACAAGCTATAGTTGTACGTTCGGTGATATCCATATTTTGACTATACCCAATGAAAGTCTTATCGAGTTCGCCATGTTCGTCACATGCTTCAACCGTCGCTTTCACGGAGTATGCACCATAATCCCACGATTCAACGGTATCAGTGGGTGGAGGTGGTTCCGCCAAGAAAGATGCCCTATTTCTCTTAAATCGTCTATTTAACGCACTGGCCGGTGCAATTAAAAGAGCTGCTAACGCGTGCATTGTCATGATTGGGACTAAATTTTTTAAGTGTACTTAAGTCGAAAAACATTTTAACTAAAAATAAGATGAATATTTTCTTTCTTTCGTTGATTCCGGAAGAGATCGCAGAACTTTCCTGCGATCAACATGTGATCAAAATTCAGTTAGAAATTGCACAGATGTTATACACTGCATGGTATTACGCAGGTCAGGAACAATACGTTCGAGAGTATGCACCGTATACAAAAAGTGGTTCGCAGCGGGGGTACAAACCCGCGCACAAGAAACACCCGATGACGATGTGGATTTCTTCGAGTCTTCGTAATTACATGTTCGCATGTGAAATCGGATTAGCCCTATCAAAAGAATACACGAAACGCTACGGTAAAATTCATACATGCGAAGGACATTTACTATGGCTCAAGAATAATGTACCACCCCATTTCGACGAACATAAAAGTGATACAGCGTATTACTCGACCCAGGGAATCCCCGAATGTATGCCGGTGGCGTACCAGTGTCCAAACGTCGTCGAAGCGTATCGTAAATATTACATCAACGATAAGGCTTCGTTTGCGCGGTACAAAACGACTAAACCTACTTTTATGCAGGTGTAGAATGAAATAATTTGTAATCTAATATAAATGAGTAACTTACAGAAGAAGATACCTTTTATGGCGGGGGTGTTTGGGCACCTTATTTTTCAAACTTTTGTTGCATACAGGGCCGCCGAGGCGACCTCCGGGAACGCCTACATGAAAGATATTGCCCGTTCCAATGCGTTATTGATAGGAATAGTGGGTCTCGCGTTGGTACTATTGTTGAGTCTCGTGCGTTTGCCCATTCCCGTTAAAGTAGCCGTATTTTCCCTTCTAGCGTATATCTCTGGTATGGCACTTCACAACGTGCCTAATTTACAAGAAGCTTTACTCGAGGTCGTTGGTATATTTATAGGTATGTTAGTCGCCGGAATCTTCACGGTTCAGATGGGATACAAACTCGATATTCTCGGTCAGATATTATTCTTCTCACTCTTAACCATTTTGATCGCTCGCGTTATCAATATATATGTGAGACGCACACGAGCCGAAGAACGGAATTCAATCGTTCCCAGTAGAATTCTTACGATACTCTTTGCGTTATTTGTAGTGTATGATACGAATAAGATATTGCAGAGGAATTATTCCGGCAATTTCGTAAACGCATCGTTAGATTACTTTTTAGATATATTTAATCTTATTCGTTCGGTTGGTGGAAACGAATAATCAGACTTGCCGGGAATCGAACCCGGAATGCTGGATTAGAAGTCCAGTGTGATATCCGTTTCACTACAAGCCCTGCCCTCGACGAGACTCGAACTCGCGACCTTCGGCTTACAAGGCCGACGCTCTACCAACTAAGCTACAAGGGCAAACGGTGATTTTTTTATACTATTATGTGTTATATTTAGTTCGTGATACTATCGATAATCGCTGGATATAACGCATTATCCTTTACCTGTTCAATGAGTCGCTTACGATTCACAATGTGCAACTTTTCAACATCTGCCTTGTTTTGACCAACATACGGCACCGCGTATCCCCTGTCGCATAGCCATTTATTGACATTGGTCCATACGCCGTCCTCGGAAACCCAAACTTCGGCGAGTACACGTCCAAACTTACCCCTAGAATCCGCCTCCGGGCATCTAAGCTCGATCTCAACGTCGTCTTTCTCGCTGGCGACAGCCTTGAGGCACCACTCCTTAAGCTTCTGTTTGGAGATAAGACCAAATACCTTTTCCACCTTATCAGAAGTACGGGACTCGGGTGTATCGATCCCTAGAAGACGGACACGCTGCTTCGTGCATACATCAAATCCGAGATCAATGCAAACGTCAATGGTATCTCCGTCAATAACCTTTTCCAGGGAAGAAACCTTGTACCGAAAGTTGCATTCCGGAGAATCGTACGCCATTATATTCGATACACGTCTCTAGTCTTTAAACCCGAGTTAAAAAAATATTGCCCGGGTATAGTATGTATATTCGGGCATATTCCTCAAACGATTCTTATAAATATAGACTAGACAAAACCAGGAAAAATGTACTAAATGAAATATATCAACAACAATCGGTTCGCGTCCCGTCGAACAAACCTGTACCTGATAATTTGCGTCTTCGTCTACGATTCAGAGAAGCTGTAGAAGAAGCACAAGAAATATGCTCTCATGATAAAAATTCAAAAGAATGTCATTTCGCGTGGTATGAAGTCGACGAATTAGAAGATTCTATCGACCGCTCGAATTGTCGACACGACTCACAGTAATCGTAGCGGGTTCTTCATCGTACGTGTAATACTTTATAGAAATACCAAATATACGTTTCATATGTGTATTCAATTCTCCGTTAATAGCCCCTTTCCAGTCTCTTAACGTAGTCTGAAAATACTCTTGCCCATCTTCCCCAAAAACCCTAGAAGTAAAAAATGGTTGAGAACGAACCCATTCCATATGCCTATTCACAGTGGCGGGAACGGGTCTCTGCCCCCTATCCACGGACTCCAAAATATCGATAACGTAATATCCGTGTCTATCTGCGATGATGTTCGCTTGCATTCCCGGATACCCCTTAATATACGCTTCAAAATCCGCTCCACTTGGAAGTGTGACGTACACGTTTCGAGTACTCGAGGGTAAAGGTGTATTACCCGTAGCAGTCGATATACCCGGGTGTGTGTGGTATGAAATGTAAGAATTTCTAAAAATTCCTACGATATGCCCGTTCACTTGCATTCTTTGTTGCGAGGTGAAACGTGTCGGAACGTTAAATTTAATCGTATTACCATCGGACACGAAATCTATTTTACCACCGTATTCCCACCTTTTAAGGGTGGACATGTTGTTTATCGAACGTAACTCTTTTATTACACGTTTGGGGAGCTGTATAGATGCTTTCGTGTTGGAAACCCTGACAACCTTCGCTACCATTTCTAGATCTTTTCGTTTGGCGCTGCTACTGGTGGGTATATAGTTAGCTGGGAGACGCTTTCTCTTACCTAACATACCCGAACCAACCGTATTTATGTTCATGACATTTCTCCTAAACAGGTAATTTTCGACATTTGTGTTTCCTTGATTTATGTTCATGGATGTACCCGATCTAGGTGTGGGCATCTTACTGTAAAGATATAAAATTATCTCGTCTTGGTAATTTTAAGTGCAGACTTATTCTTAACCACCTTGGGATCCATTCGGTTCACGCTGCTTCGTTTAGGATTGAACATCTTCTTATGCGCGTGCCAGTATTCAGGGGCTCCAACTTTAAAGTTCTTGTGAAGCTTGGCCTTGTACCAAAAAACACAATCCTCGATGCGATTAGACTTACTTGTGTTATCTAACACAATACATTCATAATTCTCGGTACAAGCATCCATGACCTTGTTAAACATATCGAACGTCGGAAAAATACCAAAAAAGGATTTGTAAAGCTTCTCTCGATTCTGAATGATGTTCTCGCGGAGAATAAACACGTAATCCACGTTAGCGCGAAGAGCTGGTGGTAAGTCCATACAATACTGCATCGTCAACATGAAGAAAATTTTCCAGTGACGTCCGTTCATAAAGCATTGGCGAATACACGTGTCACGCATGAATTTATTGTCGTACATACAATCGTCCAATAAGAGGAATGCACCACAATTTTGTTTTCCAGCACCCACGAGCTTTCTTTGTCGGTCCATGACTCGCTCTATAGCCTCTCTGTCGTAGTCTCCGTAAATAAACAGGTCGGGTATATACTGTTGATAATAATGATTACCTTCTTCAGTAGCCGATAAAACGATACCCGCTGGTAAGTGCTTCTTGTGCCACAAAATATCAGTCACGAGTGTTGATTTACCTGTATTACGTTTTCCTATGAATACACACACCTTGTCGTCGGCCATTTTAGCCGGATTGAATTTTCGCAAACGCAAATCCATCTATAATATCGCATTGTTTTATTTGATAAAATTTTACTCACATGTATTAAGAATGGCGGGACGTTTACGCCTCGCTGTCACCGGTGTCCAGGATCAATGGCTCACCGGTGATCCAAAAATTTCATATTTTTCGTCGATATACAAAAGACATACCCGATTTTCTACAGAAGCGGTCGGTATTCCTATCACTGGAAATGTCTCACTGGGTGGAAATGCTATAGCCCGTATTCCAAATAACGTCGGCGATTTACTTCGAAGTGTGATGCTTAAACTTACCCTGGGAGAGTTACCATCCGGAAATCTATATAATGCTTCGGTTGCTACGAGCGTCATACAGCATGTCGACCTGGTAATTGGCGGACAAACAATTCAACGACTTACAGGTGACTATATAGACATGTATAACCAATTACATAGCAATAAAGATGACGCAGATACAACCCTTTACTACATGAATGGTCACAATAACCAAATTCAAATCGTCTCCACACCGAGAACCTTCTATCTGAACTTACCGTTCTATTTTTTTAGAAATCCTAGCTTAGCTATACCTATATGCGCTATTACTCGTCAGTTAATCGAAATACATATAAAGTTTAAAGATGTGGATGATGACGTGACGTTTAGCTACGAAGAAGTAAATGGAAATATGGTACGCACTAAAACAGAATTGGGATCTATCGTTGAAGCGTCTATCATTACAGATTTCTACTTCATCACTCGGGATGAGATAAACTTTTTACTCACGCGCCCCATGCAGTATATCATAACACAGTTACAGTTATCGACTATGCAATTTAAACCTAATGAATCGAAGAAATCGGCATTGTTAAAATTTACAAACCCCGTTAAAGAATTATTCTTCTCAGCGAAAGAAGAAACTGGTACAACCAACGTCACTGGATCTGTGTACGCAATTTCACAACCTGTAACGACCATCCAATACGCGCAAGAGTCTGTAATTTCGAATAATGGGTTAGTCGCTGTGGTCGCGAACACGTCTGTGGGGTTTGGTTCCGGAAGTGTTAAGATATTTGAAAAAGATTCTAGCGGAAACTGGCCTTCCACCCCCTCGGCGACGTACAATGGGTCCTCTACAGGTCAAGCGCTCGGACGGGTCCTAGGCATTTCGGATGACGGTACTCGCGTTGCCATGCAAACGTCCACGAAGATGGTGGTCGTGGAGAAATCGGTTACGACGACGACGACGTACACGGTGACGGTCGCAAGTGTAGATGGTGGTAACAGGTACCACATCGACGGTGTCGACCGTGCTCCTCTAACGTTCTATCGCGGAAACACATACATATTTGACCTTTCAGATGCGTCAAACGCCAACCACCCACTCGGCTTTTATCCGACGTTCAACACCGGGGTAGTCGACAACTATGGTACGAATCCACCCGGAACTACGGGTTCGCAATTAACATTCACAGTTCCCACTGGTGCACCGTCGAATATCTCGTATCTTTGCCAGACACATGGAGCTGGTATGGGTTCAACGATTACTGTCAGTGACCTGGGTTGGGCGCAGATCGGTTCGGATATAACGACACCCTTCAATACCATAACCGGAAGTTGCCTGACCGGTGACGGTACGAAGGTTTTCGGAACTTCTTCAGTACCCGACCCGTCGTCGGCTGATTGGAGTCAGGTGGGCCAAGATATCGACGGTGAGGCTGCGGATGACGAGTTCGGGCAATCGGTATCTATGTCCGCGGATGGAACGCGTATGGTGGTAGGCGCTGAAAAGAACGACGGTTCAGGGGATCGGAGCGGTCACGTGCGAGTGTACGATTGGGACAGTGGAACTTCTCTCTGGACCCAGGTGGGCCAAGATATCGACGGTGAGGCTGCAGGGGACCGGTCCGGGTGGTCGGTATCTATATCCTCGGACGGCACGCGCGTGGCGATAGGCGCTACGGGGAATGACGGCACCGCCGCCGCCGCCGGCCACGTGAGGGTGTATGAGGTTGTCCTATCATATGGCGTATTGGTGTGGACCCAGGTGGGCTCTGATATCGACGGTGAGGCTGGGGCTGACCGATTCGGGTACTCGGTATCTATATCCTCTGACGGCACACGCGTGGTGATCGGTGCTATCTTAAACGACGGCGTCACCGGCGCCATCTATAACGCCGGCCACGCGCGTGTGTACGAGGAGAGCGGCGGGACGTGGACGCAGATTGGCTCTGATATCGACGGTGATGTTGCAAACGACTACACCGGGCGGTCGGTATCTATATCCTCGGATGGAACGCGTGTGGCGATAGGCGCTCCCACCCAGGATTCCGGACGTGTGCGTGTGTACGAGGACATCGGCGGGACGTGGACCCAGGTGGGTGCCGACATCGACGGTGAGGCTGTGTACGACCAGTCTGGGCATTCGGTATCTATATCCTCGGACGGCACGCGCGTGGCGATAGGCGCTTATGGTAACGACGACATCGGCAATTACGCCGGTCACGTTCGGGTGTACGAATGGGACACGCCCGCTTTTCCTTCTCAGTGGACCCAGGTGGGCCAAGATATAGACGGTGAGGCTGCGAACGATGAGTTCGGGCGGTCGGTATCTATATCCTCGGACGGGACACGCGTGGCGATAGGTGCTCACGACAACGACGGCAATGGCTCCGACGCCGGCCACGTGAGGGTGTATGATTGGAACAGTGGAACTTCTCTCTGGACCCAAGTGGGCCAAGATATCGACGGTGAGGCCGCGGGGGACGAGTCCGGGTACTCGGTATCTATATCCTCGGATGGAACACGTGTGGCGATCGGCGCTCCTTTTAACGACGGTACCGGCTCCAACGCCGGCCACGTGCGGGTGTACTCACTCTCTACACCCACTATACCAGTAGTTTCATCGTGGGAATACAGTGGTAGTAGTTGGTCACAGTACCGCCCCGATATCACGGTAAGCAACACTATCACCAGAATCTCTCATTCGACAAACGGTGAAATCCTGGGTTTGGAAGACGCTTGGGCCAAAACCGTGATATACGCGACGACCGGTTCGGTGTCTACGTATACCACGCGCCAAACATTTGCTCAATATAGTGAAAGGTATCATTCGCTATCGAACGATGGTGCGAATTTGGTATCTTTGGGAAATTTGGGGTCTAAGGTGTGGAATGGATCAGACTATGTATACGATGGCGTGGGGGGGACACAAGTCCCTTGGTATACCACTTCCGCTTATAGCACGGTAGAGATCTCAAGGAATGGCAGCTTCGTATTTTGGAATGATTACACTTCTAATAGATTTAAGTTATACAGTAAATCTGTAGTCGGCGGAAACGTCCAGTGGACACTGGAATCAAGCACCGAATATTTTTATACCCCAGTGAAAATGTCCGCACTCGGAAGTGATGCTATCATAGTGTCCGGATCGGGGTCGGCGGGTGCCAAGATTTACGACATCACGGTCAGTCCGGGAGCTGGTGAAGACCGTCTACTTAACATCTCATCATCTGATCAGGCATTTTCTAGTCATGTGACGAATAAAAGATCTGATTACCGGTTCGTGAAGAATATTCGGTTTGAGTGTAACGGTAAACGTATGTTTGATCACACAGGTAAATATCTAGCCTACGAACAATCTTTAATACATCATACAGGATGCCCCGATCCCGCGTATGAATTTTATACATATTCGTTCGCTTTGAAACCAGAATTGTATTATCCTACCGGTCAGTTAAACATGAGTCGCATTATTCATAAAAAATTAGATGTAGAACTCGATGAAACATCTACTTCGCGGAATATAAACTTTTCGATATATGCTTTGAATTACAACCTTCTACATGTTGAGGGAGGAATAGCGGGTTTAAAATTTTAACGGGTTATAATAGAAATGGCAGGACGGGTGCAACTTGCCACTACGGGTACCCAGGATGCTTACTTCACAGAGAATCCTGAATACACGCATTTCATCAAACAGTTCAAAAAGCATACAAACTTTTCAGCGTATGACGTGTCCCACGACTTACACGGTCAATTGGAATATGGAGGTATTCTCAAGTGTACGATACCAGCGAACGCCGGTGATTTGATAAAAACTGTACGGGTACATTTTACACTTCCGCCGTTAGAAACCGATGGAACCAACTTTAGATACGTCGAATCTATTGGTCACGCAATATTCCAACACGTAGACCTCGTAATAGGTGGTCAACTCGTACAGAGAATCCCTAGAGATTGGTTACAGATCTATAGCGAGCATTACGTTACACAGACGAAACAGAATAATCTGGCTAAGCTGATAGGTAAATGCCCCGACGAATCATCTGGACTTCCTGTACGACATGCATCCATAGATCAACACTTACCACTCGCGACTACATCGACGAGTTATATAGTAGATATACCGTTCTATTTTCATAATAATCCAGAACTCGCAATTCCACTTTGCGCCTTAACAAATCAGGAATGTGAAATAGAAATTCAACTCAGTGATATTGGTAAATGTATTCACAATTTACCCAATATAATTCAACGATCTTCACCAGACAATACCAATTTTGTTGTAACTGTGCAATCGACGGCGGGTGGTAATAAATTTTTCATAAACGGTGTACAGGCACCAGAGATAGAATTACAGTATGGTCGTACGTATACGTTTCAATTCGGAACGGCGCAACAAACGCTCCATCCGTTTAAATTATCGAGGGGAAGTGATGGATCTCACAATAATTGGATTGACTACCCGGATAACCAATCATCTACAAACGATTTCGTAACGATAACGTTGACGTTAACCGTAAACAGTGATACACCCCACCATTTGTATTATTACTGCGAGCAGCATTCTGGTATGGGTAATATGATACACATAAACACACAGCCCATAGATACAACCGGATTAAGTATCGAATCTATGAGTCTACACACCGAGATGGTTCAACTTAACGACCCAGAACGACAGGCGATTAAGAAAAGTAATCGCGACTACATCATCACACAGATCCAACAGGATACTTTTGAAATTCCGGTCTCTAGTTCCGAAGGTACGGATGAGTACAGGTTTAAAATGGATTTCACGAACCCTGTAAAGGAGTTATATTTTGTCGTTGCGAATATTCCCCTACCAGTTGAAAGTTTTATAAGCACGTTTGATTACGATTTTGTCTATCAAATCTATCCACCAGGCTCCAGTGGTAAATATGTAAACTTTGAACATCTCATCAGTTTAGGGATGGTTTTGGATAACGAAACAATTCTCGATGAAGTGACCGGAAATGTCGTACATCTCAGGGCCGTACAGAGTGGTATCCATCACTCGAGAACTCAATTATTCAGACGGTTTTACTCGTATAGCTTTGCATTAGAACCCGAGAAGTGGTATCCAACGGGTCAGCGCAATTTCAGTGCTATTAAGGAGCAAATCATAAACCTGAAACTGAATAGTGAATCGACTCTTAAAAGAGAGCTTAGAGTTTACGCGCTCGCTAATAATATACTCCGAATCAATGGAGGCAGCGGAAAAGTTATCTTCCCAAATGGTGGAATCAGCAATTAACATAATGCAACCGGTAATGGAGCACGCCGTCGTTTTATCAGGACAGTACGCTAAAGCGTGTGGTCGAGATATAATTTTAGCGAAGGATATGGAATACTGTTTAAAATACTGTGCGATGAATACAGTAGGTCAACAGATTGGATCGTATTTCCCCGAGATTTACGAAGAGGAGGAATCTGAGGATGAAGAGGAAATAGAGACAGTTGATGAGGCGGAAGAACCTCCATTTGCCCCGTATTCGGGAACAGATGAACTTTATATGAAAATCAATGAGGCATATGACGCATGGGATGGCTGGAATCCGACCAATCCGTCAGAAGAAATGATAAAAAATGCGATTGATAGTAATGGACACATCACCTCTCCAGGGATGGACGACTTCTAATTACAAAAGTTTTAAGGCGGTCGACGAGTCTTCGGAATCTGGGTCAGATTCGGATTCCGATTCGGAACCTGATACACCCAGGAAGGGCGATATCAGAGGATACAATAAGAATACATACAAAAAATTATTGATCGTCGAAGATTTGCTACCAGAATAAAATCTGTGCATACAATAAATGTCTTCCGATATCGCTGTCGATACCGTCCTCGCGATCTCCCGTGAGCTCGAGGCTCAGTCCCTCAACTCCGTCGTCGCTGGCTTCTCCTTCGCCGCGGCTCTTTCCTGGATGGACGTCGTCCGTTGGTCCATTCACCAGGTCGTCAAGGTTCAGAAGAACGGCGGCATGAACTATGCGCTCACCGCTCTCTTCACCACTCTTCTTTCCGTGATCGTCTACATGATCATCTCTCGCGTGTCTACTCGCGTCAGGAAGCCCGTTGCGCCCGTCTACGCGGTTACTCGCTAAACTTTCGAGGTTTAGTGAATACAATGAAGAAACAGCCGGTAAGTATGATTAAAAATATATAAACAAACCCATTCCATTTATTCAGGTCATCAGCCCTGCTTTGAATATTTGGCGGAAGACGGTATCCTTCAGTACGTTCTTCATTCTGTAATTCTGTACCCTTCTTTACCATAGGAACTCTCGATAATTTATCAACTGCACCGTTGATTGATAATTTTAATACATGATTCGCGTTTCTAAAATCGTATGGAATCAATCGATTATTACTACTGTAAAAGAACTGAATACGCAGTTTCGATATATTTTGTGAACCCGATTCGAAAGTGTGCTCCACGGTGTCGTCTACACCAGAATAATTGATGACGTCTCCACACATCAGGATTCGACCAGTATAGAACGGTGTGTCGGAATACACCGTTTTATTCAACTCTTCTGCACCACTGCTTATCTTCAGTATGAGTGCATCCGGGCCTTGTAAATTTATACTTCCCGTTATTAAAAGTCCCTGTGCCTCTGGAGGAGACGTCGTGTTTGATCTTATGTTACTCGCGGGTAAACCAAGTATATCGTGTGGAGTTGTATACCCTTCCGTAGCCACTGAAGAATTATATCCATTTGTACCATCATAAAACTTAAACGAAAATTCACTCCCAGCGGGTGCAGCCGATGATAGAGATGTTATGACGAGTTCGTTCTTATCCTTATCATATGAAAAGTCTATAGGAGAACTTACATAGGCACTACCTAACGCAGCATTGACTTTAGTTTGCAGTTCTGTCGCCAGAGACTTACCGCTGTAATTTCCGGGTGTGAGCGTTACTGTTACAACCGTATCTGGTGTGCCATGAACAACAAAATCAAACGTTTTGTTACGATTATTAATTAAAAATTGACTCGCATGAATACGAGCCGATACCAGTGATATCTTAGAGACGTTGTAAATTGGATTCTTCAATTCGACGACATAATCTCCTGGATTGGGATACGCTACAGGATCGCGTTCTCCACTATCTATGTCTAACGTGTGTACGCTCATTAAAATAAGGGGATATATTTTAATCAGTGTGTTTATGCAAAAGATGAAATTGTTTACATGATCTGTTGGGTGAGGGGGTTGTTCTGAAGCTGTTGCTTGGCCACATTGAGACTGTGATCTGTGGCATACGGGTTAGCGTTACCCTTGTAGTGGTTGAAGTTGTAATACTTATTGTTATCGTATTGCTGTGTCCATCCACCGTTAAGAGGACCCGTGCGACCATCAATACGGGTGGTATCGAAACGCATAGCAGTGGGCATACCACCTTGGTTAAGGGGTCCCGCGCGAACATTCATACGACCAGCATTACCATGTCTATTCGCTTTACCACGACGGTCGTCGGGGCGGAAGCCATATGCAAACAACTCCTCTGAAGTGTACGGACGCTGGGGAGACATAGCTTGAGATTCTCTGAGTTGAGAAGCGGGAGCCACGACGTGACCATGAGAGAAAGTGCTTATACCGGGAGCAAGCTGGTTGTTGTACCTGTATTGTTCGACGTTACCATCCTTCTTGTTACGAGTGGGATCCGATACATGTTGGAGTGCAGACACGGTACGCTTAGCACCATTAAATCCGAGACCGTCGTTACGGGAACCAGTCATAGAACGGTTGGTAACACGTTTACCATTAACATGCTCACCCCTGGGAACATGTCCACCGAAACCCTGAGACTTGGCGCCGGCGACTGGGCGACGCTCGGGGAGATACGCAGTCTTTTCGGGACGGTTATTCGCAATCTCACCCATCTTACCACGTCGACCGCCGAAAATATCATGCGCCGGGCCACTTCTACCGGGTAAAGTAGTCATTCTGTACGCACCCACATTTTCAGGATTCACACGCACTATCTGGTGGAAACCACCCGCTGCTGGAACATCGGGACCAACCGCGATACCCGGACCCACCTGTTGCCTCTCAACGGGAGAAAGGTTATTCATGCGACCGCCGTCGAACATACGATCACGCATTTCTAAAACTTCGCCACCACTCGAACGCCCCTGTGGTGCGATATCCGAAAAATTATTTATCTCAACCTTTGGATCGGGTAAATTGGATAAACTAACGGGTTTGGGAGACATGACATTAGGTACCTCTTCCTGCATTACAGGGATAGATGCCTGTTGAACGGTCAGGTTGTACTCCTCGGTCTTCTTTTTTTCACTTAAAACTTTTCCTGCATATGCCAATCCGGCGATAGCTACTAACGAAAGTGGATCCGCCATTCTTAATTTTAGAAGAGATTTTTATTGACCAGGATATCGCTTCATGAACTGCATATTCTGAGTTTCGGCTGTGGTGCTGACGGGATCATATTTTACCGTGTTGAGAGGAAGCTTACATTTCATGTCTTGGAGAGGGAATAAATTTTGTTCGTACGTCTGGGCGACGACCTTGTTAAATCTAGACGTGGATTGGGGGCGGAGCATGTCACTCGTCTCGATAAACTGAGCGGGGGCACCCTTACCCGCCATGAAAGGAGAGGTACCGTATAACATGGTATTGGGTCTACTAGAACCATAGTTAAGGGTACTGGGCTGGGGGTAAGTGAACACCTCTTCCGTAGCACACACAGAGGGGCGAGCGGGATTTTCGACAATTTTCAATCCTGGTTGAAGCTGATATGCCATTTATTATTACATGAGAATATTATCTATCTAAGCTGGACCATTACCTCCACCGAACATACCACTACGCATATCACCAGTCGGATCTAAACCACCGAAGGCTTCTAATTGTACCCCTCGAGCGTTGACATTGCATAAACTCGAATCCGACTTGCAGATCGGGGCACCTTTCTCACCGTATAACCATTCCGCGAAAGCGGTCTGATCACCCGGAATATTCGTCACGGGACCGGAAACGAACTGCCTAGAAAATGCATTTCGTTGAGAATCCGGCATAGGAGAACGGGACTTTTGTGGACCATAAGGAATACGGCCTGATAACATATGATTCACTTCATCGCGAACCGTCTCGTATCCACAAGCCGAAGGACGATCCGGGCGACCATCGTAGTCGCTCATCAAAACATTCGCCATAGGATTATCAACTGTGGGAAGCTGACATTCCGGAACGTACGTCTCCTTCTTCGCATTATTTCCCTTGATCATTTTAGACTTTTCCATTACGTATAAAACCGAGAGGGCCGTAGCCCCTAATATAAAAATGCGCATATCTCGTCTGATGAGATACAACATACACGTCGCATAAATGACAAATCGTGCTGTGGCATTTACCCTTTCGACTTTCGTCTGTTGATTCGTGGGCCAAAATTCGGTAATTTTATCAGACCTGACAACCTGCTTTGGATCCACAAACAGTGAGACCATTTATATTATGCTTAGTTTATTTTTTCAACATACCACTGAGCAGCCCCTGCATAGACTGCATAAGCTTATTCTCGTCGATTTCCAGTTCACCATCTTCGTTGGATAGCTTATCTGCACACTGCTTGGCGACCGTCTCGATCATACTAAGTGTGTCCGCTGGGATTGATGTGATAGTAGTACCAAGCATGTATAGCGTTTGGAGATATTGCCAGATAGCATCCTTAGTACCTGTAGACGCCTTGGGCCAGCAGTTTTTAAGATTGATATCCTTGAGAAAATCAATATTTTCTGCGTGTTCAAGGAAGAAAGATTCATCCTTAGAGTTGATCTTATCCACATGAGGGGTGACATTTTCCATGAAACCATCGACAATCATCTTGCCGTTGGCGGATCTCATAAGTTCAAAAGCAGCGATGTACTTTTTGAGTCCCTTCTCTTCTGGGAAGGTTTTGTGCAGTTCCATGAGAAATTGGCCCATCATGTCGTTAAACGCTGTAACGGAAGTCATATATAACATATGTTGCGATTAATCTTTAAGTTACTCAAAAGGGGTCGGTAGAAATGGTTTCACGTTTACCTAAGCCGTTAGATATGATAAAATAGACTAGTATAGCTACTAATGCAGCTGGTTTGGCATAAGCGCTCGTAGAGAGAGTACCCTCATCATTGAGACGAGCTTTGCCGTGAATATATAAAGCGGTAAGACCGGCTGCAATTATGGCCGCTGAACCCGGGTCGCGGAAGTATTCGTCCATATTTAATAGCGGAGTTTTTTACTCCTGGTGTCTGCTGCATCTGCGAATAGATCACCACTCTGACCCTGGCGCTGCTGGGGTTGGGTATTCACGGTTCTGAATTCATTTTGAAATGGATTGGCTGCTGGCTGCTGAGGTGCTTCATACTCTTCCATGGGCTGTTCCGCCTGCTCCTGATACTCTTCATATGGTTCCTCCATTCCATCTTCAATGTCACCCATGGGGTGTTCCATACCTTCTCCTTCCATTCCCTCTTCCATTCCTTCTTCCGGCTGCCCCTCAAAACCTCCACCCATTTCACCTGGGTTTTCTTCGTCGTACTCGTCGATATTATCCTCAACCATGTTAGCGTCTTGGGGATCGAGCATGTCTTCTCCGTTAGAAGCCATGTATGTTTGTAAAATCTGTTGAACTGGGATTAACTCCTTTACAGTCGTCTCCACACATGTAGTGAATCGTTCATATAGTTTATCGTTGCGAGCATGCTCTGATTGGCTATCGGTGAAAACGTATGGATCTCGGTAAACATCCTTCGCAGCGTTCTTATAACACGTGTGAATGAAGATTTCATTCGTAGGAAGTTTGACGGACATCTTCTTAGAATCGGAACTCAGTCGAACGGCCGACAGAATCTTTACAGAACTGACAAATACCGCGGCGACAAGATCTCTAAACCACGCACATCGCGCGGCGATATTCTCTGTATGCTGCCTAGCCATTGTTTCGTTCCACTCGGGGACGTCTTTCAATAAATTCTGGAACATCAACAGGACTTTGCGACCTTTAGATAACTTCTGGGCTTCTGTATACATATCTTCAAAAACTTCGATCATAACTGGACACATAAGAATGCATAGCTGTTCCATGTACTCGCGTTTAGCTTCGACTAAAATGTTCAAATTATCCATTTATGATAGACTGGTCTTTTTTTATCAGCGTTACTGCGCATCTCTCCTGTATCTGTTTGCCACCTTTTTAAGATTAACCAACGTAGGGAAATCTTCTATATGATCTATTGAACCCGGATGCGCCTCCCTGTCCCTTTTAATCTTCCATGTGATAGTGAATTCAAAATTACCTGTTATATGTACGATGAATCCACTCAACTCTAACTGTCTTTTGAGATAAGACGTTGCTTTTAAACGATCGTATGTCGGATACCCTACTATAAATGCGGGCACCTCAAACGCAACTCTCCTTTTCTGAGATTCAACCGCTCTTCGCACTTTACGCGAAATTTGTTTATATAACTCCACGTATGTCTCTTTTTTCATGCGATTCCTGTTATTAGTTATTCGCGAGATCTCCTCTACGCTTATCATTAATATTACCTGGACTTATTTTTTAGCACTTCTTCCTCACTTTTACTAATTTCATCGAATTGTATGTATTCGTGTCCTTGAACTGTACTTTCAAACGGTGTTCTATCCGCGGGTGGTTTGACATTCATCGGCTGAGATCGAGCACTTATAACCCTAGCGTTAGGCTTACCCGCTTTACCTATAGAACTTGCATCCGTGACGAGGATATCAACGGCCACCATAAACCCATATGGAAATCCACCTCGTTTCAAAACCATAAACATACACCTGTACATAGCATGATTCTTTTGTTTGTGTGCGAATTGTTTCAGACCACTTGTCTCTATGATGTAATTGTTAATTCCCGTCTTTTCTTTGATATACTTACTCGTCGTGAGCACGAGTGATTCCATTACGTCGTGATTTACGATCGCTTTTGTTTGTGTATACTCTACCATATTAGGCAATGGATCGTTGAGTACAATCGCACCACTCTCTTTCGAAGCGACCGAGTACTTCTCTTCCCTGGACATCACTAACAAAATGACCAGTATGAATAACAAGATGTTTATCATTTAATATAGACCTTCAAAAAAATCGTGTGTAATTTACCGATTTTTTTTGAGATGATAATTTAGATGTCGCTTTTAGTCTTCAGCCCAAAGTGTAAACATAGTATGGAAGTGTTAACTTTTATAAACAGTCATAGTCAATTGAAACAGATCGTACAATATCATAATGTATCTGAACTGGGTATTCCTCCACAGTACAGATCAAAAATTACGAGGGTTCCTACGATGTTGACTAAACACGGGAAGATCCTTGTCGGTAAAGAAATTCAGAATTGGTTGGAATCGCTTCTACCAGTACAGGAACTTGAAACGTGTGGATTTGGGGGTAGTCTAAATACGACAACCCTCGACGGCGAAGGAACGAGTGATATGTTCACTATAGAAGAATACGGGAGGTCATTACAACCACCCATGACCGCAGAACTTGAAGCAAAAATTAGTCGTAAAGTTGAAGACTCTGCTTATACGGATATAAAGAAATAAGTTGTGGACAAAATAGTATGAAACTTGTGACCGTTCAAGCCGCGGCCATAAAGTCTACATTTGAAGTTCTTAAAGATATTCTCAATGACGTGAATATATACTTTAAGCCGAGTGGTATGTACATCGTCACACTTGACACGGCACGGACATCGCTTATCGATATGCATCTGCCATCTGAAAATTTTGAAGAGTATGAATGCGAGGAAGAGATCGATTGCGGCGTCAATATGACAAACATGCATAAACTTCTCAAGACTATCACCGTAAACGATATTCTGATCATGTCCATTCGATCGAAAGAGCATATGAATATCGAGATCCACAGTGAACAAAAAAAGACATCCACGAAGTTTGAGTTGAAGCTTCTCGATATTAACGAAAATCAGATAGAAGTTCCGGAAATGCATATGATGGTTAACACACCTATACCCTCCATCGATTTTCAGAGAATTTGTAGAGATATGTCTAACATAGGAGACGAATTAGAAATTCACCGAGGTGGGAATATTTTACGACTCGTGTGTAAGGGAGATTTTGCGAATCAAGAGACGGAAATTCAATGCGTGGAAGAATGTCCTATGATGTCTGGTACATATTCCCTGAAATATATGAATATTTTCACAAAGGCTACTAGTATGTGTTCAACTGTGCAGATTATGCAGGAGGATCAAAATCGATTCTTGATTTTACGGTACAATGTCGCGAACCTAGGAGATTTGAAATTCTATCTCGCCACTAAGGTAGACGAAGATCAGACATGAGTCCGGTCACCGTATCAACTGTTTTGAACATACCTAGACAGTTTTTCAATTTAATACGAGGAAGATTGTTTTTTAGGGCGACTTCATCGAGATATAATACATCTTTTATGAAGATCTTCTCACCATAAAAATCCGAGTGCGGACCCGCGTAGCGTCTAATTTTTTCGAGAACGTCTTTTACTGGCTTGTCACCCGAATCCAGTAATTGTGCACCGACTAACGGAATGTGGAACGACATTGTATTAACCTTCTTAGGTGGCCATGTATAGTCGTGATTATACGTTATGTATTTGTATATACGATTATTGTACCAGTATTTAACTCGAATAATCATTTTTGTAACAGCTTCAGGAGGTTTGGGAATAGGGTCGCCGGGGAGAACACCGGCGCGGCTGAGATCTAGTGAACATATGCCGTACGTTTTTGCGATGGGGTATATGTCATAACTTTCTTGTACCCAAAGGGGGTGGTGGTCGGAAGCTTCCATCGTCTCGATCGAAAAATCTTTGGAGTGATCGACAAAATATTCAATATACGTATCAACGATAGAATAATCACGTTTAGAGAAAAATAAACGCATCACCCTTTTCAAACTATAGATTACGTTAATTAAAAACTTGTGCAGTAGTTTCATTAACGTAAATGGAAGGTAACTTTTTAAGTAGGTATAATAACCGTGTAGACGAATTAACCGATAAAATAGAAAGTGATCCATCGAACAGGTGGGAATATGAACGCGAATTATCGGATTATATTGCCCGATGCATACCATACGTACGACAGTACGTCGACGAGAAGGAAGGAGAAGTTACCACCGATAATATTTTTAATTGTAAAGAAACCGCTGGTAAACAAAAAAAAGATATTTACGTCGAATATTTAGTCAACGTCGAAAAAAAGAATATAGATCGCCCCATAGAACGCAAACTCATCGATAGATGCCCACGGTGTCCAGATAGTAACGTGTACAAAACAAACGAGAGTGAAATGGTATGCGATTCATGCGGCGTGGTGTTGGATATATTGATAAGTGAAGAACTTACATATAAAGAGGAACAGGAAACGTCGGCAAAAGTTATCAATTATTCGTATAAACGCGATAATCACTTTAACGAGTGGCTTTCACAATTTCAAGCACAAGAGATGACTACAATTCCACCAGAGGTTATTAATCAGTTAAGGAATGAATTTAAGAAGATCAAGATTAAATCCGTAAATGAGATCACACATGCAAAAGTTCGATCACTGCTCAAAAAACTCAAACTGAACAAGTTTTACGAGCACGTACCGTTCATCACTAATATTTTGAGTGGTATTTCACCACCGAAGATGCCCCAACAACTTGAGGAACAGTTACGAATGATGTTTCGAGATATCCAGAAACCATTCGACGATAATTGTCCGACTGAACGAAAAAACTTTTTGAGTTATTCATACGTACTTTTTAAATTCTGTGAACTATTATCGGAAGACGAATACCTCCAATACTTTCCTCTCCTCAAATCCAAAGAGAAACTTCATCAACAAGATGTTATCTGGAAAGCGATTTGCAAAGATCTCCAATGGGAATTTATTCCGACAGTGTAACTTCTGCAATCTGTGGCTTCGACCCTTCACCCGGTGGAAAGTTAATTAGGTAAGCGGACGTCAAATTAAGTTGTGTTAAATACTTTTTAGCCTGTGCGATCATGATGTCATTAAGACTTTTCACTGTTTTAAGTTCGAGAACCGTAGTCCTACGCACAATAATATCAGCGCGAGCTGTACCCACGACATGATGCTTATAATAAATAGGAACGTGTCGTTCTGATTCGTATGGAATGTTTAGTTCGCGAAGACTTACCTCAAAAGCGTTATGATACACACGTTCGCTATGCCCAGCTCCCAGGGCCATGTGAATATCAGCAACCATCTTATTTATATCCTCACGAAGTGACGATTGAGTACTCGCATTTCTAAGATGTTGATCAAGAAAGTCTTCATAATACTCCTCTTCCAATTGTGTATCTGTGGTCGTCATTTAATACATCACTCATCATGTCTTTATACACTTAAAGATATGATACGAAATTATTATAGAATCCAGTTAGCTCAGTTGGTTAGAGCGCGGTGCTTATACAATGATGTATATAAAATGACTTCATCGTCATGAAAGCAACGCCGATGTCACGGGTTCGAGCCCCGTACTGGATATCCCTTTTTTTATACACCAGTACGCGCATAAAAAAAGGGATTCTTAAAAAGTCGAACATATATATATACATGTCGACCGATATTTATACGATGAATTTGTCAGAAAGTTCCGATGATATGGTTCCTATAGACATGGAAAATAGGTCTAACGCGTTTGTACCGGAAAATAGGTCTAGTGCTTACGCGCCCGAAATCAACGAAGAAAAAAATATACATGATTATAAAGACAACATGGACTCTACTCCCATCACAGACGTTTTAGGTGGTCCCCAAGACGGTGCTTATCTCGAACCCCCTCTCATGGCGGTCGACCCCCGCGCGGTTCAAGTAGCACAGGCTAACGCTATGATGCCCCAGGTTCAGGCTGCTGCTCAAAAGACTGAGAATCCCGCAAAGAAGAACCCCTTCGATCTCACCGATGACCAGTTACATGCATTAATTGTTGTTTTCGCCACGGGTGTCGCCGTGAGTAAACCAATTCAAGAAAAGCTCGCGAATACGGTTCCCAGGTTTTTAAATGCTCAGGGTAATCGTAGTCTCGTAGGCTTGGGCTCCACCGGTGCAGTTGCCGGTATCGTGTTCTATATCGCTCGCAAATACTTTTAAAGTGTCTCATACGGAAGACTAAAATCAATTAATCCTAATCTCGAGATAATTCCGATCATAAGAATCCATGATAAGCATATCGTTAGAAGTGCAGGCCATGCTTTCTTAGCGTCCTTTTTCCCGTAATTCTTGAATATATCCTTGAGATCACCTATCACCTGAGACAGTCCGTACACGATTCCACCTGCAAAGAGAAGGGCTAGAAACACGTATCCAGTTTTTCCACTGACGATGATGGTTTTATTAGCTAACACGTATACTAAAAATGGGAGAATCGTGGTGACGAGAGCGATATTAGCTTCGTACGGCATCCATTCTGCGCGGGTAAGAAACATACCAACCATAACTAACATCCACAGAAGTAGTGATCCACCTATTGTTTGACTCCACCTGGTAGGATCTAGACCTGGGAAGAAATCGGGTTGTCGTAAGCCTGTGTTAGACATTTATATTAACTTAGATTATTTATCAACAATCTGTTTACCACAAAATGGGGTCAAAGTTCCTATGTTGTCGTACACCCCTATAGCTATGGCTTCATTCCGAAGTTCTTCATAGTTACCCCAAAAATCGTCACTATGAGAATACTCATCCACCGTACAATGCGCGAGTTCGTGTAATAACACGTGGAACACGTGATTTACTTTACCATCGATACATAAGCCTATCTCCTGACCTTTGTTCGTGTTATATCCTACACCTCTCACGAAAGACCCTTTATAGGCGACGACGGGAATTTCATCGTGTAGCATACGAAACTTCGACTCGTCGGTTTTTTTCAGGTGTTCCCTGAGGGTACGGTATCGCTCTTTCACCTCTTCTAATACAGGTTCTTTCCGAATTGTGTACCATAAAACTATATTAACGATGACGAGTATCGGTAGTATCATCCCTACTATACGTAAATATAAATTTACTGTATAATTCGGATATGGGGTTTCCTTTTAATCCTTCCCAATGCGTCATCATTAGACCCATATTTTCGAGGTGTGTTATGAGCATATCTTTATGCGCCACTGGTTCAGATTTAGGTCCATCCGCGTAATAAGGTGTATCACATAAATGTACGAACAATTTCTCACCAAAATCACCGTTACTCGTCCCTTTCATACGAAAAAAATTACCCATCTCATCTTTGAACGGTGTTTTAAAAATAATTTTTTCCGAATCCGGGATGATTCCAATCAATCGACCCCCGGGTTTCACCCGTCTTTTGACTTCTCGAAGAGTTGACATGAATAAATCGCGACTTTCAAATATGTAATGTAAAGCAAAATTATAACACACTACATCGTATTTGCGATTTGGACATGCTCGAATGTCTCCATGGTAAAAATTAACTCTCATCTTCATATTCTTAGCCCGTCTTTTAGCTTCTTCCAACGCCTCTGTATTTGGTTCGCACATGTTGATATTGACTTTCATCTTAAACCATTTTTGAAGATCCCCACCGAATCCACATCCGACATCGAGTACACTTATTCCGGGTTCACAGACACTCTCGATGAGCACCCGTTTTTCGTTATTATGTAATCGACGCAACTCCTCCATACTTTGTAAACTGATAAAAACTTTAATTGAGTATCTGACTTAAGTTTACTAGCTTAAAGTTTTCGTGCATTAAATATTCATAATGTCTCTTGAACAGGATTATACAACCGTCCCCGGTCAGCTTTTTGCGTGCCTTAGCATCGTTGGTCCCGAGTGTCCCCAAAAGAATGATAAGTTTGGAATCAAGATTCGAGGCGCTTTCAGTACCCGTGATGAGGCAGCTTCCCATGCGAAGCGTCTTCAAAGGGAGGATTCAACCTTTGATATTTATGTGGTTGATATGTATAAGTGGCTCTTAATTCCCCCCGATCCTGCAGCTATCGAAGATTCACATTATACCAATGAAAAGCTCGAAGAGCTTATGACGGGTTATAAGGAGAACCAGGCCCTGGCTGCGCAGATGTTCAACGAACGTAAGCGTGATATGGTTGAATCGGCCGTGTACGATAAGCCCGGTGATGAGAATTCTAGGTTTTACACCAAGCCAGATGAACCCCCTATCAGCCACCCTGCAGATATTATCGAACGTCTCAAGAGTGAGACACCGGATGCTCCGATGGAAGAGCTCGTGAAGAAAGCTGATGAGATTGTAGCGGGCGAGATAGAGGAACGTAAGAAGAAGCGTGAGGCTGAACTTTCTATTCCCGAAGAGCCCCAACTCGGTGAGATTACCGAGGCGAAGGATGACGGTGAAGAGATTACTTCTAAGGCGTAAAAAAATAAAAAATTAAAAATTAAAAACATATTGTGATCATATTATTAAAAAAAATATACCTTCTTAATAATACGATGGCAACAGACTATAAAGAGCGCGTCGAAAAAGCTCTCGCAGACCAGGCTGAAAATGATAAGAATGCAGAACCACGTGAGGTCGGATACGTTGGTTTTGGTCACCCCAAAAATTTTAGGATAACGCGTATAAGTGCATTAGATGATGAAATGTCGATGGCTTCTCAAGTAGTTACTGATGGTGTAATTAGACCAGCAATTACTAGAAGATCGGAAAAACTTTTAGAAGACGAAAGCGTATCAGTAAAGGACTTCTTACCCGCCTCACCCGGGGCGAAGGATAACTGGTTGCATAGTCTTACCCATGAAGAAACCTAAAATAAAGGCTACAAATATAACTATGTATGCAGCCTTATCCAGAGAATTTAGAAAATCTGGAACTCTCGGGCCATCTGACATGTGTTGAGGTGGATACATAAAAGGCGGTGGAGGGGGTTGCATGTAGAACTGTTGGTCTGTCTGCTCCTGGATGGGTTCGTCCGCCTGTTTATCGTCGATAAGCTGCGGGCTGTACTCTATGGGATTTCCTAATTCCGTTTCCATATGATAATTAATATGTCTATTTTTTTAAGCCTGATATTCCTCAACAGATTCTTCGTCATCATCAATGAATCCTTTTAGATTACCGTTCTCATCTGCTTCACTGTCCGAACCGTCATCCTCGGTATCAGTCTCCGTTTCACAAAGATCTTCTTCTTCACCGGAGTTATAATCCGTGTCGTATTCATCGTCGGAATAATCGTCGTCGCACACATTTTCCGTGGGCTCTAACCGTTTAGGCTGCCTGGAAACCCGCCCGGATCGCGTTGAAACAGGCTTAGCTGGCGTCATGTATAATTAACATGCAAGTTTCTTTTAAATGACTTTATTACGCTAATGCAGATAGTATATTATCCGTTATGATGTATTCTCTATTCCTGCACGAACAGGTCTGTGTGATCCTATTCTTTGTGATTTTGAACTGCGTATCCGTAGAATTACACTTCGTACACTTTAAATCCGTGTAGACTATACGCTGAAATTTTGATTTTTTCGTTACACTCTTTACAGTCAGGGGTGTATTCGTCATATTTTTATTGATGAAGGTTTGTAACATGTTGACGCCTTTTACTGTATCCTCTTTCTTTACTTCGGGACAAACCTGACACGTTAACTGTGGTGTATCGTATAATGATGCTTTGTATCCATCTTTATACAATTCTCTAAAAATTGTGTCTGGTAAACGGTGTTTCCGTCCGTAAAAATCTTTACAAAACCCGAACCGTCTACCTCGCATAGTTTCACACGTACAAAAACATCTTTGTGCGATCGTATGACCCTCGATTCTAAACCATACATGATTCGATGCATGTGATCTCTGCATATTTTCACAGTATTTAGAGTTGGTAGATACGAGGTAATTATTCTTATCTTCGTACACTTTCGTTATTTGCGCCGTTTCCTGACCCTGTAAGTTTTTTTGTACGAACGCTTCAATATCTTGTATGATCTTTTCATCTGAGAAGACATTCTTCGTTTCGCGTAAGGTAAAACCACCTTCCATACGCGTCGAGCCCTGTACAATAATGGGTGTCGTGATTTCTGATCGAAGAGTTGCCATTTGCATAATCTCTAGACTCGGCTTTTGATCATGGATATGAGAGAGCGAAGAATTTTCGTGTGAGTACATGAAGACGGGTCTATATTCGCCTTCGATTATCTTACCTTTATCACATGACGCACATCCACGCCCTTCGCATGCATCGTGTTTAGCCTTTTTATGAGACCACGGCATACGAAACCCACTCCCCTTTACATTACGTCTCCCACCGCCATACACAGCGGTATCTACTATATCGTCCCACGGTTTTCCGGGAAACAGTAAAGACAAAGACGATGAGATATGTGAATGAAGAGCCATGGCCGATCCGTGATCAACTACGAAATTGGGCCAGTTCATATGAATTCCGTGCTTGATTTTATCTCGTGAAGGTTTAGGTTCAGCTACAGATATGAGTACATCTTTTCCACCATAATGCGTCACTCGGTCACAAATCGTTCGAACATATTCTTCCAACCTTTCGAAGGATAATTGTTCGGTGTCCTTGTAATCCAGATCCACGAAAAAATTAAACGTATCCGTTTTTTGTTCGACGACAAATAACTTTTCACCTTCCGTTATACATTTTACGTACATAACGTAAAAATCATTCAACCTATCAAAAGGAACAGATAGACGACCACCGTCCATGAGCACATGTGATAGATTGGAGCCCTCCTTAAAGGTAAACCCTTGTTTTTGACACCAAGATCTAAACATACTTACTTGATTATATACTTACTTTTTTAATACTCTTCTTCACGCCAGACGGAACTTCTCCAAGAAACATCCCTCAACTCTTCTTTCTCCATATTCAATTCTTTCTTTAAGACCATGAGTTCGTATACCGTCTTATCCTTGACTTCTTCGAGATATTTATCAGCCCTACTTTCACTGTAAGCCTTCCTATCTATGAGTACTTCTTTGATTTGCTGAAGGATGTAGTTCTTCGACTTCATTATTTTATAGAGAAGGTTTTTCTATTAAGAGAAGTCACGCATGCATAAAACTCTGGATTTTCTAACACGTTTGTCACTATTCGTTCCCAACGTCTACGCTGGTTAAATTCTCCTAAAGTGTCAAAACTCATAAAATCATTTTCATCGTATGTACGTTTCATATGTATCTTTTTTGTATGCATTTTGTATTTCTCTTCATTAAAGCGGCGAACGAGTTCGAGTTGTTCCGCTTTAGGATAGTCGACGAAGAATACGAACACCGTGTATTCTAGCTCTACATCGGGCTCCTCTTTAACGTTAAACGAATAACTCGTATACTCGCCATTTTTTAGCGAAACGACTCCTCTCGTCTCTTCTTCTAATTCTCTTAGTGCACATCGTAAAGGGCAGAATATTTCCCGCCGCCTGCATCCACCCGTGACAAAAATCCACTCTTTAAATCTTTTATCTCTCACCGTTAGAAACCGGGGGGTTTCGCCAGCAAACGTAACAGGAATCGCAATAGCTTTATGTTTTTTCATTGCACATTAGCCTCTATAATCACCTGATAAGATTATTGGGGCTGAATCATCTCACTTGAACGCGTAATGCGCTTTTCGGGAACCATAGATGGTTCCTCCTCTATGACCTCGATCTTTTGAGCGGGTGTCTCTGGTGGAGGCATCATACTCGAGGCGGCCGCGGCGTTCATGTACGCCTGCGACTCTTCAACTTCACGCTCGATGAAACTCTTAACCTGATCAATTTCTTCTCTGGATTTCTTGAGTTCCCTGTATAAATAAGCCGTTGCGACAACGCAAATAACGACGGCAGTAATGATCGCCGTATCACGGTCGAGACCGAACAACATGTGTGATTTAAGAATGTGTTTTGTTTTTAAGTAGATACAATGGCGCCCATTTTAGAGCTTTCACCTTCTGGACACGGGTATCCGTGTTGTCCAAATTGGATCTCCTGATAATGTGCATCCTTGCACGGAGCATTATCGACTGGAATATATTTATTAAGTGTTCCGGATTTAGGATCGTAGGTGATCATAAAAACGAAAATTATGAGAAAAAGGAATACCCACATTTAATATTATACGGGAATTTAGTTGGAATACATTAATCCGCCCATACCTTGCTCTATACGCATGATATTGTAACCGACCGCGTAAATGTCAGACTTGAAGGTACCTTTATCCGTCACGAGACGAGCCGAGTCAACACGGGAAAAGTTCAACTCGCCGGTAGGTTGGAGCTTGGCGGTGTCCAGGCAGAAAGGGTAGAGGAAATGATCCTTGAGGGAGCCGTCGAAGTCAGCGAACGGGGTATGATAATAGAGAGATCCTGACGTGTAATGCGGGTTCGCAAGCTTGGCATCACCAACATCGGTACCGTTGATCTGAAGCTTCGTCTTAGCTTCGTCGGTACCGACGAAATCCCCGGGCGTTGTCGCATCGGTGCGGTACGAGCAGAGGAACTTGATGGGGTGGTTGAACGAAAGCTCCTGGACAGCGGATTCAGACTTAATAGCCTTCTGCGTTTGAGTGATGAGCATGTTCTGAGGGGTCGACGCGAGAGTGGTACGTTCATCAGTGTCAAGGTAGATGAACTGAGCGTGAACCTCGTACGCATCACTGGCGAGACTAGTACCCCACGTGATTCGAAGCTCCACATCGTGATATTGCAAGGCCACTAAAGGAAGGGCAGACTGTGCGTTCTCACAGAAAGAGAATCGTAAAGGGTAAATCTTGGTAGTGTCGGTTCCGTTGTTCAAAGCCTTATGGGACTTAGAGTACGTCTGACCGAGAAGAAGGGGGGCGAGACGCTGGGAAAAGACGGAATCATGTGTGTCAATAACTTGACCTCCCACTAAGAGCTCAACCTTGGCGATTTCAGTCTCCCAACCCGTGGGATCGCGGAGACCGGGTGTGTTGCGGTTGGTGATGTACACGTAACCGAGAAGGTCTCCCTTGCGCTCGAAACGGACAGTGGACATACCGTTCGCGACGGGGTTACCCTGGATAACCTGCTTCTCGACGGTCTGAGCAAAATTTGTATGACGTTTGTATGTAGAACGGAAAAATGAGACCTCGGGTCGGCCAACGATATGGGCATCCTGGGCTCCAATTGCCACTAATTGCGCAATTCCACCTGACATGTTTTATATTATACTACGGTTTTATTTTTTTAAGCATTAAAATAAGGGGACCTGTGGATGAAGAGACTCGGTGAGTAGAAGTGATAGAATTCCGATCATCGCGAGTCGACCGTTCACGAGTTCGGTCTCGGGCTTCCATGGTCCCTGGACGTATCCCTCATCCTCTGGGTTAGCGGCCGTACCGAGGAAAACCAAGGATGCGACGGCGATGGAGAGTCCGATGTTATCATGGAACTGTGCGCTGATAGGGTTACCAGTCATGATCTCATCGACCACCGCGGAGGTGAAGCCAATCATGGCCGCGCGACCGTTAACACGCTCCGCGACCGCTAGAAAATCGTTAGGACGATCGATCTTTGTGAAACGAGAACTCTCATTGGTCGCGCGTACTACGGTGCGGGACTTAACCCTGTTCCTGGATCGAATGGGGGTGGTAATGACGGGCCTGAGAGTGGCGATGCAAGACATTTTGTACTTTACGAAAGCGCTTTTTCTTTAAATCACTAGATTTTCGAGATCCCCGACACGCTTGAGGAGCGATGCGACTAATAGTTCCATCGTCGCGGTTTTTTTCTTTTCGGTTTGGAGCTCTTTTTTCAGTTTATCTATTTGGATAAGAGATGGTTCTGAGACGACATCCCAATCTTTCTTAACGCTTTCTGGAACAATCATTACTATAACTACACAATTTAACCGCAGTGATACGTACAGCCGATAAAGGCGGCCACGTAGACTTTCTCATCGGCTAAAGCTCTGGTGGTATACTCTTCCTCGGATATTTGAGTTCCGTCTGGGAGGAGGTATCGAATCTGGTACGCCTTTTCGGTTTCATCCGTATCTTCCCATTGAAATTCACCATTTTCATCTAAGTCGTTATCTAGTTCATGATATATTTCTTCTACATATAACTCTAAATCTTGTTTTGGTTTAACTCTCTCTTTAGTTATTTTTATTATGTGTTTAGTATATCTGATCTGTTCAGAATATTTTTCCTTTTCTTCTTCTAATAAATCGTTATAAACATCTTCGGTTATTTCTACTCCGTGTTCTGTATTATAATATTTACTTTCAATTATTTCTCTATTTTCTTCTGGTTGTCTGTTATACTGCTCATCTGATATAGCTGCAATTGATTCTTTTTTTACCCAATAAGTAACATCTTGAAAAGATTTCTTTATTTTTTTTACTTTTTGTGTTGTCGGATTAAAATCACAATCCATTGTTATTTTGGCAACTGTATAGTTTTTTAATGAGTCTGAGATTTGTTTTTGGCCATACCCTAATATGTCAGAGGTCGTGATATAGTCACCCGATTCGAGAGAACCGTTAAT
>Ga0209335_10001287_pt1 | contig 29098 bp, 24 predicted proteins | sample COG_09_FD_184753 | JGI IMG/M metagenome (GOLD analysis project Ga0209335, IMG submission 184753) | Pelagic Microbial community sample from North Sea - COGITO 998_met_09 (SPAdes) (version 2) | ecosystem: Environmental > Aquatic > Marine > Neritic zone/Coastal water | place: Helgoland, sampling...
AGTAGGTACATTTTTAAGAGATGGAAAAACTTTTTTCAGACTTAGGTTAGATGACTTAAGGGTTTATTTTGAAAAAGTTGATATTTCATTGCATTGTCATTTTATTTTACAAAAGAATTCCCTTAACGATTTTCTAGTTCGTTGTAAAATGCCCGCTTCTGAAGACGCTGTTCTTGAAAATCATCAAAGCTTTTGGGATTATTTAGAATCTCTTACAAAAAAATGAATACTCATACCAATATATTGAGAATATCTAAAGACTTCTTCCCTAAATCTTTTTTTTTAAGATTTTATAAGATTTTATTAACAAATATTTTTTATATAAAATACTGAGGATCAAAGAGATAAAGTCTTATTGCAGTTTTCAGTGTTTATAATAAGGAATAAATTTTATATTTTTTTAATTACTTCTTATAATAATAGATTGAAGAAAGAACTTTTTTCAGGCAGAAATTAAATAAATGAAATTTAAGATTAACAGGGATCACTTTAGTTCAGGATTACAATTATTAACAAGCGTCGTCGGTGCAAGAAAGACAATGCCTATTCTCCAGAATGTTCTTATCGAAGCACAGGAAGGGTTAGTAAGATTAACAACGACAAATTTAGATTTAGGAGCTAGGTGTTCCGTAAAAGCAGATGTTGAAGAAATAGGTTCTGTTACCTTACCGGTAAAAGAAATTGGTAGAATTGTTCGGGAACTTGCAGATATTGAAGTTAGTGTTGAAACATCGGACTCATCGAAAGCAACAATTAGTACAAGAGGTTCAATATTTAATGTTATAGGTATGGAAAGTAAGGAGTTTCCTCCCTTACCCCAATTAGAAAACAAAAAGAAATTTAATTTAGACAGATTAGAAATGGTTTCTATGCTAAAAAGTGTATCTTATGCACAGTCTGTTAATGAGGAAAGATATATGTTAAAAGGTGTTTTTTTCCATTTAACAAAAGAAAAATTATCTCTGGTTGCAACAGATGGGAGAAGGTTAGCGGTGACTGATCGTAAAATGGAGATTAAAGAGAATGATGAGGGAGAGTTTATTTTACCTTCATTAACAGTTTCAGAAATCGAAAAACTTCCACAAATCGGAAACCTTTTAACCATCTCATACACCGACCGGCAGGTTTCTTTTGAGTTAAAAATAGAAAACGAAAGTGAATCTAGTGGTTTCAAAGAATCTGTTTATTTGGTATCTAAAGTTGTCGAAGGTAAATATCCAAATTACAAACAAGTTATTCCAAAAGATGATTTTAATGTCGCAGAAGTGGAAAGAGAACTCATGCAAGAATGTGTTAATCGTGCGGCATTAGTATCAGATGAAAAAATAACTTTAAGAATAAAATCCAATGAGATGGAGATTACAGGACAAAGTACCTTGGGAGATGCCTGTGAATCAATGCCAATAAATTTTGAAGGAGAAGATACAGCTGTATCTTTTAATCCCAGGTTTTTACTTGATCCCTTAAAATCGATAACTAGGGATAAAATATCCTTAGAATTTCGAGATGATATGAGTCCTGGGGTTTTTAAAGTAAACCATGATGAGAAAAATAAACTATCTTTTCTTTGTGTGGTTATGCCGATTAGGACAGATTAATTTATTTTACTGAATAAATGAAATATTTTGTTTAGCGACATCCTTACTAGTCGGATAATCAAAGATATTACCTTGGTAATTTTTTAATAAAATTTTATCTTTTTTAATATCTACAATATAATCTGGATTCAAAGGAATTTTACCACCTCCACCTGGTGCATCTATAACAAATTGAGGAATAGCATAACCAGAAGTAAATCCCCTAAGTTCTTGAATAATTTTTAGTCCGACCGAAGGGTCGGTTCGCAAATGGGAACTTCCTTTAATTAAATCACACTGATATAGGTAATATGGTTTTACTTTCATCATAAGTAATCGGTGTACTAAACTTTTCATAGTTTCAGTATCATCATTGATTTCTTTTAATAAAACCGATTGGTTTCCCAGGGGTATTCCACAACTTGTTAATTTGGAACAAGCAATAGAGAGTTCTTTAGTGCATTCTGACGGATGATTTACATGAATACTTATCCATAAATTTTTAATTTTGCTAAATACATCCAATAAACGACTTGTGATCCTTTGGGGCATAAATACAGGAATTCTTGATCCGATACGAATGAACTCAACATGATCAATTTTGTTAAGGCGATTTAAAATATACTCAATCTTATCATCTGAAAGTATAAAAGGGTCACCACCACTTAGTAAAACATCTCTGATAGATGTATTTTTTTCAATATAGGACAAACTGTTTTCTAGTTCAGCGTGAAATCCGTAGTCTTGTGCATTTGAGACAAGTCTACTTCTAGTACAATACCTACAGTAAGATGCACATCTGTCGGTAACCAAAAAGAGAACTCTATCAGGATATCTATGAACTATTCCAGGAACAGGCATATATTTTTCTTCACCCACAGGGTCATTGAGTTCTTTTATGGATATATTTGACTCGGATGCTGTAGGAAGAACTTGTTTTCTTACTGGGCAATTTGGATTATTTGGGTCAATTAAGTTAAAAAAATATGGTGTTACAGCAACTGAGAGTTTACTTTTTGCTATATCGAACCCTTGAATTTCAGAATCTGTTAACTGTAAGTATTCCAAAAAATCATTTTTTTTGGTTAACCTATTTCGCATTTGCCATTTCCAATCAAACCAATTTTCATCAGAAACCTGTCCCCAATGACCTTTGCCATCAAACCAGTTTTCAATTTTATCTGTAGGATACATGTGGTGGTAAGATAAATGTTGAACCTTAAAGCATCAACCATTTGTTTTGAATAAAAAGTATAGTATAGAAAAACTAATATTCACTGTAATATACTTTTTTATTCTAATTCAAACAGATACCAAACTGTTTTGTCAAAATGAGGAATTTAATATAAGACAAATTCTACCATTTAATTTAAAAGGTGCGGACGGAAAACAATATGAAAATAAAGATCTAAAGGGTAAGCAGGGTGTTATCATCATGTTTCTTTCCAATCATTGTAAATATTCCCAAATTTATGAAAACTATTTAAATGAGTGGAATTCAGAGTGGAAAAAATATGGCCTTCGCTTGTTTGTTTTTTCACCTAATCACGAAAATTCAATATTGCCAAGTGAACTAGCGTATACGGCAAGCGGAGACTCATACAAAGAAATGAGGGAAAAGCATGAAGAAAAGAAATTTAACTTCCCCTACATTTATGATGGAACTGAACATTTGGTAACCAATTCCTTAAATGCGACAATTACTCCAACTGTATATTTATTTAACGAAACAGGTTTACTAATATATACTGGGAGAATAGGAAATCATGAAAAACCAAACAACAAATCAGAGTCAGAATTTCATACAAATATAAAAAATTTAATTTCAAAAAAAGATGTAAAATTCAATAGAACACATTCGTTTGGGAAGGCAATTCGATTAAAGGGGGATTTAGAAAGTGCAGAAAAAGTCAAAAAAAGATATGCAGAAGAGACAGTAAACTTATATTATGCTGATGAAAAAAAATTAAATTTATTGACAACCTACAACATAAATAGATCTACATTTTTCTATGTTTGGAGTTTAGACGATAATCAAAATCAAACTCGAGAAAACCTAATAAATATCTCTAAAAACTTTAAGATTTTTAGAAAAAGGGGTTTAAAGGTTATTACAATTTGTATAGGCAAAGAGCCGGAAAAAGAAAGAATTAAAACACTATTACAAAGATCTCAATTATCAAGTTTTAACTATTATACTTACCCAGGAGAAATAAAAAACTTAATAAAATTAAGATCAGAAGTGGGAAAAACAATAACACCGTTTGGTAGGTTAATGAGAATAAACGGAAAAAGGGGATATTCAACATCCGGAGTAATTGATGATAAAGAATTACGCATTCAAATTTTGGATTCATTAAATGAAAAATAAGAAAATAAAAAAAGGTATTAATAATAGGGAAATAAAAGAGAGAAAACTATTATAAAATAATTTTCTATAGAGAAAAAATGTAAAGGGATAAACTAAATGTAAAAAATTATTAACATCATTTTTTTTATCAAAAATAAAGTAGGTATAATTTTCACAAGTAAAAAATTTTATTATATAATCTATTAAATATTTAAGAAAGTAAATCGTTTCAGAATAAAAATTAAAATCAAAGACTGGTAATAGAATTATTATAATAAATAAAATAATAATAAAGACAAAGCAAATTGGAACGACAAGCATATTGATTAAAATTGATCCAGGTACGATTATTTCGAAATAATCATATATTAATAACATGCTACCGCAAAATGCTGCATAAGATGTCTTGAGAGAGGAAAGAAAAAAATTACCGAACTTATTCTTAATTTTATAATTTAAACTACTTAAGATAATTATAATTGCAAAAACAACAGAATATGACAATTGGTAGCCAACAGAAAAAAGTTGCTCTGGATCAAAAATAATTGTTATAAGTGCGGACCATAACAGAGATGATACTAAATTATTTTTTTTATTAAGTAGTTTCGTAATTTGCCAAAATAATATCATTGTAAAGGCTCTCTGTGCAGAGGGTGGATAGTTAACGATATCTAAGTATGTAGCTAAGAAAACTGTAATAATAGCTTGGCATAAAAACCTATTTTTAAAAATTATTGTAAAAATAAGATTTAGAATTAGATATATAAAACCAACATGAATACCGCTAACTGCAAATAAATGCATAGTCCCACTGTATCGATAAATGTCTTTTTCTTCGATACTCATAAGATTTTTGTTCCCAAGAATGATTGCATTTAAAAATGCATTTACATCTTGGTTCAAACTTATACTTTTAAAAGCATTTTGAAAGTATAACTTAATAAAATTCGTATTTATAAATTTTTTGTTATTATTCAACCTAGACCTTAATTTACAATTTTTTATAATTAAATTATTTTTATTATTTTGTGTTAAAATTCCATTAAAGTTTAATATTTCTTCACGATTTATGATTTTATCAAGCTCATAAAATGTACATAAAAGTTCTTTACCTCTTAACATTTTTAGCACATCATTAGTATTTAAAATCTTTATCTCAAAGATTTTTAAATTATTATCCGTAGAAGAAAATTTTTTTCCAATTATTTTCCCTGTGATTGTTATTTCTCTATCTACAATAAATTGAAATTTCTTCTCATGGTTATACAGAGAAATTATGATTAGAATTGAACTAATTACTAAAATTATAAAATTCTTAGTTCTGAAATCCCCGTTTTTTACGCATAAGTAGGTAAATAGCGAAAAACCTATGCCTACAAAAACGATTACTTCACTAAATCTTAAATTTTCTAAGCTTATGATAACTAAAACATAGGGGAAAAAAATTTTTATAACTGAAGCATTCACAAAATATTTAAAATCCCTTAATCAAAGTTTGCTCTATCTCCTCAAATTCAATATCTTGTTTATTGATGTTATATGATAGGTCCTACATGAAGAATCGTTTTGCAGGAAGCGAAAAGATGGGTTCTGAAGTTTTGATATTTGTCTTAATTGGTTCCTTCATCCTACAGTGTTTTTGTAGTCTAATTTCTTTGGATATTGAGGCGAAAGTATTTTATTACTTTTCATTTTCAGTCTCAGCATTTGAAAGCTTTTTAATATGGACTCCTTTCTCGTATGCATTGCTTCATGATGGACCAATGCATCTGGTTATGAACCTTATTGGTTTATTTTTCATCGGCAAAGCACTTGAAAGTGATATTGGTAAAACAAATTTTTACTGGCTTGCTGGTATATCATCCTTCATTGGTGCTCTATTGTGGTTGTTTTTTAACGACAATGGCGAAATTCTCATCGGTGCATCTGCTGTTGTTATGTCTTCTTTAGCTTGCTTTTGCTTGCGGAACCCAAATCAAGAAATAACGCTGCTACTTTTTTTTATTCTTCCATGTCGTCTAAAACCTAAGTGGATAATCTTGGGGGTTTTAGGTGTTGAGATATACGGATTTATTTTTTCAGAATTACAGGGCGCAACAGGTATTGCCCACTCTGCTCATTTAGGGGGTATGATGTCAGGTGCTTTCGTTTATTCATTTCTTAAGTCAGGTCGGTATTTTCCAAGCTTAGTATTTAAATCTTCTTCTCGTTTTAATAATAAAACCACTAGACCTTCCAAAAAGAATAAGATTAAAAAACCAAATTTTAAAGTTAATCTCAGTTCTTCAACTGATATTCAGGTTGAGGTTGACCGAATACTCGACAAAATAAACGATCAAGGATTTGGAGCGTTATCCGAAAAAGAGAAACATACGCTAGAAAAAGCTAAAGGGTTGCTTAAGAATTAAAAAATATTTATCCAATAATAATGTTTAGGATTAATTACTTAAGGTTAGGGATTCTTGTAAAATTTGTGATTTCTTGTGTCTCAATTCTATCTGTTGGTTATGGTTCCACAGAGTTGAAGTCTACTTTTCTTATGCAGCAAGAAACGCAATGGCTTATACAGGCATTGGAAAAAGCACATTATAAAAAAGTTTCCATCGACGAATTAAACTCAACAAAATGCCTGAATAGTTACTTAGTGAAACTTGATAAGCAAAAATTGTTCTTCACACAACAAGAGGTGAATAACTTTTACATTAATTATTCACCCACCTTGAAAACCTTATTTAAGCAGGGTAATTTGTTGCCGGGTTTTGAGATATACAACTCTTACAGAACAAATGCTATTAAAAGATTGTCTTGGGCTCTTAACTGGCTTGAAAAAGATTTAAAGTTTGATGGCAATTTATCGTACAACACAAATAGAAATGAAAAAAAGTGGGATACAAGCGAAGATCAACTAATTTCTTCATGGAAAAGTCTCGTAAAACATGAAGTACTTTCCGATATCGTATCTAATATTGATGCAAATACTAGCGATGTTTCTATAAATTCAAATGAAATATTAAATGTTGTAAGAGAATCTAAGGAAAGAGTGAAAAAGAGATATGAACGCTGGATTAAAAATATAAAAGAGTTTGAATCTACTGATGTACAGGAACTCTATTTAACGAACTTGACGCAAATGTTTGATCCCCATACCACCTTTATGAACATAAAGGAAAAAGAAAAATTTGATCAATCTATGAATAATGAATTGGTAGGAATTGGGGCGGTTTTATCTGATGTTGATGGATTTTGTACGATAAAAGAATTACTCCCAGGGGGCCCTGCAGAAGCATCCCTTGAGCTTAATCCAGAAGATATTATTTTAAAAGTGGCTCAGTCAGAAGGTAATTTTACAGATGTGGTCGACATGAAATTGTCTAAAATAGTAGAGCTCATTAAGGGTCCGAAAGACACGCTAGTGAGGCTTGAAATAAGACCCATTAGCGACCCCTCTTCTTCAAAAGTCATAAGGATAATAAGAGATAAAATAAAATTAACCTCAAATTTAGCCAAGGCTTCTGTTCATAAAGTACAGCATAATGAACATAGTACAAAAATAGGAATTGTAGAGCTTAGGTCTTTTTATGGCTCAAGTGGAAATGGACCTAAGGCAACGGATGATGTGGAAGAATTAATTACCAAATTAAAAAATTTAGATGTCGAAGGAATTATTTTAGATCTTAGAAGAAATGGTGGAGGGTATTTGAGTGAGGCAGTCAATCTTGCAGGACTTTTCATATCCAGGGGGCCGGTTGTTCAGGTAAAAAGTACGGATGGAAAAATACGCAAAAAATTTGATTTTAATCCGAAGCTATCTTGGAATGGGCCACTTATAGTTTTAGTTTCAAGGTATAGTGCTTCTGCGTCGGAAATTGTTGCAGGTGCTCTCAAGAACCACAAACGAGCGATTATAGTAGGTGATGAATCAACCCACGGAAAAGGAACTGTCCAATCTCTTATCCAAATGAATCTTCCTTACAATTATAATGCATCGAGCTCAAAGAAGAGTGCTGCTAAGATTACAATTCAAAAGTACTACTTACCATCCGGAAATAGTACGCAAATAAATGGTGTAAAAAGTGATATCTCGATGCCAACGATTAACAATTTTCTTCCAATAGGTGAATCTGATTTAGATAACGCCTTACCCTGTGATAGTATACCCGCCGTCAACTTTAGGAGACCAGTAAATGAATTTGTATATAAAAGTCATAATATCGAAAAACTTAAAAAGCATAGTTTAGAGAGGCAAAGTATATTGCCAGAATTTTCTTACCTTAATCGGTATGTCGACTGGTATAAGGAAAAGAGAAATGAAGATATTGTATCTTTGAATTTTGAAAAACGTATTCAGGAGAAGAAGTTAGATTATAATTTTACAACTCAATTAGATGATCAATTGGAGCAATTAGCAGAAATTTCCTTTAAAAAGAAAGACTTTACTTTGGATATTGTTCAGTCCCAGAATTTAAAATCTAAACAAATTCGGGGCGATAAAGAAGGTAACAGCACGGACTTTTATTATGACCCCCCGAGACTAGATATAAGATTGCATGAATCATGTAGAATAATGGCTGACTGGATTACATTACTAGACGATAAAAATTTACCGCCCAATCGATTGGAGCTTTCAAAAGAAATTTAATTTATTTCTTTCTCGCCATTATAAATCTATTTTTTCTGCAGTAATCTTTTACGATGTTTATATTGTAAAATGATAACGACATCATATCGGCAATAACATTTCCGTGGTTGGGCCCGATTTCTAAAGCAAGAAGACCACTTTTGTGTAAATGTTTTTCACTGATTTTTATAATTTTTTTAATATCGGCAATGCCATTTTCCTTTGCAACAAGTGCCATTTTGGGGTCAAAAAGTTTGACTTCTGGCTCTGCAGATATCCATTCTTCCTCGGATAAATATGGTGGGTTCGCAATGATAGCATCAAATGTTTCGTTTAACTTATCATCATTCCAGTCAAAAGATTTAATTTCGAGGTTTTTGATTCCGTTAATGGCTAAATTTTCTTTGGCAAGAGAAAGAGCGTCTCTTGACAGATCAACACCTAGGCCAATGGCGTGAGGCAAGTTTTTACATAAGGTTATGATTATTCCCGCAGTACCAGTTCCAAGGTCTAAAATTTTCCCTTTAAATGAAGAACCCAGTTCGTCAGTTACTAGCTCGGTAAGAAGTTCAGTTTCTGGTCGTGGGATAAGTGCCCTTTGGTCACATAGTAATTCGTTTCCTGCAAAATGAACCTTTCCTAAAATATGCTGAAGGGGAATTCTTTTACCCCGGTCGATAATATTTTTCCTAATTTCATTAACATGATTTTCAGCAACCATATTTTCGTAATTTAAATACAACTCGACTCTTTTGTTTTGGGTTATATTAGAGACTATCCACTCTGTATCACATTTTGCATTTGGTACTCCCCTTTTTTCTAAATATTCAGTAGATAATTTGATTATGTCTAAAAATGTTAAATTCTTACTGTTCATTTACTTTTAACATTTCTTCTAATTTACGATTTTGATCTTCCTTAGTTAGAGCTGCGATCAGGTCATCTAGATTACCGTAAAGAGTTTCATGAAGTGCATGTGAAGAAAAATTTATTCTGTGATCAGTAATTCTACTTTGGGGAAAATTGTATGTTCTAATTCTCTCACTTCTATCACCCGTCCCAACTTGATTTTTTCTGTCCTGGGCATATTTGTCCTTTTCTTCCTTCTGTTTAATTTGCAGAAGCCTAGACTTTAAAACCGTCATCGCTTTATTTTTATTTTTCAATTGGGATCTTTCATCTGCACAGTATACGGTCATTCCAGTGGGTTTGTGCAAAATCTGTACAGCAGAATCGGTTGTGTTTACCCCCTGCCCTCCTGGTCCACTAGCTCGGCAAACATTGATTTCTAATTCCGTTGGATCAATTTTAATTTCCACATCCCGAGCTTCAGGAAGGACGGCAACTGTTGCAGTTGATGTATGTATTCTTCCATTTGCTTCAGTAACGGGAACACGTTGAACTCGATGAACACCACTTTCAAATTTGAGCTTACTCCAAACATCATCCCCTTTAATTAAAAAAATTATTTCTTTAAAACCGCCTGTTTCGGAAGCACTTTGGCTTAAACATTCATTTCGCCAACCCTTATTTTCAGCCAATTTGCAATACATTCGGTAAAGATCAGCTGCAAACAGAGAAGCCTCTCCGCCTCCCGCACCAGCACGGATTTCAATAATTGTATTTCTTCCTATGTCTGGATCAGCAGGAAGCATTGCGAGTAGAAGCTCATTATGCAAAGAATTTATATTTTTATTAAGAAAATCAATTTCTTCTCTGGCCGTTTCAGCAAACTCCGGATCATTTAGTAATTCTGTGCTTTGTTGAATATCGGTTAAGGAAGTTTCAATTTTTTGGTGAAGATCAATTATATTTTTTATCCTATTATGTTCTCTGGATATAATTGAAGCACTAGTTGCATCTTTGAATAAATCGGGATTCCCGATTTTTATTTCGAGCTCATCAAATCTTTTCAAAAAAGGTTTTATATTTGGCAAATCTACCATAGGCTTTAATCATAACAGAAGATCTTCTCTTTAAAACTAGTAAATGAACCCAAACATACAAAACCGTCAAATACATGGCCAAAATATAGTAGCATGCATATGGGATTTTGATAAGACGTTGATTCCAGGATATATGCAAAAGCCCCTTTTTGACTACTTTAATGTTGATGAGAATGTTTTTTGGACCGAAGTAAATCAACTTCCAGAATTATATTCTGCACGAGGAATGAATGTATCTTCCGATACTATTTATTTAAACCACCTTTTAAGCTATGTAAAAAATGGGCCAATGAGAGGCCTTACAAATCAACAGCTTGAAGAAATGGGTGGAGCAATAAAGTTTTATCCAGGATTACCTGATTTCTTTTTAGAATTGTCAGAAATTGCAAGACACGAAGAATTTTCCGATTATGATTTTAAACTTGAACACTATATCATAAGTACGGGTATCTCTAAAATTATCCAAGGTAGCGAAATAGCTCCTTATGTAGATGGAATTTTTGCATGCGAATTCATTGAATCTCCATTACCGCCAAATTTCATGAGCCAGACAGAATTTTCATTACCCTTAGATTTGGAAATTTCTCAAGTTGGTAAAACTGTAGATAATACAATAAAAACACGTTGTATTTTTGAAATTAACAAAGGTTCAAACAAAAATACCACTATAGATGTAAATTCGTTTATACCTCACGAGGATCGCAGGATACCAATAGACCAAATGATTTACATTGCAGACGGACCAAGTGATGTTCCTGTCTTTACTGTTGTAAAACAAATGGGCGGCAAAACATATGCCGTTTATAATCCTGAAAATGAAAACGAATTTGCTCAAACGTGCGATTTAGTTGAACGCTCAAGAGTTCACAATAATGGTCCTGCAGATTATCGAAAAAATTCACCGACATCTATTTGGATGAAGCAAAAGACAAAAGAAATTTTTCGAACAATGGTTAAGAAACGAGCCGATCAATTAAATGAGCGAACAGGTAAGCCACCGCAACATATTCAAGACAATATTGACGAAGGAGAAACATTACAATCCAAGCAGGAAACTTTTTGGAAATGAAGTTATTTTATTAAAAACTGGCTTTTCAAAAACCTAATTTTCGAATATAAAAGTTTTTCCAAGATGGGTATACCAAAATGGAAACCAAAAAATTTGCTTGGAATTGAAAGTTTATCCAAAATTGAGATAAGAAAAATCCTTACACTCGCGAAAGAGTTAAAGTGCACCCCTGACAAAAATCAAAGCTATTTAGCCGGGAAAAGAATAGTTAATCTTTTTATGGAGCCAAGTACGAGAACTAGGATAGCATTTGAATTAGCCGCAAAAACATTACATGCGGATGTAATTTCAATTGCAGAAAAATCCAGTAGCTTGACAAAAGGAGAGACCCTTCGGGACACTGCTTTGAATATTCAAGCATTAGGGGCAGATGCTATTGTTTTAAGGCATTCTTCACCCGGTTCCCCCCTTTTATTATCTCGAATTATTGATGTACCAGTTATAAATGCAGGTGATGGTGCTCATGAGCACCCAAGTCAGGCACTATTGGATTTATATACATTAGAAGAAAAAATAGGGTCTCTAGAAGGAAAGAAAATAACTATTTTAGGAGATATACTATTTAGTAGAGTAGCTAGGTCGAATTTTTGGGCACTTTCAAAAATGGGAGCGAAAGTAACTTTAGCAGGACCATCAACTTTAGTGCCCAAAAGCTTCGAAACAATGGGAGCAATTGTATCTCACGATTTAAAAGAGTCATTAGCAGATGCAGATGCAGTTATGCTACTTCGCATTCAACATGAGAGGCAATCTTCTAGCCATTTTCCATCGCTAGAAGAATATACTAGAATATTCGGATTAAACAAATATCGAAGTAAATGGCTAAAAAAAGATGTCGTAATCTTACACCCAGGTCCAATTAACAGAGGTGTTGAGATAGACTCAGAACTAGCGGACTCGGCAAATTCTGTAATTTTGGATCAGGTAACGAATGGGGTTGCGGTAAGAATGGCGATATTATGCCTCTGCACCTTATCGCATAAAAATAAATGAAAACAATTTGCTTAAAAGGAGCTCGTATAATTGACCCTTCTATAGAGAGTGATGAAAAAAGGGATATATATTTTCGTGATAATAAAATAATTAGTCCGAGAGATGCTAAAAACATTGAATATATTGATGTAACTGGAAAAATAATTTTTCCTGGATTGGTTGATTTAAGGTGCCACATAAATGACCTGAGCGGCGGAAATGGCGAAAATATTTTTAGTGTTACAAGGGCAGCAGCAGCAGGTGGGTATTCGACAGTCGTCTTAATGCCAAATTTAAATCCAATTCCTGATAATCCGGCTACTATTCAGTTTATCAAAGATCAAATAAAAAAAGATGCATGCATAAATGTAAAATTAACCGGTTGTTTGACAAAAGGGTCAAATGGCAAGGTACTCGCACCTCTAGGTTCACTGAAAAATGCTGGAGTGGTGGCTATTACTGACTCACCGTTAAGCCCTCAAAACAATCAAATATTTTGTAAAGCTGTAGAATATGCATCTATGTTTGATTTACCGGTTATTGATCTACCAAGAGACCTTTCATTATCAAAAGAGGGGAATGCACATGACGGACCAACGGCCTTAAAAATGGGTTTAGGAGGTTATCCGAGAATAGCTGAGGAATTGTTTGTACAGCGTGCCATTTCAACATCTAGAAGTTTAGGGACAAAAGTTCACCTTTCATCAATATCCTCACATGGATCAGTTGATATGATAAAGGATGCTAAGCACAAAGGAGTAATGATAACTGCTGATGTATCTCCCCAGCACCTTGCTTTAACCGAAACTAAAATTTCAAATTATGATACAAATTTTAAGACGACACCACCTTTACGAGAAGAAGAAGACAAAAAATATTTAATAGAAGGTTTAATAGATGGTACTATTGATTGCATAGCATCAGCACATGAGCCAGTGAAAGAATATGAAAAAAATGTTGAATATGACCTAGCGCCTTCAGGTGTAACAAGTCTAGAAACTGCTTTTAATATAAGTCTTAAAGTATTGAGTAAGCATCCAAAGTTTACTTGGATCAACTTGTTAAAGTTCATGTCTTTACGACCGTCAGAAATAATTAAGATTCAGGGAGGATCATTACAGGTAGATAATATTGCCAATATCACAATATTTGACCCATTGAAAAAGTGGAATTTTATCTCAAGTACTGGCAAAAGTCGGGCTTTTAATACTCCTTTTAATAATAGTCAATTTACGGGAAAAGTGATAAAAACATATGTTAATGGTGTGGTAACACAAAATGACAAAATTAAACAAAATAACTAAATGGCAACTTTTATAAATATATTGTTTGTAGTAATTGCTTTCTATTTATTTAAAAAAAAAACAATTTAGTTTAGTTAGTATAAAAATTAATGAGTGGACAATTTTATTAATTCCACTTTACTTTATAAGTGATTTTTTAAATCTTGCACACACATTTTTAATAATTATTTCTGTCTCTTCACTTATTCAATATTTAGAAAAAAAAGAAACTAAATTTTTAAATCCTGAACTCCTAAAATCGAGTTTAAGAAACTTAATTATATGTTGGCCCCTTATTCTTTTGACATCTCTATTCTCGATGTCGTTATTTAGTGATTTTAGCGAACAAGAAATTGTAACTAAATTGAAAACTAATTTCAGTTTCTGGGTCTTGTTTAGTAGTATAATTATAGCACCAGTATTAGAAGAGATATATTTTAGAAAATTTGTTTATCGTATTATTAAGAAAAAGATTGGTGTTTTTTTTGGAGTAATATTAAGTTCATTGATGTTTGGGATAATACATTACAATTTATATTCCTTCGGAACATTGTTTTTGTTGAGTATTGTTTGTACGATCAAATATGAGAATACAGGTCAAATTAGTCACTCAATATTAATTCATTCTTTTTTTAATACAATAATGGTAATTTTCACTTTGGTTTGATAAATGAAAGAAGCCAAGACATTCCATTCTTATTCAATCAAAGATACAGAGAATATTGCCAAATTAATCTCAAAAAAATTAATAAGTAATTCATGTCTTTATATTTCTGGTGAAATGGGGACCGGAAAAACTTGTTTATCAAAATTTATTGCAAGCAACTTTGATATTAAAGATTTAAGCAGTTCAACATATTCCAAAGTTTCACTGTCTAAAGGATTATTTAATGTTGTTCATTGTGATTTCTACCACATTAACCCAACTCCAACCTTTATTGAAACTGAAATAATACCAAACCTAATCAGTCCTTGGCTTTTTATTGTAGAATGGCCAAAAGCTATTTATGAAATTGATTACAATCAACTAATTCATATTAAAATAGAAAACACAGGTAAATTTTCAAGAAAGATTTCCCTTTCGTGCTTTATGAAATAATAATTGATGAATCAGATAATTCTCTCAAATAGCCTTCGTTTATTAAAAACCTCATTTCAAGCAAAATATTTGTTTTGGAATGTTTAATGTTCTCTTTTGTTTCTAGTATATTTCTTTTCTTAGTCATTTTATTTTTTTTCACTTGATTAATAATATTTTTACTAAGATCAGATAGCATATTAAAATCGTATTTTTTATTTTTAACCCAAGTTGCATAAGTTTTTTTATTTAGCTTTATTAAATGAAACCCTGCTCGCTTTATTGCGTTTATTATATTCCCATATAACAAATTTTTGATTTCTAATGTCCTCAAATTAATTTCTACATTAAAATTGAGTGTCCTTATTTGCTCATAATCTAACTTTAAGAAATTATGTTCTATAAAGTAAACAGATTCCTTGTTTTCATTGATCTCTTTATTGATATCTATTAATGAATAATTTTTGTCTCCTCCACTTTTCTTAGTGTAAACAAATTTCTTTTTTTTATCTTCTTTAAATTCATTTATTTCAGCAATATCATTTGTTGTGTCTAGTGAATGACAATATTTGTCAAATTCCGTTATGATACCATTTTCATGGATATGCTCTAATATATATCTTTCAAACTCATGATAGCTTTGTGGGGGAAGTAATTTATTTGTCTTTGGACATTTTAACATACTTTGAAAATTTGGTAATTGATTATCGTCTTCAATTTTCTTTTTCTCAAATAATTCCTCTAGTTGATTTTGCATTATATATGATATTAATTTCTTTTTATTATCAAAGATTTCGCTATTCAAATTTGTAATGTAAAATAAACTTTCATTTTCTTGCCTGCTAACCCTGTAATTTAGTTTATTTTTATCATTGATAAAAACATCATAGATTTCTTTCAGTTCATAAGTAATTCCAGCTTTTTTAACTCTTTTTAGGAGTTCAGTTATAACTTTGAAATCAGGAAATGGATTTATAGAGAACTTATTTTGATGTTTATTTGTCGTTGTTGAGTTCCCCTTTCTCTTTCTTTGAACTACCCTGTCTTTTTTTGATCTTTCAGTTACTTTTACATCATTTTCCCAGTTAGGACCTAGTTCGAGTGCCTTTAATGTATTTAAATCTACTACTCTATCTTTATTCATTTCTAAATTTCTTTACTCCATCCTTTTTATGATTATGATAACAATTAAAGCTCAGGTGGCGGAATTGGTAGACGCGCTAGACTAAGGATCTAGTGCCGTAAGGCGTGGGGGTTCGAGTCCCCCCTTGAGCACCATTTCATCCAGACTTTCTATTAAATGTCTTGGTTTTATCTTTATCGTATGTCCTGTGGTAGGTACGCAACCCTAACTTGTATTCATCCTTATACATTTTATTACCATACCTATCAAATGCTTCGAATAATCCGTCCTTTTGGTTATTTTTCCAATGTTCTAATAGTCTTACCTGAAATGCTCCCCCTTTCAATCTGAATGTTTCTAAAATATCTTCATTTACTTGGCTCACATTTTTTGAACCATTTACTTTATCATTCGATTCATTTATTTCTGCCCATAAGGTCTTTTTCGAACCTTCAGTACCATCTGGATTTATAGGTATATCATAATAGTAAATATGTGTTCCGTGTTTCAGCCCTTTATGATATTCTATATTGTAAACGGGTAATCCTTTTGAAGTAAAACGCTTTGATACTCCGTGAAGTAAACCATTGGAATATTGTTGCACCGTTAAGTTTTGCCCATTTTGGAACTTTTTTTCCACAATTCCAGTGAAAGGTAATTTTTCGTTACCCCAAAAGGCTGTGGGAAGTAAATACCAGCTTGATTTTTCTTTTAGTTGTATATCGGTGATTTCCCCATTTTTGACAGATATTTTCCCAATTTTAATATCACTTTGTCCGCTTCCAGTAATTTTTGCTTCTACATTCTGTGAATAGCCAGTACCTCCATTTTTAATTTGAAGATTTATAAGAATACCGCTCTGATTAATTTCCGGTGCTATTATCGCTCCAGAACCATTCCAAAAAAGGTGGTTATCTACGATTTTTATTTGCGTTGCGTCCAGTATCCGCAAATTGTCTGCATTTTCTATTCTGTTAGTGTATGGACTGAATGGCATCCAGTTCTTATTCCTTGTAAACGATTCCCACCAAGTTGACGCGTTTTTGATATTTCCCTCGAAAAGTAATAGAAAAGCAGAACCTGCAAATGTTACAGCTACAATACTTAGTAGTAAAAGACCCTTTTTCATGACAAATATGAAGTAATTATCCTGTTTGTTTAAAGGTTAGAATCAAGTTAAAACGAAATCACCTAAACCCAATTTCTTTTTCTATGCTTTAAAGAATGAACTAGTTTTGAGGGAAAAAACGGTCCTTCGTAGACTAGTGGTGTATATATTTGTAATAATGTAGCTCCGGAATCCAGTTTTCTTATTGCTGAATCTGTGCTTCCTATTCCACCAACACCAACGATAGGGAACTCGTGGTCAGTTACTTTGGAAATAAACTTTATCATATTATTAGATTTAACTTCCAAAGGTTCACCGCTTAGCCCTCCCGATTCAAAGGATTCAAAAGTTCTACTATGTAGACGCTCAGCTGAAGTGTTTGTGGCAATTACGCCTGAAAAACCGAGTTCTTTGGCTAGGCAAACTATATTTTCTATAGTTTTATAATTTTCATCTGGAGAAATTTTTAAAAGTAAAGGTACGGGAATAGATTTGTATTGTTTTGCTAATTCTTGGTTGACGCTTACGAGGCTCTGCAGAAGAGGTTGGATGTATGAATCTTTGTGAAGTTCTCTCAGGTTTTCTGTATTTGGGGAACTTATATTTATTGTTATATAGTCTGCTTCCCCATGACTTTTTCTTAGGCAGTAGATATAATCTTCATGTGCTTCACTGATTGGTGTTTGTTTTGATTTTCCAATATTTATCCCTAGCGGTACACTGCGGTTTCCTTTGGGATAAATTTTGTTTATTCTTTTAATGATAACATCAACACCTTCGTTATTGAATCCCATTCGGTTTACTAAAGCATTGTATTTTGGGTAACGAAAAAGCCTGGGCTTGGAATTCCCCAATTGATTTTTTGGGGTTACAGTTCCAATTTCTACATGACCAAAACCCAAAGAAGCACTTGTTTTCGGGAATCGGCCGTTTTTATCCATTCCTGCAGCAAGACCGAGTTGATTAGGGAATGAAAGCCCGAATGCATTTACAACAGTTGGTTTATTGTAAGTAAGGAATTGAATTAATTTTCTCGATAAATTTGATTTTTCTGTTAGCGAAAGACATCGACAGGCAATATCATGAGCATCTTCAGGGTTAAATTTAAAAAGAATAGGACGAATGAAATTTCGATAAATATGATTCACAAACCTAGATTAGAAAGTTAGAAAAGAATGACAATGGGTAAGATTAAATATAAAATTTACAATATAATTAAAAAAGATGGTTGTCATATAAAAACAACTATTCATAAGACAATCCAATGAAAAAAACAGGACCTAGCTTAGATTGGTGCATAGTTCGAATCGGAGATGATAAGAACTGGTGGGTCGATTCTATTAGTGATAACGAGAATTGGGATGTTGATGACCTCGGCATAATAGATCCCAAGCAATTTCTTCATATAAATGAATTATTAGATTCGATGACTGAGTTCGGTCTTGATTCTCAATTTATTGATGAAGCTTTTTTTACTTTTGCAATAGAGGAAGAAAAAAAGGGCGGTTTAATAAAATTAGTTCGAGTAAGGGATTCTCTGTTGAAAGCAGAAGACATGTTATTTGCTCTGCCAGATGTTTTAGATGAGGAAAAAGGGCCTTATGCAGATTTCTTAAATCATGTTTCTCAAATTAGAGTTAGTATGCTTAACGACTTAATCGATTTTGTAGAGCCTTATACCTTAGAAGAAATGGAAGAGGTGTTAGCTGAAAAACATAACAACGATTTTTTGGAGGGAAAGCGTTCTCATTTTAGTGATGAACTTTTTTCAATTTTAGAATTTGTTCCAGAAGGCTTTGCAATAGATGCTGACCTTGATGAAGATACAGATAAAAGTAAAGACGAAGAAGATTACTCTGACCTTGAGGCTGAATTAATAGAAGTTTCAGATAAAGAAGAAAAGTTATTACCAGATTCTGACTTGAAATGGGAAGAGGAGGAAGAAAAAGATGATACAACTCCATATGAGGGTGGAGCCCCAGATGAAGCCCCTTAAATCTGCTGAATTAATTTCTCCGTAAAATAAGTAAAAATAATATCAGCTCCCGCTCTCTTAATAGAAAGAATAGATTCCATTGCACAAGACTCCAAATCAAGCCAACCTTGTAAGTGTGCGGCCCAAATTCTCGAGTATTCACCAGAAACTTGGTAGGCAGCGATGGGAACATCAAAATTATTTTTTGCGTAATGAATAATGTCCATACAGGGTTCAGCTGGCTTTACCATAAGAATGTCAGCCCCTTCTTGAATATCAAACTGTAATTCTCTTTTTGCTTCACGAAAGTTGGCTGTATTAAGTTGGTATGTTGATTTGTCCAATGGGGCAGTTCCTGCAGATCCAATTGCTTCTCTAAAAGGTCCGTAATAAGAAGAGGAGTATTTGGCAGAATATGAGATGATTCCAGTATTTGGAAAGTTGTTATTCTCTAATTCGTTACGGATAATTTTAATTCTACCGTCCATCATATCAGACGGAGCAACAAGATCATAACCAGACTTTGCCGCTAAAATTGCACCTTTGGCCAAGACTTCTACAGTTGAATCATTATCAATATTTCCAGTTGAATCTAAAATACCGTCGTGTCCGTGAAGTGTGTAGGGGTCAAGTGCGATATCAGAAATAAGAACAACATCACTTATCGCAGATTTAATTTCGAGTGCCGCTTTAAATACAAGCGATGATGGATTGAGAAATTCTGATCCATGCAAATCTTTTTTTGAATCATCAATTTGGGGAAAAATTGCAAATGAACTTATGCCAAGGTCACACCATTTTTTAATTTGAGGAACAAGAAAACCTATGGGCCAACGAAAAATTTCCGGCATCGAGGGAATGGGCTCAGGTTCAGAAGCATGTTCTGAAACAAAAACGGGAAGAACAAAATCGGAGTGACTAAGAGAGTTTTCACTTATCAAGGAGCGCAGTATTGGATTATTTCGAAGACGCCTTGGGCGGTGCGTAAAGTTGAAATTCATTGATACAAAGGGTTGAAGATGAAAGAATGGAATTTATTAAATATATGTAACATTATCTATTCTCTACAACAATGATCGTTTATAATAACACTTTCTATTATAATATATGATGGACTGGGAAACAATATTAGCATTTGCACTTTTATTTTTGACGCTAATTTCTTTTGTATTGGAAAAAGTAAGCGTAGATGTAACTGCGTTAACATTACTAGGCATAATATTAGTTCTAGCTGGCTTAAATATTAGTCCAAATTGGCCGAGTGTTCAGGTTGTACTGAGTGTTTTTTCAAATGAAGCACCCATAACAATTGCAGCAATGTTTGTAATTAGTGCTTCATTGAATAAGTGCCGGATAATAGAATCAATTTCAAATTCTTTGAGTAAATTATGTAAGTTTGGCTATGGTAGGTTTATGTTAATTTTATTGTTAATCGTAGCTTTTATTTCTGCTTTCATAAACAATACACCAGTGGTGGTGGTTCTACTACCCGTTGTCATTAGTCTTTCAAGGAAAATGGGGATCCATGCATCTAAAATGCTGATACCAGTTTCATACGCATCAATTTTTGGTGGGTGCTGTACCTTAGTAGGTACAAGCACAAATATTTTAGCAAGCGGAATTATAAGTAATTCAACGGTTTATCCAGATATGGAACCTTTGGCTATGTTTGAATTGTCAAAAATAGCACTGCCTTTGTTGGCAATTGCCCTTGGATTTTTAGTCCTTTTCGGAAAAAGGCTTCTGCCAGAGAGGGAGGCCTTATCAAGTATTATTTCTGATATTGATCAAAAAGAGTTTTTAACTGAAGCCGTTGTTCAAGCGGGTTCTTCTTTAATAGGAGAAAAAATTAAATCTTCTGGAATAACAAAACTTTCTGGGGTTAGGCTTTTAGAAGTTGTTAGAAACGGAATAACAATTTCAGCAAATAACCAAAATTTAAATTTTCAGGCAAATGACCGACTTGTGCTCTCGTGCAAGCGACAAGGAATAATTGAAACAAATGAATTTGAAGGAATAAATTTGCTTGATGATTCGTCATTTGGGTTGGAGCAGATTTCATCAAAAACTGGAGTTATGGTGGAAAGCCTTATTGGGCCATCATCAAGTCTTATTTCCAAAAGTTTGTCAGATGTGAACTTTAGAACGAGGTTCAATTTAACTATTCTTGCAATCCATAGACGTGGGAAAAATTTGGGTAAAGAGTTTGAAAAGGTGAAGTTCCAGCCAGGTGATACGCTTTTAATTTTAGGAACTGAAGATGCGATTGAGCGTTTGAGAAAATCGGAAGAAGTAGTTCTGTTAGATCAAGCTCCGGTTCCTTTGCAAAATATGAAAAAAAAGGCACCAATAGTGATCGGTGTACTTATAGGAATAATTGGCTTAGCTTCTTTTAGTATTTTGCCAATTTCTATTGCATCTATACTCGGTGTATCAATATTATTACTGACTGGCTGTTTACGAGCTAGAGATGCGTACCAAGCGATCGAATGGAATATTTTAATACTCATTTATGGTATGCTTGCACTTGGTGTAACAATGCAGCAGACAGGGGCATCTTCAGAAATAGCATCATTAGTTAGAAATGTTGGTTTCGGGTTCGTTGAGACTGAGTGGCATCCATTGGCTCTTTTGATAGTGTTATACTTGTGCACAGCATTTTTAACAGAAGTTTTATCTAATAATGCAACTATAGTAATAATGGCACCAATTGCTCTAGAGGTTGCCAATGTAATGGAAATGACGGCATATGATGCAAGAGCATATATTTTAACTACCTGCATTGCTGCTTCAGCTAGCTTTGTAACACCTATCGGATATCAAACAAATACTTTTGTTTACACAGTTGGTGGATACCACTTCAAGGACTTTTTTAAAATAGGAATTTATTTCAACCTTATCTATTTTGCGGGCACGATAGCAATTGTTTCAGTTTTATGGAATTTCATTCCATAATAATCTAAAATTTGTGAAAAACCAAACATTGGAATTCAAATACCGGTAATGCTTTTTGTGTGACCTAAAAGCACTCAATTTTTTACTTATACATATACCCAGATAGCACTACCTGAAGGTAGATTTTTGGTTTTGAAATAAATTTCACAAACCCCTAATTTATATAGTATTATAACAAAAACTAGTATTAAAAAAAAGAATTCACAAAGCCATATTAAGGTTTCTAAAAAAGATTCAAAGAATTTACTCATTCTCACCTTGACTGAAATACCATTAAAAGAGTATAAAATACTCATGGTTTTTGATGTCAAAATAACCCCCACTATTAAGTTTTTTTTGAACCATAAGTAAGGTAAAAAAATAAATATAAAACACTCGAAACGAACTATCTAACTCTAGAAATGTCAGAAGAAAAAAACAATAAAAAAGAAGAAAAGTACGATTCTTCTCAAATTCAAAAACTCGAAGGACTTGAGGGTGTTAGAAAAAGGCCCGACATGTATATAGGTGATACCAATGAAAGAGGTCTTCACCATTGTGTTTTTGAAATTGTAGATAATTCAATTGATGAATCATTGGCTGGTCATTGCTCAGAAATTAAAGTACAGCTACATGTAGACGGGTCGTGCTCCATTCAGGATAATGGAAGGGGAATACCGGTAGATATACATCCAAAGCATAATATACCTGCCCTAGAACTCGTTTTAACAAATTTACATGCTGGTGGTAAATTTGGGAAGGGAGCATATCAAGTATCAGGAGGATTGCATGGGGTTGGGGCTAAATGCGTTAATGCCGTCTCAGAGTGGTTTATTGCCGAAGTGAGGCGGGATGAAAAAATTCACCAAATGGAGTTTTCGCGCGGCAAAACGACAAAACAAATGAATGTGGTTGGTTCATGTCAGTCGACAGGCACAAAGATAACATTCATGCCTGATAGCCAGATTTTTGATGAAACGAGGGAATTTAAATTTGATCTTTTGGCCAAGCGGTTGAGGGAATTAGCGTTTCTTAATCCAGGGGTAAAAATTTCACTTAAAGAAGATAAATCAGAAAGGGAAGAAAACTTTATTTTTGAAGATGGAATTAGTGAATATGTGATGTATTTAAACCAAAATAAAAACTGCTTAATAGATGAACCAGTCGCTTTTGAGGGAGAAGCACCTGCAGAATCTGGTGATATACCGATTAAGTTAAAAGTTGCGCTTATTTATAACGATTCATTCACGGATCAACTTTATGCATATGCTAACTCGATTCATAATATTGAAGGTGGAACTCATCTTTCGGGCTTTAGAACTGCGCTCACTAGGGTTATAAACAATTATGCAAGACAGAATGATTTACTTAAAGAAAAAGAATTATCGTTAACTGGAGAAGATGTACGTGAAGGGTTGACTGCAGTTATTTCAGTGAAGGTACCAGAACCCCGCTTTGAGGGTCAAACTAAGACCAAGTTATCGAATCGTGAAGTAGACGGTATTGTTCAAAAGATAGTTGGTGAGAAAATGAAGCACTATTTTGAGTTAAACCCAGAGGTTGCAAAAGCTTTAATTCAGAAAGTTATTAATGCCGCAAGAGCAAGAGAGGCTGCACGTAAAGCTAGAGAAACAGTTCGAAAAGGAGCACTGTCAGGCGGAGGGTTGCCTGGGAAATTGGCAGATTGTTCCGAAAAAGATCCAGCAAAAAGTGAACTTTACATTGTAGAGGGTGATTCCGCAGGAGGTTCTGCAAAACAGGGAAGGGACAGATTAACCCAAGCTATTTTACCACTTCGTGGAAAATTATTAAATGTTGAAAAAGCTAGGCTGGATAAAGTATTAAATAATAATGAAATAAGAAGCTTAATTACAGCTCTTGGAACTGGTATAGGAGACCATGAAGGCGACGGGGCATTTGATGCGACGAAAGCTCGGTATCACAAGATAATAATTATGACTGATGCTGATGTTGACGGAGCTCATATCCGAACTTTATTGCTAACCTTCTTGTTCAGACAAATGAAAGGTTTAATTGAAAGTGGATTCGTATATGTTGCTCGTCCTCCTTTATATAAAATTAAGCGAAGAAAAACGGAACAATATATCCAAGACGATGCAGAAATGAGTAAAATATTACTCTCTCTTGGTTGTGAAGATGTTAATTTTATAAGAAAATCTGACGACTTTTTATTTACTGACGACATCATACAAGAAATAATTGAGCATTTTTTAAAACTAGAAACCCTCGGAGCAGGAATACAAAGATATGGTTGCACATTAACAAGAATTCTCGCTCAACTGGATGAAGAAACCGAAAGGTTACCTAGATTTCTTGCAAGAATAAGAACTGGAAATGAAGAAGAAATAAGATTCTTTAAAGATAATGATGCAAAAACAGGATTTTTAAGATCTGTTGATATAATCGAAGAAAATATTGAGAATGTAAGTAGGGAAATCGAAGTCGACGGTCAAAAGGTAAGTCAAAGAATATCAATGCACGAAATTTATGAAACTAACGAAATAGAGCGAATAATAAAAGAGTGTAAAAACTTAGGTTTAGATCATTCTTTTTTTAATAATTCTAGTAAAGAAAGTAATTATCAAATTATCTTAAATAGCGGTTCGGAAGAAAAGGAGGAATCAATTGACATTACATCAGTATCAAATTTTTTGGAGACGATCAGAAAAGAGGGTAGAAAAGGTCTACAAATACAAAGATATAAGGGATTGGGGGAAATGAACCCTAAGCAACTTTATGAAACTACAATGGATCATGAAAAAAGAAGTTTAATTAAAGTTGAAATTGCAGATGCAATTGCAGCAGATAATATCTTTACAATGTTGATGGGAGAAGAAGTCCCTCCTCGTCGTGCATTTATTGAAGATAATGCACTTAATGTTTCATTTTTAGATGCCTAATTTTTAAATTATGAGTGATAATAAAAATTTATTATATTCTGGGAACATAACAGAGATTATGCAATCCGCATACATCGATTATTCCATGTCTGTAATCGTGAGCCGTGCCCTACCCGATGTACGTGATGGATTTAAACCAGTTCATCGCAGAGTTTTGTATGCAATGCTTCGGGAAGGTTTACTTCACAATCGTGCATATGATAAGTGCGCAGGTGTTGTAGGAGAGGTTTTAAAGAACTATCACCCTCACGGAGATAGTTCAGTTTATGATACTTTGGTGCGAATGGCTCAACCTTGGGTCATGCGATATCCTTTAGTAGATGGGCAAGGCAATTTTGGTTCTGTAGATGGTGATTCTGCCGCTGCATATCGGTATACGGAGTGTAAATTAACTAAAATTGCAGAAGAATTATTAAAAGATATCGATGAGGATACCGTCGATTTCGCACCTAACTATAAAGAAAGCTCAACTGAACCGACTGTTCTACCTTCATCATTACCATCTTTGTTAATGAATGGCTCCTCCGGAATTGCTGTCGGAATGGCTACCAATATTCCGCCACACAACTTGGGCGAGTTGATTGATGCCTTCTGCTTGATAATCGATAACCCAAACTGTTCAATTGATGAGATTATGGAGATCATTCCTGGTCCCGATTTTCCAACTGGTGGTATAATTGCAGGTAGGAGTGGTATAAAATCATACATGCACACTGGTAGGGGGATTGTTCGAATGAGGGGTACTTTGCATACGGAAGACCTGCCAAATGGAAAACAACAGTTAATCATTACTGAGATTCCTTACAATGCAAACCGAGCTACTTTAGTTACCCGAATCGCTGAATTAGTCAAAGAAAAGATCTTGGACGGTGTAAGTGATTTAAGGGACGAATCAACAGAAACCACTCGAATTGTTGTTGAGCTAAAATTAGGTGAAATCGAAAGGGTTACAATAAATAAACTTTTCAAACTTACCGCACTTGAAAGTAGCTTTGGAGTTATTCTGTTAGCCCTGGATAAGCGAAAACCTAGGCAAATGAATATCAAGGAAGCATTAGTCTGTTATGTCGAGCATCGCAGAGATGTTACTCTCAGAAGAACAAGATTCAGGCTTAAAAAAGCAGAGGACCGGGCACATATTTTAGAGGGATATAAAATAGCCCAGGATAACCTTGATGAATTTGTTCGAATTATTCGTGCCTCTGCAAATCGAAACGAAGCAAAGGCAAACTTAGTTTCTAAATTTACTCTTTCAGAGCGACAAGTAAACGCAATTTTAGATTTACGCTTGTATCAATTAACTGGTATGGAGCGTGAAAAGATTGAAGCTGAATACGAAGAATTGATGTCCTTAATTAATGGTTTTAGGGAAATTATTAATAATGAACATGTTCTTTTGTCTGTTATTAAGGAAGAAATACTAGCTTTACGAAATCAATATGCTGATGAGAGAAAATGTACCATTACCGAATATGAAGGTGATGTGCGTATGGAGGATTTAATTCCTAATGACGGTTGCGTAATTACAATTACTAAAAGTGGCTTTATAAAGAGAACAGGCGTTGAGGAATTTCGTTCACAGAATCGCGGTGGAAAAGGGGTTATTGGAAGCGGCCAAAAAGAAGAAGACCCTGTCACTATTCTGCAAACTTGTAACGCTCATGACACGCTTATGTTTTTCATGAAAAACGGTCGTGTATATGTTGAAAAAGCATATGAAATTCCAGAAGGAAGTCGTATATCTAAAGGAAGAAATATTATAAATCTTCTTGAAATGCAAAAGTCCGAAAAAGTAGCTGCGTTAATTTCGGTAGATAGCTTTGAATCTGAGCAATCGCTAGTTTTATGTACCGAAAAAGGAGTCGTTAAAAAAACAAAATTAAATGCATATAAAAACCATCGAAAAGGTGGTTTAATTGGTATTAAAGTTGACGAAGAAGATAATCTTTTAAAAGCAATTAAAACCAATCATGATGATCATATTTTAATTTTAACAAAAAATGGAAAAGGATTAAGGTTCAGTTGTGATCAACTCAGGGATCAAGGACGTGCAACTCGTGGGGTGCGTGGAATAAGATTAAAAGATACTGACAAGGTAGATACATTCTTGGTTGTAGATGATGAAAAGCTCCTTTTAATAGCAGGTAAAAATGGCCTTGGTATACGCACTCGGTTCAGTGCATTTTTGCCTAATGGTGGTAAAAGTGAGATAGAAGGTGGCGAAGATGAAGTAACCCCCAGAAAGCGAGGAGGTCAAGGCGTCACGGCAATGAATACTAAATGCATAGTCGGAGCACTAAGCGTTGACCCCGAAAGTGAAATATTAATGATTACTGCAAATGGTCAGGCAATGAGATGTCCTGTTAACAACATTAGAGAAACAAATCGTGGGTCTAAGGGCGTTAAATTAGTAAATTTGAATGAGAAAGATAAATTAATTGCTGTGTCTGAGGTTGTTGAGTTGAATGAGGAAGATTCTGATCAAAATACGGAATCGGAAACTGATGTAGCAGTGCACGAAACACTAGAGGAAACTGAACAAGCTCCAGATGATTCTTCTATTGAATGAAGCTACTTAAATTAACAAGGTTATAAACTCGCTTATACAAAAGAAAGGCACATATTGCATCAAATAATGCATGATGTTGTTTTGCCTTTCGTACCTTACAATATTTTTCAGTTAATAATACTGACTCATTTTTGATAAATAGCTCTGTTAGATTTGTTAGTTCATAATTTTTTATATTTGGATACAAGAAACTGTATACTTTTCTAGTATCTAACCATGGTCCCCACTCAAACTCACCAAACCTATTTTTTTTGGGGGGAAAAGGTAAATACATTTTTAACAAATTTTTTTCTGTTTGAATATTATGACTTATTATGAAATCAACATCGCTTGAGATAATACTTTGTAACATATTTTTGCAGTCGATTTCATCCTCAATGTCAAAATCATGAAAATTAATGATTTGTGTGTCATTACTTAAGATTGCCCCAATCTCTCGAATTCCATTGTTTATAGAACCTTCAAAGTCTAGTGTTAGTATTTTCACTTAATTTATTATGAAGCCAAAGTTTTATGATTTTACTGATTTTGTTAGTACAACAACAACCATAACCTCAAAAATAATTCAAGATGCGTTTCATTCAGATAAGCTTAATGTTTCAAAAAAGGCGGATGGTTCTTTGCTAACTGCTTCAGATATCACCGTAGAAAAAATAATTAGGAATAATATTAAAAATAAATTTCCGAATCACGGTTGCATAGGAGAAGAATTACAGGATATTAGCATAGATCTTGAATATTGTTGGATTATTGACCCGATTGATGGAACATTTAATTTTGTAAAGGGTGTTCCTTTTTTTGGAACATTAATCGGATTGCTAGAAAATAAATTTCCCATGTTCGGATCACTTAGGTTACCATTGATAGAAAATTTTCTTCTGACCGGCGATAATCAAAAAGCATATTTAAACGGTACAGCATTGAAAACAACGAAATTTGATGGTTGGAGTAAATCCCTAATCCTAACTACAGATATTAACAGACTAAAGCAATCTGCCTTCAAAAAACAATTTGAGAAATTAGAATCATTAAACACAACTCTTAGGACATGGGGCGATTGTTTCGGTTACTATCTTCTATGTATCGGAAAAGCTGATGTTATGATCGACATCGATTTAAAACCTTTTGATATTTTACCCTTAATTCCGATTCTAAAAGGTGCAGGTCTTGAAATTATTGATTTATCTTCAGATAAAAATTACTCTTCAATTGTAGCTTGCAAACCAGAGGTTAAAAACGAATTAGCATCTATATTTAGCTAATAAAAGTGGAGCGGGCGAAGGGATTCGAACCCTCGACATCCACCTTGGCAAGGTGGTGCTCTACCAGCTGAGCTACGCCCGCAAAAGCTAGTCTAGTATTAAATAAAACATCAAAAATCAAGTTAATAATGTTGGCAGAATAAAAGTTTAAAGGATGTAAAATAAAAATGTTATTGTTTTTATTTGACAAAAGGATCGAAGATATTACTTTATTCACTTTTCTCTAACTCCATGCCCCCCGCCCATGTAGCTCAGTCGGTAGAGCGCGTCCTTGGTAAGGACGAGGTCGGCGGTTCAAATCCGCTCGTGGGCT